>Ga0315275_10005449_pt1 | contig 12068 bp, 7 predicted proteins | sample YL17G03_0_MG_FD_205557 | JGI IMG/M metagenome (GOLD analysis project Ga0315275, IMG submission 205557) | Sediment microbial communities from Yellowstone Lake, YNP, Wyoming, USA - YL17G03_0 | ecosystem: Environmental > Aquatic > Freshwater > Lake > Sediment | place: USA: Wyoming | collected... | reverse complement strand
TCTTTCGTACGCGAGCTTCCATTTCCTCCTGAAATTTGCCAACAAGAGATACGTCGAAATCGAAGTCTAGCGAGAGGTTTGACTCCGTCACGACCCCGTTATCTGTTACCAGAATATGATGTAGAGAACCAGGGTGATGGCGATCACCAGCACGCACAACCCCTTCAGCGCCGGCGACGACCGCATGTCGAAATCTTTGTTGACCGGCATGACCTTCGGCTCCTTCAACGGCCTGAGGGCCGTAATGACGGCCATGACGATCACCAACAAAACAAAGGTGATGGCCATGCGATTGAGAAAAGCGATGCTTCCGAACTGCCATTTCAGAAAACCGTAGGCCGGGACGGACAGGATGAGCGATGTAATCCCCGCGGCCGCCGGAGTCCTTTTGACGAATAGGCCGAAGACGAAGGCCGCCAGGATCCCCGGCGAAATGAAGCCCTGGAACTCCTGGATATAGTTGAAGATCCCTTTGAATTTCGGGCTGCCCAACTGAGGGGCGATCAGGCAGACAACGAGGACGAAAACGAGTGTCGCCCACCGGCCGATTTTCACGAGCGACTCGCCGCTCGCATCCTTCTTAAAATGCCTTTTATAAATGTCCATGGTCAGGATCGTCGCCACTGAGTTAAGCAGCGAGCTGAGCGTGCTGATGACGGCACCCGCGATCGCTGCCAGGATGAACCCGCGCAACCCGGGGCCGACGAGATTCTTGATGAGCAAGGGATAGGCCTGGTCGGTGGTCGCTCCCGGCGCGGTCAATTGGCTCTTGAAAAGCTGATAGGACATGATGCCGGGAAAGATGATGATGAAAGGAATCGTAAGCTTCAAGAACGCCGCAAAGATGATTCCCAATTGTCCCTGCTTGAGGCTTTTAGCCGCCAGCGTCCGCTGCGTGATGAACTGGTTGAGGCCCCAGTAGTAGAAGTTGGGAATCCAAAGCCCCACGACAAGCGTCGTCCACGGGATGACGGGATGATCGGCGGGCATAATCATGTGGAGCTTGGCCTGGTTGGCGGCCAAGAATGCGCCCACGCCGCCGACGGCTTTGAAGCCGATGATCATAGTGACCAACCCGCCGAGGATGAGTCCCGACCCCTGGAAAAGATCCGCCCAGGCCACAGCCTTCAGCCCGCCCCAGGTCGTATAGATGGCGGCAATAATGCCGATGATCCAGACGGATTGGGTAAGGTTCATGTCAAAAATCGTATGGAGGGCAAGGGCGCCCGTGTAAACGACGGCGGCGATGCTGACGACGATATAGATGACGGCGAGATAAAAGGCCATGATGCCGCGGGCGATCGGATGATAGCGGTACTCCAAATACTCGGGGATGGTGTAGATTCCACTCCGCAGAAACTTGGGCAGGAAAAAGAGCGCGACAAAGACCAGCGTAATGGCGGCCATCCATTCGTAGCTGGCCACGGCCAGGCCCGCCACGCCCGCGGCCTGCCCGGACATCCCGACAAAGTGCTCGGTGGAAATGTTCGCGGCGATGAGCGAAAAGCCAATCAGGGGCCAGACAAGGCTCCGGCCTGCCAGGAAGAAGTCCTCACCCGTTTTTTCGCGCCGGCTCTTATACATGCTTACCCCGATGACGACGGCAAAAAAGGCGACAAAGATCGTGATATCAGCCCAATGCATCCTTCTCTCCTTGTGGCCGAAGTTCCTTTTTCACGGACCCGGGTTCAAGCGTTTCTTATTATGTCTATCTTTTTCCTTTCGAAAAAGCAACTCGCCTGAAATTTTTGACATCAGATATTTGGGGTGATATTCTAATGAACTTATTATTAAAAAACGAACTCTATGAAAAAGTGAACATAAAGTGGACGTTTCAATTTTCCGAGTTTTCCTCTATTCCAAAAAATTGTATCGTCCCCATCTATTTAAGGAGGCCGTATGAGACAAAAGAATCTTTTGGGAAGAGCCGTTTTACTTTTTATCCTTGTCTGCCTGCCTGTTTTCCTCTCGGCCCAAGGAAAGTTGGCTGACTACGAGAGAGCAAGCGCGCTGCGGGATAAAGTCGAAGGGCTGGCCCTCAATGTTATGGGCCGTGTCACGTGGATCGATACGACGAGCCGCTTTTGGTACAGGAAGACAATCCAGGGCGGCAGTGAATTCGAAATCGTGGACGCCGCGACCCTGACCAAGAAGCCCGCCTTCGACCATGCCAAGCTCGCCGCTTCGCTTTCCGCGGCGGCCGGAGAAAAATACACCGGCCTCAAGCTTCCCTTCATGGCCATCAATTTTGTCGATAATGAAAAAGCCGTCGAGTTCGACGTCGGCGATTCCCGGTGGAGATGCGACCTCTCCGATTACTCCTGTAAAAAGACCGGCCCGGCTGAGCGCCGCGGCCGATTTGGCGGCGGAGGCGGGCTCGGGCAGGGAGGCCCGCCCGCGGAAGCCGCTTCGAAGGAAGCCAAGTCTTCTCCCGATGGAAAGTGGGAGGCGTTCATCAAGAATTACAATGTCTTCGTGCGGTCCAAAGACAAAAAAGAAGAGATGGCCCTGAGCTTGGATGGTTCCGAGGGAAACTATTACGTCTACCGCTCCATCGTCTGGTCGCCCGATTCAAAAATGTTGGCCACCTATCGCCTCCGCCCCGGCTACCACCGGTTCATTCAATACGTCGAATCGTCGCCCTCCGATCAGCTCCAGCCGAAGTATTCGACGATGGAGTATGCCAAGCCGGGGGATGCCCTCGATATCGACCAGCCCGTTCTGTTCCAGATCGAGGGGAAGAAACAAATCGCCATCGACGACGGCCTTTTCCCGAATCCATACGACATGTCGAACATCGTCTGGTGGAAGGACGGCCGAGGTTTTACGTTTGAATATAATCAGCGGGGGCATCAAGTCTATCGGGTTATCGAAGTGGACGCCGCGACCGGTAAGGCCCGCGCCCTTATCTCCGAGGAATGCGCGACGTTTTTCTGCTACTCGGGCAAGAAATACCGCCGTGATCTCGCGGACGGGAAAGAAATCATCTGGATGTCAGAGCGCGACGGATGGAACCACCTCTATTTGTATGACGGTGTCGCTGGCGCTGTGAAAAACCAGATCACCAAGGGCGAATGGGTGGTGCGGGGAGTGGACAAAGTCGATGAGGCGGCGCGCCAGATCTGGTTCCGGGCGAGCGGGATGGTTCCGGGAAAAGATCCCTACTTCATTCATAATTACCGTATCAATTTTGACGGCAGCGGACTCATGCCGCTGACCGAAGCCGATGCGAATCACATCGTGAGTCTCTCCCCGGACACGAAATATTATGTCGACACTTTTTCGCGAGTCGATCAGCCTCCGGTCTCGGAACTCCGCCGTGTCGAGGACAGAAAGGTCCTGATGGAAGTCGAACGCGCCGATATCCAAGAGCTTCTCAAAACCGGCTGGCGCGCTCCAGAAGTGTTCACAGCCAAAGGCCGAGACGGAAAGACCGATATTTGGGGGATCATCCTCAGGCCGATGACCTTCGACAAATCCAAAAAATACCCCGTCATCGAGTACATCTATGCCGGTCCGCAAGATTCCTTCGTGCCGAAATCGTTTAGCCCGTATTATTCGATGCAGTCGCTGGCGGAACTGGGCTTCATTGTCGTTCAATGCGACGGGATGGGAACGTCCAACCGATCCAAGGCCTTCCACGATGTCTGTTGGAAGAACCTCGGCGACGCCGGCTTCCCGGACCGTATCCTCTGGCACAAGGCCGTCGCCGCCAAATACGCCTATTATGATATCGGCCGGGTCGGCATCTACGGCAACTCGGCCGGCGGGCAGAACGCACTAGGCGGCCTGCTCTTCCACCCGGAATTCTACAAGGCCTGCTTTTCATCTTGCGGCTGCCACGACAACCGGATGGACAAGATCTGGTGGAATGAGCAATGGATGGGCTGGCCGCTGGGGCCTGAGTATGCCGCATCCTCAAATGTCGATAACGCCTATCGGCTCCAGGGCAAGCTCTTGCTCGTCGTCGGCGAGATGGACCCGAACGTGGACCCGGCCTCAACCATGCAGGTCGTCAACGCGCTCATCAAGGCCAATAAAACGTTCGACCTGCTCGTCATACCCGGCGGGGGCCACGGCCCGGGCGGAGCCTACGGCGAACGGGAGCGCAACGATTTCTTCGTCCATAACCTGCTCGGCGTCGAGCCGCCGGATTGGAACAGGGTCGAGCCGAAGAAACCAGCAGCCGGAGCTTCCCCAGGAATCGTCCAAAGATAAATTGAAAAATATGCCCGATCTTGTTTCCCCGCTTTAAGATCAATCCTGGCCGTCAGGCCCCAGCGGTCGTGCTCTCTCTCGGCCACGACCATCTCGTTGGGCGTGATGTGAACGACAAAAAACTCGCCGGGCGCCGGGTCGGACGGCATTGCTGGCGACGATTCCCATGCGGACCGGGTCCCGGGCGCCTTCATAAAGCGGAAAAGCAAGTACTCCTGAGCCAAATCAACAGGAAGAATGAGAATGCCAGGCGGCGTTTACGCGTCATCTGTTACGAGCCTCAAAGAACCGGCCTATTGTAAGGAAATATCGCTTGAACAAGCAATGTGATTACATTATAATTACGCCGGCAGGGACGACCGGCATGAAAACGCATATCATTTCTATCGGGAATTCTCGGGGCATTCGCATCCCCAAAGCCATCCTGGAACAGTGCCGCATCGAGAAGGACGTGGAGCTCGAACTCGAAAACGACAAAATCATCCTTAAGCCCCTCAGGAAAACGCCCAGGAAAACCTGGACGCAGGCCTTCCAGAAAATGAAATCCCAGCAGGATGACAGGCTTCTAATCGATGGCCACCTAGGCCTGGATGAGAAAGATTGGGAATGGTAATGAAGCAGTACGATATCTATCTAATCTCTTTAGATCCGACGGTCGGACACGAACTCAAGAAATCTCGTCCTTGCATCGTTATCTCTCCCGACGAGATGAATCAACATATTTCCACCGTAATCATTGCTCCGATGACGACCAAGTCCCATCCTTTTCCGACGCGAGTTCCCATTGAATTCAAAGGCAAAGAAGGCTGGATTGTGCTCGATCAGATTTGCACAGTGGACAAGCAGCGCCTGGTCACCAAGCTTGGGCAGCTCCGGCCAAGCCTGAAAAAAAAAGTGAAAGCCGTCATCCAGGAAATGCTCGTGGATTAGAAAGTTTCTTGACAAGTCGAAATGGACAAGAACAGTCAGATGTCATCCAAATAGGACATAACTCGAAGATTCTAAAACAATTTCCGCATGAAGACCCCGCCCGACGCTTGGCACGTTTTATGCTGCATTTTTCAGAGTGGGGATTTTGCCTAAATGGATCTGTCTCTCCATTCGCCGTTTAAAAAATCGGTGTTATAATACAGACGGTCTAATTTTATTGAAATCAGGGGATTTATGAGATTATTTAAAGAATAAACATATGGGAAGACATATTCGTAATAAGAGGGAATACGGACTTCATGGATAATGGCCAGAACAAACATTAGGAAATTCGTCTTTCTCCTTCTTACGGGCAGCTTGTGCCTTATCGCTGGGCCGACCTTTCAATTAGACTTAGCTCCCCAGGAGGCCGCGCAGCTCCAGAAACCCATTCAGCACGAAGTTTCTGTCACTTTGAAACTGGTCCAGGTGTATGTAACGGATAAAAAGGGCACACCGATCCAGGACCTCCAGAAATCGGATTTCATCGTCACCGATAACGGTCAGCTGAAAGAAATCACGGATTTTGAGAAGCATATCCTCACCGGCCCGACGACTAAAATCGAGCCAAAGCCGACCACCGAAAAAATCGTGGCAACCACTCTTCCTCCCGCAGACCAGGTCACAGTTATGCCCCGGAAATTCTTTCTCTTCTTCGATTTTGCTTACAACAACCAGAAAGGTATCATTAAGGCCAAAGAAGCGGCTTTGCATTTCATCGACACCAAGCTCAACCCGGGTGATGTGGTCGGATTGCTGTCTTATTCGATGCTGAAGGGGCTCTCCGTTCATGAATACCTGACGACCAACCACCGGAAAGTCAGGGAAGCCGTAGAGGCTTTAAACGTAAAAGCCATCGCGGGGCGGGCCGAAGACACCGAAGAAAGATATTGGCGCGGTGCGGGGGGATCGGTCTTTTCAAAGAAACCTTTTCAGCTCGAGGCGGAGCGTCAGGAAACGAAAAACCAGGCCCAACATTTCATCCTTAAGGTAACCGCCCTTGCCAAAGCGCTGCGCTACGTTCCGGGGCAAAAACACCTGATCCTCTTCTCGACCGGTATTCCAAGCTCTCTCCTCTACGGCAACAGGATGAGTCCAACCCCCAAAAAGATTCTTGTTGATAGGGAAGTCAAGGAGATATTCGAAGTCAATGATACTGTCCTGATCTCTCAAAATGAAGAGATGCTCAAAGAGTTGAGCGCAGCTAACTGCACGGTCTTTACCTTTGACACAAGGGAAGCAGCCCTAGTTCCCTCGCTATTTACATATGACCAGGAATCATTTGAGGAGCATTACCGCGCCATCTTCACCGCTGCTGGCGCTAATCAAATAGTGGGTACATTCAAGGATGACAATATCACGGGATATTATTCAATTAGTAGGATGGCCAATAAAACGGGCGGAAAATATTTTTCGAACATCAACGCATATGAGAATAATCTGGACCAGGTTCAGACCATGACGGGGACGTATTATGTCCTCGGCTATTATATCAGCGAGCAGTGGGACGGCCGTTATCATGAGATTAAAGTCGAGGTCAAACGCAAAGGCTGCGAAGTCCGCGCCCAAACCGGATACTTTAACCCTAAGCCGTTCCGCAAGTATTCGGATCTAGAAAAACAACTCCATCTGTTTGATCTGGCCTTGACTGAAAGACCACTATTACAGACTCCCATTAGATTTTCTATGTCACCCCTATCTTACGTATCCGGAGGGGAAACCCGCCTTCAAATCCTCTCAAAAATCCCCCCTAATGCCATTGAAAAGTTTTCGGGCAAGAGAGTCGAGCTCGTTTCGCTCATTTTCGACGAGAAAGAAAATCTCGCCGGCCTCCAGCGAGCCGAGGCCGATCTTACAAAATACCGCGGCATGGATGTTTATTACATATCTGGAGCATCGCTGCCGCCGGGCCCATACAAGTGTCGCCTTGTCATTAGAGATCTGGATACCGGGGATGCGGCTATAGCGTCGGCCCGAGCCAATATCGCCAAAAAAGCGCTTGTCGGACTAAGCCTGGATTCTCCGCTTCTGCTTATCAAGGAAAGCAACTTTGCGTATTTAGAAGGCGCCGGAGCAAAAAGGAAAGAGGCTCTTTCTTGGAATGACACTTATCCATATGACCGGGCCCAATACTCGCCTATTATCGGGGAAGTATCTAAGGGGACGCCCAAGCTGTTTGCCGTTGTCCCCTACTCCATCACTGGCATTGTCCTGCCGAACATCACGTTGACGGCCTTTTTAATCAACTCCACAACAGGCGAAAAGATCCCGATGACGATATCCATTTTGAACAAATCCCGGACAGCGGACACCGAAATTCAATTCGTGGAATTCCCTCTCAGCGATATCCCTCCCGGGAAATACCTGCTCTATGTCCATGCCGAAGATGCGGGGACGAATTTCGTTTCCTATGCGCAGGCCCCCTTGACGATTAAATAGAATGAAAAAACATATCTATATCCCGGTCACCGTTTGCCTATGCCTTATTGCTCTCGTGTCGGTCTATTTAAAGCCGGCTCCCCAGGAAGTGGTCATCCGATTCCAAAAAGCCTTGAAGTATGAAGTGTCCGTCACCTTAAAGCTCATCCAAGTTTATGTCACGGATAAAAAAGGTAAAGCGGTCCAGGATTTGCAGAAATCAGATTTCATCGTCACCGACAACGGCCAGCCGAAAGAGATCACGGACTTTGAAAAACATATTCTCTCCGGGCCGGCCGCGACAACGGGGCCGCAACCGCCCATAGAGAACATCGTCCCCACTGCGGTTCCTCCCCCGCCCCAGGTCATGAGCCGCAAATTCTTTCTCTTTTTCGACTTCGCCTTCAACAACCAGAAGGGCGTCAAGAAATCCAAAGTAGCGGCCCTCCATTTTATCGACGCGCAGCTGGGGCCGGAGGATGAAATTGGGCTCCTATCTTATTCGCTTTTGAAGGGGCTCTCCATTCATGAATACCTGACTACCGAACACCAAAAAATCCGCCAGGCCGTGGAGGCGATTGACGTCAAAGACGTATCGGGGCGGGCCGAGAATGTCGAGGAGGAATATTGGCGGCAGGCCGTCGAGGGCGGCGATGAAACGGGCGGTTCCGTGGAGGCGATCGGGGGACTTCCCAGCCCGGCCGCCTGGCGGCAGGAATCGAAAGACCAGGCCCTGAATTTCATCCTCAAGCTGACGGCCCTGGCCAAGGCCTTCCGCTACATTCCCGGGCAAAAACACTTCATCCTCTTTTCCACCGGCATCGCCAGCTCCATGATCTACGGCATGCAGGCGGGAAATGCCGCCCGCGGAAAATTAGAGACCGGCGACTTTGTCCTGCGCACGCAAAACGAGGAGATGCTCAAAGAGATGAGCGCGGCCAACTGCACGATTTTCACCTTCGACACGCGTGAAGCCGCCATGGTTCCGTCGCTATTTTCGTATGATGAGCAGACATTCGGAGGAGGAGGCCGGAATATTTTCACCGTTGGGGGCGTCCAGCAACAGGCGACATCTTTGTATAAGGACGATAGGATCACCGGCCAGTATGCGCTCCGCCGGCTGTCCAACACGACCGGCGGAAAATATTTCGCCAATATCGACAAGTATGAGGAGAACCTGGGGCAGGTGCAGGACCTCACCGGCTCTTACTATGTGCTCGGATATTCCATCGACGAGAAATGGGACGGCCTGTACCACAAGATCAAGGTCGATGTGAAGCGGAAAGGCTGCGAGGTTCGCGCCCAGGCCGGCTATTTCAACCCAAAGCCTTTCCGAGAATTTTCGGATATGGAAAAGCAGCTTCATCTCTATGACCTGGCCTTGACCGAGCGACCGCTGTTGCAGACGCCGCTCGCGGTGGCGATGACCTCCTTGCTGTGTCCGGGCGCGGCGGCTTCCAATCTCTTCCTGCTCGTGAAAATCCCGGCCGCCACAGTCGAAAAATTGACCGGAAACAAGGTCGAAATCATATCCTTCATTTTCGACGAGCAGGATAACCTGGCCGCCCTCCGCCGAGCCGAGGAAAATTTCGCCCGGCACCAAGGGAAAGACGTCTTTTTCGCCTCGGGCGCTCCTCTTCCGCCCGGAAGCTATCGATGCCGGCTGGTCATCCGCGACCTGGAGACGGGAAGCGCCGCCGTCGCCTCGGCCAAGGTCTATGTCCCTGTCAAGCCGGGACAGGGGATTCGGCTGCTCCCGCCGCTGCTGCTCGTCCCTGCCAAAAATTCCGCCTATCTGGAAGGCCGCCTGTCGGGGAAAAAAGAGAGCCCGGCGACGCGTTTCTCCTGGAGCGATTACTATCCTTTCGACCCCGGCCAGCGGTCGCCCCTCATCGGAGAATTGCGGGCGGGCACGGCCAAGATCGCGGCTGTCGTGCCCTGCACGGTCAAGGGCATTCCTTCTCCGATAGTGGCTTATACAGCCTGTCTGATAAGTTCCGCCGGCGAGAAAATCCCGATGACGGTTTCGGTGCTGGCTGGGGAGAACAAAGAGGATGTCCGCATCCAGCTTTTGGAATTCCAGCTGGGCGAGCTCAAACCGGGAAATTATGTTCTCTACATCTTTGCCGAAGAGGCGGGAACAAAAGCTTTCTCTCATACACAGACAACGCTCATCATCATTCCATAAATGAAAGAACGCCATCTCGACAGGAGGGAATGAGATAAGCACGGAGGGACGCCATGAGCCTGAAAAAATATTTCGTTATCGGGTTTTCATTGCTTCTCATGGGGACGGGCTTTCCCAGATTATTGTCCTGGGCCGGGGATCATCAAGAACAGAAGCCGATCGAGCATCAAGTCGCCGTCACGGTAAAACTCGTCCAGGTCTATGTGGTGGATAAAAAAGGCAATCCGGTCCCAGACCTGACCAAAGAGGATTTCGTCGTCACCGACAACGGCCGGCCGGTCACGCTGACCGAATTTGAAAAGCACCTCATCCAAGCGCCGCCGGCCAAAGAAAAAATCGTCCCGACGAGCGCGGCTGCGCCTTCCCCCGAAATGTTGAGCCGCAAGTTCCTCCTCTTCTTCGACTTCGCCTTCAACAACCAGCGGGGCGTCAACAAGTCGAAAGAGGCCGCCCTGCACTTCATCGACACCGAGCTCAGACCGGATGATGAAGTGGGATTGCTGTCCTATTCCACGCTGAACGGGCTGGCCATCCACGAATACTTGACCACCGAGCACCGCAAGGTGCGCGAGGCCGTGGTGGCGCTGAACACGAAACGGATCGACGGCCGGGCCGGGGACATCGAGGAACAATATTGGCGGCAGGCCACGGAGGGCCCTACCTTGGGAGCCTTTTATGTCGATGCCGAACACGTCGATTTCTTTCTAAAGAGTCCTCCGACCCTCAATTGGCGGCGGCAGGAATCGAAAAACATGTCGGAGAACTTTATCCTCAAGATGACCTCTCTAGCCAAAGCTCTTCGCTATATTCCGGGGCAAAAACAGGTGCTCCTGTTTTCCACCGGCATCGCCAACTCTCTGATCTATGGCAACCAGGCAGGCAGCCCTCAGGACGACGGGCTCAAAACAGGCGAGGGAGGAGTGCCTCTTCCTTCCACCAACCCCGCGAATAACCGGTCCAAGTTCGACCCGGGCGATTACATCCTGCGCACACTCAACGAGGACATGCTCAAGGAGATGGCGGCCGCCAACTGCACGATTTTTACTTTCGATACGAGGGAGGCGGCGCTCGTCCCCTCCCTATTCACCTACGACGAGCAAACCTTCGAGGAACGAAACCGGGATCTTTTTTACGATAAAGGCATCCATCAGACGGCGACGGACCAGATGAAGGACAACAAGGTCACCGGCCAATATTCGCTGCGGCGGCTGTCCGTCACGAGCGGGGGGAAATATTACTCCAATATCGAAAAATACAAGGAGAATCTGGAACAGGTCCAGAACCTGACCGGCTCTTATTATGTTCTGGGCTATTACATCAGCGAGCAATGGGACGGCCAGTACCATCCCATCAAAGTCGATGTCAAGCGGAAAGGCTGCGAAGTCCACGCCCAGATGGGCTATTACAACCCGAAGCCGTATTCCGAGTATTCGGACCTGGAGAAACAACTGCAGTTGTTCGACCTGACCCTGTCGGAGCGGCCGCTCTTTCAAACGCCGCTGACGTTTTCCGTAAACGGCCTGTCCTACGCGGCCGGAGAAGAAATGCGACTCCAGTTTCTGTCGAGGATTCCCAATCGGGTCATGGAAAAGTTCTCGGGCAAAAAAGCGGAGTTCCTCACGCTCATCTTCGATGCGAAGGAAAACCTCGTCGGACTCCAAAGGCGGGAAGCCGATCTCACGAAATACCGGGGCTCTGATGTTTTTTATGCGGCCGGAGCGGCGCTCATGCCGGGCAGCTATCGATGCCGCCTGGTCATCAGGGATATGGAAACCGGGACCAGCGCTGTCGCCTCGGCGCGGGTCAACATGCCTAGAAAAGCGTTTGTCGGCTTGAGCCTCCATTCCCCGCTGCTGCTTGTCCCTGAAAGCAACTTCGCCTATTTGGAAGCCGCGACGGATAAAAAGAAAGTGAAGACGGAATGGAACGACTACTATGTTTACGACCGGGCCAATTATTCACCCATCGCCGGCGAAGTTCCCCAAGGGGCTGACAGACTGTTCGTTGCGGTTCCCTGTTCAATCGTCGGGCTGGTCCAGCCGGAGATCGTCATGACGGCTTATCTCGTCAATTCCGCGTCGGGCGAGAGAATTCCCGTGGCCGGTTCCATCTTAAACAGGGCCCAGAAAGATAGCGTTGAAGTCCAGTTCCTCGAACTGCTGCTCAATCACATCCCGCCGGGAAAATACATGCTCTATCTTCATGCCGAAGCAGCGGGGACGAAATACGTTTCCTACGCTGTGACGAATCTGACCATAAAATAAATCTTTCTTCC
>Ga0315275_10005447_pt1 | contig 12068 bp, 11 predicted proteins | sample YL17G03_0_MG_FD_205557 | JGI IMG/M metagenome (GOLD analysis project Ga0315275, IMG submission 205557) | Sediment microbial communities from Yellowstone Lake, YNP, Wyoming, USA - YL17G03_0 | ecosystem: Environmental > Aquatic > Freshwater > Lake > Sediment | place: USA: Wyoming | collected... | reverse complement strand
TCCGACGCGTGGTACCGCCGCGTGAACCCACGATCCGGCCCTCGATGTTCCGAAACTTGATGGCCGCGTCCTGGGTAAGTCCGATCAAGTTATAGGCAATGACCGTCTCGTCGCTTCCATCCACGGTAATGCCCCAACCTCCGTGGGGTGGCATATTGTAAGATCCGCCCCCCGCGCCCTCGGTCGCCTTCCAGATGATGTTGTTGTCGATCATGTTGGAGTCGTGCGAGGCTTCAAGATAAATGCCGCCCCGCAGCGTTTCCAGCGTGTCGCCCATCACGTTCCCGGTGACGCGCGTATTCGTGTTCTCGTAGTCGAGCCAGATGGCCTCCGCGTGGACCGTGTGCCGGATGACGTTCGTGCGGAGCAGGCAGTTCTTGGTCTGATGGAGTTTGATCCCGCCGGTCTCCCAGGCCAGCTCCACGTCCTGGTAGCCCACGTGCTCGATCAGGTTTGATTCGATGAGGGTATCCTGGACCGCCATCCCGGCGATTCCGCACACGCCCGCATCGTCAATATGATTGTGAACTGACTCTCCTCTCTGCCGACCCGGTGCGCCGGCAAGTCGTCTAACGTGGGCATCAGCCGCCTGCTGAGCACCGCGAAGCGGGTCGGCTGCATGCCGTGTTAGGCGCACTAGCCCAATTTCCCTCTATCATGGCTGCCAAGGTTGCAGAATTATCCGAGTTCTTGCTTCGGAGGACAGTGACACCAACTCTTGCCGAAATTTAGGTTCGGGAATGTTATCTGGCCCGTCATCAAGGATGGCGCCAAAATAATACAACAGGCGGCGGTCAGAACGCCCTGTGGTTTTGAGCTTCAGAGCATCAATAAGAGCTTTTGCACCTGCTACTGCATGATATGGCAATTGCTGAGTGTCATACCGGATAATGGTTAATCGCGCGGGATTATACGGCGTCCAACGGAGTTTCCCGGTCGCGCGCTGAAGGAGATCGACCCACAAGCGTGGACTCTGGTATGAGCGTATCTCAAGGAATTCATAGTAGGAGGGAGTTGGTATAGGTAGCGTAACATCGAGCGGTCCAGCACCTACCCAAGCGACGGGTAAGTTCTCGGTTGGCGTGTAGAATAGGGCACAACGCTCTTCAAAAAGATTTGTCTGAGCGTGAATGGCCTTCCGTGCAAAACTTTGAGGTCCAGCGTACTCGACAATCTGAGTAAGGCGTTCCATTGGCAAGCCTTTGTATATCAACCTGTCAATTAGCAGTGCGCCTAACTATTATTGGGCGGCGAGCCTTTCCCTGGTTATTGGGCAGTCCAGCCGCCATCAACTACTACCACCGAACCTGTCATATAAGACGCTTCATCAGAGGCCACAAACACAATCACATTAGCAACTTCTTCGGGTTGCCCTAAGCGTTTCAAAATGGTCTTCTCTACGATGCTGCGCTGTTCGTGTTCGGGATTGACAGCACTTGCGATAATCGCTTCTAATAACGGTGTGGCAACGGGGCCAGGCGCGACACAGTTGACGCGAATCCCATCTGTCGCGTGGTCAATGGCCATAGATTTGGTAAGTTGCACGACGCCGCCCTTCGAAGCGCTGTAAGCTGCAATCTCTGAGCCGCCAACTAAGCCTAACTCAGAAGCTACATTGACAATGACCCCTGCATGCTGACGTCGCATAACAGGAATTACGGCCTTAGAAAACAAGAAAACACCTTTCAGGTTGATGCTCATGAGTCGGTCCCATTCGGCTTCCGTGGTGTCTGAGATTTTCTTAGCGAGTTCTATCCCTGCATTATTGACCAAGATATCTATACGGCCATAGGCGGCAACTGTTTGTTCAATCAAGGCGGATACCTGTAGCTCGTTGCTGACGTCTACTTGGATAAAGCGTACTTCTGCTCCCTGCCGTGTAAGTTCACTGACTTCTTGATGAGCTTCCCTGACATCCGCCATTATTACTTTCGCGCCTTCGGCTGCAAAGCGGGCAGCAGTTGCGAAGCCAATTCCAGATTTGGCACCCGTAACGATGGCAACCTTCTCTTTCAGGCCCATCTATTTTTCTCCATAAAGGCTTATGTTTCTAATCCGTCGTATCGGGTAGGAACGAGCCGCCTAACGCTGGCCATGAGCTGCGGCGCGTAGCGCCGCCAGCTCCATGGCCTTGTTAGCCCTGTCGGCCCAAAATGCTCTCCAGCCTTTCCGCTAACTCCTTCCTCTTGGCCAATTCCTTCCCGCGCAAATGCCCCTCAATACGGAGCGCCTCACGGGCCAGTGACAGCGCAAGATCAGGGTGCCCCTGTGATTCGTGCACGAGCGCGAGGTCATATGCGACACCTGCAATTAGATCTTGACGACAAACTTCGCGTGCCAATCGCAACGCCTCCTCGCACAGATCTCGCGCTTCGTCCCAGCGTTGCCGCTCAACGGCTAGGTCACCGAGCGCGGCAACGGATACAGCCATCCCAGTTCTACTGTCGAGCTTTTTCTCGATCTCCAAAGACTCCAGAAGGTATCGCTGCGCGGCTTCGTAGGCTTTTACCTCCTTTTCTAGATTGCCTAAACTGATTAGCACGCGCGAAAGGTCGTCATCCAGTCGCAAATCGCGGTAAATCATGACCGTATCCCCGAGCAGCCGCCGAGCACCCTCAAAGTCATGCCGCTCTCTGGCGATGAGGCCGCGTAGGTGAATAACGTCTGCCACTCGCTCCTGGCTACGACCAGCTCTGGACCACGCCTCGTCGCACCGGTTCAACCAATGCGCTGCTTCGTCAGTATCGCCCCGTTCCAAATAGATCCAGCCCTGGATATGCGCGCGCCAGCCCGAGGCGGACCAATTCGCTGACTTCTGCATCGCCTCGTACGCCCATGCATTCAGTTCGAGTTGTTCGTCCCAGCGCCCGCTGAAAAAGAGGAAACTTGACAGGGAGCTAGCCAAGGCGTTCACACTCCGTGCGGAATCTCTGTCAGGGACATCTCGATCCGCCATCATCGTGTGCCGGAGCCAGGACGCGGCCGCGGCCAAATTCGGCCACTCAGCCTCCAGATGCCTGTAGCTCTCATAACTCTTGCGGCTGTGCTGCTCAGCGTAGGTTACCCAATACTCGGCGAAGCGTTCGCCGAGTTCTCGCGTCACTTCCACGTCCGCCACCAAAGTATCGCGCACGAATTGGCGGGTGAGCGGGTTCAGAGCAAAGCGTTCGCCTCCTGCGAGGACGTCGACGAGCGAAAGTGCACTCAAGCGGTCACTCGTTGCCTCCAGTGCGCTACGGGACAATCGCGCAACTTCGATCCACGCCTCGAACGCCGCAGATGTGGCAAAGAACGAGAGGGCGCGGAGCGCGGTCTCGTCGTTGCTGGTCAACTCGCGACGGGCCTCTTGGAAAATGAACTCCTGCACATCTGGGGCGCGATTCCCTCTTAGCATTTCGAGCGCACCATCGAAGGTCAGCGCCGCGCGGACCCGCATCAGTCCGAGCGTATGTACGAGTGCGAGTGGCGAACCTTTCGTCTCGTCGTAGAGTTCTTGCCAGCGTGAGGCGTCCACAGACCGAAGCTTGTGTGCCAGTTGTAGATCCCTCGCCATCTCGCTCTCAATGAGAGCGCGGGCCGCTTCCCATTCCAATTTCTCGAGTCGCAACCAGACGGCGCCTTCGCCGCCTCGCCGCCTGCTCGTTATGAGCGCCTTGCAACCCAGCGGGAGACTCCGCAGGAAATCGGCTATTGCCTCCTGCTCTTCCCTCGTCAACGTCTCGAGGTTGTCGTAGATGAGAAGAGCTCGCTTCTCGCGTAACGCGTCAAGCAGGGCGCGGCGCTTGCTCTCGCTGGCTAACTTCGCGATCCCAGGTTCCTGGAGCACGTGCGCGGTTTCGTTCAAGAACTCGTCGAGCGTGCGCGCCGCGGGCCGCACCTCGCGGATGCCGCCCGGCGTAAGGATATTCTGTTTCGCAGTGATAAAGACGAAGATGTCGAAGCAAGACTTATCCTTGCATCGATAAGCCACTTCCACTGCAAGCGCGGTCTTGCCGGTGCCGCCTATCCCGTCAATAAGGGCGCCCCACGTTCGGTCTTTCGAGCAAGGGCTCGTAGCAGAGTGCCGACCTCCGTGTCGCGTCCAAAAAACGGAGCGCGACGTGGAAGGTTATCGGGAAGCTTCGGGGCAAACTCCTGAATGACTTCTGGTGCAAGTGGCTTGCTCTTGATCTGTTCGCCGTATTGGAGGAGGAGGTCCAGCAGATTACTCGCCAGCAATTTCTCAAACTCGTCTATTGTGTCGAAGGATCGGTAGAGCCCAGGGGTCTTGCCCTTGACCGCATCAAAGTCGCCAAAGAATCGTTTGACCCGCGTGAACTGGTCTGGGTCGAGCGCGTCAAGCGAGACCGCGCGAGTGCATCGGTAAATCATGATGCGTGGCTTGTTGTGCTGCTTCCACAGGTGATGGGCGATCCGGAACTCCTCTTCGGTCCCTGAAAGACATTCTCTTTGAGTCTCGGGATCTGTGGCGCCAGATGGTGTGCCGAAACGATGCCAAAGGATGCCGATAAAGACATCCCATGAGGTCGGCTTGAGTTGATCGAGGATGACTTGCTCAGGGCGACCCATCTGAGGGACTACAGCGCCCCAGTCGATGACATCGAGGACGATGTCAAGAGAGTCAGCCAACGGCTTCAGCATGGCCGCGACCGTGGCGACTTTGGCGCGCGCGGCGGCCATGTCAGACGGAGATGCCGTAAAGATCCGCAGTCTTCTCATGGCTCAGTCGAACGCCACCCAAGTCCTGGGATTGCCTCCACCACCTCATGCATGGCGACAGGGCTAACGTTAAAGATAACCCGCAGGGCTATGCCCTGTCGGGTTGATAGTCTTGTTAGGCATCCTTTTTGACATCATGAGTGTTTTTCTCTGCGGCTAAGACAGCGTTTAGCGGAACAGGATCGCGAAACCGTTTTGGGTTTGTACCCCAGCTTGCTATGATGGCAACAATCACCATCACAAAATAGGCGCCGACTATTAGTTCACTGAACACCATTATTTGTGCAATGCTATGATTCTCACGGGGGTGAATATCCCCATAACCAAGAGTTGCAATCGTGACGAGACTAAAGTAGATTGCACTGACTGTGTTAAGACAAGGCGTAAAGGCGTTCGGAACACCGAGGAAGAAGAGTGCAAAAATGCTGGAAAGTGTTATCAGTCCGAGAAGCGTGAATATCGCCGATCGGATAGGATTCGCTGGGAAACGACTGACAAATGCTATAGAGGTGTTAGAAACAAGGAGGTCAACGAGACACACAACGGCCACAGCGTATGACAGTGCCACGAGAGCCCAGTGCCACGGAGTATCATATGTTACACCCAAGACAGCGCAAAGCACAAGGATAACGCCAAGACGCGCCAGTAGATATGCTCCCGCTCGCCCTTTGAAGCAGCCCTTTCATGCATCAAACCAGCGCATCGGACTGTATCGAAGCTCCCAGCGCAACAGCCACCGTTCTACTTTCAACCATGGTATTCCGGCAGGAATCTTTACTACGCGGGCTATATGGTCTCCTCCATTGGGACAGATGACAAGGGCATCCTGATGCTCAATAGTTGAGTCGCCAAGTATTTTATCGCAATCGGCGCAATATGCGCGTAAAGGGTTTGGCGTCCTTGTTGGAGATTTAGTATGTGTTGTGATCATCATATATGCCTAACGGCAGAGCTGAGCTGTAGCGCCGAATCAGTTAAGCCCCATCACGACGTTTAGGATGGCACCATATCGATCCAGACGGCTCTTCAGCTGTCAGCTCCAGCGATTTGTTAGCCATCTCCATTTGGTCAATCCGGAGATTAGAAATTGTCAATTTCCGCTATATCGAAACGAGTCACAGAACCCACCTTGTTTCGTATTTCTTGAAACTCTTGCCCATATATCTCCCGCTGCTGAGTTGTTATTCCAGATCCCTTCAGCAATTCATTTATTAAATGAGCTCTAATGCTCAGGTAGTAGCGAGAGTTCTTATCTAGAAAGCGCTCCGAAAGTCTGAGCGCCTCTGTATGATTCCCTTCAGAGGCTTCCAAACGACAGCGTAGTCCGGTTCTTACGTCACGCCTTATTTCTCCAAACTCGTTGTCAAGTAATTGTAAATGACTTCTAGCCAAACTGCTATTCCCCGATGCAATGTTGCACAATACGGATTGTGCAACTACGGGAAAAGGAGGTCGATGACTTAGTTCCATCGCCTTTTGGATAGCGGCGGTAGCCGCAGGAGCATGGCCGAAGTGCCATTCTACGCGCGATTTTCTGAAATAGAAAAAAATCGGCTTATCTATTACTTCCAGCCTATCCAGCGCTTTCCTAGCTTCGGACTCATTGTTCTGCTGTGTAGATATCTGCGCCCATAGGTCGACAACGTATCTGTTGTCACCATGCAATCTTAAGGCTTCCTGCAGCTCTTGCATAGCGACATCCATGTTTCCCAATATGAAGTTGCACTGGCTCAATTCTCTGCTAATTGCCGCTCCCCTTCTTCCTGTCCTCCGAGCCTCTCTAAACTCATTGATCGCTTCTTCCAAGTGGCCTTGTCGGTGCAAGACAAATCCTCGAAGAAACTTCACTTCTTTAGGCGGAGCATGATGCTCCATTTTTTCTAACTCCTCATTTGCTTCAGCCCACATTTCCTGTTGGGCGAGGGCACGAATAAGGTAGCCGCGTGCAGTAGTAGAATCTGGACGCTCGGTCACCGCCAGCCGACCGAATTCAATAGCCTGAGCGTAATCCCTAGAGTGGTAGTATTCTTCTGTGAGCCTAATAACGTCACTCGAAAGCCGGCTAACGCCGATTTCTAGCTCAACAGCACCTGACAAGCGTGCCGCGCGAAAAAGCATCCTGCTCAACTCGAGGTAGCGGTGTTGGATTTCGGAAGATCGCAATACTTTCTGAATGGAAATCCCAACGGTCTTCATCATTTCCTTAGTAGGGAAGCCGAAGACATTGCTGGCAGCTTCTGCTATTGGATCAGCAATTCTAAAAAGCCCATCGCCTTCGGCGATCACGAGCGACAAGTCAATTAGGCTAATCAGAGTTTCAGTCGCCTTTTCAAGAGAAACTCCCAGAGCTTGGACTATAGACTGTATGGGTATTGGGCTGAATGCAGCAAGAAGCTGTAGGAAAGAGCCTTCGGTTGTGTCGAGACCTAATTTTTCAATGTGTTTCAAGAATACGCCGGTTCTGAATTCGACCAATCGGTGTTTGTGGCTGACTACAAGATTTACGCTATAGTTTTTGGCTTGCTCGACTGCAAAATAGGCTGATGGCGGATAGCCTTTGACGTAATCGGCTATTTCGTTCAAGTCGTTTGGGGAGACCGTGATTCCGAAATCTGAAAACAGTCTAAGTAGTAACCTCCTGCAATCTGCTTTTGCTAAGGGATTAAGGGGCAACATGGGGAGATTCAATGTGGTATCGGCTCTGGGCTTTCTGTGGGAAACAATTGCGATATACAAAACCCCCCTAGACGGCATGCCGCGAAGAACTTGCGTTGCAGTAGCTCGCATGAACCCTTCTGCGTCCAATAAGCCACCTTCGTCAATGATTATGGGTAACTCCCCTGCGCCTGCCAAAATATTAAGATTCTTTAGGCATCTTATGAAAGCTTCCTCGCTTGACAAGGCCCTTATTTCCGCAAATGCCTTGTTAAATTCTTCTACTCCTGAATATGATTCCACCAAGTCCGCAATTTTCGCGCATAGATCGTTTATGGAATCACCCTCTGCCAGTCTGATCTCCATTGTCTTCCGGAATCCGAGAACGTTTTCAGCAGAATGACGTACAAGACTTCTTCGCCCGATCCCTGGGAGACCATGAACAAGAAAGGCTCTCGGAGGAATAGTCCCGTCAGTTGGCGTTAGCAATTCCTCAAGACGCTCAAGGTCTTTCCCTCTGCCTGAAAAGTACGATTGTCTCCTTATGCGAAGTAATTGGTCAACATGCTGTCGTATATCCCTGGCTATGAGTTTTGCTGACTTTTCCTTGCGCATGACTGAGTCTTGTAGCCAATCAGGCAAATCATCATAGGACACAAGATCGTCGACGATATAAACCAACGATTGAGATATCGTTTGCCTCAACTTACGGTGGTATGCCTCATCAATTTCATATTTGACCCAAACTTGTTCTAGCGACTTTCTGCTTGCGAATAATACAAACACAGAAGCCTGATCAAGGCAACGACGAATGGCTACCGAAAACTCCTCGCCGGTATCAAAGGAATACTTGTCAAACAGGCAGAATTGACGGCCGAGCTGATTGGCCACAGATTCAACGATGGTCTTGTCCGTTGATGAATGCGCGAGAAAGGCCTTCATGACTCCCCCCTTTTTTGACTGCATATTTGCACTGGGCTGGTGTCACAAGTAAAAAAGAATTCCCATGCTTGTGCTTGATAGAGTATCATTGTCAAGACGCCTCGTCAAATGGAAAGCAACCCAAGTCTTGGGACAACCAAGGGGACCACTAGTCCAATTGAGGCATAGAAAGCCGCAAACTTGATCATAAGCCGCTTGCTCTTCGCTTTGAGATGGCTAACGTCGTGCCGATAAGCTGCGGGCGCCGCAGGCGACCGTCAGCTTCATCGGCTTGTTGGGCGGCACGCTCGCAGTCACATCACATACCTCTTGGCGACGTAGATCATGGCTAGAAGCGTGACGTACATCGGCCATACCGAGAACGACCCCAGCGCCCCGAGGAACTGCCGGAAGCTCGATCCCGAAGGGATTACCGCATACAGATCAGTGGGTTCGATCCGGCCCCCGTGCAGCTTGTCGATGAACGCGTTATAGGAATCACGGAACGCCCTCTCAAGTGCGAGGTAGTAGGCGTCGAGCGTTAGGAACAAGAGAGTCGGTATGACCGCGATCCACGCGTACTCAGGCTTGCTCTTGTCCGCGACGACCACGAGGACAGCGGACGCGAGCGCAATGCACCACGCCTTGCACGAAGAACTGTTCGACGCCATCCGCTGTATCACGGATTGCATGATTCCCAGGTGTGCCTGAACTGCCTGGGAGTTCTCCCTGTACTCGGTAGCAGCGTCGTTCATTCTCCCACCCATGTTGCGAAGTTGTTGTAGCCGTCGTGGGCGACCCAATCATACTCCGGATACCACCCGGCCAGGTTGAACCCCTTCCCGCGATACTGCACCGCTACCCCTCCCGTTCGATACGAAGCGCTGTCGTCGATCTCAGAGTACTGCCTCCACTCGCCGTTTACCTTCTCCCAGAGGGTCGCCGTGTCGCCGCTGTCCGAAAACGTCACCCCGACGTAGCTCAGCGGATTCGATCCATTGGTCCTCGTCATCTGGTCTCTTCCGCGAATCGAGTTGATGTGCACCGCGAAGAGCGCGTTTCCCTTCCGGAAGCTCTTGAGGATCTCGTAGCGCACCCAAGGTCGGGCATATGTCTGCGAACCTATAAGCACACATGTGACCGAGGTACCATCGAGCCCAGAGTTGATGAGCCGCTTCACCGCCAGGCTGCCAGTCCTCTTCGCGCTTTCCCAGATCGACGCGTCGAAAAATCCTGCGGCCTCCCGGTCCGGTTTAGTTACCCAGTGCTGGCGCACAACGTTGGCGCGGAAGTCGATCACGTCTTGATAGTGGAAGCTAAAGAACACGCGCTTTGCCATTCTCTCTCCGTGACGCGTTCAGTCTGCCTCGCGCTGGTACATCTTCCACCAATCAGGGTTTGCGTCCGAATGTCTGATGAACTCGATCGTACAGCGATAGTACTCCGCGACCTTTCCACGGCGCGCAAGCCGCTCCACAAGAGGGACGGCGCTGCTGCAGTACTCCTTGCGCCATGCCCGCGGCCAGTCGACGACCAACCCCGGCAGGACATCGCCGGAGCCAGGCTTTCGGTGGTTCGTGTAGGGCCTCACAAGATCGGCACTGAACAGCAAGTCGCGCCGAGAGGCGAATGACGAACCGAAAGCCAGGCCAATCCACTGTTGTGCCTTCTCGGCCCGGGCTGCTTCCACCAGCGGCTGGCCGAGGTAGGTCCGGGTCGACTTGTCCATGATGGCGGGGCCCAGAGCGATCGCGCCCCGAACGGGCAATTCAGCATGAAGGGTCTCGCACATGAAGCTGGAGCAGACGTGAAGGAAGGGCTTCAGTGTCGTCGGCCTGAAGGGACTCCACAAGAGAATCGTGTCGCTGAAGTAGTCCTGCTCAATGCTGGTGAAGCCGAAGAACGGCACCATCGTCCCGTCCCCGACCGGCCGGGCATCGAGGAAGGCATGACTCCCCTTCGTAGTTGCTATGGCCAGGAGCTCCTTGTATTGGCCGTGGACTTCGTCAAGAGACAGGCGACCTACGCGATCCTCGAAGCCGAGGACGTCGAATAGGGCCACCAGAAGTTCGCTTCCCACGGGTACTCCTTAGCTTCAGTGGGTCCGGATCCCTTCCGACCTCGTATAGTCCGCCCAACATATATTAGATGGATCCGCATAAGATGCAATAGTCTTGTATGTTGTCCGTATAAGACACCTCCCGATTTCTTGCCGAAGAGTCGAAAACACTCTCCTTTCAACGACTTGCTGCCCATCCGGCCATTTATTTCGGCATGTTATGCGGATCGGCATAAAACCTCCCTTTTAAAGCTCGTCCACCGGGCTTCGAACGCCGGACGGACCGCGGTTGAGGACATGGGTATATATCATCGTTGTTTTGACGTCGCTATGGCCTAAGAGTTCCTGCACCGTCCGGATGTCGTAACCGCCTTCGAGCAAGTGGGTGGCGAAGGAATGCCGGAAGGTGTGGCAAGTGGCACGTTTGGTCAAACCGGCCTTTATGACCGCCTCCCGAACGGCTTTCTGAACGAGCGATTCATCCGTATGATGACGCCCTTGTTCTTTTGTTTGAGGATTCACCCACCGGTTTTCCTGGGGAAAGATCCATTGCCAGCGCCATTTTCCGGGTGCATTGGGGTATTTGCGGTCCAGTGCGCCGGGCAGCGGAACGCGGCCCCACCCTTCGGCTAAGTCGCGCTCATGGATCAGTTTGACCTTTTTAAGATGCTCCTGTAACGAGGCCTTGAGGGATTCGGGAAGCATCGTGATCCGGTCTTTCGCTCCCTTGCCGTCACGGACGAGAATTTCATTGCAGGAGAAATCGATGTCCTGTATCCGTAGGCGGAGGCATTCCATCAGGCGCAGCCCAGCGCCGTACATCAGAGAGGCCATCAGCCGCTTGTCGCCCGAAAGGCCCGACAGCACGGATTTCACTTCATCACGGGTCATGACCACAGGCAGACGTGTCGGCTTGCGGGCGCGGATGACATTTCCCAGATCTCCGACCTCTCGGCCGATGACATGACGATACAGGAACAGAAGCGCGGAGAGCGCCTGATTCTGAGTCGAAGCGCTTACTTTTTCCTTGACGGCTAAATGAGTGAGGAACCCGTTGATCTCGGCTTCGGCCATTTCGGCGGGATGGCGGACATTGTGGAAGAAGATGAATCGTTTCACCCAGTGGCAATAGGTCTGTTCCGTACGGCGGCTGTAATGGCGGGACCTCAGCGCTTCGCGAAGACGATCGAGCAGCTTTGGAGGCCGTCCGGAATATGCGGTTTTCTGCTCCGCGACGAAGCCGACTTCCTCTCGTTTCAGTATGTATTCCCTCCCTAACATAATTCCCCTACCGTCGTGGATCGATATTCACTTTGGTCGGCGTATCCGGCAAACGCAGCAGTGGACCGGGCTTACGGACATCTCCCGCGGCTTGGCCGACGAGATCCCGTTGGAAGTGCTTCTCACTCGGGGCTTGGGGAACGGCGCCCAAGACCGACCAAGTCATAGTCAGCGTGTCAAGATCAACCTCAATGTTCATATCTGCATAAGCGCCGTTCTTGTCAAAACCGAAGAACTTCTGCCAGGCCTCCAAATCAAGATGCAAAGTCGCGCCCGCATCGGGAATCCAGTTCAGCCCGCGCCCCACCGGCTGGGTCTCGTCGCGGGCTTCGCCCCAGTCTTTTGTATAGAGGTTGCCGTCCGCCGTGTTGTCTTGGTTGGAGAAATCGATAGCCTTGCCGCAGCGGTAGAAGATGTTGTTCAAGACCTTGTT
>Ga0315275_10005446_pt1 | contig 12069 bp, 11 predicted proteins | sample YL17G03_0_MG_FD_205557 | JGI IMG/M metagenome (GOLD analysis project Ga0315275, IMG submission 205557) | Sediment microbial communities from Yellowstone Lake, YNP, Wyoming, USA - YL17G03_0 | ecosystem: Environmental > Aquatic > Freshwater > Lake > Sediment | place: USA: Wyoming | collected... | reverse complement strand
CTCGACTGCCGAAAAAGAGGTGTACTCCCTTCCGTATAAACCGCTCACCCGCCGGATATCTTCATAGCGCCGGGCCAGGAAGCGTGGATAACGACCGTTCTCCTTACCAAACCCCATCGTCGAGCGGTTGTAGTCCAGCGTGTTGAACCACTCGTGAATCCCAATCGTCTCATTATCCAACTGCACAAAGGCAATCGGCCCGCCCTTTGAAAGCGTATAGCTTGCCAGGATCGGGCAGACCACATCGAACCAGCGCTGCACTTTTTCCAGGAATACGGGATGCAGGTAGGAAACCGATGAAGATCGGAAGGGCTTTCCCTCCACATCTTGGGCTAATACCTCAGGATATTGTTCGCATAACCAGCCCGGCAGCCCGTCATAGATCAGCTCGGAATATTGGTATGGTCCCGGTCGGGCGATCACATACAGGCCAGCTTCCCTGGCGCACTGCAAAAAGCCTTCTAAATCCAGCCAATCTGCCGCCTCGCCGAAGCGGAACTGGCCTTCTTCCGGCTCGTGAAGCAGCCAGGGGATATAGGTAGCCACGCAGTTTCCGCCGGCCTCTTTTAGAAGCTGCATGCGCCGCAGCCAATCTGCTTTAGGTACCCGGAAGTAGTGCATTTCACCGGAATAAAGGTAAACCGGTTTGCCTTCAACCCGAAAACACAGGCGATCAAACGTAATGGGGGAAACTGGGATTGGACTCATAAGCACTATTTTACCCAGCAATTGGAGCCAGGAACAAATTTATGACAAAACGCACGAATCTTATGATTTATGTCATTTGACGCACGCCTTTGAATAGATTAACATCTTTAATTGAGGTAGATATCTAAACAGGAGTCATACTATGGCAATGAAAATTACAGATGAGTGCATTTCTTGCGGTGCTTGCGAGCCCGTCTGCCCAACCACCTCCATCACCGAGGGCGCCACGATCTACGTCATCGACGCAGCCACCTGTGTGGAGTGTGTCGGTCACTTCGATGAGCAGCAGTGCGTTGCCGTTTGCCCGGTAGAATGCATCGTTAAAGTCTAAATCGTTTACGGCCTGATAAAAACGAAGCCGGGAGTTATCCTCACGGCTTCGTTTTTTGTTTTATTTCAAGAAAATCTCGATCACCGGCACGACCACCTCCGGCTTGACCACCGGCAAGCTCAGCACCACCGAGCCAGCCGGCAGCTCATTTTCATCCCGGGTGCGATCCATCCCCGCCTCTTTGAAAGTCACCTCGCTGGCATCATTGAGCAGTTGGGCGTATTCCACCCGTCCTGCCAGCCCCGGCAAGAGCAGGTGGCGGAAGGGCCAGGCATATAGGTGAGCGTAGAGACGCTTCCCGTTCTGGGTATAGCGCACATCCGAGGGGGGCGTAAAGTCGCTCTGCGTGCAGCCGTAGATTGCCCGGCTGTGCAGGCGCATCCAATCGGCATAAACCTGCAGCGCCTTCAAGGCCCGCCCGTCAAAGCTGCCGCGGGCGGTGGGGCCAACGTTCATCAGCAGGTTGCCACCGCAGGAGACCGTGTTGATCAGCATTTGGATCAGTTGTTCGGCGCTTTTCCAGGTAGCTTCATCGCGGTGGTAGCCCCAAGAGCCTGAAAAAGTCTGGCAGGTCTCCCACACCACCGGCTTGCCGTCCACCTTGACCCATTCAGTGGGCTGGAACTGCTCGGGTGTATGGATATCCGGCGCAAAGTCGTCGTAATCCATACGGTTATTCAGGATAATGTGCGGTGCCAGCTCCCGGATCAGCTTGTAGAGCTTCTCACTCCCCCAATCCTTGCGGCCCTTGCCCGGCATACCCTTGTAAACCTGGTTGGGATACGAAAAATCCAGCCATAGATTATCGATCGTACCGAACTGCGTCAGCAGCTCGCCCACCTGGTTCCGCATATACTCAGCGTAAATGGTGATATCGCGCCCCTGGTTCAGCTCGGCAGCCCGCGGATCATCCCGGTAGGGGTGCACGCCGTCGATCGGGAAATGGGGGTGGTGCCAGTCGATCAGCGAATAATAAAAACCCACCCGCAGCCCCTCCTCGCGGTACGCCTCCACCACCTGCTTGAGCAAATCCTTGCCGTAAGGCGTCTTCGTAGCCTTATAGTCTGTGTACTGCGAATCCCACAGGCAAAAACCTTCGTGGTGCTTGGAGGTGATGACTAAGTATTTCATCCCTGCCTGGTGCGCCGCCTTCGCCCATTGGCGGGGCTCGAACAAGTCAGGATTAAAGTGATCGAAATAACGCTGGTAATCCTCATCGGTGATGCGCTCGACGTTCTTCACCCATTCATGGCGCGCCGCCTGGGCATACAAGCCCCAGTGGATGAACATTCCAAAACGGTCGTGGGTAAACCAGCTCGTATCACCGGTAGTCGGCTCGGTCTGTATCGGCATTTCTCATCCTTCCTTGTCTAAAGTCATAAAATTCTTGGTGTTCTAGTGGTTCAAAAGGTTTTATTCAATTAAAAGCGCCTCATCGCGCTCAGGGTGCGCCGCCGCGCCTCTAAAATTCTCCAGAACCAGGTTATCCACCTGGTGGCTCTCCAGGGCGTGCCCGTAATACTCGGGCAGGTTCGGCGCCCAGCTCACCTGGCAGTTGCGTACCGTGATATTACGGGCATTCTTGAAGTAGAAACCGGCTGTCGGATGCTCGAGCAGGCCCTCGCCAGGCGCCGGCCGGATGTCCTGCTGCCCCCCAGGCCAATGCGACCACTTATCCAGCTCGATCCGCACGTTTTCCAGCAGGATATCATCGATCAGGCCTGGCTCCCACCCCTGGATGAACACCCCGTTTTCACTTCGGCATAGCACATTCACAAACCGCACATGGCGGACATGCCCGATTTTATGATTTTCCGTCCAGGGGATAGCGCTGATGTAGATCGGCTCACCGCGGCCCCACCAACGCTCGTGAAAAATGCGCGTCTCGACGATCATGTTCGAGAACAGCACATTTTCGATATCGCTTTCTTCGCTCAGATGCACCGCCAGGCCGCGGTGGCTGGAGCGGATCACGCAGGCATCAAAGATCACGTTGCGGATTGGCTCACGGCACTCTGCCCCCAGGATCAGCGCGCTGGAGGTGGACACCAGCGTGCAGCCCGTCACGGTGATGTTCTCGCACGGCCCGTAACCTTCTGTCTCCTGGCAGGCTTTCAGGCAGATGCAGTCGTCGCCCGAGACGATGTGGCAGTCGCTGATGCGCACGTTTTGGCAGCGGTCCAGGTCGATCCCGTCGTTATTCGGCAGGCGCAAATCGTTGTCGATGTGGATGCCGTGAATGAGCACGTCCTGGCAGCCCGACAGGCGTAGGGTCCACAGCGCCCCATCCCGCAGCGTGATATCCCGGAAGGTGACTTTCTTGCAGCCGATCAAGAAAATCGTGAATGGGCGCTGCTGTGGCATTTGATAGATATACTGTCCGGGGTCCTCGATAAAGTAACGCCCTCCGCCATCGATCACCCCGCCGCCCGTGATGGCAATGTTCTCCGCCCCCTGCGCCGTCACCAGCATCCCCATCCCCGGTTGTTCGGCGCTGATCGTTCCCCCGCTCAACGCGCCCACTTTAAAGCGGTAGGTGTAATCCGCATAGCGGTCACTGCCCTGGATCACCGCGCCTCGCTCCACGTGCAGCTCTACATTCGATTTGAGTGCCAGCGCGCCGGTGAAATAGATCTTCCCGGCGGGCACCAGCACTGTACCGCCGCCAGCAGCCGTGCAGGCCTCGATGGCGCTCTGGATGGCTGCTGCATCGTTGTTTTTTCCATCACCTACTGCGCCGTAATCCAGAACATTATAAGTCGCCATAGGGTACTTCTCTCTGAGACTCCCACCCCTATCCCCTACCCCTTATCCCCTAAAGATGGATAGGGGTAAAGAGAACGTAGTTGAGCTACTGCTCTACGAAGTAGCTGTAGCATGCCTCGTCGATCAGCTCGGGCGTCATGCGCGCCTGGCTGCCATCGTAATAGCACAGCGCCTGCACGATCTTGAGAATATCGCGTGGGTGCACCGACTGCAGCGCCCGCCCGGTCTGGCGGTACCATTTTTCGAGCAGGTGGTTGAAGCTCATCTCGTCGAAGGGGATGTTGAACTGTTCGCAGACTTTGAGGAAGATCGTCCGGTAGCGCTCATCGTTCGGGCTGAAGACGCCCACCTTCATCTGGATGCGCCGGTAGAAGGCGTCGTCCGCCAGCTTGTAAGGGTCCAGGTTCGTGCTGAAGACGATCAGCGTGCGGAAGGGCACCACAATCGTCTGCCCTGTGCGCAGGCGCAAGAAGTCCACCGCGTTCTCCAGCGGCACGATCCAGCGGTTGAGTAGATCCACCGGGCTGACCTGTTGTCGGCCGAAGTCATCGATCAAGAACATGCCCCCGTTGGCTTTCAACTGCAGCGGAGCTTCGTAGATCTTGGCTACCGAATCGAAGCGCAGATCCAGGGATTCCATTTTCAGCTCGCCGCCCACCACCACCGAAGGCCGTTGGAAGAGCGACCAGCGCCCGTCGATCCCAGAAGTCTCTTTCTCCACCTCCGCCGCATTGTGGAACAGACGGTCATGGATCTGGATGATCTGCCCCCCAGCCGTCAAAGCATAGGGCAGCCAGATTGGATCGGTGCCCGCAATCAGCTTGGACATGCGCTGGGCGATGGTCGTCTTGCCATTCCCAGAAGGCCCATACAGGAACAAGGACGCCCCAGAGCTCACCGCCGGCCCAATCCGCCGGTGAAAGTCATCCGGCAGGATCATATCGCTCAGTGCCTCCTGCACCTTTTCCACTGCGATCGAGCGCGGCCCGGAGGTCTGCAGCTCGATCGCCTTATTATAGCGGTGCACCGGCACAGGCGCTGGGCCCACGTACTGGCTGCGCTCCATCGACTCGCGCGCCCGGTCTTCGCCGGCCCCCGTCAGCTTGTACACGTAGTTCAAATGCCCGTAAGTGCCCGACTGCGAGACTTCCACCAGGTGCTCCTGGCGCAGCCAATCGAGCTGCTTGGGCAGCGCCGCTGGAACTCGGATCACCTGCGCCAGGCGGCGGAAAGCCACGTTGCCCTCGTTGTACAGGCAGCGCAGGATGATATCGATCAAGATGCTTTGTGGAATTTCAAGCTCTTCAGCGGTTTCGGGTTCTGCTAGGATTTCTTTCAGCGTATTCTTTTCGACCATAGGTTCCCTCTGGCTGGGCGAGTTTTTGTGACAGAATGATTATACCTTTGTTAGGAGAAAAGTTGCTCACGCGTTGTGAGCTGCAAAGAAAAAAGGGTGAATTTGCACCAACCTTCACGAAGCGTACTAAAAGATTAACGGATCAACCAGGCAGAAAGGGTCGATAAAAAGAATAAGAGTAGATTGGGCAAGGTATGCGGGAGCTTGAAATTCCATCATCCGATAACGGATTTTCGAGGTGTAATACCCTCATGATTCCACGCCCAAGCCCACTTCAAGCCATACAGCGTGCCCTGGATCGCAGCCGCCTGGTTGCCCTGATTGGTCCGCCCCAATGTGGCAAAACCACGCTGGCGCGCCAGTTCGTCCCCCCCTGCTAATTATTTCGATTTGGCCGGCATAATCAGCGCCATCCCTTCGGCGAGCCTGGTAGAACGGCCAGCTGAACTATTCAACTTTTAATGGATTTCATCCCGCTTGACTCAAGTATCTACATCATCTACAATGAAAGCATCGCAATTGAACCCATTCCTGGTTTGCAGAAAGCCTATGCCCTCAAAAGGTTCATCTAAAAAATCGCCTAATTCATCCCTGGAAGTTGGAGATATCACCTCCGGGAGAGATGTCAACATCGCAGGCAGGGATATTTACCAGACCAACATTACCTATAACCTGCAAGTACCTGCATTTCGTCCTCCACCTGACCTGGAGCAGCTTCGCGCTGCCTATCTGGAGCATTTGCGCCGCGCCTACCGCGCCCTGGACTTCAAGGGTATCCCGCAATTGGATACTTTTGCGCGCGAGCTGCTGCTGGAAGACGTGTACGTGCCGTTGGTGGCGCGTCCCGAGCTGCCCTCCGGCGAGACCTGGGAGCGCCGCCTGGCTGGCCGCAAGATGGAAAAGGATACCCTCCCTGAAGAGGCGCTGGCTGTGCTGGGCAAGGGCGAAAGCGTACCCCTGCGAGTGGAAGAAGCCGTGGGTCAGAATTCCTGCCTGGTGGTGTTGGGCGACCCCGGAAGCGGCAAATCCACGTTGATCAAGCACCTGGCACTGCGCCTGGCAGCCGAGGCGGACGCCCCGCTGCCTATTATTCTGCCACTTAATGCTTACGCCGATGCCGCCCTGCAGCGGGCAGATCTGAACCTGCAAGCTTATCTGCCGCAGCACTTTGCCGGGTTGGCCCAGGGTCTGGCTGACCTGGCGCCCTTGTTCGACCGGGCCATCGCCCAGGGGCAGGCCGTGATCCTGCTGGATGGGTTGGATGAGGTGCAGAGCAACCGCCCTCACCTGGTGCAGAAGGTAGAAGCCTTCGCTGCCGAAGCTGTTCAGAAAGGCTGTAAGCTGGTTGTCACCAGCCGGATCGTTGGCTACCGCGAGGCGCCCCTGGATGTGCGTGTCTGGTCGCTCTACACCCTGCTGGATTTCGACAGAGCCGCCATCGAGCAGTTTGCCGCCCGTTGGTGTATCGCCTTTGAGAAGAGCACCCTGGGGGATACCCCCGAGGCGTCCACCGCTGCCGAGACCGAGCGCCGCGCCTTGCTCGAGGCCATTGAGGCCAATCCGGGCGTGGCGCAGTTAGCATCCAACCCGTTGCTGCTCACCATCCTGGCCTTGATCAAACGCCAGGGGGTGTCGCTGCCCAACCACCGCGTTGAGCTTTACGAGCTGTATCTCAAAACTTTGATCAGCGCCTGGAGCAAGGCCCGCACCCTGGATAAGCGCCCGGTGGGGCCGCCGCTGGATTACCTGAAAACGATCGCCGTGCTGGGTCCGCTGGCGCTTTGGCTGCGCGAAGATAACCCGACTGCCGGCCTGGTGCCTGAGGAAAGGTTGGTGGAATGGCTGACCAATTTCTTCAAAAGTGAAGATTGGGGCATGAAACAGGGTGAGGCTATGCAAGCGGCGCGTGCATTTTTGGACAGTGTGCGCACATATTCCAACTTGCTGCTGGAGCGCGGCCAGGGGCGTTATGGGTTCATTCACTTGACCTTTGAAGAGGCTCTGGCAGCGCGCGGTCTGGTTCAGGCCGGCCAGCTTAACCTGGAAAACAGCCTGGTCTACATCCGCAAGTACCTGGCCGAGCCAGCCTGGCGTGAGACGATTTTGTTAGCGGTGGGCGTCTGGGGATTGGTGCGGGAACAGCCGCGCGTGGCTGGCGAAGTCGTGCGCCTCATGCTCAAGATGGACTGCGGCAGCCAAGACCCCTGCCGCAATGTGCTCATGGCAGGCGCCTGCCTGCAAGATGTGGGTGAAACCGGCTTGGGCCGCCCAACTGCACATGAGGTAATCGCAGCCCTCCAGAAAACCTCCCTCGACCGCTCGCTGCCTCCAGTTGTGCAGCGCGACGCCGGCTTCTGCCTGGGACGCCTGGCACTTCACCCGCCCTTCCTGGAGCTCATCCGCCCCGACCTGGACGATTTCGTGCTCATCCCGGCTGGTCCATTCATATACGGCGAAAAGTCGCCGGGCAAACAGCCCAATGCAAGCATCGAACAACCCTTCGAGATCGCCAAATATCCGGTCACCAACCTGCAGTACCGGCGCTTTGTCGAGGCAGGCAGCTACAATCGTAAAGAATTCTGGAGCGGGGCCGGCTGGGCCTGGCGCACGGGCGAATCGGACAGCCAGCAGACCGACGAGCTTGGCAAGCGCGCCCTGGAAGCCCGCCCGGTCGACCGGCGCGGCGAGCCGGCTTTGTGGCATGACCCGCGTTGGAACAACCCGCTGGCCCCGGTGGTGGGCGTGTGCTGGTTCGAAGCAGAAGCTTACTGCTGCTGGTTATCTCAGGCACCCGGATGCGCCGTGCGCCTGCCTACCGAGCAAGAATGGGAGCGCGCCGCCCGCGGCCCCCAGGGACGGGCATACCCCTGGGGTGACAAATTTGACCGCACCCGCCTGAACTGTGCGGAGTTTTGGGCGGAGAAGGATGACCTGAGCGATTACGATAAATGGAAAAAAGAATTCTTGGATTCTAAAATTTACGAGTCTGCCTCAACCACCCAGGTCGGTCAATTTCCTGAGGGAGCCGCACCAGAAAAAATCCATGACTTGAGCGGCAATGTCTGGGAATGGGTTAATTCCTGGGTTGATTCTGAGCAGAAGCACCGCATTGTGCGGGGCGGCTCCTGGTTCAGCAATCGTTGGATCGTGCACGCTGCCTTCCGGCGCTGGTACACTCCTGGTTTCAGGGACGGCAACCTCGGGTTTCGGTGTGTCCGCTCGCCCTGATCCTGGTTTTCTGGCTTCTGGAGTCCTGATTTTCTGGAACGGGGGTCTGGGGGGCATGCCCCCCAGTTAAACTAATTTTTTGATAATCAAAATTTCATGACCAAACGATATGACCATCTCTGGCCGCAGATAACCGCTTTTGAAAACCTTTGGTTAGCTTTCAAGAAGGCCGCGCGGGGTAAGCGCAACAAACCCTCCACGGCAGGCTTTGAGGTTCACCTGGAAGAAAATTTGCTTCTGCTGCAGACCGAGCTAAGAGAAGGCAGCTACCAACCAGGAGCCTATACCAGCTTTACCATTCACGATCCCAAAAGGCGTTTGATTTCGGCCGCCCCCTTTCGCGACCGGGTGATACACCATACCCTGGTCAATATCATCGAACCGCTCTTCGAGCGAAAATTTATCTTCGATACCTATGCCAACCGGGTTGGAAAAGGCACCCACCGGGCGTTGGATCGTTGCACTCATTTCCTGCGCCGCTTTCAGTACGTACTGCCCCTGGATGTCTGCCAATTCTTTCCATCTATCGACCACAGCATTCTGGTGCGTATCCTGAGCCAGACCATTGCCGATGAAGAAGTCTTGAGCCTGTGCCAGAAGATCATTGCCAGCGGGAAAGGGATCTTACAACGCGAATATGATATGGTGTACTTCGCTGGTGATGATTTATTTTCAGCCAGTCGCCCGCGCGGCCTGCCAATCGGCAACCTGACCAGCCAGTTTTGGGCCAATGTTTATTTGAATAACCTGGACCATTTCATTAAACGCCAGCTAAAATGCGGCGGCTACCTGCGTTATGTTGACGATATGCTGCTGTTTTCAAATAACAAGATCGAACTGCACGCCTGGCGCAAAGAGGTTATCCGGTATCTCAGTGAATTGCGGTTGACCATCCATGAAAACAGCGCTCAACCCCGGCCCAGCCGGACGTGTGTGCCTTTTCTGGGCTTCCAGGTCTGGCCTGACCACCGCCGTTTGAAAAGACCGAAAGCTGTTCAGGCCCGGCGACGGCTTAAGCACCTGGCCTCTCAGGTAGCGCGGGGGGACATCGGGGTTGAGGATGCAAAAGCCAGCGTGCTGGCCTGGATTAATCACGCCGCTTATGGGGATACCTGGGGACTCCGGCGGTCCATTCTCGGTGAGATACGGTTTAAATCCTTCAAGGAGGTGCATTGACAGAAACCCAATCACCAATTTTCGCCAAAACATACGATTTTATCTTATGGCTGCTCAACCATACGGAAAAATTCCCGAAAAGTGAACGATTTCGGATGGGCCGCAGGCTTGAAGATTCAGCCTTCACTTTCTACGAGCTTCTCATCCAGGCTTCCCGAAGCCAGCATAAGCGTTCTGTATTATTGAACGCTGATCTGGAATTGGATAAGTTGCGTCTGTATGTGCGCTTAAGCCAGGCGCGAGATCTATCCACCCTGAAACAGTATCAATTTGCTTCCAGCAGCCTGGTGGAGATCGGCAAGCTGCTGGGTGGCTGGATCAAATCAGTTTCCGAACCTGCTGGTTAGGATGCTCCGATGAAATGTAAAATTCATCGAAGCTGAAATGGGGCGCCGGAGGGCATTGTGCGGGGCGGCTCCTGGAACAACAATCATAGGAACGTGCACGCTGCCTACCGGAACAGGAACACTCCTGATAACAGGAACAACAACCTCGGGTTTCGGTGTGTCCGACCGCTTTCAAGGAATCTTTCAAGGCCAGAATCTGAAAGGCCAGTCTCCACAACGAGTACCTGACCTCTCAGGAGTGTTTTGAAAGCGAGCGCCGGCCGTCCCAGTCTGACTGTCTTGAATGACAGCCAGGCAAATACATAAAAGCCCGGCTCCCTGCACCAAAAAATGCCTGGAGCCGGGCACCATCAAAAATACTTCAGAAAGACAAAGACTCTATGGACTTCTTCCCCCTCATCCAAACCCGCCGCTCGGTGCGCCTCTACCAGGACACCCCCATCGAGCCAGAAAAACTCCAAAAGATCCTCGAAGCCGCCAACCTCGCCCCCTCGGCTGGCAACCTGCAGGGCTATGAGATCTATGTCATCACCCGCCTGGAGCAGAGGCATGGCCTGGTCAAAGCCGCCCTCGGGCAGGAGTTCCTCGCCCAGGCCCCGGTTGACCTGATCTTCTGCGCCAACCCGGCCCGCTCGGCGGTCAAATATAGCAAGCGCGGCCGCGAGCTGTATTGCGTCCAGGATGCCACCATCGCCTGCACCTTCGCCATGCTCGCCGCCCAGGAGTTGGGGCTGTCCACCGTTTGGGTGGGCGCCTTCCAGGAAGAACCCGTCCGCCAGGCTGCCTCCATCCCGCCGGAGCTGATCCCGGTTGCCATCCTGCCGGTCGGGTATGCTGCCGAATCACCCAAATCCCGCCCCCGCCGTAAGCTGGAAGACCTGGTGCATTCATAGAATTTCAATGACCTCATTATCCGCAGGACAATCTCTAGGGCGTTACCACCTCCTCGAGCAGCTTGGCGAAGGCGGCATGGCTTCCGTGTATAAGGCCCTCGATACCCGCCTGGAGCGCCAGGTGGCTGTCAAGGTCATCCGCCGTGAAGCGTTACCTCCTGAGATGTTAGGCACGGTTTTAGCGCGCTTCGAGCGCGAAGCGAAATCTCTTGCCCGCCTCTCCCATCCCAACATCATCAAAGTCTACGATTTTGGCGAATATGAGGGCGCTCCTTACCTGGTTGTTGTATGAGCTGGTCACCGGGCGCCGGCCCTTTGTGGCGGATACCCCCATGGCCGTCGTGTTGAAGCATGTTACCGATCCCCTCCCCAGCCCCAAGAAGTTTGTGCCTGACCTGCCTGACCAGGTCGAGTGGGTTCTAGCGAAAGCATTGGCAAAGCAGCCCGAGGATCGCTACCCCGATATGGAAGCCTTTATCACTGCCCTGGAGGGGCTGAATGCCCGCGCCTCGGAGCTCGTGAAATCCCCTGCCCCGCCTTTTAGGACTGAAGAATCCTCGCCTGCCCAGGCAAGCTGGCGGATCACGCCAGGCGGTCTGAGGCATTGCCCTCTCCCCAGGATGAGCACAAGATGGAGATTGGCGATACCACCTTGGTGGGCGCTTTTCCCTCCGGCGCCAGCCCCACCGGCGTCCTGGACATGGCTGGCAATGTCTGGGAATGGGTCGCCGACTGGTACGCTGAAGATTATTATGCGGTTTCGCCCTATAAAAACCCCGCCGGTCCTGCCTCTGGCGTTCATCGTGTGCTTCGCGGCGGCGCCTTTTACAATATGCTTGGCGAAAAGTACCCGCGCATCATCCGGGTGACCTTCCGAGGCTGGCTTGGGGATGATTTCCTTCTGGGCAGCTACGGCTTCCGCTGCGCCCTGTCTCCCTGACAGCTTAGTGCAGCGCCAAATGTGCTTGACAGTTCCCTTCTCTCAGGATAAACTGAAATTGGGTTGGGGAGTAGTTGCCTGCTCCAGGCAGTTTACCCGCTGTTGGGCGATTTACGAGACCACTACAACAAACATTGTGGTGGTCTTTTTGTAAGGATAATAAAACCATGAAAGAAGCTTATTTTTCCCTGGAAACTATTCAAACCAAAGCCCTGGAAATGCTCCAGAAATCAGGAGCTGACCTGCGGAGGAATAACTTTCAGTATATCCCAGAGCGATCGGCCCTTCTGGTTTTAGATATGCAAACCTACTTCCTGGAGAGC
>Ga0315275_10005445_pt1 | contig 12070 bp, 8 predicted proteins | sample YL17G03_0_MG_FD_205557 | JGI IMG/M metagenome (GOLD analysis project Ga0315275, IMG submission 205557) | Sediment microbial communities from Yellowstone Lake, YNP, Wyoming, USA - YL17G03_0 | ecosystem: Environmental > Aquatic > Freshwater > Lake > Sediment | place: USA: Wyoming | collected... | reverse complement strand
AAGCATCGCAAAACGTTTCCGCACATCGTTCAAACGTGTGCCCGACAGCCGAGAGATCTCCACATCGCCGACCCACACCTCGCCACGATCCGGCTGCATGAGCCCGATCATGTGCTTGAGAAGCACGCTCTTTCCCTCTCCGCTGCGACCGATGATGGTCGTCAACTTGCCGACAGGGATCGAGAGATCAACGCCTTGCAGCACCGGTTGCCCGCCAAGTTTTTTTTCGACGCCAATCAGCCTGATCATCGAAAGCCCGTGATGAGTGATGAGTGACGTGTGCCGCGTAACAAGAAAGAGTCGCGCCCCTGCCTACGATTGGAGCCATCTTTCCACCCATCACACTTCATGGATCACCCATCACCTTTTTAGAGCAGCACCGAAGTCAGGAAGTAATCCCATACGAGGATGAGCACCGACGACAAGACCACCGCCTCCGTCGTCGCGTTCCCAAGTCCCTCGGCACTCTGCCTGGTGTAGAACCCTTTATAGCAGCAGACCCAACTGACGATCAGCCCAAAGCTGATGGACTTGAGGATGCCGCCGTAGACGTCTTTCCATTCCACGGCCGATTCGATCGAGTTCCAATAGGCCCCTTCGCTCACTCCCAACAAATCCACTCCGACGAGGGAGCCGCCATAGATCCCGACCACATCAAATACGGCCACGAGCAACGGCACCCCAATCACGCCGGCGACCAATTTTGGTGCGATCAAATATTGCAGCGGATTGATCGCCATGGTGTCGAGCGCATCAATCTGTTCTGTAATCCGCATAATGCCAATCTCGGCGGTCATGGCTGATCCGGCCCGCGCAGTCACCATCAACGCAGCCAACACCGGCCCCAACTCCCGGATCATGCTCAACGCCACCGCGGAGCCCAGTAATCCCTCTGAACCAAACTTCCGCAAACTGTAATAGCCTTGCAGCGCCAGCACCATCCCCGTAAACCCCGCGGTGAGGACGACGACAAACACGGATTTATACCCGATAAAGTGGAGCTGTTTCATGATTTGATGAAATCTAAACGGTGGCCTCACCAGCCAGGCAAACGCCGACAGCATAAACAACAGCATGCGACCCATCTCCTGCACTCGAATGACGGCCCGAGCACCCAACTGTTCAATCACGTTCGTCATTAGTTACCTGGAGAGGCGAGGAGATTCAATATTTGTCTCCGCATAGCGCTGAAACCATTCCGTCAATCGATCCGCTGCTACCCGGCTCTGCTTTCGCAGCCGATTCAGCCCCACGAAGCTGGAGGGGCGACTGATGAGCGCCTGCATGCCTTTTATCCAGCCAGTGGGCCTGAGAAAGAGGTTGAAGTCAAGAGGGAGATCCTCATCCACCAGATCGGAAACCGTCCGCACGATCGCCATAGGTACGCCTCGTTCCTGAGCCACCGCCGCCACCGCGGCGCTTTCCATATCGAGCCCGGTTGCGTCTGTAAGTCGACGCAGCCGGTGCTTCTCCTGCGCCTGCCACACTACGGTTTCCGATGACACAACTGTTCCAGCCCACACAACCAACCCCGCATCCTGCGCCACAAGGAGAAGACCTGCGCGTACAGCCCCGTCGCAAAGCACACGGTCATTCCTCATTGTCCAGGTTCCTTCAGTCTGTACAGAAGACACTGCTGTGCCGACGATGAGGTCTCCCACCTGAGCCGGTACCAGCGCGCAGGCAAAACCCGTGGACATCACCAGCGACATAGCCTGCTCCCTCAACACCCTTCCAGCAACAGTGCCGGCCGCATCGGGTCCAACACCTGTTTGGATAAGCCAATACGTCCGATCCCCTCGCTGTCCAACATGGCAGCGGACTCCGGCGATTGTCGCGACACGATCCGTCGGGAGCGCACGCCGGACGGCCTGGAGTTCCCAGCGAGTCGCGACAAAAATGGCGATGGGATTCACCAAAGATTTTGAGAGGGGTTGCCCCGCGTCAACGGATGCCGTTGGCGGAATGTTCAACGATCGGCTCGATGACACCCGGACGCGAGTACGTGCTGCCGTACTTCGTCGGCCCGCATCTTCCCGCGCGTCCGCAGATTCCGGTACATGGCCAAGGCCCACAACGGAAAGTATTGGCAGTACCATTGGTAGCGGAGATAAAAGACCCTGGGGAACCCGGTGCCTGTATGGCGGACCTCTTCCCAGGAGCCATCCTTCATTTGGTGACGGAGCAGATATTGGACGCCGCGAGCGACGCTGAAGGCATCGGTCATCCCGGCCGACATGAGCCCCATGATGGCCCAGGCCGTTTGAGAAGGCGTACTGTCCCCTTTCCCGCTCCACGCAGGGTCGTCGCCGTAAGAAAGACAAGACTCGCCCCACCCTCCATCGGGATTCTGTTTCGACTCAAGCCAAGCGACCGCACGGCGAACATAGGGCTCCGAAAGGTCCACTCCGATCGCACGGAGACCAGCTAGGACGGACCAGGTGCCATAGATGTAATTGACGCCCCACCGACCGTACCAACTGCCGTCGGTCTCCTGCTCTCGCTTGAGGAACCGGAGGGCCGGTGCCACGGCGGGGTGCGTCTGATCGTAGCCCAACGCCGCAAGCATCTCGAGGCAGCGTCCGGTCAAGTCGGACGTGCTTGGATCAAGCAAGGCATGGTGGTCGGCAAATGGAATATAATTGAAAACGATGCGATTGTTGTCCTTGTCGTATGCACCCCACCCGCCATCGGACCCTTGCATGGCGAGCACCCAATTCGTCCCCCGCTGGATGGATTCCTGCAAGTCGGTGGTCTGAGCCATCCGGACTTTCGACAGCGCCATCAAAACCACTGCCGAGTCATCCACATCGGGATAGAGCTCGTTCTCAAACTGGAAGTACCAGCCGCCCGGCTCCGCATCGGGAGCTGAGAGCTTCCAATCTCCAACCGTTTTCGTTTGGCGCGAGACCAAATACGCAGCCGCTTTCTGGAGAGATGGGTGGTCCTGCGGCATCCCAGTTTCGATAAAGGCATTCATGAGCAATGCCGTATCCCAGATTGGAGAATGGCAGGGCTGAAGATGCATCGCCTCGACTCGCTGATCGCCGATCGACACGCTGTCATAGACTTCCAACTCTTCAATTTCGTGAAGCGCCTTCCGCACCAATGGATCGTCCACCTGATACCCCAAACATTGCAGCGCCATGATCGAATTGGCCATGGCCGGATAAATGGCACCCAGGCCCCCGCTGCCCTTGATGTGTTCCAGCATCCAGGTCGCGGCGCGATGCAACGCTTTTTCGCGCAACCACATGAGAGGCATCCGGTCGTAGAGTTTCAGCATCGCATCCAGCGCAACAAAGAGATTGTGCGGGGTAAACCACTTTTGATCTTTGTTGAACGGCGGGAACTTCCAATAGCGGATCTCCTTGCGCGGAATGAGATACAACTCCTCAATCCCTTGCTCCCGCGGGATCTGACATACCGGCCGGTGCGCGAAGACAATCAGCAACGGGATTAAGACGGCGCGGGACCAATACGAAATGGCATAGATGTTAAAGTAGAATCCCTTGGGGAGCAGCATCAGCTCAACCGGCATGTGGGGGATGCCTTCCCAGTCGTATTGATCGAACAACGCCAGCGCGATCTTGGTAAACACATTCGCTTGGACAGCTCCACCCTTTGCGAAGATACAGTCCTTGGCTCGCACCATGAAAGGCTCATCTGCAGACATCCCGCTCAGCTTCAACGCGAAGTAGGCTTTCACCGATGCGCTGATCTCCGAGGGCCCTCCGTAGTGAATCGGCCACCCGCCATCGGGCAATTGCATGGCCCGGAGATAGCGAACTGCTTTACGTTCTCGCTCGGGATCGACCCGATCGAGGAATCGCCGCAACATCAGGTATTCAGAGGTCAGCGTGGTATCGGCTTCGAGCTCCGCAACCCAGTATCCCTCTGACGCATCTTGTCTGGACAAGAACCAGGCTTGGCTGCGTCGGACCGCGTCGTCGAGCGCATCTACTGGACTGACGGAGTGGCTGGTCGGACGGCGCGTCGCATGGTCGACTGGTGTGGAGAGCCCGGACTTGTCAGACACTAGACGTAGCGGCAGAACGTTGGACCGCTCGGCTGCACGCCCCAGCTTCTCCGAAACGGAGATGAAGAGGCTATCCGATAGACGATCCAGGAGCGTTCGAATCAGCTTCATGGTGCTGGGCTATGAAAAACTGCAGGTGGATGGGCACTGAAAGTCACACGCGTCGTCTCGAGAAAACACGAACGGGAGCGGCAGCACGCCTAGAGCTGCCTACTGGGGGTATATAACAGACGCCCTACTCTGAGTCAAGAAACAGAGAGGCGGAAGTCCTCTGAAATACGAATGTTTTAGCCAATCTTGTCTGCTTAGGCCGGCTGCAAGTTGCCCAGTCTCACCGAGACGATTTTTGAGATGCCCGGCTCTTCCATGGTGACCCCGAACAACGAGTCTGCAATGGCCATCGTCCGCTTGTTGTGGGTGATGACCATGAACTGCGCACCCTCGGAGAGTTCGCGCAATACACCAGTAAAGCGTCCGATATTCTCTTCGTCCAGCGGCGCGTCGATTTCGTCGAGAATACAGAACGGCGTCGGTCTGATCAGGAAACTCGCAAAGAGCAGAGCCATCGCCGTCAACGTTTTCTCACCACCCGAAAGCATGGTGATGCTCTTCAAGCGCTTGCCCGGTGGCTGTGCCACGATGTCGACTCCCGGTTCCTGCGACCCTTGCCCCTCTGTCGCCTCATCCGCTATCACCTCGACCAACTGGAGTTCGGCCCGACCACCCGGGAAGAACTTCGCAAAGACCTCGCTGAATTTCTGTTGGAGCTCGGCGAACGTACTGGCAAACATATCTTTCGTCGTGCGGTTGATCCGCTGAATGATTTCTTTAAGCGAGCTGATGGACGTGGAAAGATCTTGTTCCTGCGTCGTCAGAAATCGATACCGCTCCTCCATCTCTTGATGTTCGCTAATGGCTGCCAGATTGATCGGTCCCAGGCGATCGAGCTTCTCGCGAATCTTCTGCAGTTGCTCCCTGAGCGTCACCTCGTTCACGGCTGGTCGGTCTTCCGGAATTGGCGCCTCCCCGAGGGGCAGCTGCTCGGCCGTCATCTCCACAGCTGGCATATCAAGCAGCGTCGCGGGATCAACCTGGTAGGTTCCGAACAATGTAGATTCAATGGTCCCCAATTGCATCCGAATTTCTGCCTTCTTGACCTCCAACGCCATGCGGGATTCGCGAAGAGTCGACACCGCGCGACGAACATCTTCCAAGCCGGCATCGAGCTCGTGCGCGGCAGCCATGTCCTCCGTCTGCGATTCTTGTAGTTCGACTAACTGGGCCTTCACTTGGGCTGCCGACTCACCGAATTCGCGACAACGCGCTTCTTGATGCTCACGTTCAATCCGGCTCTGCTTGATCGAGACCGTGAGTCCCTCAACATGGCGCGTCAAGGTCTCAATACGTGCGATCGCATCTTGTTGCTGCTGCTCAATCCGCATGAGGTCACGACGGTGATGCTCGCGGGTCGTCCTGATTTCCTGCGCCACCAATTGGGCCTCTGTGAATCGCTGCTGGAGCCCCTGCATGTCGTGATCAATCTGCCCCACCCGTTCGCGCACACGGCCAAGCCCGACTTCCTGGCCGGCCTTCTCCGCCATCCACTGTACTAGCTGAGTTTCGGTGGAGCGCGTTTCATGATTGAGCCGCTGCACCTCCGCCGAGCTTCGTTGCGCATCACCCATCAATATGTCGATCCGTTGGATGAGATCTCCCAGCACATGCTGGAGCCCGGCTTCGTCTTTCTGCAGTGAGAGCCCGCGCATTTCTGCGTCCCGTAGCGACTCCACAAGTTGCCGGCTCTGCTCGCGCAACTCCTGTCCCTGCACCAGCAATCGTTCCCGCCGCTGCTTGCCTTCTTCAACGAACCCCGTCAGCGAGACGCGCTGGGCGTCCAGGTGAAGCACCTCTCGACGCCGTTGCAATAGGCCTCCCGTTGCGCTGGCCTGTCCACCGGTGATCACCCCGGCGGCATCCAAGATATCTCCTGCACGCGTCACGAGGATAGGCCCATGGGGAGCAGAATACGGCTGTTGTTCCCACAATGCGGTTGCGTCCGTAAGGGTGTCAATGAATACAATCCGATCGAAAAGGTAGTCACGGGCCGCTTCGCGATCACCCTGAACGGGGATCAAGTCGACCGCACGTCCGACCACACCTGGCTGACCCTCCATCGCAGGCCACCACTGTTGAGATGCCGTATCCCGAGTCGTCCATCGAGGCTGCTGCGGAATGAACGTGCCCCGACCGAGATCTTTCCCCTTCAGAAACTCAATCGCCTCACAAGCCGCGGCGGGACTGTCGACAAACCAGCCCCTGACCCGCTCGCCCAAAATTGCTTCCACCGCCCGGTCCCATCCCGGAGGCACGACCAGCCACTCGGCAATGGCATCGCGAACCCCGGCACAGGCTTTGAGCGCAGTCGACTCTTCGTCACCACGCCGTCCATAACCCATATCTTCTTGCAGCACGCCTTGCAGTGCCCGGAGGTGGGAATCCACTGCGGCCAACTCTTCCGACTGACGAAATACCAACTGGTCGACTTCGATCAACTCGGCCGATACGCGCTCGCTCTCTTCCTCAACACCCTGCCGCTGTCGGCGCAGATCAGAGACTAACTGTTCCGCGTCATAGCAGGCCTGTTGGAGCGCCTGGCGCTTGTCCGTTGCGGTGAGATGCTGCAGCCGAAAGTCTTCCCGCTCACGAGTCAGTCGCTCTTCACGATCCGCCGCCTCTTGAATACGAGCGGCCAATTGAACCAAGGTCTGCTCGGTATTCGCGACCAACACCGCCAGGTTGAGGACGTCCAGACGCCCTCGTTCCTCTTCAGCCAAGGCCGTGGTTCGTTGCTGAAGCAGCTTTTTCATTTCCCGCTCGAGCGTTGCGAACGTCTGCTCCCTCTCCGCACATTCACGCTCGAGGGCGGCCAGCGTGTCCTCGAGGGCCGTAGCTTCCGCCGCGCCCTGCTGCTGCTCCTGGGTGAGGCGCTCGAGTTCCTCCCCTCCCTGACTCTGCTGCTGCTCATAGAGTTCACCACGATTACGCTCGACTTCTGCGGCCGTCAGCGCCTGCGCCTGTTGCTGTTCAACCTTCGAAAGTTCCTCGCGCCGCTGCCCGATCGCCTCGTTCGCTGTGGCAATCGCAAACTTGATCCGCTCGAGTTCTGCGTTCAAGCGCGCCAACTCGGCGGACTGTTCCGACTCGTGGTCCCCCAACGTCTGCAGCTCCGACTCCACCTCCTTGATCGTGGTTCGGAGGACACGGTATTCGCTAGTTAGCAACTGAATCTCCAGCGACTTGGCCTCTTGGTGCAACGTCTGATAGGACCGCGCCTGCCGCGCTTGGCGCTCAAGCGAATTCAGCTGCTTTTTCACCTCAGCAATGATGTCCCTCACCCGCAAGAGGTTTTGCTGCGTTGCGTCCAACTTGCGCAACGCTTCGGCCTTCTGCTTCTTGTAGCGAATGATGCCGGCGGTTTCTTCGATCAACTCGCGCCGATCTTGTGGTGACGCATTGAGGATCTGATCGATTTGACCCTGCGCGATGACGGTGTGGCCCTTTGTCCCGGCCCTGGTATCCAGAAGGATGCTCCGGACATCCTTCAGCCGGCAGGCGGTCTTATTGATGAGGTATTCGCTGTCGCCATTACGGTACAGGCGTCGCGTGATCATGAGTTCTTGATATTCCGACAGCTGGCTCGAAAGACCGGACAGGGGATCCACGTTGATCTGATCCAGCCCGCTGATCACGAGCGAAACTTCGGCCAAGCCGAGAGGCTTCCGCATTTCGGTCCCGTTAAAGATCACATCTTCCATTTTCTCGCTACGCAGGGCCTTCGTGCTCTGCTCTCCGAGTACCCAGAGAATTGCGTCGACGACATTGCTCTTTCCGCTCCCGTTTGGCCCCACGATGGCGGTGACGCCATCGGGGAATTCGATCTTGGCTTCCGCGAACGACTTAAACCCCGCCATCTCAAGGGATTTCAAATACATCGACGACTCCTTCGGTAGCGTGTCTCGAGAGAAATCAAGCGGAAATAATGCCTGGCTTTGTAGCACAGGCCTAGGGTGGAAATCAAAGAAAAATACTGCCGGTGGTAGGCGCGAGAAGGGAGACCTACAACATTTGGGGAGTGCAATGAGGGCGGTGGGATGTGGTTATCCCGCCTGAGCCCCAACAGATTTGTTGGAGGACTCAATGGTGATCAGTTCCTTAGGAAGCAGAAACTCAACATCTTCTTCGATCACAGTCAGGTCTTCGACCTCTGCGGTCCCAAACGTCTTAAGGTACGTCACCACCTCTTCGACCAGAACTTCTGGCGCTGAAGCGCCGGCTGTGATCCCGACTGCTTTCACGTTCGTGAGCCAGGTTGGATTGATGTCAGACGCGGCATCAATCAAATAGGACGCAATCCCGCACCGCTCCCCCAACTCGCGTAGGCGGTTGGAGTTTGAGCTATTCGGGGAGCCGATGACGAGAATGACGTCCACCAGCTTGGAGAGCTCCTTCACCGCATTCTGGCGGTTCTGAGTCGCGTAACAAATATCTTCCTGGTGCGGCCCCTTGATGTGCGGGAACCGTTGATGGAGCGCGCCGACGATATCCCGACACTCATCGACGCTCAACGTGGTTTGCGTGACGTATGAAAGATCGTGTGCGTTATCAACCTGCAACTTCTTGACATCTTCCACCGAGGAGACCAGATGGAATTTGTCCGGAATCTGTCCGAGCGTCCCGATCACTTCGGGATGGCCGGCATGGCCGATCAGAATGAGATCATATCCCTGCGTATAGTCGCGATTGACTTCGTTATGCACTTTGATGACCAACGGACAGGTGGCATCAATCACATGCAACCGCCGCCGATTCGCTTCGTCCCAGACCGACTTGGCGACCCCATGGGCACTGAAGATCACCACCGAGCCTTCCGGCACTTCTCCCAATTCCTCCACGAACACGGCGCCCTTGTCACGAAGCGAGTTCACGACATGACGGCTATGGACGATTTCGTGTCGGACGTAGATCGGCGCTCCATACTTCTTCAACGAGAGATCGACGATATCGATTGCGCGGTCGACTCCGGCGCAAAACCCTCGCGGATTAGCGAGATAGATCTTCATGACGGCTACCTTTCCTTCCACCGTACATGGCCACATTCGTGCCCACATACTCACAGCAAATTCTGCTCAACATTACGTCAGAGCTGCCGGCCCCGTCAACACAATTGCCCGCGCCTCTCTTCCCTGCCCGTCTTGACACGATGCCCTCTCCCTCGTAGGCTCACGCCACCAGCTATGCCAATCCCTGCAAGCAAGAAAGTCCTCATCGTTGAAGATGAGAACGACATTCTCCAACTGATCAAACTGTATTTGGAGAAAGAAGGCTTTCGAACCGTATCCGCCAAAACCGGTACGGAAGGCCTCCAGCAAGTAAAACAGGAGAAGCCAGACTTAGTCGTCCTCGACTTGATGCTGCCAGAGATCGACGGCCTTGAGGTCTGTAAACGCCTTCGATCGGCTCCAGAGACCGCGATGCTTCCCATCATCATGTTGACCGCCAAAGCCGAGGAGTCGGACACCATCGTTGGCCTGGAGCTGGGAGCTGACGACTACGTAACCAAACCGTTCAGCCCCAAGACCCTAGTCGCCCGCATCAAGGCCCTTTTCCGACGGCTTGAACGGAAACCGGAAGACAGCCCAGCCCAATATCGCTACGGCGATCTCGTCATGGATCTCGCGCGCCACGAAGTCACCGTGAAGAAAATAGAAGTCCCACTCACGGCGAAAGAATTCGGCCTGCTCGAACATCTCTTGCGCAATCCCGGCAGAGTCCTGACAAGAGACATCCTCCTCAATACCGTCTGGGGATACGATTACTACGGAACGACGCGGACGGTCGATGTCCACGTCCGAAGACTCAAGCAGAAACTCCCCTCGCTCAACGAGGCAATTATTTCGGTCAAATCTCTGGGTTACAAACTGAAGGAGCAGTGATGCGTCATGGGTAAAGAGTAATGGGTTAGGACCCAATCCCCTTCACTCATCACCCGTCACTATCCCTATGATACTCTCCATCCGATGGAAGGTCACTATCGGGACCCTGCTGGTCCTCGCCTGCGGGCTTCTCATCGCCCGGACCTTGGCGATTCATTCTCTTGAACAACAGGAGATCGTTCAATCGGGCCAGATACTGGAGACTCGAACCAGTCTCGTCGCGTACGGGCTGCAGCCGTTTCTGACGCAATCAGGAGGGCTGTCTTCGACCCCCCAATTACAGTCAGTCGTACGAGATCTCAGCTCGCGGGCCCTCGCACGCGTGACCATCGTCGCTCCGGATGGACGGGTGTTGGCCGACAGCGCCGTCTCGGATAGTAACCTCTCTACGGTTGAGAACCACCTGGCACGACCGGAAATTCTGCAAGCCGTTGCCACTGGGCGGGGAACAGATCTGCGCACGAGTTACACCACCGGTGAGCGCACGTTGTATCTGGCTGTTAGTATGAGCGGTGCGAACCAGGCGACGCCCTCCGTCTTCTTGAGGCTGGGGTTGCCGATGACCACGTTTGATCGTGAAGTGACCAAGTTGCACCGGAACCTGGCCCTCGCCTTCGGAATTGCGTTCTTGGTTGCCGTCGCACTAAGCGTGTGGCTCGCTCACAGCATCACGAAACCCCTGTCGGATATTGCGATCGCCGCGCGGCAGCTTGCCCATGGTGACCACACAGTCCGCATCCGAACCGGGTCACGGGATGAAGTCGGCTTCTTAGCCGACACGCTCAACCACATGACGGACCAACTAAGAGCCAAGATCGATGAGCTCTCCGAAGATCGGGCACAACTCTTGGCCATGTTGACCTCGATGGTCGAGGGAGTGATGGTCCTGGACTGCCGAGGTCGCGTGCTGCAAATCAATCCAGCACTGGAGCGGATGTTCGACGTCACCAGGACGGAAATACGGGGACACCACTGTTCCGATGTCTTCCGGCATCCGCAGTTGGATACGTTAATTTCAACGGTCCTTACGAAACGAGTTGACGAAGAGGATGAAATTCTTCTGCACCCGAGTGGTCGCTGTCTCCATATCGAGGCCTCGGTCACTGCATGCGATCGAGAGAACGAAGCGTGCGCAGTTCTTGTCTTTCACGACATTACAGAATTACGCCGTCTGGAAAACATCCGGAAAGATTTCGTGGCTAACGTCTCCCACGAGCTGAGGACCCCGCTCACGTCGATTAAGGGGTATATCGAAGCGCTGTTAGATGGCGGGAAAGACGATCCAGAGACCAGCACCAAGTTCTTGGATATCATCCTCAAACAGAGCGACCGGCTGAACCTGATTCTGGAAGACCTCCTCCAGCTGTCAAAGATCGAATCCGGGCAGGTCCTGTTCAAGCGAGAACCGCTTCATATCCAGAGGGTCATCGAACGAACGCTGGCCATGATCAAGCCCTTAGCGGATAAGAAGGGGCACCGAGTCCTCTACTTCGTGGAGGACAATCTACCTACTGTGCTTGGCGATGAAGACCGGCTGATGCAAGTCCTGTCCAACTTGCTCGATAACGCCATCAAATACACCCCCGGGAAAGGGACGATCACAGTGACGGCTCATCCGGTTTCGGACGATGCGGAACGGCCCGCGATTACCACGGCTGTAGAACTGAGCGTGACTGATACGGGCCTCGGAATTCCTGAACGGGATCGCCCGCGCGTATTCGAACGATTTTATCGAGTCGATAAGGCCCGATCACGTGAGTTAGGTGGAACAGGGCTCGGGCTAGCGATCGTCAGGCATATCGTCGAGGGTCTAGGCGGACGGGTGTGGGTCGAGGTGAACAACCCGACTGGCAGCCGTTTTGTCGTCCGACTACCTATCCAACAGATTAGTCTGCCGATTAGCTAAGCCTGATCCCGATCAGATAGAGGAGCGACGCGAGGAGAGCTGCGCCAGGAAGCGTGAAAATCCAGGCGTACAATATTCTCGTGGTGACGCCCCAGCGCACCGCCGAGAGTCGCTTGATCGCGCCGACCCCCA
>Ga0315275_10005442_pt1 | contig 12072 bp, 10 predicted proteins | sample YL17G03_0_MG_FD_205557 | JGI IMG/M metagenome (GOLD analysis project Ga0315275, IMG submission 205557) | Sediment microbial communities from Yellowstone Lake, YNP, Wyoming, USA - YL17G03_0 | ecosystem: Environmental > Aquatic > Freshwater > Lake > Sediment | place: USA: Wyoming | collected... | reverse complement strand
GTACTTGGCCCGCGTGCCGGCCTTGATGCGGGTGCCTTCGGGGTACACGACGAACCAGAATCCCTGGCGGAAGCGCTCGCGCCCCTGGTTCACGATCTGCTGCATCGCGTCGGTGCCGGCCTTGCGGTCGATCGTGATCGGCGAGGCGAGCGCAAAGGCCCAGCCGAAAAACGGGAGCGACAGCAGTTCCTTCTTGGCCACGAACGAGAGCGGCGGGAAGAACATGTGCAGCGCCAGCGTCTCCCAGGTCGAACTGTGTTTCGACATCACGATGTGCGGCGCCACGCCGCGTCCGGAGGGGATGTTCTCGAAGCCCGTCACCTGCCAGCGGATGCCGCAGATCCAGCGGGCGCCCCAGAGGTTGAACCGGCACCAGCCGCTGATGAAATTGAAGCGCGGGCGCGCCGGGAGCCAGAACATCGCCAGCACCGCCATCGCATAGATGGGCGTGACGATCAGCTGGAACAGTGCGAACAGCAGGGAGCGCAGGTCAGCCACGGGCGGACCTCATTCACCGGCGAGCAGCGCGGACGCTGCGAACGCGAGGTCGGGGAAGATCACGGTGTTGTTGGGAAAGCCGCCTTCGCGCAGCGTCTTCTCCCCCTTGCCGGTCAGCACGAGGATCGGCTGGGCACCCGCGGCTTCCGCGGCCGTCAGGTCGCGCAGCGAATCGCCGATGCACGGCACGCCGGTGAGATCGACGCCGAAGCGCACCCCGATCTCCTTCAGCATCCCGGTCTTCGGCTTGCGGCATTCGCACAGGGCGTCGGCGGTGTGCGGGCAGAAGAACACCGCGTCGACGTGGCCGCCCACGAGGGCCAGCGCGCGGTGCATCTTTTCGTGGATGGCGTTCAGCGTCGCCATTTCGAACAGGCCGCGGCCGACGCCGGACTGGTTGGTCGCGATGACTACGCGAAAGCCCGCATGGTTCATCCGGGCGATCGCCTCGAGGCTGCCGGGGAGCGGCCGCCACTCCTCCGGCGTCTTGATGAACTGGTCGCTGTCGCGGTTGATCACGCCGTCGCGATCGAGAACGACGAGCTTGACCGCCCGCTTGGGCGTGACCGCTTCCGAGGCGAGTTGGACCATTTTATTCAGCGCGCTCCGTTCACGCCGCCAGCTTCGAGATGTCGGCGACGCGATTCATCGTCTGCGCGACGTCCCGCAACAACGCGAGCCGGTTCGCGCGAATCGCAAGGTCGTCCGCCATGACCATGACGTCATCGAAAAACCGGTCGACCGCCGGCTTGATCCTGGCCAGTGCCATCAGGGCGCCAGTATAGGCGCCGCTTGCGCAGTCGACCTCGACAATGGGCGCGAGGTCATGGAACGCCTCGTAGAGATCGCGCTCGGCGCCCTCCGCGAGGCGGCCCCGGTCCACCGCCACCGCCACGTCGCTCCCGGCCTTGCGCAGGATGTTGACGATCCGTTTGTTCGCGGCGGCCAGCGCGTCCGCTTCGGGCAGCGCGGCGAACGCCCTGACCGCTTCCGCCCGCGCGGGCACGAGGTCGATCCTGGCCGGGCGCTGGCACAGCACGGCCTCGGCTTGCGTCGCCGTGTAGCCCAAGTCGCGCAGATATCCGCGCAGCCGCTCATAGATGAAGTTCTCGAGCTCCGCGTCGGCGCGCCGCACGGCCGGGATCCCGGCGAACGCGCCGAACCCCGCCGTCACCAGGTCGGAAAGCGGCACCGGCAACCGACCCTCGACCAGGATCCGGATGACGCCGATCGCGTGGCGGCGGAGGCCGAACGGGTCCTTGTCGCCGGTCGGCTGCGCGCCGATGCCGAACATGCCGGCGAGCGTTTCCATCTTGTCGGCGAGCGCCACGGCCTGCGCCACCGGACCTTGCGGCAGCGCGTCGCCCGCGAAGCGCGGCCAGTAGTGCTGCTCGATTGCCGCAGCGACAGCGGCGGGCTCGCCGTCGTGCTGCGCGTAATAACGGCCCATCAGCCCCTGCAGCTCGGGAAATTCGCCGACCATGTCGGTGGCGAGATCCGCCTTGGCCAGCCAGGCCGCGCGCTGCGCGGCGTCGTGGTCGGCGCCGATCATCCGCGCGATGTCCCCGGCGAGCCCGCGCACGCGTTCGACCCGCTGCAGCTGCCCGCCGAGCTTGTTGTGGTAGACGACGGACGCGAGCTTCGGCACCCGCGTCTCGAGCCGGACCTTGCGGTCCTGGTCGAAGAAGAACCTGGCATCCGCCAGCCGGGCGCGCAGCACCCGCTCGTTGCCTTGGATGATCGCCGCCGGGTCCGTGGTTGCGATGTTGCTGGCGACGAGGAAGCGGGGCAGCAGCTTGCCGCCAGCGTCCGCGAGGGCGAAATATTTCTGGTTCTGCTGCATCGTCAGGATCAGGCACTCCTGCGGCACCGCCAGGAACGCCGGATCGAACGTGCCTTCGTACACCGCAGGCCCTTCGACGAGCGCGGTGACTTCGTCGAGCAGCGCTTCGGGCATGATCACGGTGGCGCCGTTGGCGGCTCGCGCCAGCTGGGTCACGATGCGCGCGCGACGAGCGGGGAAACTCGCGGTGACCTTGCCCTCGGCGGCGAGGGTTTCTTCATAGGCGTCGGCGGCGGCGATGGCGATGTCGCGGCGGCCGAGAAAGCGATGGCCATCGGTCAACCGGCCGGCGTCGAGGCCGAGCGCGGTTACCGGGACGACGTCCGCCCCATGCAGCGCGAGCAGCCGGTGCGCCGGGCGGACGAACTTGACGCTCACGCCGTTCGCCCGCTGATAGGTCATGACCTTCGGGATCGGCAGGTTCGCGATGGCGCTGTCGAGCGCCGCCTGCAGGCCCTGCTGCAGCGGCGTGCCCCTCGCGACCGAATTGAGGAACATCGCATCGGCCTTGCCATCCGGCTCGCGGGTGAGCCGGTCCGGACCATCGATCGCATCCGGCCAGAGGTCCGCCAGCTTTTCGCGGCCGAGCGCCTGCAACCGCTTGCGCAGTGCGGCGGTGGGCCGGCCCGCGGCATCGAGGGCGACGGAGGCCGGCATCAGCTTCTGCGTGAACGGCTGATCCGGCGCCACCGGCAGCACGTGCGTGATCTTCACCGCGAGCCGCCGCGGCGTCGCGTAGGGAGTCTTGGTGCTCGCCGCCTGCAGCAGGCCGCGATCGCGCAGGCCATCGACGATGCTTTCGGCGAACGCCTCGGAAAGGCGCTTCAGCGCTTTCGGCGGCAGCTCCTCGGTCAGCAGTTCGACCGTCAGCGAAGGCGCCGCTCTCATGCGGCCTCCGTGACCTTCACGAGAGTGCGCTGCGCCGGGGTGTCGGCCGCGTGCGCAATCGCGCGGCGACGCGCCCTTCGGGCCTGGGCTTGGCCCGCCGCGCTCATGCGGTCGCCCGCGCCGCATCCGCGCCCAGCATCGGGAAGCCGCGTGCCTCGCGCGAGTCGTAGTACGCCTGCGCGACGAGCCGCGACAGCGTGCGGATGCGGCCGATGTAGGCGGCGCGCTCGGTCACCGAGATCGCGCCGCGGGCGTCGAGCAGATTGAACGTGTGCGCGGTCTTGAGGATCATCTCGTAGCCAGGCAACGCGAGCCGGGCCTCGAGCAGCCGCTTTGCTTCGGACTCGAAGAACGCGAACTGCTCGAAGAGCTTCGGCGCATTCGAGTGTTCGAAGTTGTACGTCGATTGCTCCACTTCATTCTGGTGATAGACGTCGCGGTAGGTGAGCCGGCGCGTGCTGCCGCACTCCTCCCGTTCGGTCCAGACGAGGTCGAACACGTTTTCCTTGCCCTGCAGGTACATCGCAAGGCGCTCGAGCCCGTAGGTGATCTCGCCGGTGATCGGATTGCAGTCGAGGCCGCCGACCTGCTGGAAGTACGTGAACTGGGTCACTTCCATGCCGTTCAGCCAGACTTCCCAGCCGAGGCCCCACGCTCCGAGCGTCGGATTTTCCCAGTCGTCCTCGACGAAGCGGACGTCGTTCTTCGTTAGGTCGAAGCCGAGCGCCGCGAGCGATCCGAGATACAGTTCGAGGATGTCGGGTGGTGACGGTTTCAGCACCACCTGGTACTGGTAGTAGTGCTGCAAGCGGTTCGGGTTCTCGCCGTAGCGGCCGTCCTTCGGGCGCCGCGACGGTTGCACATACGCGGCGCGCCAGGGCTCGGGACCCAGCGCGCGCAGGAACGTCGCCGTGTGCGAGGTGCCGGCACCGACCTCCATGTCGTACGGTTGCAGCAGCGCGCAACCCTGGCGGTCCCAGTAGTGCTGGAGGGTCAGGATGATTTGCTGAAAGGTCTGCATCGTCGGTCGAGGCGGCGGCGGCACCGCGCAAGCGCTGCGGTAGGCGGCGATTTTACCGGTAATCGCGCGCCCCCGCGCAGACGATGACGGTGCGGGCGCGGCAGCAGGATGCGCACCGGCGCCGCGCCTGCCGGTCGACCGCCGGCTCGAGAGTCTCGTCGAAGTGGCGCGGATCGCTGCTTGCGCCTGCTGCGGCGGGGCCAGCGGTTCGCCGCCGCGTACGAGCGCAAGCCCGACGTCGCGCCTGGACGGCTCGCTGTATCGCGTGGCTACCGGGCGACGCGTTGCTCGAATTCGCAAGCGGGTCCGGGCCGGGTCAGCGGGTCGTTCGCGCCCTGAAGGACAGGCATTGCAATCAAGCGAGCCTGATTGTGGTCGGGGTGGGTGGTGCGGGTCGATCGTCGATTCTCGAGCAACGGGCTGCGCCACACGCTTGTCGGTTTGGCGGTTGCAGGTCGGCTGCGCGAACCGCTGGAGGGCTCGGAGCGGGGAGCGCTCCTCGAAACGCTCGTGTTCCACGAGTTGCGGGCGCAGATTGCCTATTCCGGCTGCGGAGGAGAGATGGCCTATTACCGCACACCCTCGGGATCGGAAGTGGACTTCATCTGGACGCGCGGCAGCAACTCCGTCGGGATCGAGGTGAAGGCGAGCGAGCGCTGGAGGCCGGAACACGGGCGGGCGCTGGCCGAGCTGCACCGCGCGAAAGTCGTCCGCGCGTGTTTCGGCGTGCTGTCACCCAATGTCCCCCTGCCAATGGCGATTCCCCGGGGTCGGGCAATACGCCTCGTTCATTGACACCGAAGGCAATCGCGTGAGCGTGCAAGAGCCGATTCCGTGCAACGGGCATGCACCCGCCTGAAGGCGCTCCGCCGATGCCGAAGCGCGTGCCGCGGTCCGGCTCGTAGAGCAGCCCCAGGTTGGCGCCGACGCCCCAGGCGTTGTCGTCGAGCGAGAGCCTGCCGCCGGGCCCGATGATGCTGTTGACCGCCACCTTGTTGTCGAGCTTGCCGACCATCACGTTGAGGCTGGCGCCCACCGAGAGGTTCTCGTCGACGCGCCATGCGGCCGACGGCAGGATCGATACGCCGATCAGCGTTCCCTCGTGCGCGCGGTACCTGCCGACCCAGCCTTCGCCGGTTCTGAGGGGGCCGGGCGCAGGCGACTGCGTCCGGCTCTACCCGACCCGCGCGAGCCTGAGTGTGGGGGAGCCGGCAGGGTGGCTCAAGCGTGGATTTTCGGTGGCAACGGGCTGCTCCGCACGCTTGTCGTGGCCCTTCCGGGCGGGCGCGATGCGGGGTGGCGCGGGCGGCTACAACGGGGCGTCGGGACCGGGTCGCCTACCCGGTCCGGATGGGAGGGTGATTTCGAAAGCGCCCTGGCGTTCTCGCGGGAGGTGGAAGAAATCGGTTACGTGCGCGCCAGATAATCGCGCAGGCTGATGACGCGCACACCCTCATATTCGCGGAGTGAAAGCAAACTGCGATCTCCCGTGACAATCGCCTCGGCGTGCCCGGCGAGTGCGCACTCCAGAATACGATTGTCCGGCTCGTCCTTGACCGCTCTCGGTCTTCGCCGTGGATTGACGGAAACGGCGCGGTCGGAGAGAAACACGGCGACACGCGCGAGCGCTTCAGCGTCGCGGGAAAACTTCCGGGCAAGGATGCCGAGCAGTTCATCGAGAATGGGCTTGGAGACAACGAGCTGGTCCTGCTCCTCGATAATGCGCCGCAATGCCTCTTCGCCGCGCCCGCCCGGGAAAACCAGAGCCGAGACGAGGATGTTGGTGTCGAAGCCGACCTTCACTCGGACAGGTAGCGCTCGAGGTCCCTTTCGGTAAGGATCCCTTGGTCGCGCGCCTTGCGGCTCCAGTAACCCTGGATGCCGCGGAGCGCGTGCAGCTGGCGCTCGATGCGAGCTCGGCGCAGCGCGTCCTGGATCACCGCACTCAGCGTCTTGCCTTCGGCCCGGGCGAGCGCCTCGGTCTCCCGTGCGAGGTCGGCGGGTAGCGACGCCAGGGTGGCCGCGCGCGGGCAGGCGGGCGGGGGCCGGCACGAGCCCGCCCGGCGTCGCACGCGGGTGAGCAGCGACGGTGGTGGCTACCAGGCGAGGCGCTGGTCGAACTCGAAGGCCGGGGCGCACTGGAGCAGCGGAGCCGCGGCGGGATCGTGCTCGGCGTTGGTGGCCGCCCACAGTGGCGGGCCGCGGGCGGGCGCGATGCGGGGTGGCGCGGTCGGCTCACGGAGGTGGCCGAGGATGTCGCGCACGGTCGGGCCGTCGGTGATGAAGGCGATGATGTGCATTGCGCCGCCACCGGCCGGACACAGCAGCGGAAAAACCCCATAGATGCGGGCGAGCCAAGCGCCGGCCCACCTGCGCCTAATGGGCGATGGCGTTGGCCTCGAGGCCCGGTGGCGGCACTGAAGATGGAAAGCGGCCAGGCTCGAATTTCACGGAAGGTAACAGAATAATCGAGCATGGCCCCTTTTCTCCCCCAGCGTGGCCGGGGCATGCACACCTGCACTGCGGTGAAACCGGCACTACTGAAGTGATGTTGATTCAGCGCAAGGGAGGCTCCCATTTTGAGGTCCATAAGTAGAGGCAAACAAAGGCAGAACCACGCGCAGGGCGCGGACGTTCTGGTTGGGTCTTTTTTCGAAAAAGCTCGACCCATGAACAGCAAACATGCGGAGTCACTGCGGACCGCTGCGCGGCGCGTTCGAATCGTATGCCATAGTCTCGAGCGTGGAGCTTTACGAGCGGCCTTTTTGGCCCTGCTGGCGGGAACGCTGGCCGCTCCCTCCTCACACGCGCAAACGGCCTCCGCAATCCCCGCAGAGTGGGCAAGCGTGCCCGTGGCCGCCGTCCCCGCCTGGCCAGTGGACTCCCACGGCACTGCGGTGGATGCTGCCGGAACTTTTCTCATTGCGGCGACCGAGCCCGATCGTCTCCGCACGGCGGCGCCGCCCGCCGGGATCTCCGTCAGGGCGATCGCCCCGCGTCTCCTGAAGCGGTCGACGGCGCGCGCATCGGCTGCGGGCACCGTCGGCATGGGCTTGCTCGATGTCGACGCCAGCGGCAGCCCGACCGAGTACGACGCGCTGACCGACGGCTTGCTGATCATCCGCTATCTGTTCGGGATGACGGGCCCGGCGCTCACGACAGGCGCCTTGGGACCCACCGCGACGCGAACCGATCCGGACGCGATCAAGGCTTATCTGGACAGCGTCCGCAGCGGCCTCGACGTTGATGGCAATGGCACGGCCGACGCGCTGACCGATGGCCTGCTCGTCATTCGCTACCTGTTCGGCTTGCGCGGCGACGCGCTCCTCGCCGGGGCGCTCGATCCCCTGGCGACGCGCACGACTCCCGCGGTCGTCGAAGCGTACGTCCAGACCCTGCAAGACAACCCGCCGCTGATCACGCGCGACGTCACGGTCGCGCTCCCGCTGCTCGAGGAGCACGGCATCCCGCCGGCGCAACTGACCGTCACCACGCTCTTCTCGGAACACGCGCTGGTCGAGGGCGAAACGACGGCCGCGGCAGCTGTCGCGGATGCAGACAAGGGCCAGATCCTGTTCGTCGCCAACGCCGATGGCACGCCGTTGCTGGTCGCGTACTTGACCGCATCGGACGTCGGCGCCGGGTCCGCGTCGGTCACGACGGACTCGGTCGCGCGCGGGCTGATCATGATGAATCCGCTCCTGCTGGGATTCAAGGAGGCTGATCGCCTGGCAATACTCGCGTATGCCGAGACCGATCCGCTCTACGACGCCCTCAAGACCGAGATCGACAACGCGCTGGCGGCGAACGCGCGCGATCTGCTCGACGAAGGCGCGTTTCCGAAGATCTTCGAGTACGCCGTGACGCTGGTGATCCACGCGATCCAGGGCGCGTCACCGGACGCCGGCCTGCGCACCTTCGGCGCCAGGACCCCGCTGGCGCCGCTGCCCACGGTCGGCGTCGAATCCAGCCCGTACCTCAGCGACGTGCCGGGTGACGCGATACTCGCGGTGGACCCCACGATGCTGTTCTACGGGATCGACATCGCCGGATTCGCGCCGCAGGTCATCGCGGGCAAGGAGTCGCTATGGGAGTTGGGAATCTGGCCGCCGCGGGCAGGCATAACGGAACCGGTGACGGAAAGCATCATTCTCGGCAGCGGGACGTTCGACGTACGGTTCGTCAAGTACGGTCTGGACAGTACCGCTGCGATCATGGCCAGCGGCGCGAACTATTTGCGCGTTGCCTGCAACGTCCTGGATCTCCTGGCCTGGTGTCCGGCAAGCAACGCGTTCATCGAAACGGTCGTCGAAGCTTCCCCAGCCCTGGAAGTGTTGGTGCAGGCTTTGTTGGACGTCATGGAAGACGCCCTCGATCCGAAGGACTTACTCGTAGATGTTGCAGAGACGCTGCTCGAGAAGGAAAACTGGGTCGCGATCACCAAGTTCCTGTATTCGAACGCCACGGACAAGCAGGGTGCGGTGCAGTTCCTGAAAATCAGCAAGACCGTTCTGAAAAAGCTCGCCAAGGCGTTGGAAATCTACGAAGCGGCCAATGTCCACATCCCCCTCGCCTGGGACATGTTGACCAAGCCCGACGAGGTGAACTTTTGCGTCACGCAGGCAAACGGCGTTCTGACCAGCGCCTGTCAGCGCATATCCCCGACGGCGGTCATCGTGAAGCTGTCTCCCGCGACGGTGCGTGTCGGCGATGTCGTGTCGTTCGACGCGTCGCAGTCTTCCGATGACAGCACGAGCGTCGGCGCCCTGCTCGTGCGCTGGGATCTCGATGGCGACGGAATCTTCGATACTGCCTGGTCGGCCGCCAAGCAGACGTCGTGGACGTACGGCGGCGTCGGCCCCTACACCGTTCGGCTCCAAGTCAAGGATGCCGATGGCCTGGTGGGGCAAAGCGTGTATACGGTCATCGTAGGTGCGCCCCTTGTCTTCACGGCCCTGCCGTTCAATACGTCAACGTGGCAAGGCAACTACTGGTGCTACAACAACAACTACGGCGCGTGGTTTCCGGCCGTGTCCGGCGACCAGACAACCGCGACATTCATCGATCCCCTCCTTGACTACTGCTGGAACGACTTCAGGACGATCGCCTTTGCGGAACCGCAACAAGTCTACGTGTTCGAGGTCAACCCACTGCTCGGCAGCGGCGGAATCCATGTGGATACCGCCCAGTTCGGCTTCGGTCCCAAGTGGGTCTCGTGCTGCGCGCTCGACGTCGCCTACGATGGCTGGTTCTCGGGCATATCCCTCCATGGCGGAAAAATATGGACCGCCAGGTACCTGGGATATCCGAACGGAAACGCCGAAGAACAGATCGGCACGTATCAGCCCGGCCAATGGCTGAGCGTACGCCTGGCTGTCGTGACGGGCGGCGTCCAGGTGACTATCGGAGACACCGACAGATTCGTTCCGTGGTTCGGCCAGAACGACCAGACGCCGAAACGATTTCTTGCCATCGAAGTGGCCAGCGCGGACGGGTTCCAGCTGCGCAACGTCGCTTCTTCCGCTGCTGCTCCCTAGGAGCCTGTCGGGCTTAGGGGTTCGAAAGCGAAACGGTGGGAGAGCGAGGACAGATGTTGACGATTTCGACGCACCTATCGGGAATAGGTAAGGAGAAATCGGCGAAATAGGGACCGCTCTCCCACCGTTGCAGCCGAATCATCCTAAGTCCGACAGGCTCCTAGGTCCCGCCTGGAACCGCGACGGTCAAATCGAGCACGGTCGCCATTGGGATATCGGGAGACACTTTGTTACAGTGTCGGTTTTCCGCATAGGCAAGGACGCGCATGCCGAACATCGGAACTGTTCTGAGGGAAGAAATCTCGGTTCCTCAGCAGAATCTGTGGGTGAGCTGTGGTTCTGGTAGCTCGCCAAGCTTATGATAAAGCATGATTTTTATGGCATCGGCGGTTCGGAATCCGTAGGCTCTTCTGATACTCGCCTTGAGTTCGTTGTTCAGACCCTCGACGGCACCGAGCGAGGCACCGAGCGAGACTCTCGCCGGGTTTAAGGCGGTCCGGATATCAGTCGCACGTCGTTTTCTACGTGCCAACGGACAAAGGCATTCGGATCGTGCGCGTCCTGAACCAGAGCATGGACGTCAATCGGCATGTATAGCGGGGTGGGCGGCACGCTGTGTCGGCCGCCATTGGCCGCAGGGACCAGGTCGCGCGGCTAAGGGCCTGCTCGCAAATAGCTTGAACTGAACATTTGACTCGCTGGACTTGGGCGCGCTGCGTCGTTGCGAATCGCTGGTGTGGCGAGCCACACGGCGCGATCCGCGCCTGGCATCGCATCCCAATCCAGCGGCCAAATGCCCAAGTTATTTCCTCGCAGACCCTAAGGTGAGTCGGCACGGAAAGCAAAGATCAATCTCCCCCCGTTGCGCATGCGTCGCGGCATCGCGTGGCAGGCAGCGCGGGTCAGTGCCTGCGCTTCGTCCGCGCGGAACCGAACCGCTGCGGACTGAAGAGCGCGTGGTCGTAGGCAATGGTCTGCCCTTCGATCCAGCCGAGCCGGCGCCTTTCGTCGAAAAAAGGGCTTGAGGGTGACCTCATCTTTCGCGCGTGTGCTCGGCGCCAGCACGCCGACGCGGCGCATGCTCGCTGCCGGCGCCTGCTCGATGTGTCCGAAGAGTTCGAATCCCGACGCTACGCGTCCGACGTAGTCGAGTCGCATCCCCGATCCGGTCGCCGTCAGCGCATAGCTGCTTGCGAGCGCACGCAGGCTGCCCGCCACCGCGCGTGATTGCAGACTGTTCGGCGAACGCTCCGTGATCTCGAAAGTGATATCGAGGGGCATACTAAACAGCCAAAGTGCCGCGTCTCCGGACTGCTCGACCGTGACCGTCGCACCGTGACGGGCAACGACGCGGCTCAGACGCAGATCCGGGATGATTTCGGTGTATCGATTGTAGTCGGTCAACACACGCCACGCGGTAGCGGCATCGGCGTCCAGCACCACGCTCGCGCGGATGTCGATGGCATCGCGGTCACGTTCGTCGCCGGCGAAGCCAGGCGCGGGCGCCGCGGATGCCGACACCCATCAGCGCCAGCACCAGCGGTACGCCCCAGAATACCAGCGGATCATGGAAGTACTCGGATAGTTGCTCCAGCATCCGGCGCAGTTACGCTGCCGTCAAACGCCGGAGACGCGGGAAAAATGCACCGACCTGCGCCCGGTAACGCAGATAATCATCTCCAAAAATTCTGACGAGGCGCTGCTCCTCGTAGCAGCCCCCGATCAGCATATAGGTCGTGTACATCCCGGTGTAGACCAGGTTGTTGAGGGACGGGCCGCTGGTCAACAGGAAGACGAGTCCGCCCGCCAGCATTGGATGGCGCACCCACGCATAGACTCCCGTCACCACCAATCGATGCGTACCGAACAGTTCGCCGGTCGTCGGCGACTTCGGTGATCCGGTGAGCGATGCGATGGCCCGCCACGCCTGCTTCAAACCCAGGAATTCCAGGTAATCGCTCTGGAAAAACGCGACATAGATAAAGGCGACGGACCCGAGATGGAGGAGCGTGATCGCCTGCCAGAGCCAGTCGGGATAGACGATCAGCCAGACATCGTGATCAGGATGCCGGGCCCAGTGGAGTGCCGCCACGCAGTAATACAGCGCAGCGAAGCTCAGCGCACAATAGACGAGGCGCCAAAAGTGCTCGACGAAGAAAGGGTTCGTCCAACGGGCAAGCGCATGCTTGAAAGGCTCTCGCGCCCCGAGGGAATGGAGCAGTGCGAACAGGCAGAAGGCGGCGAGCGACGGCCCGTAGCCTGCAAGGAGAGAGACCACCGTCATG
>Ga0315275_10005440_pt1 | contig 12075 bp, 9 predicted proteins | sample YL17G03_0_MG_FD_205557 | JGI IMG/M metagenome (GOLD analysis project Ga0315275, IMG submission 205557) | Sediment microbial communities from Yellowstone Lake, YNP, Wyoming, USA - YL17G03_0 | ecosystem: Environmental > Aquatic > Freshwater > Lake > Sediment | place: USA: Wyoming | collected... | reverse complement strand
GAGGTGGTCAGGCCCAGGATACGCTTTGGAGGACTCGGGTCTTCTCAGCAAGGCTGAAGATTTGGCGGGCGTTGTTGTGCATGATCGGGTCGATCAGGTCCATTGCGTCAGCCAAGCTCAGCCAGCCTTCTTCCACCAACTCGCTCAGGGCCAGGGCGATTCCTCGGCGGGCGATGACCGCGTGACCGAGGACTGGCTCCACGGGGATGTAGTCGCCGCCGAAGGTCAGGAGCTTGTTGGCCGGGGCCGTGACCAGGAACTTCTTGAGGAAGTCCTTGGCGGCTACCGGGTTGATGATCCAGGACCAGCACATATCGACGTAGGCGTTCGCGTAGTGCTTGGCGACGGCGAGCAGCTCCTCATAATACGGGTAGCAGATGTGCATGAAGACGAATCGGGTATCCTGGGCCTTGCGGCACAGCTCCGCAGCCGAGCCGGCGTTGTGGAGGAGTCTCTCGAGTGGCATACCATTCTGGCCGGCGTAGTAGCCTGTGTGCAGCTTGACTGGCAGCTTGTTCTCCGTGGCCTTTCGCACGGCGTACCAGAATAGATGATCTTCGAGGTCCTTTTTCTCCTGGGCCGTCAGCGGCTCGTTCGCGAGTCGCTTCTTGAAGACCGCCTCGACCTTCTCCGCCGGCACCTGCTCGTAGTCGATGTCCCGGTTGTAGGCGTTCTGGGATTTGACGGCTACGGCGTATTTCGCGTACTTGTCGAACCACCAGTCGATGACGCGGTGCCAGTCCGCGAGCGAGCGGACCTCGATACCGGTCGGCTTGCCGAAGCCGTTGAGGTCCGGGCCGGCGAACATCCCGACGATGCTGAGGTCCTGCATGAGCAGCGTGGGCATGTCCGACTCGCCGAACGGCCGGCCCAGGCCGTTCACCTGGCAGGACTCGATCTTCGCGAGATCGCACAGGACATGTCGATAGAAGCCCGCTCGCCGCGTCTGCTCGTAGGCAGCTTGCACCTTCTTGGCGGTCGCAGCGGACAAGTCATCCACGTCGTAGAGCTGCTGCATGGCGATGCGCACGGCCTGCCCGTAGCCGGTGTTCTTCACGGCGGGCCAGTACGGCTCCAGGAACCGCCATTTGTCCACGGGGTCAGTCTCACGCGAGAAGAACCGGTCGTATGCCTCCTTGTGCATTCCCGCCACGAGCAGGTCGGAATTGAGGTAGTGGTTCATCAGCAGGCTCCAGTCATCCGCCTGGACGCGCGGGTGCGAGGCCGCCAGCCGCTCCTTCTCCCCGATCAGGTGCTCGTGCGTGTCGATCAGCGGCGTCTTGAACACCTTCTCGACGATGGCCGGGTTCGCCCGCCCATTCGTAGTGACACCGTAAGGCGTTTCCTTCGATGCCCTTACGGGCACACTACGAACCGAGCCAAGCGCCGCCGCGACGCCCAGTGCACCTGCCCCCTGGAGTGTATGCCGTCTCGAGATCGGACCTGTGGCCGCCATGCGATCTTCTCCAGTATTCTGTTCGGCGACTCAATCATGCGACAATGCCAACTGTAGCCGCCTCGTACAATACAGGATCGCGTGCGTGAAGGCAATACGCGGCTCAGTGAATCCGCATCTCCGGTGGGGCCTGGACCAGAATCCCCGCGATAGCGCATTTGGCAACCGTTCATCATCGGTCCCCGCGGCGTGTCCGCGATCACGGCTTCCTCACCCAGACATCATCGATGTAGACGTTGGCCGGCATCTTGATCGTCGGCGGATTGGGGGACTGGTCCGACACGACATCCTCGTCATTCGGACCCGGCTGGGAGCGCCTGGACCTCGAAGAAATCGAATGACGCATCGACCGCCGGGGCATCCATGGCGGACCCGTTCTCGGCGTACAGCCCGACGTAGCTGACGGGGGCGTCGCCCCAGTAGACCCGGTTGTCGGGGGGGCCACCGTCCGAGGCCAGGACCAGCGGCGGCCCGAACGACTGCCCATCCGTGCTGGTGAACAACTCGCAGAAGGCCCCGCGTTTGACGATTCGCAGCCATAGCTTCTCCGGGTTCTGCTCCGCCAGGTACCAGGTATACGCGGGGCTGCCGTCCAGCTCGAGGGCCAGAGTGTGGATGCGCAAGGCATACTGCGATCCCATCGGGTCGTTGCAAAACTCGTAGTTGAACTTCAAGCAATGGTCCTCGCTGTTCCACAGCAGCAAACCCGCCTGGTTCCACATGGCGAACGGCGCGAATGACAGGAGGCATGTCGTGATCTGGAAATCCTGCCCTGGCGCAGCGGGGCAACTCATGAGGAAGACATTCCGGTAATCACGGCGGGCGCGAACGAACGTGCCGTTCTGTGTCGTAATCGTCAAAGCACCCGGGACCTTGGACAACGACCAGCGGGACGGGTCGGAATTCAGGATGTCCCAACCGAAGCCGAGTGAGCCGGTGAAATCGTCGGACAGCAGCAGGCCCGCCTCCGCCGGCCGATGGCCCGCGATGAGGATCGCGCCGGCGACCTGACCCTGGCGGATCGACGCGTATCCCTCGATGCACTCGCTGACGGCAGGATCGCTCGAGAGGAAATGGTAGAGCAGGTCGTCCGCAAGAACCTGGTCCTTGAACTCCTCCCACTCGTACACCTGATTGCCGAACGGGACTCTCATGAGATTCATGTCGGGATGTTCCGCCGCTCTGCGCAGCACGAACGCCAGCGATTCCTGCTCGACCGTCAGCACGGACAGGGGCCCGCGCGCCTGCACGGGAGCGCCGGTGCCAAGGTACAGCGCGATCGCCGCCTGGACCTGCTCAAGCTCGTCTGGCGACGCGAGCGACGGCGCCTCCGCCGGGTCGCCGAGAAAAGCGTCCAACTCCGGGTACAACGGGGGTGACATCCTGCTGAAGCGGAAGCTGGCCGGGAAATCGTGTCCGAGGTATAGCAGTGCCAGGCCGGCCCGGCTCCGCTCCGGACCCTTGGAGAACGACCGCGGCTCTCCCCGCAGGATGCCCGACAGAAGCTCAGCGCCTTTGGCATCCCCGAAATAGGCGAGGGCCCGAGCGGCATTGAGCCTTGTGAATACACTCTTTGTGCTGTCGTCCACAGTGGCGTACAACTCCTGTACTTGCGGCATGTCCAGCAGAGCCATCTGCAACGGCTCGACGACGCGCATCGCCGCCGGGTTGTTAGGATCGACCGCCGCCACTTCCTCCGCCATCTCCTGCCGCACAATCATCCGCAGTAGCACCAGCTCGTTGCCCGTCAATATGCCAGCGGATGCTGTCGCGGCCGCACTCAGAACCATCAAACATAGTAGCGCTTTCATGTTCATTCCTCCCAGCGGAGTCTGTCCCATTGAGATGGTCATCCTCCGGGATAACTGAGTTGAGGGATTCTTCGCTGACAGAAGGGAGAGCAGCGATGAGTGCCTGTCTGCTCTCCCTTCTGTCTTATCTCGTCTTCTGATCTCTGTGATGTGAGCGGGATTTCTTCGCTACCGGCCTCGCATCCCGGCCCTATTCCACCTTCTTGAAAACCATCGAGGGTCCGCCGGAGTTGTGCCAACTGCCCTGTGGATAGATGACTCCTCTGCCCACGATGAGACTACCCTGCTCGCCAAGATGTCCCCGGTAGATGGAGTCCGTCCCCCACTCGTCTTTGTCTTTGATGTCTATCATGATCTCGTTGGTGGTCGGAACCCACGTGCCGGATACGGTTGTGCCAGCCTTGGCCGCTCCCAGGGTCTTGTCCCTCCCGAATCTATCGCCCATCGTGACCTGACACACTCCTTCGGGCCGGACATCGACGGTCTGGATATCCCCTCTCGTCGGGCCGCTCCAGCGACCCAGGAAGGCGGTTTCGGGAACCGGCTCGACCAGAGCTTCCTCGACTCCCGCCAATTCGCCGATGCCCAGACGTTTGACCACGGCCCTGGCCGTATCCGCGACCTTTCTCGCCAGCGAGGCGCTTGCCTGGTCGTACTCGACGCGGAAGGTCAGCGGCACATTCTTCGGCATGGTGAGACGCCACAGGATATGCTGCTCGAGGTCTTTCGGGTTGACCAGACCGGTTACCAGGGGCTCGGGGCCGCCGTCCGGTCGCGGCATGGGATGCGTGTAGAAGGAGGTGATCCTGCCGTCCCTGAGATAGAACGTGGATTTGCCGGAACCCGTGAAGCTGATCCGTTCCAGACGCATTTCCGTATCCATTTGGGAGTGGGTCTCCTTCGCCACCGAGATCATCTTGTTGCGCAGAGTCCTGGTCTGGCCTTCTGTCTCCGAATCGTAGTAGATTTGAAATAGCATCGGCAGACTTTCCTTGTCCTGTAGCCTCTTGCGGACATACTCCAGGGTCTCCTTCTCGGGAAGGAATCCTACCAGGTTCCAGCGTCGGAGAGCCCACCACTCCAAAAACGGCGGCTGGCAGTCGAGAACATACACGCGCTCCCCGATCAACTGCAGAGACACCTGCCCTTTGAGGGCCTCTATCGGCTGTTCTGCCAAAGGAAGCAGGGGGAGGATTCCCACCATTTCTCGGAGATTCGCCACCTCCGTGATGCGTTTGGATTCGAGTTCCGCCCTGGCCAGCAGCAACTCACCCCGCATCTCGGCAAGTGTAGCGGATTCGGCCTTGCGCGAGACCTCGGCGATCTGCTGGTCCAGCAGCGTGATCTGGGCATAGCTTTGCGTGACCTTGCGGACGATCTCGAAGGCCTCTTCCCTGCCGGCTTTGCGATTCTCCAATGCCAGTCGAATCAGGTCACCCAACTCCGGGTCTTCTTCCCTCTGAACACGGTTCATGACGCTGCCCATGTCGCTTTGAGCCGCGGCTACTGCTGCCCAGAGCACGGGCAGACTCAGGCAAAGGACACACAACGACTGTTTGATTCGTTCGTTTCTCATGTTTCAATCTCCAAAAGCCTGTGCAAGAATTTGATTCACACTCTGAACCGACGGGTTCGGGCCCGGCATGCCCATCGGCTCCACACATTCTTCTCGATTCTCGATAGACCTGGCGGCGGCGAACGCTCGCGGGGCCGCCGTGTCTGCCATGAGGGCGTCAACAGGCAGAAGTCTACCCGCTCGCTCGACGGCGCGAGCCATCCGGTCTTCCATCCCCAACTGTCTGAAGAGCTGTGCCGCCTGAAGCCACGTGACAAGCTCATTCGGCACGGCTACCATCTCGCCGGCGCCTGCCACAACCGGCTCCGCCACCGGCTGTAACAGACGCGGCCCCATGGAGCTGCGCCCGACCAGAAACGACACCGAGGCGATCACGACCGCTGCGGCCGAGAGGGCCGCCAGGCGCCATGTCCGAACGATCTGTCTGTGACGGACGAACGCCTCTGTAGAATCCAGCAGCACCTGCGCTCGAAATACCTGTCTGGGCGGATCGCTCGAGAGGCCTTGTTCGAGGAGACGATCTATATCCTGATTGTTCATGTCAGTACCCCCTGTTACCCTTCGTTTCGCATCAGTTCATAGACCTCAGCAAACCGATCCCTTGCCCTTCGCAGAAGGGACTCGATTGCCTCGATGCTCATGCTATCGCTTTCAGCTATTTCCTTCATGGTCAGCCGCCTGAGATACTTGTTCTCCAGCACGCGCCGATACTCCAGCGGCAGGCGAGCCAGCGCCTCGTGCACCATCAGGTCCGGCTCGTGGTTGCCCGCCGGGGCGCGATTCTCTTCCCGCAACGCCTCATGTCGACGACGTCGCCGCTCCTTGGCTCGGAGAGTCAGGTGCCGGTTCCGGGCGATCCCCAGCAGCCACCCCTGGAAAGTCCCCTGCTGCGGGTGGTACCTGCCAATCCGCTGGGCAGCCGCGACGAAGGCCTGTTGTGTCGTCTCCTCGGCCAGTTCCCGCCGGCCCGCCGTGAGGGCGAGGGAAAACCGGTAAACGGCGTCGAAGTGCAACTCGAACAGCCGCCGCCACGCCGGCTCGTTGCCGCCTTGAGCCTCCCAGATCGTATTTATCTCTGGCTCCATTCCCATTCACCGCGAAATCAGCAACTCAGGACTCATCCTGTTTCCGCCATCTATTCTCGCCCCACGAAGGAAATCCGTCGCAATCTGACGGCCGCGCGACCATTTTACTCCCGATTCAGCCCCAGCATAGCAGCAGTTGCCGACGAATCCCGCCCGATACGAGACCGTGGTTCGCGACGTGCCTCAACCGGGTTGCACAGATTGCGGCGGTCTGCTATCCTTTGCGGGCTTACAGTTACGTCGCACTCTTCGGGTTGGGCGATTGTCGATACACAGAACAGCGTACAGGAGGACATTTGGTGGGCAGGATCACAGAGACGTTCACAGCTTCTATTCTCATGTCGGCACTATTGACGGGGGCCATCTGCGCAGACTCGGCGGACGACTATTGGCCGGCATGGCGCGGGCCGCGGGCATCGGGGGTCGCCCCGACCGGCAACTCGCCCCTGACCTGGAGCGAAACCCAGAACATCAAATGGAAAGTCCCCGTGCCGGGCGAGGGGACCTCCAGTCCCGTCGTGTGGGCCGATGAGATTTTCTTTCTCACCGCCATCAAGACGGACCGCCTGGGCGAGCCGACGCAGGCCCCAGCGTCCGGTGGGAGCACTCCGGCTCCCTTCCATGGCGGCCAGACGCCGAAGAACGTGTACAAGTTCGATCTGGTCTGCCTCGACCGGGTGACCGGACGAACCCTCTGGCAAAAGACCGCTCGTGAGGAAGTGCCGCACGAAGGCACGCATCCCAATCACGGCTTCGCATCGTATTCGCCTGTCACGGACGGCACGCACGTTTGGGCGAGCTTCGGCTCGCGCGGCGTCCACTGCTACGACCTCAATGGCGAGCACAAGTGGAGCCGCGATCTCGGCAGGATGACAATCAAGATGGCGTTCGGGGAAGGCAGTTCCCCCGCTCTGGCCGGCGATGCCCTGATCGTCGTGATGGATCATGAGGCCGGGTCGTGCATCTATGCGCTGGATAAAACCACGGGCGAGACCCTGTGGAAGCAGCCGCGTGACGAGACTACTTCCTGGGCGACGCCGGTCACGGCGGAAGTGAATGGCAAGATGCAGGTGATCGTCAGCGCGACCAAGCTCATCCACAGCTACGACGCTCGAACAGGCGAGCTGATCTGGCAATGCAGCGGCCAGACGGCGAACGTCATTCCCTCTCCCATCGTCGCCTTCGGCATGGTCTTCTGCACCAGCGGCTTTCGCGGCAGCGCGTTGCAGGCGATCGAGCTCGGCCGGACCGGCGACCTCTCGGGCACAGACGCCATCCGATGGCAGGCCAACAAAGGGACGCCGTATGTCCCCTCGCCCGTCCTCTGCGGCGACAACCTCTACGTCTCCTCGGTCAACAAGGCCGTCATCTCGTGCTATCAGGCCCGGACAGGCAAGGCCAACTTTGTCGAACAAGCCTTGACGGAAGTCGGCGAAATCTACGCCTCCCCGGTAGGAGCCGCCGGCCGCGTGTACTTCGTCGGCCGCGAGGGCACGACACAGGTGATCAAAAACGCCGAGCAGTTCGAGATCCTGGCCACGAACAAGCTCGACGACGAATTCGACGCCTCCCCCGCCATCGCCGGCAATGAGCTCTACCTCAAGGGTAAGCGGTACCTCTATCGCATCAGCGAGCGATGAGCCCTGCTATGTCACCCTCGCACAGGCGGGGTCCAGAATCATTCGATGCGTGGCTGGATTCCCGCCCCCGATCAGGTCGAGGGCAGGCTCTTTGCGGGAATCACATGTGGTCGGTATCACAGCGATTCTCCTTTTCAACGCATTGACGTTTCCGAAAGGATGCGACATACTTTAGCCCGGCCGCGCAACGGGGCCAAGTACAGAACGATATACCTGTTTGAAGGAGCGGTTATGTTCTGCAAACGGATGCCAAGAAGCGAGCTGCTGCTTGTCGTAGTCATCATGGGAGCCAGCGTCGTCGCAGCCCGGGCCGCCATGCCGCGGTTCGAGTACCATAAGATCGCCGAGGTCGGGCGGGAGATGGGGCAGACCTCGCTCGTCGATATCGACAAGGATGGTGACCTGGACTGGGTCGTCGGCGAGCGGGCGAGGACGTGGTGGTTCGAGTACGCCGGCCCGGACCAATGGATTCAGCACGATCTTGGCCAGGGGGCCGTGACCGATGTCGGCGGCACCGCGTTTGACATCGACGGCGACGGCTGGATCGATCAGGCCACCGGCACGGCCTGGTACCGCAACACCGGCAAGCCGCGTACCGAGCTATTCGAGCGGTACGACAACGGCGCGATCGCTTGTCACGACGACGTGGCGGCGGACATCAACGGCGACGGCAGACTCGATCTCACCGCTTGCAGCAACGATCCCAAGCACGTCGTCACGATGTGGTACGAAATTCCCGCGAATCCTCGCGACAAGTGGGTCGAGCATAGCATCGGCGGCGGTATTCACGGCGGCGTCGGCCCGCAAGGGGTCGCCGACCTCGACGGCGACGGGGACAACGACGTCGTCCGGGGCGATGTGTGGTTCGAGAATGCCGACGGCAAAGGCATGCAGTGGAAGGAGCACGCGGACCTGACCCCGCCTGGCGGCAACCGGCCCGACCGCTACGGCCTGGCCATCAAAGTCTGGGTCTGCGATGTGGACAGAGACGGCGATCTCGATATCATCGAGTCGGAGGCGGACACCGTAGACGCCCGCATCCTCTGGTTTGAGAACAAGGAGAAGGCCAAGTCGTGGCAATGTCACCTGATCTCCGCGGACCACACGAAACAGGATTTCCACTCGCTGGCCGTGGCGGACTTCGACAATGATGGCGATCTGGACGTCTACTCGGGCGGTGGTCCCCTCTCACCGGAGGTTCACAAATTGTTCATCTGGGAGAACGCCGACGGCAAGGCCGGACAGTGGAAGCAGCACATGATCCTCGAAGGCAAGCAATGTCACGAGGCCAAGGCCGCCGACGTCGACCGTGACGGCGACATCGACATCTGCACCAAGCCCTGGAGCGGCAACCTACACATCTACCTGCGAAACATGCTGGTAGAAGACAAGAAAGCGTCCGGCCGCTGAACCCGGCTACCCCGTCGCATCCCCAAGGGTGAAACCGAAGCCTGGTCAGTAGCCGGGGCCATCATACTCATGGCTTTCTCGGGCCGTTCCATCCCGCCGTCCACCTTGCGGGTGTGCGGCGTGGTGGAAACCTTCGCGGTCTCCCGGTTTCCGTGCAGAGAGCATGACTCGGGGTCGAGATGGTGCGTTATTCCTTTCCGTGCGGCTCTTGCATCCGCTACTCTCTGCGGGCTTTGACCGGCGCTTTCATTACGTTGACGCAGTGGCCTCGGCGACGCCCAATTCCGAAGCGTGACCCCTCTGCCCGACCCCCACACCGTGTGTTCGCTCTGCTCAGCGTGGGTAAATGCATGAGTATGGCATCAGCCGAATGTCTGTGGCATATCCAAAATCTCTCCGATATCAGTAAGGAACACCAGCTTCGAGCGGGCCAGTGTCTGGCAGAATTTCGACTGACATCAGGTCGAGCGTTTCTGTTTAGCGTTTCAAAGGCGGTTTTTGGCATCGAGAACAAGGCTTTCGGGCGTCACACAGCGTCACGGGTGGCTCTGTTCTGCAACCAAACACCCTTTTCAGGGCCAGGAAAGCGGATTGGCTCGCTAAATTGGCACATATTCGTTTTGGTAAGTTTTTTGAAAAAAAGTTGAGTATTCTATTGCTTGTGGTGCTGCTGGTCATATGATTGAATGTTGTGCTGGGCATCGAAGAGGTGTTGCCCGGCTGACCTATTGTATTCTAGGCGACTGGACGGGTGGTCAAATGGCCAGAATCCGTGTCTTCTACAGTTATTCGCACGAGGATGCCAAGTATCGCCAGCGACTCGAGATTCATCTATCCGTACTTCGCCGACAAGGCTTGATTGACGAGTGGCACGATCGGAAGATCTTGGCTGGCCACGATTGGCGGGATGAGATCGACCAGCATCTTGAACAATCCGATATAATCCTCCTGCTTGTTTCGGCATCATTCATTGCATCGGATTATTGCTATGGGAGGGAGATGAAACGCGCGATCGAACTACACGAGGATGGACGTGCTACAGTCATTCCTGTAATCATTCGTTGCGTAAACTGGACGGGACTCCCGTTCAGCGAACTCCAGGCCCTCCCGGCCGACGGCAGGCCGGTCGCGAAATGGCATGACCAAGAAGAGGCTTGGACGCAGATTACTCAGGGAATTCGCGACACTGTCGCAGACCTTAAACAGCGAGTCGCCACATGAGTGAGGTCGTGAACTCAGGAGATACCGTGGGCAGCGACCCAAAAGAAGCGCGTGGCTCAGCCTTGAGGGCAGCTCGAGAGCGGGCGGGCTTTTCGGCCCGCGAACTCGTCGAGCGTGCCAACAAGAAAAGCCCCGACGAGTCCCCGCTGAGCGTCGATGCAATCTACAGCTACGAATCAGGTCGCACCCTTCTGAGTGGGCGGGTCGCGCGTCGATTGGCAGCCGTGCTCGACATTCCCGTGAGTCAACTCATGATAGGTGACCCCGTGTTTTCCAGCATTAGGAGCTACCTTACAGATGTTGACGCGTTCGAAGACAAAGCAGTGCAGGCGAGCATTCTTTGTGCAGATCTCGTCGGTTCGACAGAGTTCAAGAGATATCATAGTCTGAAGGATGGTCTTGCCAAGACCCTCCAGCACAATGATGTCGTCACACACTGCTGCACAGAATTCGGTGGTTCAGTCGTCAAGTACGTTGGCGATGGTGTGATGGTAATGTTCGAGGGTGAGGAATCCGAATGCCGTGCGCTGCAGGCGAGCCTCGAGACAATACGGGAAATGCAGGTACTGAATGGCCGACGGAACTGGGCCTTCCCTTTCTCCATGGTCACTAGGATAGGTGTGCACAGTGGCCCCGTGTGGGTCTTCAAGTACGGCGAATCTCCCGACGATCCGCGAGGAACGACTGTAGATATCGCTACGGGACTGACATCTCTGGCAGGATCCAACCAAGTCTTGTGCACAAAGCAGACCTTTGAAATTGCAGCTAGGACCGGTACGTTCCCTCAGCCACGCGACGAATTCAGGCGCTACTTGAGGGGGATCAAAGAACGGTTCGACCTCGCGGTGATCATGCCTGAGGGCTACCACTATGTTTCCCCGGACGAGGAAGGCTCATTATCCAAGGTCCAGACGAGACTGAAAGAGGCCTACCGGCTGAGGCATGAGAAGAGATCGAGCGACGCATTGGCCGCCTTCAAGCGAATCAGCGACGAGAATCCTGACAATTACCACGCGAATATATCGGTTGCGGAATATCTGCTGAAGGAACCGCAGACCGATAACCCAGAAGGCGACACCAGACTGTCTCTTATAGCCGATTACATCGATAGGGCCATGTCTTCTCAGCCAAACTCTTGTCAGGTCTGGCTACTCCAGGCTTCGCTGGACTTCAGACGATTCGAGACGACCCACGAAATTGGACATATTAGACAGGCGGTGAGATTTGTGAGGAAAGCCATTCATTTTGCAGACGAGGGGCGAAACGCAGGAGCAATGCTCCAGACCAGAGTGTGTCTCATCCATTTCCTGCAGGCGCTTGCGCGTGAAGGACGGGACCGGGATGCTCTTGATGAGGCCCGCAGACTGTGCATGGAGTTGGAACCCTCTGTGGAGCACGCGTTCAATGATTGCCGGTCCGATTTCTATGTAGCATATGCCTCCGTGCAGCTTCTATCCGGGAGTACTGATTATGAGACCATCGAGCAGATACTGAAGCATGCCAAGGAACTCAATCCAGGGAACGCTAGGGTCTACGAACTGGAGTTGGACTTGGTCAAACGTCGTCACCCTGATGGGGGCATTGCGGGCGTGTTCAACGTGTCGGCATTCGAGTAGACAAGATGGGAATCCGCAGCTTCTCCATTCAGACGCTTACAGCACTCGTGGAAGTAGTCACGGGAGGCCCAGGTCCTGCGAACGTGCCTCCACGATTTGGAATCTACCGGACGGCTTTCCAACTCGAGTCGTTTCTTGGTGCGGCAGGGATCCTACTCCGCATTGTGGGTCGGTCACGTGTTCCTGCAGTTCGGGACGCGCTGATCGAGAGCAACAAGAATCAGAAGGGCGTTTCGGCAGTTGCTCGTCTGTTGGAGCAG
>Ga0315275_10005439_pt1 | contig 12075 bp, 7 predicted proteins | sample YL17G03_0_MG_FD_205557 | JGI IMG/M metagenome (GOLD analysis project Ga0315275, IMG submission 205557) | Sediment microbial communities from Yellowstone Lake, YNP, Wyoming, USA - YL17G03_0 | ecosystem: Environmental > Aquatic > Freshwater > Lake > Sediment | place: USA: Wyoming | collected... | reverse complement strand
CATAGACGCGGTGACAGTTTGCACCCCTGACCACTGGCACGGGACAATCAGCGTAGCGGCGGCGGAAGCGGGCAAGGATATTTATTGCGAGAAACCGCTCGTGAATACCATCGCGGAGGGCAAAGCAGTCCGGGACGCGGTCGGCCGGTACAATATGGTTCTGCAAACCGGCAGCCACGAGCGTTCGAATGACAGTGTGCGGTTCGCGTGCGAATTAGTGCGAAACGGGCGAATCGGCAAATTGCACACAATCACTGTCAATATGCCGAACAATGACTCTCACCATCTTCAAATCATGAGGACGAATCAGCCGCAGCCGGTGATGCCTGTGCCTGAGGGGCTTGATTATGATATGTGGCTTGGGCCGACGCCCAAAGCCGATTATACGAAGAGAAGGTCGCATTTCTGGTGGCGGTTCATACTGGATTACGGCGGCGGGGAAATGACTGACCGCGGCGCGCATATAATAGATTTGGCACAGTTTATCAACGACGCAGACAAGACCGGGCCTGTGGAAATTTCGGGAGTAGGGAAAGCGGCCCCGGGCGGCGGGTTGTTCAACGCATTTATGGAATATAGTTTTGAGTGCAGGTATGCCAACGGCGTTCGGCTGGTGGGGACGTGTAATGAGCCGAGAGGGCTTAAAATAGAAGGCAGCGACGGCTGGATATTTATTAACATTCACGGCGGACGGCTCGAGGCCCGGCCTGAGTCGCTGCTGCGTGGACAGATAAGCCCCGGTGAAATTCACCTTGGACGCTGCCGCAGCCATCAGCAGAATTTTATCGACGGGGTGAAAACGCGACAACAGCCGTTCGCGTCGGTGGAAGTCGGTCATCGAACCGCCACGATTTGTCATCTGGTAAATATGGCGATGCTGACGGGCAGAAAGCTGAAATGGGACCCGGAAAAAGAGGTCATCGTCGGCGATGAAGAGGCGAACCGGATGTTGTCTCGGCCGATGCGAAGTCCGTGGCATTTGTAAAAGTTTTTTTGGGAATTAAGCAATGTCGCCTAAAGGCGGAATAAACAGGCGTGAATTTGTGAAGGGCGTCGGCGGGGCGGTCGCGGCGGGGCTGGGACTGCCATATATAATGACGTCGGTTTCGCGGGGCGAATTTGCGCCGAGCGAACAAATAGCGCTTGGTTTTATCGGCGTTGGCAAGCAGGGTGTGGGGCTGATGTGGGGATTTTTGAATCAGCCGGGCTGCCGGGTCGTGGCGGTATGCGACGTTGATGAGCAGAAAATGAAGGCGGCACAGGGAATAGTTGATGAGAACTATACACAGCAGGGCGGCCGGGCAATGATACGAGGATGCACGGGCTACAGGGATTTCAGGGAGTTACTTGGCAGAAGTGATATTGACGGTGTAGTGATAGCGACGCCTGACCACTGGCATTCGGTAATATCGATAGAGGCATGCAAGGCGGGGAAAGACGTATATTGCGAGAAACCGCTTGCGATGTCGATTGTCGAGACGAGAGAGATTGTCAAGGCGGCAAAGCGTTCGGGTTGCGTTTTCCAGACGGGGTCGATGCAAAGGTCGGATTATAAATTTCATCAGGCCTGCGAATTAGTTCGCAACGGGTACATCGGGCAGTTGAAGAACGTGCGGTTGTGCGTAGGGTCGGGGACTTTCCCGATATTTCCTGTTGCGTGCGATTTGCCCGCGGAGCCGGTGCCGGAAAATCTTGACTGGGACATGTGGCTTGGGCCTGCGCTGTGGCGGCTTTATAATTCGCGGATAGCACCGCCGATGGGGTCGCCGGGGTGGGCGCACTGGCGTGATTATGAGGATTACGCGGGCGGTCTTATGACTGACTGGGGCGCTCATCATTATGATATCGCGCAGTGGGGAATTGGGGCTGATGAGAGCGGGCCGGCGGAGATTTATCCAGAGGACGGCAAAGAGTTCAAGATGCTGACTTACCGGTATTCGAACGGGGTGACGGTTGTCAGAGACGACAATATGAAGTCCCGGTTGGTATTATTTACGGGCACGGAAGGTGAGATTGAGGTAAGCAGGGAATTTATCGACGCGAAACCTCAGTTGCTGCTGAGGGAACATATAGGCCCGGAGAAGATTCATTTGTATAAAAGCCGGAATCATTACGCGAACTGGCTGGAGTGTATTCGCAGCCGGCAAAGGGCGATATGCGATGCCGAGGTCGGATGCAGGTCGGCGACGGTTTGTCTTTTGGGAATTATCGCGAACCGATTGGGCAGGCCATTGAAATGGGACCCTGCGGCGGAGCGTTTTATAGGAGACGGCGAGGCGGACAGGATGCTAAGCAAGCCGATGCGAAGCCCGTGGAAACTGACTTAAAAAATGCTGAAGAATAAAAAAATATTGCGGGTAAAAATAAATAATATCGTGATGCTTGTCACGGGTGTGATTTTGTGGCAGGGAGTGACAATCGCCAAGAATCCGCCTTTGCCGCGAGACCGGGCGGAAATCGAAGCGGTGATTTCAAAAGCTGCGCCATATCAGTCATCGAAGGCATTCTGCCCGAAAATCGTATTATTGGCGGATGTTAAAGACCATGGCGATTACGAGCACGATTATCCGTTATGGCAAAAGCGCTGGGCGTTATTGCTGGGCGGCAAGAATGTCGGAGATTTTAACGAGACGCAGGTAAATCTGTTTGGGCCCGCGGTCGGGGATTATAACGGATTAACCGCGAACAAGCGTTATGCCGAGGTGGAAACCGCGTGGGAGTGGCCGAGCGCGGAGCAGTTTAAGACGGCGGATGTTATTGTCGCTTTTTGTTATTTGAAATGGAACCCGGAGCGAATCAAACAGGTTGAGAGATATTTATCCGCCGGCAAGGGGCTTGTTGTGGTTCACCCGGCGTCGTGGACCAAGCCGGAACCTTCGCCTGAGGTTGCCAAGCTGATTGGAATAAGCGGGTATAAGCTTTACAGACACGGGATGGTTGATTTGAAGATTACAGCCCCGGGGCATCCGATATGTCTTGGTCTGCCGGAGAAAATACGGTTTGATGATGAGGCGTACTGGCCTGCCGGGATACAGACGGACATAGAAGTTCTGGGGACATCGGATGAGCGAGTTGGCGGGGACTCGAATGATTTAAAACCGCAGACGATTTTCTGGACGCACAGTTTTGGCAAAGGACGGGTGTTTGGCTGTTTACCGGGTCATAACAACTGGACGTTTGACGACCCGTATTTTAGGATAATATTGTTGCGCGGCATTGCCTGGGCGGCAGGCGAGTCAACGCCTTATCATTTTGATTCGCTCGCTCTCCGGGGAGCTGCGCTAAAAGAAAAGGAGTGAAAGATGAATCGTGGCGCTATGGGAATCGGAATATCAATAGCTGTTATCGTGTTATTATTTGTTGTGATGGGATTTTTTGTCCGCGACAGCCGGGCGGAAGGTTCGCCGAAGCAATTGCCGCCTGTTTCGGATGAGCTGATGGCGAAGATTGAGGCGGCAGTCCCGGCAGCGGCGACCGCGAAACCCGCAAAGGCGAGAAAGATATTAGTATTCTGGCTTTGCAGGGGATATTACCACGAGAGCATTCCCGTCGCGAACAAGGCGATTGAGATTATGGGCAAAAAGACCGGCGCATACGACGCGGTTTTCAGCGACGATATGAATATGTTTGACGCGGGGAAGCTGGCGGAGTTTGACGCGATATTGTTTAACAATACGACGAAGCTGGAGTTCAATGAGCCGGGGCGGAGGCAGGCGCTGATGGATTTTGTGAAGGGCGGGAAGGGGATTATCGGTTTTCACGCGGCGACGGATAATTTTTATAACTGGCCGGAGGCGGCTGAAATGATGGGCGGGCTGTTTGTCGCGCATCCGTGGACATCCGGCGGGGTGTGGGCGATAAAGGATTATGAGCCGAATCACCCGCTGAACGCGGCGTTTAAGGGGGAAGGTTTTAAGGTCAAAGACGAGATTTATCGTCAGAAGAAACTCAACCCGGTGGAGAATCGGCGTATTTTGCTGACGCTTGATTTGGATGACCCGGCGACAAAGAACGTCAAAGGGGCGATAGAAAGCGACCGGGATATGCCTGTGAGCTGGATAAAAGATTATGGCAAGGGGAGGATATTTTTCTGCGGGCTTGGGCATAATAACGAGATATTTTATCGTCCCGCGATACTACAGCATGAGCTTGACGGTATCCAGTTTGCGCTGGGTGATTTGAAAGTTGACGCAACACCTGTTAAAGAAGGTAAATAAGAAAGGAAGAAAATATGAATCGCTTGATAAAAGTTTCAGTCATTGCAGCCGTAATTTTGTGTTTTGGCGGGGTGATATACGCTGCCGATTCGAACGAATTCGGCCAGTTGTTAAACAAGATTAAGACGTATGACTTCAGTCAAAGCAGGGCGGACCTTGTCAAAATCAGCGATACGATTCGCGACGCGAGCGGCAAGGGCGAAATGAAGGCGATGGAAAAGCAGCTTGATGAATTTTTGAAATCGGACGCCAGTTACGCGGCTAAGGATTTTGTGTGCAGAGAGCTGAGCGTTGTAGGGACAGAGGCGTCGGTTCCTGTGCTTGCTTCGATGCTGACCGATGAAAAGGTTTCGGATATCGCGCGTTATGCCCTGGAGCGGATACCCGGGGCGGCAGCGGATGATGCGCTGCGCAACGCGTTGTCGAAGGCCCAGGGCAAGGCGAAGGTCGGGATAATAAATACGCTTGGCGTTCGCGGCGACAAGAAAGCAGTCGAGGCGCTGGCGGGCTTGGTGACAGATACCAACGATACGGTTGCTGTTGCGGCGGTTGCAGCTTTGGGCAGGATTGATGACAAGAGCGCGACGGACGCGATTGCCAAGGCCAAAGACAAGGCGACAGGCGCGGTAAAGGCGGCAGTGCTCGACGCGTATTTACGTTGCGCGGACCGGCTTGCGGCCAAGGGTCAGAAGGACGCGGCGGGGGCGATTTACAAACAGTTATACGCGGCAGGCGAACCAATGATTGTTCGCGTCGCGGCGGCGCGAGGTATGATAGTCACCGCAGGCGATAAGACCGGTGATGTGGTTGTGGAGATGCTGAAATCAACCGACAAGCCGATTCAGACGGTGGCGATAGCGACGCTGAAAGACGTGGTTCGACAAAGCTCACCACAGGTTGCGAAGACGGATGTGATAAAAGCGGCGGCGGAACAGCTGCCGAATTTAGCTGCCGAGCAGCAGGCGCAATTGATTTCAGCCCTGGCGGACTGCGGGGACAAAGTCGCGATGCCGGCGGTCCTGGCGGCGACGAAGAACTCACAGGATTATGTTCGGGTTACAGCTTTGAAGGCGATGGGGACATTAGGCGATGTATCGTGTCTTGATGGGCTTGTCGCATCGGCGGCATCGAGCGGCGGCAATGAGCAAAAGGCGGCACAGGAGAGCTTGTATCGTCTTCGTGGCGCCGACGTTGACCAGGCGATTTTGAAAAAGCTGCCGGATGCCGAATCAAAAGCGAAGGTTGAGCTTGTTCGCAGTTGCGAGCAGCGTGATATAAAGGCGTCGGTGCCTGTGCTGATGAAGACGGCCAAAGACGCCGATGCGAAGGTGAGAATCGAATCAATCAAGGCGTTGCGAGCTGTGGCAGGCCCGCAGGATATACCGGCACTTATTGAGCTGCAATTGGCTGCTGCGGGCAATGACAGGAGTGAGCTTGAAAAGACAGTAGTGGCTGTGGCTCACAAAATTCCGGAGGATAAGGGACAGGCGGCAAATGTTCTCGCGGCATTACCCTCCGCGAAGGACGTGGACGCGAAATGCTCGCTGCTGAGCGTTCTGGGGAAGATTGGCGACCCGGCGGCACTGCCGATTCTGCGGGATGCGCTTGGCGACAAGGAAGACAAGATTAAAGACGCAGCGGTGAGGGCTCTTTCGGACTGGCCCACTGCGGCACCGGCGGCGGATTTGCTGAAGGTGGCGCAGACGTCGGAAAACCAGGTTCACAAGACACTGGCTCTTCGCGGTTACGTCCGGCTGGCAGGGTTGAAAAGCAACAGGCCTGCTGAAGAGACGATGAAGATGTATAAGGACGCGATGGCGCTTGCGTCGGACGCTTCCGAGAAGAAAATGGTGCTGTCGGGTCTTGGGAGCACAGATAGTTTCGAGGCGATGCAAATGGCGGCGGGCTATCTTGATGACAAGGAGCTTAAAGATGAGGCCGAGGCGGCTGTAATGAAGATAGCCGAAGAGAGGGTAAAGAACTCTCCAAGGATTTCAGCACAGACAAGAGATATTTTACAGAAGGTTATTGACGGTACGACGAATGATTCGGTGCGTGAACAGGCGCAGAAACTGCTTAAACAGGGAAAATAACGGTTTTTATACGGGTTAAAAAATAGGAGACCTGATTATGACTAATGATAATGTTGGCAAAGAAAAGCAATACGGTATGTCACGGCGACAGTTGCTGGGTTCAGCGGTAGCGGCGGGGGCGCTTACTATTGTACCGAGTTACGTGCTGGGTGCAAGCGCCAGCGGCAAGAAGCCGCCGAGCGAAAAGCTGAATATCGCGACAATCGGCGTGGGCGGTATGGGAGGCAATAATACCCGCAGATGCGCGGATGCGGGCGAGAATATAGTCGCCCTTTGCGACGTTGACGAAAAACTGCCGGGGACGGTAAAAGTTTTCAACGAGTATCCCAACGCGAAGAAGTATAAAGATTTTCGCAAGATGCTCGAAGAGATGAAGAATATCGATGCGGTGATAGTCGCGACGCCTGACCATACGCACGCGGTTGCGGCGATGATGGCGATAAAGATGGGTAAGCACGTTTATGTGCAGAAACCATTGACGCGGACGGTTTATGAGGCGAGGAAACTGACGGAGGCGGCCAGACAGTATAAGGTCGCGAGCCAGATGGGTAACCAGGGACATTCATGCGAGGGTATTCGGCTGATGTGCGAATGGATATGGGACGGGGCGATTGGGCCGATTCGAGAAGCTCACGCCTGGACGAACCGGCCCGTATGGGCACAAGGCATAGACAGGCCGAAAGAAACGCCTCCTGTGCCGGAGGGTATGGACTGGGACCTTTGGCTTGGACCTGCCCCGGAGAGACCATATAATCCGGCGTATCATCCTTTCGCGTGGAGGGCGTGGGTGGATTTCGGATCCGGCGCTCTTGGCGATATGGCTTGTCATATTCTTGACCCGGCGTTCTGGGCGCTGAAGCTGAAGTACCCAATCAGCGTCGAGGCGTGCTCGTCAACAAGAATGTCAGGCGAGGGATGGGGCAAGGTCGGTGTGCGTGAGACATACCCGCAGGCGAGTATCGTTCGCTATAAATTCCCGGCGAGAGGCAAAATGCCGGAAGTGAAAGTTAACTGGTATGACGGCGGACTTATGCCGGCAAGACCGGAGGAGCTTGAGCCGGGTCGGCAGATGGGCGACGAGGACGGCGGCGTTTTATTTGTCGGCGACAAGGGCAAGATGATGTGCGGCTGTTACGGAAGCAACCCGCGGTTGATACCTGAAAGCAAAATGGAAGCATACAAAAGGCCGGCGAAGTCACTGCCGAGAATCAAAGACGGCATTGACGGGCACGAGAAGAGCTGGATTGAGGCCTGCAAGGGCGGGCCGGCGGCAAGCTCGAATTTCGAGTATTCGGGGCCATTCACGGAAACCGTGGTGATGGGAAACCTGGCGATGCTGAACCCGTATAAGGTGCTCGAATGGGACGGCGAAAATATGAAGTTTACAAATGACGAGACCGCCAACGAGTTCGTCAATCCGCCGTATCGGGCAGGGTGGACACTATAAAAAACTGAGGATTGATTTATGAAAAGTAATGGTATTTCACGCAGGAGTTTCGTGGCGGGAACCGCGTCGGCGATTGCCGGGTTTACGATTTTGCCGAGGTTTGTTCTGGGCGGGGCGGGTTTCAAACCGCCAAGCGAAAAGCTCAATATCGCCTCAGTGGGTATTGGCGGTGTGGGCAAAGACAACTTAAAGGCCTGCGAAGGTGAAAACATCGTTGCGCTTTGCGACGTGGACTGGCGTTACGCGGGGCCGGTTCTTCAGAATCACCCGAACGCGAAAAAATACAAAGATTTTCGCAAGATGTTAGACGAGGTGAAGGATATTGATGCCGTGGTTATAGCTACTCCTGACCATACGCACGCGACGATTGCTATGGCGGCAATCAAAATGGGCAAGCACGTATATGTGCAGAAGCCGTTGACGTGGTCGATTGAAGAGGCGCGTAAGCTAACTGTGGCGGCGAGAGAAGCGAAGGTCGCTACGCAGATGGGCAACCAGGGACATTCGAGCGAAGATATTCGCGTGCTGTGTGAAATGATATGGTCGGGCGCAATAGGACAGATTCGCGAGGTTCACGCCTGGACAGACAGGCCACTCTGGGCGCAGGGTATAGGCCGGCCGGCTAATTCGCCGGTGCTGCCTGAGGGGCTGGACTGGGACAACTGGCTGGGGCCTGCGCCGGTTCGGCCATATAATCCTGTTTATCATCCGTTCGCCTGGCGCGGCTGGCGGGATTTCGGGACGGGCGCCCTGGGGGATATGGGCTGTCATATAATGGACCACGCGTTCTGGGCGTTGAAGCTGGACAGGCCCACTGCCGTCGAGGCGAGCGTTTCCTCGCGGGTAATTAAGGATTGGGCGAAGGTTGAAAACAAAGAAACCTACCCGGACGCCTCGATTGTCCGCTACGAATTTCCGGCACGCGGGGATTTGCCTGCGGTGAATCTGACGTGGTATGACGGCGGATTGAAGCCGGCTCGTCCGGCGGAACTGGAAAAAGAACGAAACCTTGGCGCCAACGGCGTAATTTTCATCGGCGATAAGGGTACCATAGTGGAAGGGCGACTCGTTCCTGAGTCGCGAATGAAGGATTACCAGAAACCGGCTCAAAGCATACCGCGAATAACAGGCACACACGAGCAGAACTGGATTGACGCCTGCAAGGGCGGGCCGGCGGCTTGCTCGAATTTCGAATACGCCGGGCCTCTGACGGAAACGGTTCTGTTAGGCAATGTCGCAATACGCACGGGTAAGCGGATTGAGTGGGACGGGCCGAATATGAAAATAACCAATATTCCGGAAGCCAATGAGCTGTTAGGCCGCAAGTACCGCGAGGGCTGGACTTTGTAGGTGCGATTACAGACACAAATGACTTATACGAAATCATGCTTTTGCGAAAGGAAAGCATTATGAGAAACAAATGGAAACTGTCTATAAGTTTAGCTGTTTTAATTGCCGTGTCATTTTGTCTGACGGTAATCGCCGAGCAGGATAAAGCGAAGAATACCCAGCCGGGAGAGATTTACAGGGGCTGGAAATTAGCTGTTCAGGCCTGGACGTTCCACAATTCCACCTTTTATGAAGCTGTTGATAACGCTAAAACACTGGGTTTGAAGTATATCGAGGCATTTGGCAGCCAGTCGTTGAGCAAGGAAGAGCCGCAGACCAAAACCGATTACCAGATGAAAGCGGAAACCAAAGAGAAAATCAAAAGTAAACCGGCACAGGCAGGGATAAAGCTTATCAACTACGGTGTTGTGACGCCCGCAGAGAACAGTGAAGCCGAATGGCGAAAGCTTTTTGACTTTGCGAAGGATATGGGAATCGAGACGATTGTTTCAGAGCCGCCCGAAGAGGCGTTTGATATGCTGGATAAGCTCTGCCAGGAATACAAAATCAACCTGGCGATTCACAATCATCCAAAGCCGTCGCATTACTGGAATCCCGATACGGTATTGAAGGTTTGCCAGGGACGAAGCAAATATATCGGCGCCTGCGCCGACACCGGCCACTGGATGCGCTCGGGTATTAACCCCCTCGAGGCGATTAAGAAGCTAAAAGGGCGAATCATAAGTTTGCATATAAAAGACCTTAACAAATTCGGCGACCCGAACGCCCACGACGTAATATGGGGCACGGGAGTGGGGGATTTTAAGGAGATACTGGCGGAACTTGACAAGCAGAATTTCAAGGGCGTATTTACGATAGAATACGAATACAACTGGGACAAGAGCATGCCCGAACTGGCCGGCTGCATCGAGTATTTCAACAAGGCAGCCGCCGAATTGAGTCACGCCGAATGGAAAGAGCTGTTGAATAAAGATCTGTCGAATGCTTCTTACAAGCCCGGCTCGTGGGTTTTCGAGGCGGATGGCGTCCTGACGGCAAAAGGCGGCGAGGGGCACGACCTTGATATATGGACGAAAGACCGTTTTGGCAATTTTATTCTGGACCTTGAGTTTAAGGTTGAAAAAGGGACCAACAGCGGCGTTTTCCTTCGCACCGGCAGTATCCAGAACTGGATTAACACCGCCATCGAGGTGCAGATTCACGAAAATACCGACGGGACGCTTCACGGACAATGCGGGGCGATTTATGATTGCCTGTCGCCGACCAAAAACGTGGTTAAGCCGACCGGTGAGTGGAACCACTATGTTATAACCTGCCTCGATAACAAGATATATGTTGAGCTTAACGGCGAGCCAATTATTGATATGGATTTGAACCTGTGGAAAGAGGCGCACAAGAACCCCGACGGTTCGCCGAACAAGTTCACAACGGCCTATAAGGATATGCCTCGCGAGGGTAACATCGGCCTCCAATATCACGGCATGCCGATTTGGTATAAAAACCTGAAGATAAAATCCCTGGATTGAGAGGCGTTTTTATTATGAAGGCAAGCAGAAAGGGACGCAGAAGAGGTTCCTACTTCGCTAAAGCTACGCAGGGTCTGCGAATTTCGAGGCGGGATTTTGTAAGGGGCGTCTGCGGTCTGTCGGCGTTTGCGATTGTGCCAAGATACGTTTTAGGCGGCGACGGCAATATCCCTCCCAGCGAGAAGATAAACCTAGCCTGTATAGGTGTGGGCGACCAGGGAACGCGGGTGATGGCCGAGTATTTGGAGATGCCGGAGGTTCAAATTGTCGCCGTATGCGACGTCAACCAGTCAGGCAAATATCCCGGAAACCAAATCAAGGGTCGTGAGCCGGCCCGGCAGGCCGTCGAGAAGTTTTACGCAGAGCAAAGCCCCACAGGCGCATACGAAGGTTGCGCGGCTTACAGCGATTTCCGCGAGATGCTTGCCAAACAGAAGGATTTTGACGCGGTATTGGTCGCCACCCCGGACCATTCACACGCAGTTGTCTCGATGGCGGCAATGCAGGCGGGAAAGCACGTTCATTGTCAGAAACCCCTGACGCATTCTGTTTATGAGGCGAGGCGGCTTGCTGAGGCGGCAAAAAAATACAAAGTGGCGACAATGGTTTTTACAGCCATACAGGCGTCAGAGTCAACGCGGCAGTTGAGCGAGTGGATATTGGCAGGCGCGATAGGGCCGGTGCGTGAAGTTCATAACTGGTCAAACCGTCCTGTCTGGCCACAGGGCATAGAGCGGCCGACGGATACGCCGCCCGTTCCGGCGGGCTTTGACTGGGATATGTGGATTGGGCCCGCTCCCTATAGGCCTTATAATCCGGCGTATCATCCGTTCAATTGGCGCGGCTGGCTGGACTTCGGCACAGGCGCTTTGGGCGATATGGGCTGTTACAGTTTCGATACGATTTTCCGCGTTTTGAAGCTTAAGGCCCCAGACACAGTCAAGGCAAGCTCAAGCGGAATCAACAGCGAAACTTATCCCCGCGCGTCGGTAGTCACATACGAATTTCCCGCAAGGGGCGATATGCCGCCTGTAACGCTTACCTGGTACGATGGCGGGCGAAAACCATCCAGACCCGCGGAGCTTGAGGCGGGCAAAGGTATGGGCGACGGCAATGGCGGAATCCTGTTTGTGGGCGATAACGGCAAGATTCTGTGCGATTTCCAGGGAAGTAATCCGAGAATCATTCCCGATGCCAAAATGCAGGCGTTTAAGCAGCCGCCTCAAACGCTGCCGAGGTCAATAGGCCACGATGAGGAGTGGATAGAGGCGTGCAAAGGCGGCCAGCCGGGCGGCGCGAATTTCGAAATCGCAGGACCGATTACAGAGGCCCTTTTGCTGGGAAATGTGGCGTTGCGTTTCAAAGAGCCATTGGAGTGGGACAGCGGTTCATTGAAGGTGCTGAATATCCCGGAGGCGAACAAATTCATCCAGCGCGACTAT
>Ga0315275_10005436_pt1 | contig 12076 bp, 10 predicted proteins | sample YL17G03_0_MG_FD_205557 | JGI IMG/M metagenome (GOLD analysis project Ga0315275, IMG submission 205557) | Sediment microbial communities from Yellowstone Lake, YNP, Wyoming, USA - YL17G03_0 | ecosystem: Environmental > Aquatic > Freshwater > Lake > Sediment | place: USA: Wyoming | collected... | reverse complement strand
ACCCGCCCGCGCAACGCGAGATCGTCAAGGTCACGGCCTACGTCGCCAACGCTACCGGCTATGCGCTGACGGTGGTGCGGGGGATTACCACGGACGCGCAGGTGTGGGCAGCGGGTTCGTATGCCGAGATTCGGCCTTGCGCTCAAGCCCTGTACGACTTGAAGGATGCAGGGGGTGGTGGGGCTTCGCCGCTGACGACCAAGGGCGATGTCTACGGCTTCAGCACGGTCGATGCCCGCATCCCGGTCGGCACCAATGATCAGGTGCTTACTGCGGACTCGACGCAGGCGCTCGGGGTCAAGTGGGCGACCCCGGCGACGGGTAGTGGTGCGCCGGTCGATGCCACCTACGTCACCATGTCGCTCAATGGCACGCTGACCAACGAGCGCGTACTTACGGCAGGCAGCGGTATATCAATCGTTGATAACGGGGCCAATAGTACGGTGGTAATTACGGCCACTGCTGCGGGATCAACGCTACAGTCACAGGAGTTTACTGCTAGTGGGACATTCACCGTACCAACTGCCGTTAGCAGTGTTTGGCTAACAATGCTTGGCGGTGGCGGCGGTGGCGGCGGGTCAATTGCAGCAGGAGGTGGCGGGGGTGGCGGGGGTGCTGGAGAATTGCTGATGAATCACCCGGTAATTGTCACGCCAGGAGCATCTATTTCTGTTGTTGTTCCAGCGGCAGCAGCAGGAGGTAACGGAGCGAATGGTGCTACCGGAGGCGATGTAACATTCAACGCAACTACTATCGCAAAGGGCGGTGGTGGTGGACACTCAACCGATGCCGGAGGTATTAGCGGTGGCGGTCTTGGTGGGGCGGGTGGTGGTGTGGGTGGAGCGGCGGCTGCTGCTGGTGCTGGCGTTATAGGAGCAATCGAGTCAGTTACCTACTTCGGTGGTGGACGAGGTGGTGGTGGCGGAACTTCGATAGCCGTTGCTGGCTTTGTTGGATGCGGTGCTGGTGGTTATCCTGTTGGTGCTGCTGGTGGTGCTGTAGCGGCGTCACAAGCAGGCGGTGGTGGTGGGGCCGCGACCATTTATGGCTTAGGCGGAATTGGCGCAGCAGGTGGAGGAAATGGCACTAATGCAACGGTAATAGGAACGGGCGGCGGCGGCGGTGGCGGAAAAGCAGCAACGTCGATAGGTGGGTCTGGTGGAACCGGCTACTGTCTGGTTCAGTGGGTAGGGTGATGTCTACTTCACGCTCTCAAATCTTTACCGGCCAGGGTAACTATACGTTTGATGTTCCTGCGAACGTATCTCTGGTCTTTGTCTCAATGATCGGTGGCGGTGGCGCAGGAAGTGACGTGATCTCTGGCGTAACGGCAGGAGGCGGTGCTGGAGGAAGTGCGGAATATGCTTTTAGGCTTCCTTACCATGTTACGCCGGGAGGTACAGTTTCAATCACAGTTGGAGCGCATGGCACTCATTCAGTAAATATCCAGCCTAGTCCTTTTCCTGTTCCTCCTGTTTCAACATTTTCCGGCATTGGATCATTTCGATGTATGGGTGGAGGGAACGGCTACACCCAAGCCGGTGAAGGTGGCGCTGGCGGTGGAATTAGAGGGGCCGTAACAGTTAGTACCACAACTATCAACAGTCCTAATTTTGAAGGATTTGGATTGCTTGGTCTGTATGAATTAGCCGGGTTCACTGGAGGGGCGGGAGGATCACCGGGCGGAATAAATTACTTCGGGGCTGGAGCAACGATTCATGGTGGGCCGTGTATCAATTACAGCCCCGGACTTGTGACGAGTGGTAAGGCTATCGGTGGAAATGGCGCTAGTAGTCCTTATGGGCCGGGCGGTCAAGGTGGCGCAACAGAACATGGAAATGCTGTTCCAGGTAACACAGGTTACTTTGGCGCTGGCGGTGGCGGAGGTGGTGGAGGAACTACGGGTAGTAGTCCTTCTACGGGCGCAAATGGAATTGACGGGATGGTGTTGGTGCAGTGGATAGAATAATCAATGGCCGACTTCACCGAACTCACGCCCGACCCCAGCACCTCGTTCACCCCGCCGGGCGACATCGGGTGGCGTGACTATTTCCTGCGCCAGCAAGCGTTCCTGCAAAGCGTCACCAAACAGGTCAATCCGTGGAATGCCGGGAGCATCCCCTACGTCACCACCAACGGCTACCTGTCCACCAATGCCACACTTACCGTTGCCGCGCTCAATGCGCTGGTCGCCGCAGGGACGGGAACAGTGGTCGATACAACGATCGCCCGTACTCTGAGTATTACCGACAACGGCAAGTGGATTCACTTCACTAATGCCGCAGCAATTACGCTGTCAATGGCGGCAAGCCTTGGCGAGTTCAAGTGTTGGGTACTGCAAGAAGGCGCTGGCGACATCACCTTCTCCGCCAACGGCCAGACCATGACCGTTGCCGGGGGGTTTACCAAGACGGCCTATGTTGGTGCTCCTGCGCTGATTATCTCGCGCACGTCGGGCACCTTCTGGATCAGCGGGACACTGGCATGATTCTCGCCCCGTTACCGTCAGGTCATGTAAACTGACTCATTCAATCAAGGAAGCATCGTGGCCAGTAGCGGAATTGCCAGTTTCAGCGTCTACCGCGATGCGATGATCGCCTCGGCCCTGCGTACCATCCGGGTGTTGCAGGACGGGCAGACGCCGACCACCAACGACATCACCATCGGCGCGGAAGCCATGAACATCCTGCTCAAGAACTGGCAGGTGCAGGGCTTCATCCTGTCGCTCTACCAGCAGATCGCCATCCCCTGCGTGGCCGCTCAGGCGTCCTACAAGATCGGACCCAGCGGCGCTGACGTAACCATAACGCGACCAATCCGTCTGTTCGACGGTTCATTCATTCGCAAGACGGTCAGTGGGGTGGTCACCGACACCGCGTTGGAAATGTTGTCGCGGCAGGCGTATCAACAGGTGACGACCAAGGCCGTGTCGGGCGTGACCAATGCGCTCTTTTGGGAGCCGAGCATTTACATCGCCCCGGCGGGGGGGAAGTTCCAGACCTCGCCCGCCGTGGGCTACGGCACCCTGTACCTGTACTTCCCCTCGGTGGACAACACCTACACCATCTACGCCAACTTCCAGCGTCCGGTGTACGACATGATTTCTGCCGGCGACGAGTTCGACGTGCCGCAGGAATGGTTCCTCGCCATCAAGTACGGGCTGTCGTCCATTCTCGCCGATGAGTACGAAGTCCCCGAGGACCGCTGTATGCGCGTGTTCAAGATGGCCGAGCTGTACCGGCAGCAATTGCAGGATTGGCAGCACAGCCTCGCCGATGTGAACTTCGCCGAACAGCGGCAGCAGCAGGAAGCGGTACAAGAGAAAGAGAAACCGAGGTAAGCCATGGCCAGTACCGGAACCGCCGCCTTCACCGTCACCCGCAACGAGTTGATTGCGGCCTCGCTGCGCGTTATCCGGGTGCTCAAGGAAACCGACGTTCCCAACGCCACGCAGATCAAGAACGCCAACATCGCGCTGAACATGCTGCTCAAGAACATGCAGAGCAACGGGATGCAGTTGTGGACCTATCAGTTGTTGGCGATCCCCATGGTGGTCGGACAATTCGAGTACACCATCGGTCCGGTAGGGGCCGACGTGACCAACACCCGCCCGCTGCGGCTGTTCGAGGGTTCGTATATCCGCGACACTACCTGCACGCCGTACTTCGACACGCCGCTGCGCCTTATCAGCCGTCTCGAATACCTGCGCTACGGCAACAAGTCGATCCAGGCGATTCCCAATTCCGTCTACTACCATCCTGGAATTGACTTGGCGAGCGGCCTGACCTCGCCCTCGACCGGCTACGGGACGCTGTTTATCTACACCGCTCCGTCGCAGACAACGCGCACCATCTATGCCAATTTCCAGCGTCCGATCTACGATGTCAGCGCCAGTGGCGATGAATTCGATCTGCCGCAGGAGTGGTTTCGGTGCTTGAAGTTCATGCTCGGTGGGGATCTGGCATTCGACTACCCGCAGGTTGATCCGGCATGGGCGGGCAAGGTCATCGAGATGGGCAAGCAGACGCAGAGCGAGTTACAGGACTGGAGCGTGGAGAACGCTGCGGTCACATTCCAACCGGATCAGATGAGTTATCGCCGCTAATGGCTGATCGTTACAAACAGCTGTTGGAAATGCGTTCGGAGATTGATGATTCGACTCCGAAAGGCAAGGCATTGCGTGCGGAACTGGAGAGGCGCATTGCGGATTACAATGCGGCACTTAGTTACAACCGTCAGGAAAAAAAGCCGTACATCATTCCCGGAGACTTTAATCTTGGTGGCTGGGTAAAGACGGACCCTCCGTACAAGCAGTATGTAACGATGCCGTCGAGTAGGGCTGATGATGCGGAGTTGGCCGATACCGTCGCGCATGAGGGATTGCACAAGCAGCGCGATATTGCTGGTGTCACAGAAGAAAAACGACCCGCAATTTTCGGAGGATCATTAGTCGGAAGAAATGCACTAGGACATCCAGACACGCATCAGTTAATAGAATTGCAGAGAATCCTCACGGCGCAAAAGACCTATCCAACTCCTGAGAATTTCAATGCGAATGCGGAGGAAACCTACGCTACCTATGCCGGGATAGAAGGTCGCTTGCCAAAAGGTACAGCAATTACATCACGGCCTGAATTTGCAGAACTTAACCAGAATCAAGCCTTGAAGAATCTTTTGTTCAGCGAGACTTCCGTTCCGTATGGTGGGGTTTGGGAAGGACAAACCGACAACCCAACTGACAAGTTCAATCCGTTGGCAGGGATAAGTAAGTTGATTGCCAAGGTTACACAGGTGTCGGCACAGCCGAGAGCAAATCTGATGCAGATGATCGGAAATCTGATAGGGACTCGCTGATGCCTACCGTTCGCCTGCCGCTGTCGTGGCCGTTCAATCCGCGCTCGGCCAATACGACCAAGGATCAGCACCGCGTCAACGTGGTGGACGAGATGCTGGGCGAGCGCACGTTCACACTCAAGCGTCCTGGGATATTGACCTATCAGGCGTACACCGCAGGCGTGGGTCAGGGCATGACCTTCTTCAACGGCGGCCTGTATTCGGTGATAAGCGACAGGGTTCATCAACTTGGAGCAGCGGCATCTGGCGCGAGTGGTTCGCAGTGGCAGGCAATGGCCAATGCGCTGTGGGTGGTGCGGTCGTTATTCGGCGTTGCTAATCTGAATGGATCGATCTACATTCTCGGCGGATTCAACAGTGTCCTGAATATCCGCTATTCCGATGTGTGGCAACTCGACATCAACACTCTCAAGTGGACGCAGGCTACGGCGGCAGCGCCGTGGGGAGCACGCACCGATATGATGGTCGGCACTATCAACGACACAATGTACATCATGGGCGGATTTACCTCCGTCGGGGTTGCGCTCAACGATGTCTGGTCATCCAAGGATGGCGTGAATTGGGTTGAGGAAACGGCTGCAGCAGCATGGCCAGTACGAGGAGGAGCGGGAATCATCAGCGCCGACAACGGCATCTATCTGCTCGGGGGCGATACCGGAGCTGGGCTGAAAAAGGACATCTGGTTTACCGTCGATGGCGCAACATGGAAACTCGTCAACGACAACGCGGCATGGGATTTTCGGTCGAGTATGCAGACCTACTATTTCCAGAACAAGTTGTGGGTTGCAGGAGGATTTTTCGGTGGATCGGGAGTCAACGATGTTTGGTACTCGTCCGACACCGGGAAAAACTGGACGCAAGCCACTGCATCGCCGTGGGATGCCGGTCGTTACAATGCGGGTGCGCTGGTCTACAACAACAAAATGTGGCTTATCAATGGCTACACCGGAGCCGCCTTCTCGAATCGTGTCTATTCAAGTCCTGATGGCATCACATGGACGCTGGTGACGGTTAGTGGGCCATGGACCCCTTCGTTTGCGGGCGGCGCATTCATCGCGCCGGTTCCTCCCGGAGTTAGTGCCTACAACTACCTGACGATGTATTGGATTGGCGGGGATAGCGCACCCGGTCCTTCCAGTGTTGTCTACTACGCCAAACTGGATGTCTCGTTGGCAGAAGGAACGCCGCTAACCACGTCAGCACCGTTTCAGCCGATGCAGTTCAACGCCTTCAACAACAACGGCCAACTGCTCCTGAAAAACCAGCGCAACCTGTGGGTGATCGACGCCGCCAACATCATCCCGGTCAGCGATAACCGCTATCCGTTCGAGACGGTGCCGGGCCTCGTCGTGCTGGGCGGCATCGCCTACGTCATGGACACCACCGGCCTCATTCACAGTTGCGAGTTGAACGACCCCTATCACTGGCCGCTGCTCAACGTCGTCGGCGCGGACTACGAGAGCGACCCCGGCGTGGCGCTGGTCAAGTACCTGAACTACGTTCTGGCCTTCGGCACTTACACCATGCAGTTCTTCTACGATGCCGGCATTGCCGATGGCTCCCCGCTGCGCCCGTACCTGAATGCCAATCTCAAGGTCGGCTGCGCTGATGCGGCTACTATTGCCAATGTCGGCCCAACGATCATGTGGGTCAGCCGCACCCGTGAGTTCAACCGTCAGGTAGTAATTCTCAGCGGGCTGCTACCGCAAGTGGTATCGACCCCGGCAATCGACAAACTTCTCAACGGTAGCGGCTATCCGAGTTTGCGGGCTATCTCTGCTTACAGCAACGGCCATCTGTACTACATCCTGTCGCCGCTAGGCGTAACCACTGCCCCGTCGCTGGTCTATGACCTTACCTTGAAACAGTGGTATGAGTGGACCGATTCCTCGGGGACTGCGCCGTTCGTGTTTGCCGATTCCTGTTCTACGCTGAGTCGTTTCGACTTCCTGCTTCTGGGCCGTTCCAATGGCAAGATCTACAGTTTCGATGGTGCTTATCTCGACGACGACGGCGTACCGTTCCCGGTGAAATTGCAGACCGCCAAGTTCGACGCCGAGAACAACCGCACCAAGTTCTGGGGGCAGACCGAACTCATCGGCGATCGCAATCCCGGCACGCCGCTGATCCAGACCACCGATGACGACTACGCCACTTTCAACACCGGACGGATGGTGGATATGAGCACCCCGCGGCCGGTGCTCTATCGCAACGGGTCCGGTCGCCGCCGGGCGTGGAAGATCACCCAGACCGACAGCAATGCGATGCGGCTGGAGGCCCTCGAAGTCACTTTTGAGCAAGGCTTGTGATGGCAAACGATTATTCATGGCTCCAGCAATACGCTTCCGCCTCGGGCGGGATGTTCGGCGACAAGACGCAGGAGATGATGAATTACCTGCTGGCCAACAACGCCAACTCGAAGGACTTGCTCGCCAGTGGGGCGATTCGTGCCCCGCAGATGAGCACCGCGCCGGTCGGCCAGTACGAGAGCGGCTATCAGGGCCAGCAGGCGGGGGGGCTGGATACCTCGCAGCCTTACGTCGATTGGTCGAAGCTACCCCGCATGGGGCCGGGGGGCGACACGCCCGCCAATACCATGTGGGGACAGGTCAACAGCAACAGCCGGGTGGACCCATACACCATGAAGCCGGTCGGCCCGGACCCGCGCATGGGGCGAACCTACAACGACCCGAATTACGGATTGCTGCAGTTGATCCAGCGGCGGGCACCGGACGAGCCGATTATGAAGTACGGCAAGATGGCGGTAATGGGGGGGGTCACGGCCGGAATGGCGTCGGCGCTTGCGCCGTTTCTTGTTAGTGGGCTTGGGCTGGGCGCTGGGTCGAATCCGCTGATGGCGGCGCTGCTCAAGGCGCTGCCGGGATTGGCGCAGGGCGGGTACAGGAACCCATTGGCGGCGGCGGGGAGCATTGCCGGTGGCGCTACGGGCATTCCGGGGGGTAGTATGCTAGGCGGGGCGGCGGGGTCGTATCTGGGCCGTCCGGGCCGATAGGAGAGCATCATGGCAGCATCAGACAGTTTTTACAATGTCCGACCCGGGCAGGGCGTGACCAACAATTACTACGGCGGTCGGCCGCAGGATTATCTCAATGCGCCTGGCGATCCGAACGCCCCGCTCGATTGGGGTGCGCTTCTGGGGCAGTTGGCTACTGGCGGATATGACATCTACCGCGCCACTGCTGGCGGGACTCATGGCGATGTGGGCCGGGCCAAGGAATCGGCGGCGATGGCCGATCCGTTCGCCTCGCAGCGCCCGCAGTACCAGCAGCAGCTCCAGCAGTTGATGACCGATCCCAATTCGTTCAAGCAAGACCCCGGCTACCAGTTCGCCTTGGGGCAGGGTCAGGAGGCGATTTCGGGGGCGTCGAACGCGCTGTATGGCGGGACGCGGGCGGGGTCGCTATACCCGGAGTTGGCGAAGTACACCGAGGGCTATGCGAGTCAGTCCTACGACAACCGCATCCAGCAGTTGATGCAGATGGCGGGGGTGCAGGCGGGTTCGCCGGGGACGGCGGGGGCGCTGAACGCCGGGGGGTATCAGAATCAGAGCAGCGACCTTGGTGGGGGAGTGAGCAATCTGCTGCGCTCGTTGTTCCCGCAGGCGGGGGCGGGCATTGGCTCTCAACTGATGAAACTGCTATTCCCGAATAGTAGTAGTGCTGGTCCAGATCCGGGCAACGGAAGTTACGGACCTCAATACCAAGGCCCCGATCCGGGCGATGGCAGTTATGGGCCGCAATACCAAGGCCCCGATCCGGGCGATGGAACGTATGGACCGCAATGGCCCGGTGGTGGTGGCGGCGACCCGTTCTCGTTCGGTGATCCCGGAGGCATGAATGATTTTGGCGGCGGCGGCTTCGGGGGCAACGACTTCGGTGACCTTGGCAGTTTCTTTGATCCCTAAAGGCTAATCATGGGTGCATCCTCTGCCTTCAACGCCAACGAAATCCAGTTGGCCAACATCCGGGACACGCTGGCGCAGACCAACGAGCGCAACGTCCTCAATCAGCAACGCATCCAGCAGTTGATGATGAATCAACGGAAAATGGATCAGGCTGACATTCTCAGTCGCGTGTTCAGCGAGAAGATGAATCCGGTTCCGGTCCAAGGCGCAAATACCGCTCCGATGGGGATGGCGTCTGCTGACACGCAGCCGGGTGCCGCCGCTGGTACGCCGCAGGCACAGCAAATCCCGTTGGGGATGCAACCGGATACGTCGGCTACGGCAGAGGCTCGACGCACCATTAGTCAACTGCAAAGACAGGCACAGAGTTTGTCCGAAGTGGCGGCCGACCCGCGCATTGACCCGGCCCATGCGATAGAGTTGAACAAGCAATCGAACGAATTGCGAGAAAAGATTGCGCTGAATACCGAGAAGTTGGTTGACGAACAGCGCAAGAGTCTCGATTACGTCGCCGGGATGGCGGGGGCGGTGGACAGGAAGAACCCGGAAACGCTGGGGAGTTCGTTTGCTTCGATCAAGGACATGAATCCTACGGCGGCGTCCTTTCTGCGGCAGCGCATGGATATGGGTCCGGGCGATGTGCCATTGCAGACCGAGCGTAATTACAAGGCGATGGATTGGGCGCGGGATGCGATGACCAAGAGAAGTGAGCAATTGGTCGCCGGTAGCCGCGAGGTGTGGCAGGAAATTTCGCTGCTGAAAGAAAGGGACCGGGTTGCCCAAAACAACATAAGAAATTCCCAGCGCGATGCGGACATAGCCAGACGCGATGCAGATTCGGCATGGAAACACGCGGGCGGGGCAGTAAAAGGCGCAGGTAGCGGTTCGGGTGGTGGTGACGCGCCCGGAGGGGTCGGGGCGGAACTATTGCAGGACCGAGACACCGGAAAGAAGTTCTCCCTGAACAAGAGAACGGGTAAAGCATTTGTCCTCGATGACGAAGGGCATTGGACACCGATCAGCGCCAATGATGTTCCCGCCAATGCGGTAAAGCCAGGAACGGGTGGCGCTCAACAGGCAGGACGCGAGGCGGTATTTACGCAGCGCGTTATCACATCGGCCAATCAGGCATCGAAAGATTTGGCCAACATCGTTCAATTGCCGTTGTCGTCAAGCACTGGTGTTTTCGGAGGAAGAAAGCAAGGGGTAGGACTTTTCGATGCGACGAAGGAAGTGCTGGCCAACAAGGTAACGCAGCAAGAAGCGCAAACGTATTCGGTTATGGCAACCGGCGTACAGCGGACCTTGGCGACAATTGAAGCGGTTGGGCTGATGCCAACCAACTATCTCACGCATCAGATGGACGCGGTGGTGTGGAAGGAAGGAGACACACAACTGACGAAGTTGCACAAACTGGCACAAACGAGACAGATTGTGCAGGCGGGCATAGAGTCAATTGAGGCGAACCCTCGCGTTTCGGCTATGGAAAAAGGGTTGGCGCTAAAGATACTTGACTCAATGAGTAAGGCGGTCCCGTTCACGCACACGGACCTTATCAAACTGACGAACGCTCAAGCCAAGAATCCGCAAATAACGCTCCGGGATTTGCTCCCGAAGGTAAAGAAAGATGCGTCGGGTGGCGTCGGTCCTGCATCGACGCCTTCGGCAGAAGCATCGCCGTCAACAACGCCGTCTAAAGATTACAGTTCGCTCTGGGAATAGTCATGGCAAAACCATGGGCGGAAGTTGCTGCGTCTGATGCATTCGTGAATGCCGATGCGAATACAAAGCAGGCTATACAGCAACAGTATTTCGACAGCGTTATCAAGCCGAGGGTCGATCCTACGGAACGCGAAGCTGCGCGGGCGCAGTTCTTTTCCTCGTCCGCAGAAAGCGAGGCGACGAAAGAAATAAACGCAACGGCGTGGGACGCCATGCGACCCTATGTAGCCCCGGCGGTGGATGTGCTGGGCGCTGCAGGCGGCGGGATACTTGGCGCTGCCGCAGGACCGCTAGGAGCCGTAGCCGGGGCGGGACTTGGCTATGCAGGCGGCAAGGAGTTGATGAACATTGCAGACACCTATCTCGGCGGCAAGCCACCAGAGGCACAGACTCCGATGGCCGCCGCAACTCGCGTTGCCGGAAATTTGGGCGAGGGTGCAGCCTACGAGATGGGCGGCCAGATCATCGCTAAACCGTTGGGATACGTCGTCGGGAAAGCTGCCAACTACATTGCCGATCTTGGTGCCGAGAAGAAAGCAGCGAAGATATTGCAGGAAGCCGCTGGTGCTGACAAGGCGGCAGTCAGAGGGGCGCTTGCGGCATCGCACGATGTTTTGCCAGCGCAAGCCTTGGCGAGCCAGAACTTGCCCGAGGTACAGGCGCTTGCGTCATTGGCGTCGGCACGCAACCCCAAGCCGTTTGATGCGATTCTCGCCCAACAGAAGGCGCAAACCGTTGGCGAACTTCAGGCCTTGGCGCAGGGCGGAACGCAGACCGAGGCTCGGGCTGCTCAGGAAGCGGCAAAAAGAGCAACTAACGCTGCGCTCATCCCGGAGCGCGATCTTGCCTTGCGTAGCGCGAATACAGCGGGAGATTTGTTGCCAGGTCTTGAAACAAAAGCAGCCGGTCTGGAAGGTGCCGCTGCCGATGCGACGGACATGGTTCGCCGTTTGGTTCCTGCTGGCGAGCGGGCATTGCAAATGCCTGCGGCAACGATTCCTCCTCCTCCGGGGATGCCGAGATTCCCCGAGGCATTCGGCGGCTACACCTACATGGGGGAGCTGAAAGGCATTGCCGACAAGTGGGCAAGTCGGGCGGCAGAGGCTTCGCTTAATCTCGGCGAAGGGGCGCGATTCGCAAGGTCTGCGGCCGATAGTCTGGCGGCGCATGGGTTGCGGCCCCTTCAATCGGCACCTATCGTAGTCGGCATCAAGAATGCGGCTAACGGCGTTGCCTTCGCCGGGAACAAGCCGGTGTCGCAATCAATGTACGAAGTCGCGCATAACCTTGAAGAATGGACGAAGAACGGCGGCGTCATTGACGCATTTGCCCTTGATGCCATTCGCAAGAATGCGGTTAATGCGGCCATTCAGAGGAATCTAGCAGGGGTTGATCCGAAGATGCAGCAGAAGGCTGCGGCCAGCATCCTGACCGAGATTCGTCCGCTCATAGATAACGCGATAGAAGCGGCTGGCGGGGTTGGGTACAAGGCGTATCTCGGCAACTTTGCAGCCGCGATGCAGGACATTGCCAAAACCAATTTGGCCGGCAAGGCATTCGATCTGTACTAGAGTT
>Ga0315275_10005435_pt1 | contig 12077 bp, 9 predicted proteins | sample YL17G03_0_MG_FD_205557 | JGI IMG/M metagenome (GOLD analysis project Ga0315275, IMG submission 205557) | Sediment microbial communities from Yellowstone Lake, YNP, Wyoming, USA - YL17G03_0 | ecosystem: Environmental > Aquatic > Freshwater > Lake > Sediment | place: USA: Wyoming | collected... | reverse complement strand
CTCCGTTCACCGGACAAATCCGGCAATCCCGTCGAATCGGTACCCTTTCTTGGTGATCCCCTCCCCGCCCTGTTCCGTCGTGTAGAAATGGCCGTTCGTGGTTGGGTTGAACCAGCGGTATAGTTCTCTTGTACCGGTCAGCCGCGAGGTCCCGATGTTCCCGATCGACCCCTCGAAGAGATATCCCGGAAGCGGCTTCCCGCCTTTCGGATCGTAGGAGTAAAAGTGGTCGCCTTTCAACGGGTTGAACCAGCGGAAGAAATCAGTCGTACCCGGCGTCCCCTGGGCAAAGAGACGGAAAGCAATCCCGGTGTGCCGGTACACCTTCACCTGGATCCGGGTCGCCTCGGCCTGCGGGTTTGTCGTGTAGAGGTAGTCGAAACCGGCGATATAACGGTGGACATCCATGAACCTGGGCTGCGTCTCCACCGCCACATCGAGGAACACCTGGACGTCCGCCTCACCGCCGTTGGAGGTAAAGAAGACGTGTTCCCCGTAGATGCCGGGCAAAAGCTGGCGCGTATTGAGGGCGACATTGATATAATCGGTTTCCCGGGTGGTCACGCCGCTATCCGGGAAGACGGTGATCCAGCCGCGGGGCCCCCTATGGATCAGCTTGCCGAAGAGATGCACCCCTTCCAGCGTCACTTGTCCTCCCCCGTTGACAATGGCGAGCAGATGAGGACCATCGGCCAGGGCGTCTGCGATCAGAACCTCCACCCTCTCCCGGCGTTCCGCATAACCATCAATGATATCAATAAATTGATCATCGAGAAAGACGCTGAACGGCCCACCGTCCGGTGATTTCCAAAAGTAGAGACGGATACCGGTTCCGGTGAACCGGTATCGCAGCGAATTCTGTTCACCCTGCCCGGAAGGATAGCCGCCCTCTTCCGCCCAGGTTCCGGTAAGTTCCAAATCCTCCCGGGTTTGCCCGGTTAATGTATAGGATCCTGTGACGGCGGTCTCGTGACGAAAGGAGACATACCGCCCCACCGGCGGCGGCGGCGCCGGCATCCCCCTTGTTCCCGCGGCGCCCACCTTCCACTTCAGAGACTCCCGTCCCCGATTCTTCAGAAGGATCCTTTTCGTAATCTGCTCACCCGGGCGGATCATTCCGAAATCCATCCGGCGTGGCTCCACCTCTAAAAGAGGCACGGAGGCCATCTCAACAAGTCTGACATTGAAGAAAACGGATATCGTCCCGCCGTAATAATTAAAACGGAGCTCTTCGCGCAGTTCCCCGACAGGGACCTCGCGGCGGAAGACGGCTGCCTCACCTCCCCCCTCCAGACGGAGGGTCAACGAACAGCTCCGGCTTTTCGACGCGCCAACCTCCCTTACATAAATAAGATGGATCCGTAGAGGCACCGGCGTCTGACCGACCAGTCCGGAGAGATTCTGACTCTCCGAAAGCTTCCACCCCTTCGGTCCTTCCGCGAACCACTCCGGGTTCCCCGGTCCCACATTCTTCAGATAGAATGTCCTTTTCGCTTCCTCTCCCGGAGCGAGGACGCCAAGGTCGATTTCCCCAAGGTTGACCGTCAGGACTGAACCGAAAGAATCCATTTCATCGACTGGAAACAAAGGGATTTCCGGGACATTCTGACCGAAGGCCGCCATGCCGGAAAGCCCGACCAAAAGAAGTATAAAAGTGGTGAAAAAACGCCTTGCCATAAACACCCCATACCGATCGTGTATTCCTTATGTCTAACCCAAAGCACCAAAGAACGCAATGGTTTTTCGCCATCAAAAGACTTGACACCCCTCGGAGATCCGGTATATCTTCCCCCCGTTTTCATGCATTTTCCGAAAAATCGGGTGCGGTTTCAAACCGCAAAAATGGGATCGACGCAAGAGATGGATCAGGAATCGCTGAAATACTGGATCGCTCTCAAGGCGGTTGAAGAGGTGGGCTGTGTGGGTTTCCGGACCCTGATTCAGGCCTTTTCGTCGCCGCGGGCGGTCTTTTCCGCCACCGCGCAGACCCTCCAGGTCATTCCGGGAATTGGGCCGAAGACGGCGGATCACATCCGCTCTTTCGCCAACTGGAGGATGGCCGAGCGGGAGATTGAACGGACGGCTGAGCTCGGTGTTGATATCGTCACCTGTGAAGATCCTCTCTATCCACGGAACCTGCTGAACACCTACGACTACCCGCCCTTTCTCTACGTAAAGGGATCGCTCTGCCCGGCGGAGATTTTTGTGGCGGTCGTCGGATCGCGTGTCGCCTCCGTCTATGGCCGCTACACCACGGAAAAGATCAGCCGCGAACTCGCCCTCAAAGGGATCACCATCGTCAGCGGCCTTGCCCGGGGGATCGACGCCGCGGCCCACCGGGGCGCCCTTGCCGGAAAAGGAAGGACCATCGCCGTATTAGGCTGCGGTCTCGACATCGTCTATCCGCCGGAAAACAAAGAACTGGCAGCGGCTGTCGCGACCCACGGCGCCCTGGTCACGGAATTTCCGTTCGGCACGCCGCCCAACGCACCCAATTTCCCGTCGCGGAACCGGCTCATCAGCGGGATCTCCCTCGGGGTCGTCATCGTGGAAGCCGGCGAGAAGAGCGGCTCTTTGATCACGGCGCGAATTGCCGCCGAGCAAGGACGCTCGGTTTTCGCCGTTCCAGGGGAGATCGGCGCCGCCGGCTCGCGGGGGACGCACCGCCTGATCAAACAGGGGGCCATGCTGATCGAAAACGTGGATGATATCCTTGAAGAGATCCTTCCCCAGGTTGGGAAACCCCCATCTGTTTTCAATGGACCATCGCCGGCTTTCCGGCCCGAGGCGTTTGAGCCCGACCGGGAATCAGCCCTCCCGCCCGCGTTGGGTGGCGATGTCGCCGGCCTCGGGGATAAAGAAAAAAAGTTGTTGTCCCTGATTTCGTCCCGACCGGTGGATATCGACTTATTGATTGCATCCTCCGGCCTCAAGGCCCAGGAGGTCCTTAACGCGCTGCTTATTTTGGAACTTGGCGGCCTGATCCGGCAGATGCCGGGCAAACAATTTGTACGCAAGGAGTGAGAAAACTGCCGATGTCCAAGAAGCTTGTCATAACCGAAAAACCATCCGTCGCCCGCGACATAGCCAAAGCCCTGGGAGGCTTCAAGGCTCGCGGCAAGGTCTTCGACCGGGATGACCTGATCGTCTGCTCCGCCGCGGGCCACCTTGTGGAGCTTTGCATGCCCGAGGATCTGGACAAGAAAAAGTACGGGTTCTGGAGGCTAGAAACCCTTCCCATCCTGCCTGAAACCTTCCAGCTCAAGCCGTCCAAAAGCGACGGCCCCAAGGGCCGCTTCCACAAGAAGAAAGATCCGGACGAAACGGCCTCCGAAGGGGGCTCCGAACTGCTCGACATCATCAAGCGGGAGGCAAAGCGCAAGGAGATCGACGGCATCGTGAATGCCTGCGACGCGGGGCGCGAAGGCGAGCTCATCTTCACCTATATCATGAAGTACCTGGGGATCGACAAGAGCACCGAGCGTCTGTGGCTGCAATCCATGACGCCCGGCTCGATCCGGGAAGGTTTTTCGCATCTGCTGCCGGGAAACAGGAAGGCCGGGCTCGCCGACGCCGCCATGTGCCGATCGGAAGCGGACTGGCTGGTCGGTATCAACGCCACGCGCGCCTTCACCATCCGCCTGTTCGGACGTAACGTCAAGGAAACTGCCAACCTGGGCCGTGTCCAGACTCCTACGCTGGCCCTGCTGGTGGAACGGGAGAAGACAATCCAGGCCTTCGTGTCCCGTGATTACTGGATTGTCAGAGGTATATTTGAGGTATCGGGAGATACATACGAGGGGATCTGGATCCGGGAGCCCTTCAAGAAGCAGCCCGGCGATCCGGACGACCGAGCCGACAGGATCTGGTCCAAAACGACGGCGGACGAGATTGCGGCGCGCTGTGCGGGGAAGCCGGCCGTGGCGACGGACAAGGCGAAGGAAACCCGGGAAGCCCCCCCTGCCCTCTTTGACCTCACCACCTTGCAGCGTGAATCGAACCGGCGCTTCGGACTTTCTGCGCGGGCCACCCTTTCGGCAACCCAATCCCTCTACGAGAAGCACAAGGTGCTCACCTATCCGCGCACCGATAGCAAATGCCTGCCCGAAGACTACCCCGCCGAGGTGAGTCGGATACTCGGTTCCCTGGACGGTATTTACGCCCCGCTCGCCCAACGTATCGGCAATCCTTCCCGGGCCCAGATGGCGAAGCGGATATTCGACAACACCCGAATCTCCGACCACTTTGCGATCATCCCCACCGGCGAATCGCCCAAAGGACTCACTGCCGTGGAGCAGAAGGTGTACGACCTGGTCGTGCGCCGATTCCTGGCCGCCTTTATGGACTCGGCCGTATGGAATGTCGTCGAAAGAACCACCTGTATCGGCGAAGACACCTTCCGCACCACCGCAAGGGTGCTGGCAAAGGTTGGCTGGCGCGAGGCGTTCGGAAAGGAAGAGGAGACGGAGACCGATATCGGTATCGCCAGCCATTTGCCCGCCCTCGGGGATATCCGCGGCGTGTGGACCCGCAAGGTGGAACTGGACGAATACCGGACCAATCCGCCGCCGCGCTACAACGACGCCACGCTTCTGGCTGCAATGGAGACGGCGGGAAAGCTGCTGGACGACGAGACATTGGCCGAAGCCATGAAAGAGCGGGGCCTGGGCACTCCGGCCACGCGGGCTGAAACGATCGAGAAGCTGATCAGCGCTCACTATGTGACGCGCGACCGCAGGGACCTTGTGCCCACGTCAAAGGCCATGAACCTGATCCGCCTCCTGGAGGCCATTCCGGTGCAGGAGCTCGTCTCTCCCACCCTGACCGGCGAGTGGGAGAACAAGCTGCTTCTGATGGAGAAAAGCAAGCTTTCCCGCCCTGACTTCATGCGGGACATCATGCGTTTTACCGCTCAGATCGTGGAAAAGGCCCGGGGATTTGACATGGACACCGGATTCGAGGACAGCGAACCCTTTGGAATGTGCCCGAAGTGCGGCGTTCCGCTGCGGGAGAAACTCAAGGCCTATGAATGTACCGGCTGCGATTTCAAGCTCTACAAAACCATGAGCCAGCGCCTGATCAGCAAAGATGAGGCCATTGAACTGATGGAGAAGCGGGAGATCGGACCGCTGGACGGCTTCTTCTCGTTCAAAACCCGCAAGCCTTTCTCTGCCGGACTCCGCCTCAACGGCGACTGGAAAGTGGAATTTGTCTTTGAAGATCGCGCGGCAAACGGTGAAGGGAACGGTCCGGACATCCCCTGCCCTCTCTGCGGCAAACCGATGTCCGCCCGCCAGGGCCGCTTCGGGAAATTCCTCGGCTGCACCGGCTACCCGGAATGCAAGCATACGATCAACGTCGGTCCGGATGGTGCGCCGGTCGCCGCCCCGGCAGCGGGAACAGAGAGCGGCGCCGTCTGCGAGAAATGCGGGAAACCGATGGCCGTCAAGAGGGGCCGTTTCGGAACCTTTCTCGGCTGTTCCGGCTACCCCGAATGCAAGAACATCGTCCGGACTCCCAAGGGCGCGCAGGCCGGCGCCCCGGCCGCCCCGGTTGAACTCAGCGATCTTTCCTGCGACAAGTGCGGAAAGCCGATGGCCGTGAAGCGGGGCCGCTACGGACCATTTCTCGGCTGCACCGGCTATCCGGGGTGCAAGACCATCATGAAATACAAGGCGCTGCCGAAAGGGTCGCCCGGAGACGAGACGGCACAGCCATCCTGATCGGAGGCACGGAAATCATTGTGAACAGGACAACGCAGGACGCCACAGTCACCATCATCGGCGGAGGGCTCGCCGGTTGCGAGGCGGCCTGGCAGCTCCTCCGTCGCGGCCGCCGTGTGCGGCTTTGCGAGATGAAACCCGAACGTTTTTCTCCGGCCCACAAATCTCCTCACTTAGCCGAGCTCGTCTGCAGCAACTCGCTCCGTTCGGGCGCGCTGGAAAACGCCGTCGGACTCCTGAAGGAGGAGATGCGGCGGCTCGATTCCCTGATCCTTGCGGCGGCAGACGCCACGGCCGTCCCTGCAGGAAAGGCGTTAGCCGTTGACCGGATCGCCTTCTCCCACTTCATTGAAGAAAAGCTCGCCGCTCAGCCTAGGCTGAAGCTGATCCGCGGCGAAGTCACCGAAATCCCCCCGGAAGGCATCACGATTATCGCATCCGGCCCCCTCACCTCCGACGCCCTTGCCCGCGCCATTGCCGCATGGACCGGAGGGGAGTACCTCTACTTTTACGACGCGATCTCCCCGATCGTCGAGGGGGAATCCATCGACCCCGATCGGGTCTTCGCGGCATCCCGTTATGGGCACGGCGAGGCGGACTACCTGAACTGCCCGATGGACCGGGAAACCTACGAGAACTTCTGGATGGAACTGACCAAGGCGGAAGAGGTCCCCCTCCGCTCCTTCGAGGAGATCAAATGTTTCGAGGGATGCCTTCCGATCGAGGTGATTGCCCGGCGGGGGATCGACACCCTTGCCTACGGCCCGATGAAACCGGTCGGCCTGATCGACCCGCGGATGGGTGGACAGCCCCATGCCGTCGTCCAGCTCCGTCGGGAGGACCGGGAGGGAATCCTCTACAACATCGTTGGGTTTCAGACGAAACTGACCTGGCCGGAACAGCGCCGGATCTTCCGGATAATCCCCGGTCTGGAAAACGCGGAATTTGTCCGCTATGGGAGCGTCCATCGGAACACCTTTCTGGACGCCCCGACGCTGCTGACGGCGAACCTGCAGCTCCGGTCGCTCCCGCGCCTCTTCTTTGCCGGACAGATCACCGGCGTAGAGGGGTATGTGGAATCCACGGCCATGGGCCTGCTGGCCGGTCTGAATGCCTCCCGTTATTTGTCCGGCCGGGAGATGATCCCGCCGCCGCGCGAAACGGCCTTAGGCGCGCTCGTCGGTCACATCAACAACGCCGACCGTAAACCCTTTCAGCCGATGAACGTGACCTTTGGCCTCTTCCCGCCGCTGCCCGGCCGCATCCGGAAGAAGGAGAGGGGTCTCTGTTACGCCCGGCGCGCGCTTGCCGCGCTGTTGTCCTGGCAGGGGCATCTCGACGAAAACAATCCCGTTGCGCGAACGGAGTGATCCGGCATCTATCCTTTTGACCTTGCACCGAAACCGCCTATCTATTCTCTTTGAGTTCCTGCCCGCTCTCTCATCCTGAAACGTCGCCGGGGCGGTCGCGACGATATCCGGATCCATTTTTTCTCTTGACATCATCCCTTCGTTTGCGTAACTTCCACATACCCGGTCTTACCGGTCTTACCAATTCGAGGGAACGGATGACTTTTGAAAAGGTAGCTCAAACTAAGTTCAAGAAGAAGAGTTCATTCATTGCCGACCAGATCCTGCGGATGATCAATTCCGGAGGGTACACGGCGGGGAGCAAACTGCCTTCAGAGAGGATCATCACCGAGCAGATGGGGGTGAGCCGTCCCTCGCTGCGCGAGGCAATCAGCGCGCTGCAAATCGTCGGCATCCTCGAAAGCCGTCCCGGCGACGGCACCTACGTCTGCTTCCCTTCGGCCACCGAAGACCTTAAGCGCCAGGCCCTGGCCGTCCTCGAGGAATGCGACAGCCCATACGAAAACATGCAGGCCCGCAGAGCCATGGAGATCGGTGCGGTGCAGTTGGCCATCAAGGTCGCGACGGACGCCGACCTCCTCGCGATCCAGAAGGCATGGGATGAAAAGTACGAGCGGGGGCGCCGCGGCGACCTGGAGGAGTATCTGCGCTACGGAAAGGAGTACCACCTTGCCATCGCGCGCGCCACGAAAAACCGTCTCATCGAGACGATCACGGAAAAGCTCCTCGACATGACCATCCAGCCCCTCTGGATCAACATGCGCCGAGAGTACTTCCTCAAGGACCCCTCCCGGATAGAACTGATGCTCGACATCCATGACCGGATCCTCAAGGCAATCGTCGCGCGGGACGCGGAGAGGGCAACCCGGGAACTGGAAATCCACTACGACATTCAGATCGAGCAGATCTATAATCAAAACGACGAAAACAGCCACGAGCATCAAGCCAAACCAACGCTGATTGCAGACGACAAAGGGGGTGATCGCGGAATTATTCGATGAACGAAGGCGGGTGTCGGTTTAGGATATCCTTAATTTTCCAGTCCGGTCGCTGCGGTTTTTTTGGGAGACCGTCGGCGTCCCGGAACTATCATGGAGGTAGATAATGAAAAACCTGTCCAGACTGTCCGTATTGTTTTTGGTTGTCCTTTTAGTCGCCATTGGCGCGGGAAACGCACTTGGCGCCGGGAAATACCCCGAGAAACCCATTACCTTGATCGTCCATGCCGGCGCCGGCGGCGGCAGCGATATTTTTTCCCGCACCATGGCTGCGGCTTTCGAAAAGGAAAGGCTCCTTCCTCAGCCGATCGTCGTCGAGAACAAGCCGGGTGGAAGCGGCGGTATTGCCTTCGCCTATGTGGCCGGCAAGAAGAAGGATCCCTATTTCATCCTCACCGCGGTGACGAGCTTCATGACCACGCCTCTGATGGGAATCACTCCGGTTGGCCTCAAGGATTTCACCCCCATCGCCAATTTTGCATTTGACGAATACATGCTGATGGTGAACCCGAAATCGAAGTATAAATCGGTGAAGGATATCATCGCCGACGCCAAGGCCAATCCGAAGAAAATCACCGTCGGCGGAACGCAGTTAGGCTCCTCCGATTCCATCTGCGCCTATCTCGTCGAAAAGGCGGCCGGCGTGCAGTTCAATTACATCGTCTTCAACGGCGGTGGCGAAGTGAACGCGGCCCTCCTCGGCGGCCACATCGACATGGCGGTCAGCAACCCCGGAGAGGCGCTGGAACTCTTCAAAGCGGGCAAGGTCAAACTCCTCGGCGTCTATTCCGACAAGCGGCTGCCCGGCGCCCCCGATGTTCCGACAATGAATGAACAGGGGGTCAACGTCACCTATGTCCAGAACCGCGGTCTCGTCGCCCCGGCCGACATCCCGGCGGACGCGCGGAAGGTCCTCGAAGAGGCCTTCGCCAAATACATGAAGACGGACATCTTCAAGAAGTATCTCGCGGACAATATGCTCTCTGCGGCGTGGATGGACGGCGACACCTTTGGCAAATGGCTTGAGAAGGAAAACACGAGGTATGTGTCAGTCATCAATGACATGGGGCTCAGCAAAAAGAAGAAGTAATGTTTTAGCAAAGCCTGTTCCTTTCGGGAAACCGGGGTGCGGAAACCCGCATCCCGGTTTCCCGAAACAGAATATAATCAAGCGAGGCATCGATGAAAAAGGCAGAAATGATTACCGGTGTTGTTCTTTTAGTGCTCTCCGGATTTGCGATCCAGGAGGCTTGGCGAATGCCCTCGTCGGCAACATTCGGACCAGGTGCGGGGTTTCTCCCCTTCTGGCTCGGGGTGCTTCTGGCGGTGCTGGCTACGATCTTATTCGTTTCCGCCTGGCGCAGCCAAGCGACGGAGAAGGACAGCGAACCCGTCTTCCCGGGAAAGCAAGCGCTGTTCGCAATTACTTCGGTCCTGGCTGGTCTTGCGGGTTATATCCTCCTCATCGAGGTCTTGGGATATCTGGCGGACACGTTCCTGTTCATCGTGTTCTTGATGAAGGCCGTCGAACGTGAGAAATGGCCGCTGACTCTGATTATCGCAGTGGGTACGACGGCTGTGCTCTTCATCACTTTCCAGTTCCTGTTGCGGATTACATTGCCCTCGAACATATTCGGGTTTTAGATTGTGGAGAGGTAGTATGTTCAATATATTTGATAATTTGATTATGGGTTTTCATGTCGCAACCTCGTGGGAGAATATCCTTTTCTGTTTTATCGGGGTCACGATCGGAACGCTCATCGGGGTTCTGCCGGGGATCGGTCCGACGACGGGGATCGCCATTCTGATCCCGGTCACGTTCGGGATGAACGCGACGACGGCAATTATCACGATGGCCGGGGTCTATTACGGGGCGATGTATGGGGGATCGACAACGTCGATCCTGATCAACCTGCCCGGGGAATCCGCCTCGGTGATGACCATGCTGGACGGCTATCAAATGGCCAAAAAGGGAAGGGCGGGGCCGGCGCTGGGGATGGCCGCGCTGGCGTCGTTCATCGCGGGAACCTTTGCTGTCATTATGCTGACGTTAATTGCGCCCCCCTTGGCGAGTTTTGCCGTATCATTCGGACCGCCGGAGTATTTTGCATTGACGTTCATGGGACTCACGCTGGTCTCGGCATTGGGTGGTGACAAACCCCTGAAGGCGTACATCAGCGCCGTCCTGGGACTCCTGGTCGCCTGCGTCGGTATTGACGCCATCAGCGGCGTGGCCCGGTTCACCTACGACAACATGAATTTGCTGGACGGCGTCGGTTTCATCGGAATGGCCATTGGGCTCTTTGCCGTCTCGGAGATCCTGGTGAACATCGAGGAGCCGATTAAGCAGGTCTTTTCGGATGCGAAACTGGGCTTCATGAGTCTTTTTCCGAACCTCCAGGACTGGAAGGATTCGTTCGGGGCGCTCTGGCGGGGATCGCTCCTCGGGTTTTTTATCGGGACGCTCCCCGGCTCCGGGGCCACGCTCTGTTCGTTCATTGCCTACGGTGTGGAGAAGAAGGTGAGCAAGCATCCTGAAAAATTCGGAACAGGTGTCATCGAGGGGGTGGCGGCGCCGGAGGGGGCAAACAATGCGGCGGCGGGCGGCGCGATGGTGCCGATGCTCACCCTCGGGATTCCGTCGGGGGGAGCGACGGCGGTCATGCTGGGGGCGCTGATGATTCACGGCCTGCGCCCCGGCCCGATGCTCTTTTCGACCAATCCCGAGTTCGTCTGGGGGCTGATTGCCAGTATGTATATCGGGAATGTGTTTTTGGTCATCCTGAACATGCCGCTGATCGGAATCTGGGTGAAACTTCTCAAAGTCCCCTACAAGGTGCTGATGCCGCTCATCCTCACGATCGCGGCGACCGGAATCTTTGCGACGGACAATAATATCTTCGATATGTGGATCATGTTCTTCTTCGGCCTGGTCGGTTATGTGATGCAAAAGCTTGGTTTTCCGGCAGCACCGATGGTCCTGGCGCTGGTCCTCGGGCGATTGGTGGAGATGTCGCTCCGGCAGTCGCTCACGATCTCGCACGGCAGCATCTCCATTTTCTTTACCAGGCCTATCTCCGGGGTGCTGATGATCATCGCCCTGATCTCCCTCTTCTTCCCCCTGCTCCGAATCCTCTGGATTCGCTTCCGGGCAGCGCGGACGGCGTAGATGACAGGACAGCAATTGGGATTTTTGTTCACAACGTTCATTAAATGATCCATGAGGAGTTGTACATGAAAGTCATTGGAGTCCATATCGACCGCTGCACCGGCTGCAAGACCTGTGAGCTGTACTGCGGGGCGGAGCGGGGCAGCGAGGGGAAGACGCTCCTCGCCGCCGTTCAGGAAACCCCATTCCCCCAACCCCGCGTCCGCGTCGAGGGAGGAGCGGATTGCGCCTTTCCGCTCCAGTGCCGGCACTGCCTCCAGGCACCCTGTCTGGACGCCTGTCTCACCGGCGCCCTCCGTCGGGACGAGAAGAGCGGCATGGTGATCCTTCAGGAGGATCTCTGCATCGGTTGCTGGACCTGCACCGCCTTCTGCCCCTACGGCGTCATCTACCCCTCCCCCGAGCGGAAGATCGCCGTCAAGTGCGACCGTTGCCTCTACATGGAGAAACCGGTCTGCGTGGACGTCTGTCCGACGCGGGCGCTGGAGGTGGTGGAGCTCGAGGAGATCGAAGAGCTCCTCCGGGAGAAACGGCGAAAAACGGCAAGAGCGATGACGGAGGCGGGTAACGAAGGGATCCGCATCCTGGATCTCGGAAGATAATCAGAATGATAACCAATCAGTCAGGAGTTGAATAACCTATGGAAACGATTCATTTCAAGACGGTGGACCCGGTGAGCCAGGAACTTCTGCGTGATGCATCGCGGAAGGGAATCGGTCTCAACTGGGAGCGGTATGAAAAACAGCAGCCGCAGGACGGCTTTCTCCGCCTCGGCCTCTGCTGCCCTTACGGGTGCATGCAGGGCCCCTGCAGGATC
>Ga0315275_10005434_pt1 | contig 12077 bp, 9 predicted proteins | sample YL17G03_0_MG_FD_205557 | JGI IMG/M metagenome (GOLD analysis project Ga0315275, IMG submission 205557) | Sediment microbial communities from Yellowstone Lake, YNP, Wyoming, USA - YL17G03_0 | ecosystem: Environmental > Aquatic > Freshwater > Lake > Sediment | place: USA: Wyoming | collected... | reverse complement strand
CAACCGCCGGACGTTCCGGCCCTCGAGGTCGGCCGTCCAGAGGTCGTTGGCATAGACGAAGGCGACGCGGTCGGCCGAGACGGCCGGCTGGGTCAGGAGTTTCGTGTCGACGGTGTCGACGGCTGCGAGCTGAGCGGCTCCGGAGACGAGCAAGAAAATGAATGCCAGGACGCTGACGGGTTTCTTCATGTTGACCTCCTCACGGAAAAACAGATAGGAAAAACTATACGTCCGCGCGGGCCAATAGGTCAAAGAATATTTTAGACCCAACGAGAAGGGGGACACGCACCGTTTCCGGAGAAACGGTGCATGTCCCCGAATCCGGCACGATGACCGGCGTTAAGAATCACCGCAGCGAACGAAGACGATCCCCGAGGCCCCTCCGCGGCCGACGCACATTGACGGTCTCGGCGCGATTCCGGTATGATGTCCGAAACATCATGGCGACAAGACCGCGCGACTTCTACGAGATCCAGAAACGCCAGCGGCAGAGGAGCCTCTTTCTTTTCGCGATCGTCCTTCTCTTCCATTTCGCCGCCATCGGACTGGTCGCCCTGGCCTTTTTCGCCAGCTTCGGTCTCATCTTGAACAAGGCCATGCTCGCCTCGTCGTCCTTCTGGCCCCGCCTTCTCTTCTTCGACCTCGCCGCCGCGGTCATCGTCTCCGTCCTCCACTTCCTGGACGCCCGGAAGAACGGCCCCCGCTTCATCCTCCGCCGGCTCCAGGCGGCGACGCCCGACGCGTCGGACCGCTACCACATGCAGTTCCTCAACACCTTGGACGAGATCCGCATCGCCGCCGGCCTGCCGCGCGTCAACGCCTACGTCCTGCCGTCCTTCGCCGTCAATTCGCTGGCCGTGATCGAAGAGGACGGCACGCCCGCCGTCGCCGTGACCGAGGGCCTACTCGCCGAGGGGACGCGGGACGAACTCCAGGCTGTCGCCGCCCACGAGCTGGCCCACATCGCCCGCGGCGACGCCTTTTACCTGACGCTCGTCTGCTCGCTGGCCAACCTCTTCGAGAAATTCAAGGACGCCCTGGAGCCCGAACCGGACGACCGGGCGGACTGCGGCGGGCGGCGCAGAAGCGCCGGCTTCCCGCCTGTCCTCTTCTACGTCGCGGTGGCCCTGTCGGCCCTGGTCATGCGCCTGCTCAGCACGCTCGTCAGCCGGGAGCGGGAGCTCCTGGCCGACGCCGCAGCCGTCGAGCTCAGCCGCGCCCCCGAAGCGCTGGCCCGGATCATCTACAAGGCCTATGTCAAGAACTCGTTCGTCGGCGATTTCACGCTGAGCTACGCCCCCCTCTTCATCGTCCGGCCCGATTCGCGGGACACGCCGGACAATCTCGCGGGCAGGATCTTCAGCTCGCACCCGCCGCTCATGAAGCGGCTCGGCGCCCTGGCGGCCATGGTCCGGAAAAAGCCCGAAGCCATCATCAACGCCGTGTGGGACGAGGAGCGGGCGAGAGACGAGGCCCGCGGCGTCCTTCATTCCTACGAGGAGGTTCGGAAAGAACAGCTCGAGCTTTTTCCGGAGACAGCCGCCTCGCCTCTCCCCGGGGACGAAGCCCGGATCTGGCTCCTCGCTTCGACGGCCGAAGAGCGGTGGGAGGGGCCGTTCACGCTGGGCGAGCTCGTCTGCCGGCCGCGCTTCTCCCCTATCATGCGGGTCAAGAACACCCAGGAGGGCATCGAAGCCGTGGCCCGCGAATTCCCGCAGGTCCGGGCCGCCCTGCACAATCTGGCCCGGAAAAAGCCCCTGAGGCCCGGCCGCGAGAACCTCTGCCCTCGCTGTCGCATCCCCCTAGCTGAATCGTTCTACGAGGGCGTCGGCCTCAGGATCTGCCGGCGCTGCCGGGGCCGGCTCGTGGACATGGCCTTGGTCGACCGCATCGTCGCCCGGAGGGAGTTCGATTTTTCAGAGCCGCTACGGCAAAAAGCGCGGGAGTTCCGGGAACGCGTGCTTAGGAACCCCCTCAAGCGTCAGAAGGTCCAGGCCGCGCTCGGCATGGATGTCCCCTGCCCGGGTTGCGGCTACAGGATGGTCTCCCGGCCCTACAACTACCAGTATTTCGTCCCGGTGGACAAGTGCCTGTCCTGTTCGAAGATCTGGTTCGATTCCGACGAACTCGAGATCCTCCAGATCCTCATCGAAGAGCGGAAGGCGAAGTCCTGACCCCACTTCACTCGAAGATCTTTTCCAGTTCCTGGTAGCGGGTGTGGAGTTTCAGGACGGCCTCTTCGATCGCCTCTCCTTTGGCCTTGGGACCGAGGGCGGCCAGGGTCGAGGCGGCCTTGACGAGCTCGGCGGCCGCGGCCTTGAACGACTCGGCCTTCGGCTCGAGGCGCGTCGAGAGCTTAGCCAGAGTCACGGCTTCGGCTTTGGCCTTGAGCTCGGGGGCGGCGGTCCGGATGTTGTCCCACTTCTTGTCGGGAAGGTCCTTATGGAAGACGACGTAGAGGACCTTGTGGAAGTCGTCCATTTCTTTCAGGACGGGCCGGAGGATACGGACGAGCATCTCGTATTTCGCATGTAAGACCTCGGCGGCGTCGAGCATGGCCTTATCGTCGGTGCCCTTGGCTGCGGCGTTGTAGGCTTCGACGGACTTGCGGAGCTCGGCCAGGCCGGCGTCGTACTTGGCCTGCTTATCGCGGAGGATGCCCGGGAGCTGGGCAGCGAAGACCTTGGCCGCGAGCTCGTTGACCTTGGGCACCAGGCTCTTGAGCATGGCGATATCCTTATCCGGATAGGCCGTGTGCCAAATGGGGTAGATGACCTCGTGGAACGCCGTAAGCTCGGGGACGGCGCTTTCGGTCTCCTGGGCAATCGCGGGGACTGCGGCCGCCGCAAGGGCGATCAGGCAAATGACGAGAGATCGTTTGAACATCATGAGAGCCTCCTCGGAATGATAGACAAATAAGGATTATAGCGGAAACCGCCTAGATTTTGAATTCTCCGGTGTCGATCCACTCTTTTTTCAGGACGGACCAGAAATCCTCGGCCAGGCCCTTGAGGACATAGGCGTAAGGGAGCCAGCCGTAGCCCTTCTCGCCCCAGCCGGTCCCCCAGGAGTTTCGGACGAGGAGCGCGCCTTTCGCCGTTTCGCCGCCTGAGGTGTTCTTGATCGCGAGCGCGTCGTCATAGCCCATGGCGACGATGGCGTGCCCGCCTTCGATCCGCTCCCGGCCGACCGGGAAGGGAATGCGGCCGGTCTCGGCCGCCTGTTCGATAGAGCTGTAGACGGTGAAGCCGAACATGGCCGGATGCCCCGCGGCGAGATAGGTCTTGAGCCGCTCCAGCACGGCGGGCTCGGCCGCCCCGGCCGGGTCGTGGCGGTAGTACATCAGCGTCTTGTAGTTCTGGGCGAAGGCATAACAGAAGGCGGGCGGCTCCTTGTCGAAGCCCGCCTCCGCATCGGTGTAGGGCCAATATTCCTCGGGCGGGACGCCGAAAAGGACCATGGCCCCCATGGTCAGCCGGAGGGTGGCCCCCGTGTCTCCCTTCATCTTCATGAGGTTGCGGGTCACTTTGTAAAGGAAGAGGCGCGAGGATTCGACGTGACGCCCGAACGACTTGCGCTCGTAATATTCGATGACCCCGGCGCCCGCCTGGGCCGTGCACGAGCCGAGGCCGCCCTGGTCCTCGACGGGCGAGGCCCATTCGCGGAGGTCGACGGCGGCCGGGAGCGGAACGCGGGGCTTGCGGCCGACGCGGCCGGCACCGAATGCCGGAAGGCCCGTCGGAGCCAGGATATCCCGGACGTTTTTCGTTTCTCCGGTATAGTCCCGAAAATCCGGGAAATCCGGGATCCAGCCGAGGCCGCGCTTGTTTAGATCTGTCATTTTTTCCCTCCTTCGGCTTCTTCAGCCAATCCTTGTATTGAATACGAATAACGCTCGATTGCGTTCGTGCCGACGGTCTCCTCACTTTGCCTCCTCTATTTTGCACCCCATTCTCCAGGAATGACCACGGCTTGGTGGAGAGCGGGAGCAAATCCATATCTCGTAATGTTGTTCGCGAAGGAGGTCGCGGAAAAAGGGGCTGAGGGCATCATCGAAGGGAGCAAGATTAAAGACTTGTTCAGATATTTCCTAAAAGCGCGGCTCCGAGCCGCTCTGCGACCGACGGAAGCAACCTCCCGGAGACCCCCAAAACCCTTTCACCCCGGAGATGGGGGGGAAATCATCCCCGGAATCACCTTAAGGGGTGATTGACCCAAGCTGGGGGTGAGGAAAAAATGGGGTATGCGAACGATATCGCCGTACGTAACGTATTCCGGCAGGGCCTTTCCCGGCCGGGACAGGACGTCCGGCGGCGGCAGGAAGTCTTAGGAAATGGGAATGAAGAAGATCCTCGTCATCGATTATGACCAGAGCTCCCTGGTCTCCCTCCAGGCAATCCTGGGCAGGGCAGGATTCCAGGTCGTGACCGCCTGCGATGGCCAGGCGGGCTGGGACAAATTCAACAAGGAATCTCCGGACCTCGTGCTGATGGAGGCCATGCTTCCCAAGGTCCACGGCTTCGAGCTCTGCCAGAGAATCACCTCGGAACGGAATTCATTGGCGCCCGTCTTCATCATGACCGGTGTTTACAAGGACCGAGTCTACAGGACGGAAGCTCTGCGCACCTACGGGGCGTCCGAATACTTCGAGAAGCCCCTCAAGATGGCCGAAGTTATGGCCTCGATCGAGGCCGTCCTCGGAAAACCTGAGAGGAAGCCGCCCGCGGAACCTGCCTCGGCCGGGCCGGCCAAGAAAGCCTGGCCGGAACCCGTGCTGGCCAGCCCCAGCCAGGCCGATAAGCCCAAGCCCGCGGAGGAGGAATTCGCCTGGTCGGCCGACCTGGAAAAACTGCGCAGAGAGATCCCGAAAACAAAGGTCAGGGAGCCGAGCCGCCAGGAGCCGTCCATGGAAGCCCGGCTCGATACGATCGCCAACGAGCTTCTGAGGACTGCCGACGCCGAGCCCTCGCCGCATCGCAAGGCCGTCGAAGACAAGCCGCAGGAGTGCGCGGATCACAAAGATAGCGGGAATGGGAACGGGAACGGGAACGTCGATATCGACAAGTTCCTCAAGTCCGCGCTGGCCGGTCTCGACCTCAGCAAGGAAAAGGTCAAGGTCCCCAAAACGGCACCCCTTCCGCCACCGCCTCCTGCGGAGAAACCCCGCCCGGTGCCGCCGCCGGTCATCGTCAAACCGAAGCCGACCCCGCCCCCTCCTCTCGCCGTTGCCGAAAAGCCGGTCGCGGATAGGCCGAGGCCGGCCCCGATCGCCCCTCCGGCCGGCGCGTTTTCCCGGCCCGCGGAGCCGGCGCCGTCGGTCACGCTGACGCCGGGAGACCCCGGATCCGACACTTCACCGTTCTTCACGCCCGACAAGAAGAAAACTGAAAAGCCCGCGGAAAAGCCCCGGACCCCGGTGCCTCCCCCCGCTCCAAAGTGGCAAAAGGCGGGAGAAAGGGCAGCGCCGGCCAAGCCGGGAACAAATGTTCGGGAAGCCGAGGTCATCTCTTCGTCGCAGATCTTCTCGGAAGTCTGCGGAGATAAGCCCAAGAAGTCCTTCTCTCCGCTCCTCGCGGTCGGCGCCGGCGTCGCCGTCATCGCCGTGGTCGGCTTCTTCATCCTCCGGCCGAAGCAGCGCGCCGCGCCGGCCGACGACGGGCTGAAGGCGCCGCAGACGGTGACCCAGTCGAACGTCGCGGAGAAGCCAGCCGAGGAAGTCCCGCCGCCCGCAGTCAAGCCCAAGCCCGCGGCCCCAAAGCCGAAGGTGGAAACCCAGACCACGGTCGCCAATATCGGCCCCAGCAGCGAGGATGCGATCCTCTTTTCGGTAGCGCCCGCGGCAGCGCCGTCCACGATCGGAAACCCGATCGCCCCCAGAAACGGCCAGAGCCAGAACGCCGCGGGGTCCCAGGCGGTCCAGGCTGACCCGCCCCCTATCAAGATGGAAGGGAGCGCGCCTCCGGCTAAAACAGAAGAGAACCCGACCCAGAGCACGGCCGGCGATGCCGGGGCCGCCGTGAACCCGGGGACGGCGGCCGCGACGTCAGCGACTGCCCAGGTCAACGAGGGCGACCTCGTCGACCTCGCCTCGGTCTCCGAACCGCCTATGACGCTGAAAACCGTCGACCCCATTTATCCGCCGTCGGCCCAGCGACTCGGCGTGGAAGGGTCGATCACGGTCAACGCCCTCATCGATGAAAAAGGCAACGTCATCGACACGGGCATCCTCAAGGGGATCCAAGACGACAAGGGCCTGGGCAAGGCCGCCGAGACAGCCGTGAAAAAATGGAAATTCCGGCCGGCGAAGAAGGGCGGGGTCGACGTCAAGGTCTGGAAGCCCTTCCTCATCGTCTTCAAGGCAGCCAAAAAGATTGGCTAAGAAGATGGAAAAGCATTTAGAATCCAACGATAGGAGTTTCCCATGGGCCTGAGCAAGGAACAAGAAGATCTGTACAAAAAGACGATGGCCGAGGTCAAGCATCAACTGGACAACCTCGACGAGGAAGTCGAGAAGGAACTCCAGAAGGTCCGGAAGCGGCTGGCCGACCTCCAGGACTCCAAGAAGTCGCTGAAGATGGTCCACGAAGGGACGGCCCGGCTCCTCGGCCTCGAACTCGAGGCCGAAGAGGAGGCCGGCGACGGGGCCGCCCCCATCGCCAAGATGTGAGGCCCCCGCCGCCGCTCGCTGCCGGGCGGCCCGGGGACGTCCCCCCGCCTGACTCCCCGACTCCCCCCGAAACCCCAGAAAAACCGTCCCCCATCGTTGACGCCCCGGGGCTGTTCTGGTATAAACTTGTTTTTTAAATGTTCATCTTCCTCGGGATCTTCGTTGGATTGCTGGCGGCCGTGCCCCTCGGTCCGGTCAACGTCTTCGTCGTCTCCCAGTCTCTCAAGCGCGATTTTTTCCACGGCCTCCTCGCCGGCCTGACAGCGGCCGTGCTCGACACGGCCTTCTGCTTCGTCGCCCTGGCCGGGTTCTTCCAGATCAAGCTCAATCTGCCTCCCTACGCGACGTCGGTCCTGAAGGTCGTCGCCGCCGTCATCATCCTGGTGCTCAGCGCCAAGCTGATCCACGATTCCCGGACGTTCACCCTCCCACGCGATGGCGACAAGCTTCCCTCGGCGGCACCCAGACCGATCCTCGGCGTCCTCTTTCTCTATGTGAGCAACCCGACCCTCTACATGTTCTGGGTCGCCGTGGCCGGGACAGTGACCGGGCATGGCCTCGTCCAGTTTGGCGCCTGGACGGCCGTCGCCTTCTCCGCCGCGGTCGGTGTGGGCTCCATGCTCTGGTACCTCTCGCTCGTCCGCTTCGTCTCCCGCCAGCAGGACCGGATCAAGCCCAAGACCTTCCGCAGGATCCTTTTCTACATGGGCCTGGCGCTCGCGGCCTTGGCCATCTACACCCTGGGCACGGTCTTCATTTAGCTCCCGATGACCAAGCGCGGGCGGGTCGAAAAAACCTACGCCTTCGATATTCCCGACCGCATCCCCTTCGTCCCCGCCGTCTACGAGCACAAGGCCCGCCTCGTCGGGCGCCTGCCCTCCGAGGTCTGCCGCAGCCTCGATCTCCTCCTCGAATCCCTGGACAAGGAGCTCGAGGTCTACGACTCCGACATGCTCGTCGTCGGCATCGACGTCTACAATGTCGAAGCCGAGGCCGCCGGCTGCGAGGTCCGCTATTTCGACCGATCGTCCGACGTTCCGGCCGTCGCCGCCCCGCTCCTCGACGGGCCGGGCGACATCCGCAAGCTCGGCGTCCCCGACCCGGCACGGGACGGCCGGATGCCGATCTTCGTGGAAGCGGCCGCCCGGCTCCACAAGGAAAGAGGGCGGGACCTCATCGTCCGGGGCGCCCTGACCGGGCCTTTCTCCCTCGCCTGCGCCCTAGCCGGGACGGAAGCAGTCCTCGTGGCGAGCGTGGAAGACCCGGGCTTCGTCAGGGACCTCCTCGGCTTCTCGGCCCAGGTGGCGGCCGTCTTCGGCCGGGCCTTTCTCGAGAAAGGCGTCGAGCCTATCCTCTTCGATTCCAAGGCCACCCCAGCCGCCGCCTCGCCCAGGGTTTTCCGAGAATTCGTCCTCCCCGTCTACCGCGACTTCCTCATCCCGGCCCTGCGCGAAGCGGGGGCCCGTCACACGCCCCTCATCATCGGCGGCGACACGACCTCCATCCTCGAGGACCTCCTCCGGACCGGAGCGACCCAGCTTCTGTGCGACGCGGGGTCGGACTTGTCGCTTTTCGGAAAAAGGTGCCGGGAGGAAAGACGCGCCCTGAGGGCCAGCGTAGACTCGCGGCTCGTCCACCGGGGACGGCCGGAAGAGATCAAGGCCGAAGGGCTTCGGATCCTCAGGGCGGCGGCGGGCCAACCCGGTCTCTTGTTCGGGTGCGGCGTCGTCGCCTACGACTGCGACCCGAAGAACGTCCTCGCCCTGCGCGAGGCCCGCGACGAGTTCGCGGCCGCTTAACCTGCGTCCGCTCTTCGAAAGATCTTTCGATCGGACACGAGGCTCTTTTCGGATCGAGACGATAAACCCGAGCGTCAGCGGCCGGGGTATGCTCAGGAATAATGCTGGGCACCGCCAACCGCGTTCCTTTAAAACGGGGTTGATGGTGTCGAACGTATCAGGCGGCCGACCGGGTGATGACCGAGCTCCGGGCAAACGCCCGCCCATGTCGGACGATAAGGGCGCGCACCTTATCCGCGGAAACTGCGGCCGTCGTGCCGATGCCGGTCGTACAGACAGCGCCGCAGGCAGAAGCGTAGAGGAGGATATCCAGCCAATCGCCGAGCGAGAAATCCTCGGGCCGGACGCCCCGGGCGACGGCTCGATGCGTTTTCAAGATGATCCCCGCCGAGAAGGCGTCGCCCGCGCCCGTCGGGTCCCTGACTCGGACAGAGAAGGCAGGTACCCGGATGAGCGCGCCGGGAACGCTGGCTAGGGCACCCTTTCCCCCAAGAGTCAGGAAGACATCCTTCGCCCCCAGCCGGCGGAGCATGTCCGCGGCTTTCGCCGGATCGGTTTCGCCCACGAGGGACGCGGCTTCATCGGCGTTACAGTGAAAGAAGTCGGTCCAGGGCAGGGCCTTGCGGAGGAAGCCCCAGGTCTTTCTGTAGGGGCTGACGACGTCGACGAAAGTCAGGGCGCCGAGCTTTTTCGCCTGCCGCAGGACCTCGGCCAGACCCGAATCGAGCCGGCCGAGGAGCCCAGCGCCGCCCGCATAGTAGATGAGCGGTCTATGTTTTTCGAGGAGCGCGAGAACCGGGGCTGCCGACATCTCGACGTTGGCCCCGGGGTCGGCATGGTAGCGGCGATCTTCGCCCCGTGCGACGAGGATGAGGTCGAGGGAGGTCGGCGCTTTTTCGGCGAAGACGGGCTCGACCCGGATCCCCTGCTGCTTCAGGCCGCGGACGAGAAAATCGCCGAATAGGTCGCGTCCCGCCGGGAAGACGACGCGCAGACGGGATTTGGGGAAGCCCAGCCGGACGAGGTCGCCCGAAACGTTACAGGCGTGGCCGCCGAGGGACGTTCGTACCGAGCAGAACGCGAGCTCGCCCGGACGGGCCACGCGCTCGAGGCCGCTCCCGATCATGTCGACGACGGCAATTCCGCTGACGAGCACCACGGAGCGTATTGTATTCGATTCAGGCTTCAGTTCCAATGTTCTAAAGAAAAAGAACGGGAAAAGAACGGGGACATGTACCGGAGGTACGGCAGATAGCGTACCTTCGGTACATGTCCCCATTCGCAGTGAACCTTCGGCGAATTATTGTCGTATAATGGGTGAGGAGGCGCGAAGATTATGAAATTTCTGCTTTGGCTCATCCTGTTCGTGGTCTGCTGGCCGATCGCCCTCATGGCGCTTTTTCTTTTCCCGATCGTCTGGCTCCTGCTCATCCCCTTCCGGCTCCTCGGCATCACGGTCAGCGCCGTCCTCGACCTGTTCAAAGCCGTCATCATGCTCCCGGCCAGACTACTTCGCGGGCCGTCGAGGACCTGAGCCCGGCCGGCCGGGGTTTGCTTTTCGGTTCCCCCTCTTCATATAATATCCGTTCCTATGGAAGTCCAAGAACACTTCTATTCGGACGACCCTTCCCGCGGCCCGATTGACGGCAAGACGACGCTTCGCGGCGTCGATTACTTTTTCCTCGGCAACGGCCTCATCCAGGCCGCGGTCCAGGTCACGCCGGCCGAGGGTGCGACCCAGGTCGGGCTTCTCGTCATGGACCCCGAGCGCCTGGGCCCCAAGCGCGCCGCCCTGACTTTTGACAAAGGATCCGGGATAAGCGCGACGGCCCTCTTTCTCATCGCGGCAGGCGCCGTCCATTCAGCCCGCGGTAGTTCCGTCCGGGCGCGCTGGATCCCGGGAGTGCCCGACCCACGCGTCGAAATATGCTGGAGGAGCGGTCCTTTCCGCGTCACGGAGCTCTTCTTCTGCCCGGACGTGAGTTCGGCGCGACTCCTGCGCCGGGTCACGGTGACGAGGACCGCGGCGGGCGGGTCCTCCGTCCGCCTGAAGACGGGCGTCGGAGGCAAGACCGTCGAAACCTCCCTCGCCTTCCGAGGCCGGAGCACGAAGATGGTCGTCTTCGAATACTGGATCGCAAAAAGGGAAGGACGGCCCTCATGCGGCTTCCGGATCGGGAGCGATCCTGGCGGCGAGCCCGCCTCCATAGCCTATTGGAAGGAAACGGCCATCTGCCGATTCTCCGACCCGCTCCTCGACCGTTTCTTCGCCGCCTCGAAGTTCCAGCTCAGGGCCGCAGTTTCGGCATCGGGCCGGCTCGACGGCAGTATCTGGCAGTACAACCTCGAGTGGGTCCGCGACCAGGCCCTTATCGCCCTGGCCCTGACCATGTCGGGGCAGTTCGGGCCGGCCCGGACGATCCTCGACCGCCTCCTCTCCGAGTTCGTCAGCGACGAGGGCGCGACCATGGACTCGAGCCGGTTCCGGGCCTGGGAGGAGAGCGAATTCGATCAGAACGGCGTCCTCCTTTTCGCCTTGGAGTCCTACGTGAACTGGACCGGAGACAGGGAGCTCGTCCTCGAGCGCTGGGATAAGATCGAAAAGGCGGCCGCCTTCCCCCTCCGCCGGCGTTTCCGCCACGGGCCGTCGGGCTTGCTCGTCAACCGGCGCGAGTTCTGGGAGCGGCACGAGGCCCACGGCGTCGGGATGGGCATGGAGCTCGCCCACCAGCTCTTCGTGGCCATGGGACTCCAGTCGACCGGCCGGATGGCCCGCCTCATCGGCAGGACGGGCAAGGCCGATGCCTGGGCCGCGGCCGCGGCTCGGCTCCGCGAGGCCATGCTGCGGGACGCGAAATACTCTCTCGTCGAAGCGGGGGCGTTCATCAAGCGGCGCGGCGTCGGCGGAGATGTCCAGGAAGAGATCCGGCCTCTCCCCGATTCCTCCCTGCCGCGCCAGGCCCCCCTCTTCGAGGCGGGCCGGCACCTGCTCAACCCGGATTCCTCGGCCGCGCTCCCTCTCGCTTGGGAGTTCATCGACCCGGCCGGCCGCCTCGCCCGGCGGACGCTCGCGTCGATGGAGACGCTTTGGAACCAGCGCTGGGAGGGCGGCGGCTACGGCCGCTACCACGTCACGTCGGAACCGGACTCCCCCGGCCCTTGGCCTTTCCCTTCGCTCTTCATCGCCCGGGCCGCGTTCGAGGCGGGGGATGACGCCGCGACGCGCCGTGTCCTCGACTGGCTCGGCCGGGTCCCCGGCGCGCGCGCGGCCGCCTGGTTCGAATTCTACGGGCCGCGGCCCGTGCCGCCCTATCCCCAGGTCGGTATCATTCCCTGGACGTGGGCCGAGCTCGTCTTCCTCTTCGTCCACCACATGCTCGGCGTAAGGCCAGGAGCCGACGCCCTCCGCCTCCGGCCGCGGCTCCTCCGCGGGCTCACCCGGATGGACGTCGATCTGCCCCTGCGGGGCGGAAGGCTGGAATTGGCCGTCCGGAAAGCACGCCGCGGCGAGGAGCCCGGGTATAAGGTCGGCTCGCGCAAGATCCCCTTCCACCCCTACGGCCTCGGACTCGAGCTCCCTGAAAAATTCGACCGCATCTCCGTCCGCGGCA
>Ga0315275_10005433_pt1 | contig 12079 bp, 9 predicted proteins | sample YL17G03_0_MG_FD_205557 | JGI IMG/M metagenome (GOLD analysis project Ga0315275, IMG submission 205557) | Sediment microbial communities from Yellowstone Lake, YNP, Wyoming, USA - YL17G03_0 | ecosystem: Environmental > Aquatic > Freshwater > Lake > Sediment | place: USA: Wyoming | collected... | reverse complement strand
TACACGTTTGCCAACGATCGCGAAACGGGGGGGCGGCGGTTGAAGCCCTTTGGCTTCGGGTGGTTGGCCGACGGTGCCAACCCGTTCGACGAAATCCTGGTGCGTGTGAACCGCATCGCCTACCGGGAGTTTGCCCGCGACCCGGACCTGAGATTTGCCGAGTACAGGAGAATTTTGGGCGAGGAAGTTTTTGGGGAGGCTGCGAACGAAACCCTGATCGACGACCTGCTCTTTGTCCAGGAGTGCTTCTTTCTGAATCGCGACTTCAACGAAGCCTCCGCGCTGGTCTCGCCCGCACAGGTGAAGCGCGAGCTGGAAGCCGGGCGGCTTGGCCGCGCCGATCTCGAGAACTACCGGGAGAGGTTGCGGCGCCTCGCCGGGATCGAGCGGCGCTACCGCGAGGCGACCAACGCGGGCGTTGTGCAGATGCGCAACGTTGCCAAATGGGTGACGGATTCCTGGAAGGGTCCGGAGGGCGACATAATCGAGCGTCACCTGCGTTAGGAGCCCGCAGAGGCGTCTGAAGAGAGCGTCGTCGGTATTATTGTGCTCCCGGCCGGCCTCTTCCTTCTTTATCCGTTTAGTGCCGCTGGAACGGCATTTTCGAGAGAAAGGATCACGCATGAATGGGGACACGATCGGAAGACGCGCGTGGATCAAGACAAGCGCTTTGGGACTGACTTCTGTGGCAATCCATCAAAGGGCTCCTCTCGCATGCGTTGATATCAGTCACGCGGAGGAGTTTGCAGAACCGGCGCCGGCGTCATTCAATCACCGCGGGTATCTGGGATGGATTACAGACCTGGCCACCCAGGCTGATCCGGACGCGGCATGGCCTTCCATTCGGCTCGACGAGCGGCTCCTTGAAGACTTCCGCCAGACGTTCGACGTGATGAGCCTCCTCAGGATGAACGAGATTGTGGTCTGGGGATTCTATGTCTCGCGGTCCTGGCCTGTGGACATCAAGGGCACGGTAACCCCCGAACGGGGTGCCATGGTGGAGAGGCTGATCGCGGATGCCCACCGTCGCAACCTGCGAGTTTATTCAGGATTGGGAGTCTACAGCTGGGGATTTGAGGAGATCATCCGGGCCTATCCCAAACTCAGCCGGGGAAACCCACAGGCCATGTGCGCCAGCGAGCCTGAATCCTGGGCCTGGATGCAGAAGGTGATCGATTATGTTTTCGAACGTTTTGCCATTGACGGCGTGAGCCTGCAATCCGCAGACCAGGGCCGGTGTCGCTGCGAGCAATGCAGTGTGTACAGCGATGCCGAATATCACGCGCTGTTAAACGTGCGTGTGAGCGAATACATCCGAAGCCGGTGGCCGAAGAAAACAGTCGGAGTAAACAGTTGGGGGATGAGGTTTGAGGAAGCCGAGACCTTGGCTTCGTTAGTTAAGATCAGCCGTACGGTCGACTACCTGATCGATGTTCACGACACCAGCCGCAGGCGTGACCCCGGCTATCGCAAGCGGCTCATCGATACCCTTGCCTGCGATTTCGGCACGCTGGGCGGCCCGCAGGTGGAACCGCCCCAGCACTGGGCGCGGGAGCGCTGGTTCCTCCCCACGTTGAGACGAGTTGGCGATCACCTTCGGCAACTCGCAAGCGACGGAGGCCGGGCATGCGAGTATTTCTTCCATATCCTGGCGAATCCAGGCGACGAGATTTCAACGTGGTTGGCAGGAAAGACGCTTGCCGATCCGGTGACTCCGTGGGAAAAACACCTGCAAGATTCAATAGAGCCTCTTTACGGAGTTACCCGAATATCTACCCGAGATGCCCTGGCCCAGCTATTCCTCGACGCTGAGGACGCCTATTTCAAGCATCTGCCTCCGGGATTCTGCGGGACTCTGTCAATGGAGCCGCTTGTAAGCGCAAGTCCCGGGCCTCCTGTTTACTTGAGAGAGAGACTGACTACGCCACAGCGCGCTGCCTATGCGCGAGAGCTGACAATTCTCAAGTCCCGGGCCGAAGGATTGCTTGCGGAAATCCCGCGGAAGGACAAGATGACAAAGATCATCCGCTCCATTGAGTCCACGCTGAAAGACATCGCGGCCGTAACCTAATTGCCGGTCCGAAAATGCAGTATCATTGGATCGCAGAGTGGATCCGTGCCGCCGCGAATATCTCAAAACCTCCACATCGCGAGTCATTGTTGGCGTCGGCCCTGAAGGGGCCGTGCAGAACAGCCCGGGGCGTGAGCCCCGGGGCGACTGATCAACCTCTGTTAGAGAGCCCTGCAGGGGCGGTGCAGGGTTCTGCTTCACCCTTACAGGGTTCGGCCTTGGTTTGTCGCTTGTTCCCAGGGCTCGCGCCCTGGGCTGTTCTGTGTCGCCCTTGCAGGGCTCGCATCGCGAGTTTAGAGCCGGCGCGGACGCTGCGTGCTTCCGCAAAGCGTGCTCGCGTATCTTCATGCGCTCGGGTGCGGGCGCCGCGCACGAGTCGCCGCTGCGAAACAGACTGCATGCTGTTGAGTCTGACTGGTTACAGCGCATCCATCATCTTCTTGACGGCCAGCATGCCGGGATCGTCCAGGCCCGCGCTCTTCTGGCCGAAAATGCGGGCCCGGCCTGACTTCGAAATCCGGGGGCGGAAGTCTTCCAGCGCTCGGTCCACGCCTCGTTTTCCCGCCTCCAGCAGGTTGTTCGAGTCCCCCGCTTCGGCGAGCGCCTTCCCGAGGCGGTCCAGCACATCCAGGACCGTCTTGTCGCCGAGTTCGGTATGACTGCGTTTGCACATCGCGTCGACCGCATCGGCAAACAGTGCAGGCAGTTCGCTCAGGAGCATCTCCTTCTGTCCTCTCACCCGCCGGCTCGACGCCATGAGTCCCGTGGCGAGCAGTGTGCCGAAGGTGGAACCGGAAACCTGAGTGAACGCCTGGGCACATTTCATCAACGCCATTCCCAGATCCTCCGGAAGTTCAGGGAGGACCATTCTAAGAGAACGCGCACCGCGTACAACGGTGACCCCCAGGTCGCCATCCCCGAGCACTGCATCGGCCCGGTTGAGTTCGTCGGCGGCTTCTTCAAGTGCGGTGCAGATCTTCTCCAGGCCCGATCTGAGCGTGTGGACGGTCAGGGTGTCCGGCTTCACACTCTCCTCCAGTGCGGGCAATCACACGGGGCCTCGAGAAGGGCCTCCAGGCCCTGATCCAGGCGGTGAATCGATATCGAGTGACCCATCATCTCCATCGAAGTGCAGTAACGGCCTACGAGCGGCTCCACAATCCTGACTCCCAATTCCTTCAGGCGCGCGGCCAGGTAGCGGTATACGATATACAGCTCCTCGAGCGGGGTGGCTCCGAGGCTGTTCACAAGGACTGATACGCGGTCGCCCGATGCGAGGGGCATATCCGCCAGAAGCATGTCCACCATCTCCTTTGAAATCTCGTCCGCAGTGCCCAGCGGACCCCGGCGTACACCCGGCTCGCCGTGAATGCCCATCCCGATTTCCATCTCGTCGTCGCCGATCTCAAAAGTCGGTTTACCCGCGGCCGGCAGAACACAGGGGCTCATTGCGATGCCGACGGTCCTCGTCCGGTCGACCGCCCTCTGTGCGACCTCCGCAACCTCCTCCAGGCTGCCGCCTGCCTGTGCCTTGGCGCCGGCTGCCTTATAGGCGTAGATCAGGCCGGCAATGCCGCGCCGCTTGTCCTTTTCATGTGGCCCGCCGCTGGCAATGTCATCGGTGCCCAGGACGGAGCGGGTCTGAATTCCTTCCATCTCCAGCATTTCGGCGGCCATATCGAAGTTCATCCTGTCGCCACTGTAATTGCCGTAGAGCAGGAGTACACCCTTGCCTCCGTTGGCCCGGCGCCCGGCCTCCGTCATCTGCTCGACATTGGGGGAGGAGAACACGTCCCCGATGGCGCAGGCATCGAGCAGACCATCCCCGACATAGCCGGTGAAGACCGGCAGGTGCCCGGATCCTCCTCCGGAGACCAGGCCGACCTTGCCGGTTATGGGGGCCTTTGGACGCACAATCACGCGATTCTGCGGTCCGCAGCGCCGATAGTAATCGGGATGCGCCTCGCACATGCCCTCCAGCATCTCGTCGACATAGGCCAGCGGTTCATTTACCAGCTTCTTCATGTCTCCTCCAGACGCTCTGTCCAGGACTCACTTTAAGCATCATGCAAGTTGTCTGATTAGTCTCTCCGTCGTTTCCACGATGCGTTCTCCGGCTTCAGCGGCGTACCAACTCGTCGGCCAGGCCGCGCCGTAAGCCCAGCGGTTCTTCAACGGATCGATGCAGTCCTCGAGGGTCATGCTGTTGCATTCCTCAACCACGGCGCGGGTGGGCACATATCCCATATAGCCGTTTGAATACGCGACGACGAACACATGACCGGGATCGACCTCCTTGATCCGGCGTCCGAGTTCGTTGAAGAACTCCGTCGGGTTGGCAGCCAGCAGCAGATCGTTAATCTTCATGACCTGTACTTCCGCCGGATACTCTTTCGCCTGTGTAACCAGGCGAAGAGCGCGTTGGGCGAAGATGATTCGGTATTCATCGGGGAAATGGTGCGCCGTGGTGGCGGTGGTTTCCCCCTCAGGCCAGGCCTCCATATCGGACGTCTTGTTCGACTGCAGGGTCTTTTCCAGCACGGCGGCGATTTCCGCTACGCTCCAGGGAACCTCGCGCGTGGGCAGGATGATGCTGGTGGAAGCAGCCGTCAGCGCGGCGTGAGGGACGGTGGAAATCGTCGAAAAGGTTTCATTCACGATCGCGCCCAGGCGTTCGGCGAACTCCTTCGCCTTCGCATACGTCGATGGATGACGGCTGTTTTCGTTACCGAACCACCAATCCCACGCATTGATATTGCCGCATGCGCCTTGAAGGTAATAACAGAAGGCTCCCGGATAGCGCGCCTCTATGTATCGTGCGAGGTAGCCGGGCCAGTCAGCGCTCCATTCGAGATATTGTCCGCCGACGATCGACGTATGCACCTGGTAATTGACCAGGCAGGCGACCGGTTGATGATCCGCGCCATCGACGCGAATGATGCCCACCTGGGTATCCACCGGGTCTTCGCGATGCGTTCGATTGATGGTAATGCCGTCGGCGGTCGTCATCCCATGGCCGATGCTCGCCTCTTTCCGGCGATTGCAGGCGGCGAAAACGCACCCGGCGATGACATCCGGAAAAAGGCTCCAGTATTTCGCATACTCCGGATCGTCGGGTTGGATCGGCGATGTGTGATTGTGTGCCGCGGAAAAGAGGACATGATCCGGCGCGATGCCGGTCAACTGATGGATCGCGCTCCGTGCCTCCGCGACGATCCGGGCATCGATGCCCAGGATATCCATCGTAATGATGGCTACGGCCGTGTCGCCGTTATCCAGCACCAGGGCTTTGGCGTAGAGATCGTCGTGAACGCCGGTCGAGCGGCCTTTACGTAACACCCAGGCATCCATGCGATACCCGACGGGCGGCGTGATGACAGCTTTCGCGGTTCCCGCCTGCAAACGATTCATGGCATCACTCCGCTTTCATTTTTCTCTTTACACTCGCTGCCGGCACAAGCTCACTGACATAGACACCGCGCAACCGCGTGCGTCGGTGTTCTTCCGCGCCCCCAATTTGTTGCCGTATTTATGAGTGGCAGCACTTTGCCTCATTTCCCCAGATTCCATCCGCCGTCAATGAGCAAGTTCGCGCCTGTGACGAAGCGCGCTTCGTCGGAAGCCAGGTAGACGGCGGCATAGGCGACATCCTCCGGGTCGCCGTAGAAAGGCAGCGAGAGTCTCTTCATCCATCCGGCGATAAAATCGGGATTCCTGCGATATTCCTCGTTGCCGAGTGAGGCGATGGGGCCGGGAGAGAGAGTGTTGGCGCGAATATTCTCTTTTCCGTAGTCTGCAGCCAGGCTGAGGGTTAGGTTATGGAGCGCCCCTTTGGCTGCGATGTAGCCGCATGAATCTTTGCCGCCGATCAGCCCCATGTTCGATGAAACGTTGAGGATGCATCCCGTCTTTCGTTTGATCATCTGCGGGAGACACGCTTTTGCGCCCAGCCAGGCGGACTTGACACCGACATCGAGCGCCTTGTCCCAATCCTCCTCCGACGTGTCCAGCGCGGAACGGAAGAAGAAATGCGCCGCGTTATTTACCAGGATATCAATTGCGCCGAATCGCGCGAGCGTGATCCGAGGCAACTGCTCCCAGATTTCGAGCGTAGAGACGTCGCCGATAATCAGCTCAGCCCCAGCCCCGGCTTGACGACAGGCGGCGAGGACTTCGCGACATCGTTCCTCATTGCGGCCGTTTAGCACGACATTGGCGCCTTCCCGTGCGAACATGACGGCGATGCCTCGCCCGATGCCGGCGGAGGAGGCGGTAATAATGGCCGTTTTCCCGGCCAAACGTTTGACCGCTCCCATCAGTGTACCTCCGTATTCACCGAACTCTGATCCCTTGGAGATGAGCGCTCGTCCACCTGCGCTGGGGAGTCACCGAATTCAGACTTTGGCCAACGGCGCGACCGCCTCGACATCAGTGGCGACATCGATCACGAAGGGAGCACCCGCGGAAAAAGCCCGGTCGAGCGCATGGGGAAGGTCGCCAGGCTTCTCCACTCGGACTCCCTGCACGCCCATGGCTTCGGCCACCTGGACGAAATTCACATCCCGGAACTTCCACAGGTCGCCGTGCTCGCCGTGCAACTTGCCGCCATAGGCATCCTGGTTGGGTTTCATCTCCTGGTTGAGGCCGCTGTTGTTGTTCACAAGGAAAACGGTTTTGATGTTCCATCGGGCGGCAGTTTCCAGCTCGCTGATGTGGTACCAGAAGCCACCGTCACCCGTGAACAGAAGGACAGGCTGTTCGGGAAGAGCAAGTTTGGCGCCGAGGGACGCCGGCAAGCCCCAACCGAGCGAACCGGCGGCGCGGATGTATTGTTGTCCGGACCCATTCAAATCGACCATCCCTCCTGTCCACATCCCGGAATGGCCTGTCTCCGATACGAGCACCGCGCGGTCGGGCAGCATTTTGGTCAGTTCGCGGCAGATTCTTTCCGGGCGTATGGGAACCGCATCAGAGTTCATTTTCGTGCCAAACTCATCCTGCCATTCCCGGACAAATCCCTTCACGCGCTCAACCCAGTCCTTGCGGACATCTGCCGTCGACGGATCGACTTCGCGGATCAACTGACTCAGCGTCACCTTCGCATCGCCAAGGAGGGATGCCCGATTCGGATAATGCCGCCCCAGTTCGGCGGGGTCCACGTCGAGTTGAATGACAGCGGTTCCCATGGGCGGCACGCGCCAGTCGAAGGTTACCTGGCTCCCGGTCCGGCTGCCGACGAAAAAGACAAGGTCCGCCTCCAGAGCGGCGCGGTTCGCGCTTTCTCGACAGTAAAGACCGGGGACTCCCACCGCAAGCGGGTGGTTGCCGGGAATGACTTCTTTGGCGTTGAGCGAGGTCGCAACCGGAATCGAGAGCCGCTCGGCCAGTTCCACCAGTTCCCGGTGGGCCCGCGAGGTGCGCACTCCGCCGCCGGCCACAATCAAGGGTTTCTTTGCCGACTGGAGCAACTGGGCGACCTCCCTGACCGAGTTCCCGTCCGCTTCGGTTCGAAACGGAGGTACGCAAGAGAACCTCTTCTCCGCGCCGGACTCGGACTCCATACTGCACAATTCGATTTCTCCCAAATGCCCCTGAAGCTGGATGTAAACAGGCCCCGGGGTTCCTGTAGTCGCGGCCCGGAACGCCTGCCGAATTACATCGGGCAGGCGATCCACATGATTCACCTGGGCGCTGAACTTGGTCACTTGCCGGAAAATAGGCAGATCATCGATTTCCTGGTAGACGTGCTTCCCGCAGCTGGCGGGGTAGGGTCCGCCGGTCAATGCGATGACGGGGCTGCAGGCAAGAGAAGCATCCCTCAGACCCGCGGCAAGATTGGCCGCGCCGATCATCTGAGCCATGCAGATTCCCGGTCGTCCGCAGGCTCGGGCGTACCCATCCGCCATATAGGCAGCCGCCTTTTCACCGTGAGTGAGAATCCGCTTGATCCCAGTGCGCTCTTCCAGCTCCACCATGGTGTGACCAAGAATGTAAGGGACGAAGAAAACGTGTGTCACACCGTAATCCTGCAGCACGTCCGCGATGAATTGAGCACCGGTTATTTTGGGCATAAGATTTCTCCAGAATTGCTATTTAATCGTGCTCTCCGTCTCGAGAATGGTTGTTTCAAGTTTCTCCAGCAGGATATCGATTTCATCGTTAATGATTGTAAGAGGCGGGCAGATGAGAATACCGTCACCACTTTGCCCGTCGGCACACCCGCTCACAGGGTAGATCACCAATCCGTTTTTCAACGCTGTCCGGATCGTCTTGGTTGCGACTCGCAGAGCGGGATCAAAGGGCCTCTTTGTTTTCTTGTCCTGAACAAGTTCGAATCCCCACATGAGCCCTTTGCCCCGCACATCCGCCACCATGGTCGATTTTTGCTCGATGGACCGTAAACCTGCGAGGAGCCGTGATCCCTTTTCCTCTACACCCTCCATGAGCCGATGCTCGCGGAAATAGTCCAAAACTGCAAGCCCGACGCTCGATGTGACCGGGTGAGCGTTGTAGGTGTGCCCGCCCATAAAGGGAGAGGCGGTTTGGCGGAAGGGGCGAAAGACCTTTTCATGGACCAGGATTGCGGAGAGGGGAGCATAGCCGCTCGAGAGTCCCTTGGCCAGAACGATGAGATCGGGTGTGACCCCCCAGTGCTCAATCGCGGTGAATCTACCCGTGCGTCCTACGCCTGACATGACTTCGTCCGCAATCCAGAGTATCTCGTGTCGGTCGCAGATTTCCCGGATCCGCGGATAGTATTCCGGTACCGGCGTCACAGCCGCGGCCGCCGCACCCACAATGGTTTCGCAGATGAATGCGGCGATGTACTCGGCGCCTTCCTGCTTCACGACACGTTCCAGATCTTCGGCGCAGGAGATCCCGCAGGCTGGATAGGATTTGTCATAGGGGCAGCGGTAACAGCAGGCGGGAACGATGTGCGGCACTCCCGGAAGCATGGGCATGTAAATCGTGCGGCGCCCCGTATGTCCGCCGGCGGCATCCATCATCACCGTGTTGCCGTGAAAACCCTGCCAGCGCGAAATGAAACGGTACCGTGATGGACATCCCCGAAGCACATGGTATTGCCGGGCGATCTTGAAGGCGTTTTCCATGGCTTCGGAGCCGCCCGAGAGCAGCATTACGCGGCTGAATCCTGGAGGGGCCATTTCGATCAGTCTCTGCGAGAGTTCCAGGGTACGTTCATTGAGGAAGTGAACCGCAGGAACGAAGGCAATGGATTCGGCTTGGGCCTTTGCGGCCTCGGCAACAGACTTCACGCCGTGGCCGATCGCCGTGACATTGGCCCCCGCACAGGCATCCAGGTATCGCGCACCCTTCTGATCCCAAATCCATACCCCCTGGCCCCGCACTGCAACCGGATAATCGAATTCCAGGTCCCTGGCGAAAAAGAAATGCTCATCGATCTTCATGGTAGCTCCATTCTTGTGGGACGGAAACCTGGGTGAGAACCTGGCCTTGGGATACTTCAGCCTTCAAGGCCAGGAACATGACATGCCCGTCATGCGGCGCAGCGATTTCGTGCGGCGGGCGATCGATGTAATCGAAATCATGCAACCTTCCAATGATCTGCCTCTTGTGCACAAAGGCACCGCATTGAATCAGCGGTTCAAAATGTCCGCCGCAAGGTGCATAAACACTGCAGGAGTGTTCCGTCGTATCGACAAGAACCTGCTCCTCGCCCCGAAAAGGCTGATCGTCGGGAAGTGCGCCTTCAAGCTGACGATGCAGTACGGCTGCATACAGAACGCCGCGCCTGGCGAAGGATACGCCATCGTGAAAAACGGACTGACCCCAGCCCAATTCCGTCCCAATGGTGATCTTCCCCAGGTCATGGGCATGAGTAATCAGCATGCCGGGCGTTTCCCGCTGGAAAAGCTGGACAAACCTGGTGCCGAAGCCCCGGGCCGTTGCTTCGAATGATCGGCGCTGCTCCAGGTCTTGCACTTTGTGAAATTCGGTGAATGGAGCAAAGCGGCCTACGAGTCCTCCCGAGTGAATGTCCAGGACAACGTGCACGTGGGGGAAAAGACAACGGGTGACAAAATCGGCGACTCGGAAGGTTATGCTTCCTCGAGGGTCGCCGGGGAAGGCTCGATTGAGATTGGCGCCGTCTTCCTGCGTGTCGCGTGTGCCGGTCCTGAATGCCATGACATTCAGGACCGGGACCACGATTATTCTACCGATGACGTCGATAGTTCGGATCTCCCGAAGGAGATTCTTCAGGGCCACCGGTCCTTCATATTCGTCGCCGTGGGTAGCTCCGATTGCCAGAACACCTTCTCCAGCGGCCGCTTTCCGGCCCACGATCACCGTAACGGGAATCAGGAACCGGCCCCATACTGTGGGGTGTTCCATCCCGACGAAATAATCCCGACGTCCCGGCGTCAAGGCGTCGAGTTGGTGGGGCAAGATCAAGTACCTGTGTCTCATACGGCTCGACTCCTGCTGCCCGCGCTCCGCACACTTGAAGGCGGGCCATCGTAATGCTTCGGACTAACGACGGGCGCGGAAACAGCGCGACGTGCTTCCGAGCTGCGGAAGCCGGATATCCGGTTGGCCCCTACGAAGTCAGCCTGATCACTCTACAAGAAGCAGGATCACTGATACTTGGCCTTCAGCTGACGCAGCTGAACACCCAGGTCCTTTAACAGGTCCGGACGGTCGCACAAGTACCGGCCGGGCATTGGTTTCGTCAGGACATAATCCAGATTCGGGCCGGGCCGGCGGACCAGCCATTCGGCATTGTCAGCCCGCCAGTCCCCGACTCGGTAGGCGTAGCAGTCCACGTGACGAATACCAAGTTCCAAGGCGGTTTGAGTGACGGCAATGATCTGCTGTGCATCCGGGTACTTGAGCGGCAAGGGCTTGTCGGTATCCAAATCGCCGACCCAGAAAGTGTAGATGATCTTCTTCTCTTTGCCGGCCACCTCCCGGGTGAATTTCAACGTCTCTCGAGTCCTGTTCACGGCTTTGGCCAGGGCGTCGGGGATCTCCCAGCGAAAGGCCGTGTAACCGCACACGGCATCAAAGACGGAGGCGACGACGCCGAATTGCAGGCCCAGGGTGTCTTTCACCGTCACGGGGCGAAAGCTGTTCTTGGACTTATGCGTCTCCAGACCCAACACATATTGACCGTCTTCCAGATAGACCTCATGATCGGGGGAGGGATCCACTTCCCGAATGAATTTCACCGTGTCTTCGCCCCATTCCCGATACCACTGTGACCGAGCCTCACACCAGTCATTCCAGGCAGGTTGGTTCTTTTCGGTGATCTCCTTGGGAGGCTCGATCTTCTCCCAGCTTCCGACCTCTATGCCCCATGATTTTTCAAGCTTTGGGATTGTTTGATACTGCTTGCGCAACCGTTGCCGGAACTGTTCATGATCATAGGGGGAGTAGCTGACGAATTCGCCCTGGACCTTGGTTTTATCCCCTTCAAAAGATCCGACAGGGCCGGGTCCGAAGGTATCGTCGAGAAGATAGCCGGCCAGCCCGGGATGATCCTTGTACGCGCCGGCGATAGTCTGCAGGTACTCTTTCCATTGAGTAGACCGCCACTGGCGATTAAAGAGATTAAACGTAAAAAGAAGGTTCCCGTTGCTGTCGACCTGCTGGAACTCCGCCCGCCTGGGCAGACTGTTATGGCTTGGATGCCATATGAGCAGGTAAGCCCTCATCCCGAACTTCTGGCAGAGGCTCAGAGCCCATCGGGTGTTCTCCTTTTGAAACGACACCGCAGCCGAGTCCAGCCCCCAGCAGAGGAGCATGTCCGTGAATCCAGTCTCCGCGGCGGACTTGAAATCCTTTTCCCACTGCTGTTTTTCAACGGAATTCAACCAGTACCAAGCACTGATTCTCAGCCCGGCAGTTTTGGGCGCATCGGCACTCAAAGCGTTCCCCGCAAGCAGCAAGGCGAACATGACAACGGTGATTTTTTTCAAGTGACACCCCCTTCAGAGATCTCGGCACCAGTACCGCCCCACTAAC
>Ga0315275_10005432_pt1 | contig 12080 bp, 15 predicted proteins | sample YL17G03_0_MG_FD_205557 | JGI IMG/M metagenome (GOLD analysis project Ga0315275, IMG submission 205557) | Sediment microbial communities from Yellowstone Lake, YNP, Wyoming, USA - YL17G03_0 | ecosystem: Environmental > Aquatic > Freshwater > Lake > Sediment | place: USA: Wyoming | collected... | reverse complement strand
CTTTTTCGGCTCTCTCGTCACCGCAGGTTGATGCGGACCAAGACGCCACCGATGCCCGCGACCGCCGCCTCCTCCTCTACCCCTGAGGTGCCGCAAGAGCCAGCAATCTGCTGCACTTTCCGGCTCTGCCGCGTTGTCGGCCAATGGGCCCAGAACAGGAATTCCCCACCCACAGATTTCGCTGGACTTAGTGGGCCCTTCAAGTGAGTTATGTGACGCCTGAATCCACCATGGGAGGTGTTCACATGACCGAGGCAGCAGTGACTGAAGGACCGTCCTACGATGAGGCGGTGAAGGAGTTCCTCAACTACATCCGGGACTACCGCAGCTTCTCTGGCCTCACCGTCAGAGCCTACGGCACGGACATGAGGATGCTCCGGGCTTTCCTGGAGAAGCGGCTCGGGCGGGTGCCCCCGCCCTCCGAGATCACTCGAGAGATGATCGTGCAGTTCGGCGTCAGTCTGAGGAAGCCCGCGCCTTTGACCCTGCGCCGCAAGTACGCCTGCATCTCTTCGTTCTTCGGCTTCCTGCAGGACATGGGATACGCTCAGGCCAACCCGGCACGACGGCTGCCGCTGCCTAGGGTCTCGGAGTATGTGCCGGTGTACCTGACGGAGGAGATGGCGCAGCAGCTGATCGCCGCCGCCGATACCCCCTGGACCAAAGCCGCGGTGGTGTTGCTGCTCTCCACCGGCATTCGACGTTCAGAGGCAGTGACGATCACGCTCGACGACCTGAACCTGGAAGAGCGGCAGCTGCTGATCCGGGGCAAGGGAGACAAGGAGCGCGTCGTGCCGCTCACCGATCAGGTCGTGGAAGCCATCCAGGCCTACCTCCCGCATCGCACCAAGACCCAGAGCCGCCACCTGTTCGTGAGCGCGTGGAAAGGCCGTCCCATCCATGGCCGCTGCATCAACCGCATGCTCAAGATCGTCCTCCAGAAGGCCGGCATGGCCGGCCAGGGGATCACCCCGCACAAGCTCCGGCACACCTTCGCCACCCACCTCATTCGCAACGGTGTGGACATTCGCACCGTCCAGGAGCTGATGGGGCACTCCGAACTGGAGACAACGGCGAAGTACCTGCACTCGGATACGCGCACAAAGCAGGCGGCGGTAGGGAAGCTGAACGGCATACTGGGAACTGCTGGTACCGACAGGGCGGATGGCTCGCCCGCGGAGACCGAATGAGGGGCTGAGCCCTAACCGGCGTTCCTGACGACCGGGCGGTGGGCCAACGGCACGGGATCGGTTGCCCGGGGGCTTGCCCGCGGTGAGCCCGACTGCTATCATCGCATCGGCGCGGGAGATGCCGTACCGAAGAGCGGGCCAAGTGGATGAGAGCCCCGCCGCGCTGGAAGGCGCCTTGAGCGCCAAAGGTGTCGCTTCCACCGTGGCACCCCGCGCCACCCCCTCCTTGATCTTCTACTCTCGAGCGTCCTGGTATCAGCAGCGCAAGACTGAGTGGGCTGATACCCGCCCTGCTCGTCTGCCTTACTCTCGCTGGCTGGCCAGCACCCTTACCAGGTCCGCGCGGGAGACGATGCCCACCAGCCTCCCCTCCCTCACCACCGGGACGCGTTTGATCCTTTTCTCCACGAGGAGAGCCGCGATCTCCTTCAGGGGCGTACTCTGGAACACCACGCATACCGGCGCGGACATGATATCTTTGACTGTCTCCTGGCCCTCCTGGCGGCCGAGGATGTCCGCCTCCGTCACCATGCCGATAACGTGTTTCTCATCATCGATCACCGGCAGACCGCTTATTCCGTGGTGGTAAAGGACGCGGGTCACCTCCTCCACCTTGCAGGAGGGGCTGGTGCTCACCACCTCTCCGGTCATGATCTCCCAGGCCGTGATCATGGTCTGCCTCCTACTTGAGAAACTCCTCCAGAGACTGGGCCACCATGGTCTCCGTAGTGACCAGCCCTTTCTCCACCAAAGCCCTCATGGCGCGATTGGCGCCGGACAGATCTGAGGCCTCCCAGATGCAGACCACATCGTAGCGCCCAAAGGTGACATAGCAGCTGAGCACCTTGGCCCCGCCCGGAAGCGAGGACATCCCCTTGAGAGTCTCCATCGCCTCCTTCGCTCTTCCCGGCACCGCTTTAGCCAACGTAACGAAGGTCATCTCTTCACCTCCTTCCTCGCTTCCTCGCCGGGCCCAGAGAAACGACAACGCCCGCCCATCTGACAAGATAGGGCAGGCGTGTCCTCTGCCTCACTGCTACCTGTATGAGCGCCCGGCCCTCGCCTCGCCCTAGCCACTGTCGCCCTGCCCTCCGCTCTGCTGTCACCAGGGCTGCCACTAGGCCGCGAGCGCTATTCCGATGGCCCCATTGTCCCCCCTGGCGGGCCGCTGTCAATACTCTGGGCGGGCTTCTTGTAGCCTCGGAACGACAGTCAGTGCCGCACATCATGGCCTCGGCCCTGCCCCTCGCCCGATCCCGGACTCAAAGCAGCACCGCACAAGGGTCGCCCCAACGGCCGCTTCGGACCTCCTGCGTATGTCGACCGTCCTTGAGTTGTCAGCGTCGGCTGTAAACTCCCCAAATCGCCGAAGTAAAACTCCCCACCCTCAGTAGCCCGCCGTTGGCGGGTCGAAGAGGCCACCCAATCCACGAAGGAGGTGGCCACACTGCTGAGGAGTCGCGACGTGAACGAGATTCAGACGTTGTACCGGGAAGGGGTGTCGGTGAGCGCCATCAGCTCCCTTAGAGGCGGTGACGATCACGCTGGACGACCTGAACCTGGAAGAGCGGCAGCTGCTGATCCGGGGCAAGGGAGATAAGGAGCGCGTCGTGCCCCTCACCGATCAGGTCGTGGAAGCCATCCAGGCCTACCTCCCCCATCGCACCAAGACCCAGAGCCGCCACCTGTTCGTGAGCGCGTGGAAGGGCCACCCTATCCACGGCCGCTGCATCAACCGCATGCTGAAGATCGTGGTGGGCAAGGCCGGCCTCGCCGGCCAGGGCATCACCCCGCATAAGCTCCGCCACACCTTCGCCACCCACCTCATTCGCAACGGTGTGGACGTGCGCACGGTCCAGGAGTTACTCGGGCACTCGGAGCTGGAAACGACAGCCAAGTACCTGCACTCGGACACCCGCACAAAGCAGTCGGCGGTGGGGAAGCTAAACGGACTGCTGGGCAACGGCCAGTCCGAGGCCATGATGCCGGCCGAGATGGGGACGTTTATGGAAGCTTCCAGTCCCCTTCATAGCGCCGACACACCCGAGCTGTAATGTGCTTGCCGTATCATCAACAGCTCGATCAGCGTGAAGCCTCTGCCTCCACCCCGACCGTCCGGACAACCCCCGGGCGGTCGACGGTGTGTGGGAGCCTTGATCTGCTGTTCCAGTGGCGCGAGAACGGCGCATATCGATCCATCACGCTTTATCGAATGACCAGTGGGCGGCCGCCCGGTAGGCCGCTTCTCAGTCGTCTCCGCGCTGCACCCCAAGGGCGGTTGCCAGCTGCTCGCGCAAGCGCAACGCCCACAGTATGAGCAGCAGACAGGATCGGAGTCAGTGTCGCCGTTGCCGAGCCTGGGTCAATGGCACACGGGTTCTCGCCGAAGTTCGGCGACCCAGCGCCGTCATCTTCGTCCCGCGCGGAGCCGAATTGTGCTATAATTCGGTACACGTGAGGGGGTGCGGAACATGCCACGTGGTTCTTCACCTCGTTCGCCTTCTCAATTGACGAGCTCGTCGTCTGGTGCACCGAAAGGATCATGGTATTGTCGAGTTAGCCTTCTCGATCAGTGCCGGTTCGCGCAGGAGGCCTCGGCTATCGTGACTAGGCTCCGGGCACGTTGTGGGCGTCCACGACGCGCCGATCGCAGTCGAAGCAGTCCGGGCTGCAAATGGGTTTTCAGGCTGGCATGCCGGAGGTACTTCGATGTCTACGAAGGTTGGCGAGGAAACAGCGCAGAGGGATGATGTTCCGCGACCGACCCAGGCGCGGGAGCACGGTGGCGCGGCGGCCACCGGTTCGGAGTTCGTGCTGCCCGAGAAGACTGAGAGCCGGATGTACCCTTCTCTAATCCCCGCGCGTGCTAGGGCTTCCCGCTGTAAGGACACGGTGGATGTACGCGAAACAACGGCTTTCGATTATCTTAGGTTCATCCTTAACTCGACGAAAGGGAGCAGAGCGCCGGCTGGCAACGGCAAGGTAACGTGGATGGACCTATGCTGCGGAAGGGGCAGTATCCTGAATCATATACCCGGCGCGTTGTCGAACGCGATGCACAGGGTACATTACTACGGCGTCGATAACGAGCCCAAGCATATCGAGGTTTGTGAGCGACTGGGCAGGGACCTGGGGTTGCCGGGAAGCCTGGGCCACTTCCATGCGGCTTCCTGTGACGCCACGCAGGACCTGCGGACGCGCTTCAAGAGTAAACGAGCTGACTTGGTGACTCTGCTCAATGTGCTGCACGAGATCCCGCCGCGGGGCCTGTTCGACCTCCTCACCAGCGCGATCACTATCTGCAAAGGGACCGGTCGGATTATCATCGTGGACATGGTGGAACTGCCGGAGCTAGAGCGCGGGGCGGTAACCTGGTCCAAGGGCGATATCGAGAGGTTGACCCGTCCGCTATTGAAGCCATCGGCGCTGCCCTTGATCGTCAGCAGCTTCCAGAAGAGCGTCAGTGTTGTGACCTTCGAGATCCGGAAGTCATGGGTGGACCTAAGGAAGCTCGAGGGAGACCGTGCGCTCGCCAAGCGGGAGTTCACACGGAATGTGAAAGCGATACTCAGGGATATGCAGGCGCAGGTATCGAAGGCAGTCATCCGCATGCTGGATGACCATGACAAGATCAGAGAGTCTGGGAAACCCATGAAGGAGCCGGATGAGCGCCCTCTGGCGCAGCTGCTCTGGAAGCACTGGACGATCGCTGAGGCGCTAAGTCAAAGGCGGTGGCCGTAACGTCAGCACCTTAAGGCGTTTGGATGGGGCCTATCTACCTGCGGACTCGATGAGACAGGAGGAACGTAGACGAACGATGCCTGCTCAGCACAAGCTCACCGACAACTTCGGCGGCTTCTTCAAAAGGCTGAACCCGTCGCCCACTTACGTTCGGACAGCGGCGAGCGCGCAGTCAGAGATCAGGTCTCTGATTGAGAGCGCTCAAGGCCCCGCAGGTGATCTCAGGGTGAAGTCTTTCATCCAGGGATCATATGGCCGCCACACCGCGATATACACGATCAACGATGTGGACATCGTTGCTCTTTGCAGCGTCTCCCACCGGCCGACAGCCAATCGGAACACTCGCAACCACATCTTCTCTATGATAGCCGATAGTATCTCCGCAGACGACAGGTACAAAGACAAGCTCCGTTACACGGACCAGAGCGTCTGCGTCAAGGTCGAATTGGCGGGGGTGAAGGTAGAGGTGCTGCCTGCGCTGAGGACACGGGGAGCACGGTTCGAGCATGAGCCGTTCTGGATTTTCCGTCCAGGCAGTGATCCGGGCAGTGCCGAGGAGTGGGTTCAGACGTATGCGAGAAGGCACCAAGTGCTGTTGTCGGAGAAGAATGGGCGGACTGCTGACCTGTTCGTTCCGATAGTGAAAGTCATCAAACACCTGCGCTCCGCGAGCTCTCAGATCGACACCAGAGATGCAGCATCGTACCATCTCGAGAGCCTGCTGTACGCCATACGGGACCCCGTCTACGCGGGCAGCGTATGTGAGTGCACTGAGCAGGTTCTCCAAGCTGTCGCTGGATTCGACGCGGAAAAGGCAGCAGAATCTGGGATCCGGACCCCTTGTGGAGAGAAGATCCTCTTCTCTCCAGAGGAGTGGGCTCTGGCGTCCTACGCGCGCTTCAATGAGGCGGCGAACCGTTGGTTTGAACTGGCGCGGCAAGCCAATGCCGCGGTTGACAGGGATGAGGCTGTTGACCTCTGGAAGCTGCTGCTGGGGGATGGTTTCTTCCCTCGCGACCCAGAGTAGCCCGTGCACTGGCGGGTGCAGGACACCAGACCACCATGGGGCATGGGCCGGACATCATCATAGCATGCCAGTTGAAAGGAGGTGAATGCCGTGGCTTCCGACCCGCGAAGAACTGACCAGGCGTTCGAAGACCAGGAAGATTATGAGGAGATCGTGGAGATTGACGAGAACGGGAATGTGTACAGACCCGGGGAGGCACCGAGGACGGCTGACAGGAAGCCGACGATTCTCCGAGACCCCAAGGGTGAGTATCTCCGGAGACCGTAATGTCGAGCTTTCAGGCTAACCGAGAGGTCATCTTCTCTGGCATTGACCTTAGCCGGAGTAGATGGACAGTAGAGCACGAGAAGCTGGCGAGGTTCTTCCCGAGTATCCAGCTGTATGGTGTCGATGGCCGGGTAACGTCGGCCCAAGGCTACCTCTCTACGAGCTACGGCAGTTCGTACTACGTCAATATTGAGATTGGGCAGAGGTACCCATACGTGCTCCCACGCGTCTGCTTGCCTTACACGACCGTAGATTCAGCCTGCCCACACAGATACTCGGATGGCAGTATCTGTGTGATGAAGAGCGAGCAGTGGTCTTCATCCCTGTCCCTGGCGTTCCTCGTCGCCAAGACTGCAGTGTGGCTCAACAAGTATGACAACTGGCTGCGCACAGGAAGGACGCGTTGGCCGGGGAAGGGTCAGCCTCATTGAGCGAAACTGGACTTGATTTCGGCAGAATAGACTACCTGCTCACCCCTGTGCAGTTTCAGGACGTGCGCGTCACGATCATCGGCCTGGGCAGCGGAGGTGCGCCGGTATGCGACCATCTGACGATGAACGGAATCAGGCAATGGGACTTGTATGACCCCGACGTTCTGAGCGAGGTGAACCTGGTCAAACACCCGAGGCTACGGCGAGACCTTGGCCGGCCCAAAGTCGACATCCAGAAAGAGTGGATTCTGGATCGGAACCCATCTGCTCTGGTCCAAGCATTCGCCTGCGACGTCATGGAATCTGCAGCGTTTGCGGATTCGGTACGGACCTCCGACCTAGTACTAGCTTGCCCTGACAAGAAGAGCGTGCGTGAGTACGTCAGCGACAAGTGTGTTGAGTACGCCATACCATTCGTGACGGCATCGGTCTTCAGGACTGGAATCGGCGGCGAGGTCTACGGCTATATTCCCGGCGAGACTGGGTGCTACCGTTGCCTCCAGCTTTTCTCGCTCATGCATGATCTTGACCTGGCCGACGAAGCCCTTGGGCTGACAGACGAGGAAAGGGAGAGGGTTTACGGCCTCGACGAGCGAGACTTCCGTGCGTCGGGGTTGTCCATCGACATCCAGATGATTGCCATGATACAGGCTCGAATGGCGTTGTCCGTGCTCTGTCGGGCCCACAAGACCACGATGCCGCTGCTCAAGTCGAACTGGGTTATCTTTGCCAACCGACCTGCAAAGGGGGTGTTCCAGAGCCACTTTGAGGCCAAGCAGATGAGGCTGAAACCGCAGCGGTGCTGCTCCTGTAGTGGGCAGGCTCAGGCAGGAGGGCCGACTGATGCGTGATTTGTTCAGGCATTCGCCAAGTCGCCCTGCGGCGTTTCCGCGCGTGTCGGTGCAGGTATCAAGAGCTGTCTTGGAGCGGATCAGACACACCATCGCTGATTCGCGGGTGGAGGAAGGCGGGAAGCTGCTAGGGCGGACAAGTCAAGACCGCGATCCGGCAGTGATCGAGATCGACACGTTCATCGATTCTGGGCCGACGGCGGACCAGTCGTCTGGACACCTATTGCCCGATGCCGCCCACCAAGACTCAGTGCTCAGCATGGTGCAGGGCCTCGACCCAAGCATCGCCTTTGTGGGGTCTTGGCATAGCCACCACTGCAATGGACTCCCAAACTTGAGCTTCGGCGATGAGCGCGGCTACACCGAAACCGTTAACAGCCCAGAGTATGCTGGGAATCTCTTCCTTGCCCTGTTGATAACGGGGTTGCGGGGCAGAGGGGTCGACGCGTCCTATTATCTCTTCGTCCGCGGGATGGAGGGCTGCCTCCGGCTCAAGGAATCGCAGATCAGCTATACCGCGCATGAGCACCTGCTGGAGCCCGTTCTTCGGGAGATCCAAGGACTTGCGGTGCGCGCTCAAGCGAAGCTAGGAGATCGTCGCGCCACCCGTTCTGCACCGGAGCCTATCATCGCCGACGGCGCCCCAGACCCATTGAGGCAGGCGCGAACTGAGGACAGTGAATGGCTTCAGCGCAGGTTCCCAGGTGTGGTGACGCTCCGCGACACCAGGACCGGTGCAATCGGCTGGAAATGGCACTCCGGAGGCGCTGATGGACTCATGTTCCGGTATGAGCATCCGCCGGAGGGATCGTCCGGGGCCCACGCGAGGCTGAGGCTGTTCCGCGACGGTCAGCTGCTAGCCGACCATCAGGTGCCGGTGGATGCGACTAGGTTCGCCGTCATCGAGGCGCGGGTGGGGGATGCCCGGCAGTTGCCGGGCAACGCAGTGGTGTCAGGCTGCGACGCGGCCGACGGTGAAGAGCGTCTCAAAGGTGCATCCGAGGCCGCGGAAGGGGGCGAACGGTCGTGCCCGTAGAAACCATGGTATCAGGGCTGCAGCTAATGTCATCCGTGACCCAGGCTACGCCACAGACTTCTGTCCGACGAGTGCGCAGTGACGCAGTTCCCGGCGTCTGATCGAGACTAGCACTTGGTATGGCGAACCTGGGTTCAAGGTAATCACGAATCACGGCGGAGGAGCATGAGCCGGAGCAGGGGGATCCCCGATACGATCAGATGCATGCTGTGGGGCAGAGCAGCCGGTCGGTGTGAGTTCCTCGGCTGCAACAGATCGGTGTCATGTCACTCGAGGACGAAGGAGGCCGCCAATCTAGCTGAGGCGGCACACATCATCGGCTTCAGCAGCGACGGTCCCCGCGGCGAGAGGGAGCTCTCCCCGGAACTTGCAGGAGACATTACGAATCTCATGCTCCTGTGCCACGAATGCCATGGGACTGTTGATACCAACAGGCACAGATACCCAGCCGACTTGCTCCGTCGGATGAAGGCCGGTCACGAACGTCGCATCGCAATTGTGACCGACATCGATACTAACAGGCAAAGTCACATCCTGCTGTACGGCACCAACGTAGGTCACCAACACTCACCGCTTTCATATCAGAATGCGGCATGCGCCATGTTCCCCGATTGGTATCCTGCTGACACGGTTCCGATCACCCTGGGCATGGTCAATAGCTCATTCCGCGACAAGGACAGCGATTTCTGGCGAATCGAGAGTGCCCAGCTACGCAGCATGGTCACCGAACAGGTTCGCCCGCGACTGGCCAACGGGCGCATCCAGCACATGTCGATCTTCGCCTTCGCGCCGCAGCCTCTGCTAATGCTCCTGGGCTACCTGGTCTCGGACATCCCCACGGCTGAGGTGTACCAACTCCACCGTGAACCGCCCGACTGGAGATGGCAAGAGCATCCGACTGGTTTCGGCTATGTGGTGGAGGACCCGGCCGAGATCAAGGGGACACCGGCACTGGTGCTCGCGCTCAGCGCAACGATCACCGACGACCGTGTCACTGCTGTGCTCGGGGACGACGCGACCATTTGGCGAGTGACAGTCGCTCATCCCCACAATGACTTCCTCAGATCCTGTCAGCAACTGCGGCAGTTCCGTGAGGCGGTGCGCCCTCTACTGGACCGAATCAAGGCGCGACACGGGAATAAGACCGTGCTGCACGTCTTTCCGGCAGTGCCAGTCGCAGTCGCCGTCGATATGGGCCGGATTGTCATGCCCAAGGCCGACCTGCCCCTCCGCATCTATGACGAGAACACGGGCCTGGGCGGATTCGTTCATGCACTCGATCTGGACTACAGCTCCTATCTACAGGGAAACGGGTCAGGACACAGGCAGACGTGAGTGCGGACTAGCTGAAGCTCGGCGTCGTGAGCTTCTCGGCATGGAGTCATAAGGAGCGACGTGCCTATCCGGTTGGCTCAGCACGATACAAGATGTGGTATGGTTGCGGTGTGAACAGAAGCGAATGCCGCGACCGCCTTGGCCTCCGTTATCCGGCCTGGTTCCGGCCGCGCCATGGCCCGCTGTAGCTCCTGTAGCATCGCCCAGGCCGCCAATGGACGCGTTTCGGACACTGCTCGGCCTCGCTGGTCAGCACACCCTCAGCACCTACAGAATATTGTATGATGCTGAGCCAACCGGATAGGCAGAAGGAGCGATATCAGCCACTCGGGCCTGGATCCGTCGCGCGCGGCCGCGGCTCACGTGGCGCCTTCCCCCTGCACCTCACTTCGGGAGCGCCGCGGCCCACGGAAACGCGCTTGCCCTTATCTTCTGGTAGTTCTCGTCAAGAGCGGGCTCGAGCAGCAGGATGGCGGCGATGCGCCGCGCCATATTGGTGACCTCGCGGACCTCCTCCGGCGTCAGCGGCCGGCCGAGCAGATCCTCCTCCCGGTAGCTCAGCCACTTCTTCATCACCTGATAGCCGCCGATGGTGTAACCCCACACCCTGTCCGGCACGTTGCGCCAGTAGGCGACGTCGTTGAGGTAGATGTCTCGAGTGGTCTCACCCAGCCGCGCTCGGGCCTCCTCTTGGGTCAGTCCAAGCGACTCCGCGCCGAGGGCAATCGCCGCCGCTTCCTCGGGCGTGTAGTCGCGGCTCACGGACTTCCCCGAGCCTGGCATGGTCACCCCGCTCTTCCCAGCGTGCCCCCAGCCCGCCTTCACGGCTAGGTCACCCGCCTCCGGGTTCAGTGCGCCCTTGCCCTCCCGTGTAGCGACGGCGACTTCCCGGAGTTCCCGGCGAGCCGCGCCAGATGTCACTCCAGGCACCGGGTCCTCCGTATCGAGCAGGGCCGCGATCTTCTTCCCCAACTCGGCCGAGGCGAGCAGCGCATCCTTCGAGTCCGGCAGAGGGACCCGCGGCCAATCGCGGCGGATGCCGTCGGCGTTTTCAGCGAGATAAGCGGGTGAGTACCCGATGGCAAGCGCGTGCATCCAGATCAGCCCCGCCATCTCCGCGTCAACATCGGGTTCCGCAATGCCGAGCGACGCGAGGTAGGCGCGGGTAGCGGGGGACAGGTTGGCGGTCGTGGTCACTCCGCTGTCGATGAGACTGCCCTGGGGGCCATTGCCTGCATGCCCGTGCTGTAGGCGTACCGGGAAGTAGTACGCGTCGCTCATACCGGCGCTTCTGTGACAACGGCCACTGCGCAACCCGGAGGAACTGCGGGCGGCGATCGGCCGCTTTGTGGCTTACTACAACAGCCAGCGCTACCACGAGGCGCTGGGCAACGTCACCCCCGATGATGTCTGGTACGGCCGCAGGGAGGGGATTCTCAACCGGCAAAAGGCGTTGCGAATCCGCACGCTGGTCCCCCGCCGGGAGCACTATCGTAAGGTGGTCGGACCGTGCAAGGATACAAGGACAGAAAGCCGGAGGTGTAGCTTCCTTCACCCCCTACTTTGTCCCAAAAACGCTGACGCTCTACATGCACAAAGCCAGTATTCCTATAGAACAAGAGCCTCTTTAGTTCCATGTGAAGTGCTCAGTCTGGTCGATTCGGTCTGTTCTCCCGCTACTGAGTCCTAACCACATCCTCGGGTTGGCAGGAAGGTCACGAACCCTTCGGAACAGCATGATGGTTCGCGCACGATAACGCTCACGGCTACCGCGGAGAGAGGAAGAAGATGAGAGGAATCCGATTCGCTGTTGCGATACTGCCGTTGGTAATGTCTCCACTGTTCGCGGCATTGGGGCTGGCGGCGGCGCCGGCTGAGAAGAAGTTCGTCCAGCTGGGCTGGGATATGCCAACCACCCAGTACCTGCGCGCCAATTGGCGCGAAATGGACCAGACTGCCGTTTTCGACGGCGTCATCTTCCAGGCCACGATCGAGCGAGGTGGCAGAGACGTCGGCACTTCGTCGATGTGGGACGCCACTCCCTGGCAGCGAGAGTGGTTCGCGCCAGTCGTCCAGGACCTGGAGACGTGCATGTTCAGCCAGTTGGCCGACAACTTCCTCCGGCTCAACTGCTCTCCGGGGACGCTCGACTGGTTCGATGACGCGGGCTGGGCGGCGCTGGCGAACAAGGTCGCCATCGCC
>Ga0315275_10005429_pt1 | contig 12082 bp, 11 predicted proteins | sample YL17G03_0_MG_FD_205557 | JGI IMG/M metagenome (GOLD analysis project Ga0315275, IMG submission 205557) | Sediment microbial communities from Yellowstone Lake, YNP, Wyoming, USA - YL17G03_0 | ecosystem: Environmental > Aquatic > Freshwater > Lake > Sediment | place: USA: Wyoming | collected... | reverse complement strand
GGACTTCCTGATCGAGGGCGGTACCGAGTGCCTGGTGGTCTCGGGCTCGACCGGGGAGGCGGCGACCTGCAGCGTGGAGGAGCGCCGCGCGCTGTGGCGCTTCGCGAAGGAGCGCGTGCGCGGGCGGGTCCCGGTGGTGGCAGGCACCGGCACGAACTCGACCGCCGACACCATCGTGCTCACGCGGCTGGCCGGGGAATGCGGGCTAGACGGGGCGATGATCGTGACCCCCTACTACAACAAGCCCACGCCCCGGGGTCAGGTGGCCCATTTCGCGGCGGTGGCGCGGAGCACGCCGCTCCCGCTCATTCTCTACAACGTGCCCGGCCGGACCGGGACAAACACCCTGCCCGAGACCATCGAGCAGGTGCAGAGCCTGCCCAACGTGGTGGCCGTCAAGGAGGCATCGGGTTCGCTCGATCAGGCGAGCGCCGTGCGCGCGCGGACGAGCCTGAGCCTGCTGTGCGGGGACGACTCGCTCACCCTGCCGATGATCGCGGTCGGGGCTGTTGGCGTGGTCTCGGTGGTCGGGAACGCCGCGCCGCGCGAGATGCGCGCGCTTTGCGACCATGCCCGCGCCGGGCGGATGCAGGAGGCCGAGGCGATCCACCGCCGGCTGTTGCCGCTCTTCAAGGCGCTCTTCATCGAGTCCAATCCCGGGCCGGTCAAATTCCTGCTCGCCGCCATTGGTTTGATCGAGAACGAGTTGCGGCTACCGCTCGTTCCGGTCGAGCCCGCCAGCGAGGCGGCGATCCTGGCTGCTGCGGGTCTTGCCGGCATCCGGCTGTCGGCGGTCCTATCCACCCCGGCGAAGGACCGGCAGCCATGATCCCGCTCGTGCTGGTCGGCGCCGCCGGGCGCATGGGGCGCGCGGTCGAACAGGCCGTCGCGGAAACCCCGGGGTTCGTCATCAAAGTGCGCGTGGAGCGCGCGGCTGATGTGCCGCCTGGCGTGGTCGGGTGGACCACGGACGCGGCCGCGGTGGTCGGCCCGGGAGACGTCGCAATCGAGTTCAGCGGCCCGGTGGCCTGCGCGGCGCTGGCCACGCTGTGCGCGGAGCGCGGGACGGGGCTGGTCTCGGGCACGACCGGGCTCGACCCGTCGCAGGAAGAGGCGGTGCGCTTTGCCGCGCGCCGCGTGGCTGTGGTGCGCGGGGCCAACTTCAGTCTCGGCGTGGCGGTCCTGCGCCGGGCGCTGCGTGCCGCCCTGGCGGCACTGCCACCCAGCTGGGACATCGAGATCGTCGAGCGACACCATCGCCTGAAGGTGGACAGCCCTTCGGGCACGGCGCTCATGCTGGCCGCGGACGCGGCCGCCGGCCGCGGCGGGGCCGGAGGTGTTCCCTGCTTCGGCCGCGGGCAGGGGCGCACGGGCCCGCGTCCGGCGGGGGAGATCGGCGTGCACTCGGTGCGCGGCGGGAGTTGGACCGGCGAGCACGCGGTGCTGCTCGCCGGCGAAGGGGAGTGGCTCGAGTTGAGGCACGTCGCGCAGGACCGCCGGGCGTTAGCGCACGGGGCGCTCGCCGCCGCGCGCTTCGCGGCCGGCGCGGCACCGGGACTCTATACTATCGAGGATGTGCTGGCCGCCGGGATCCGCCCGCAGTAGTCCGACCGCCATCCGGAGTCCTTCGAAATGCGCCTTCGGCTTTCGCCGCTCGCGCCGGTCCTGACCCTGCTGCTCTTCCTTCCCTCCCCGGCCGCGCGGGCGGCCGAGTCCGCCCACACGCAGGATCTCGATGCCGGCGGGGGAGAGACGCGACACCGCGCCGGCAGTGGCCACGGTCACCCACGCTTCGCCCGTGGCCTCATCGATGGCGATCTCGCGCGCCTCGGCCTGTCCCGTGATCACGAACTGGACCGTGCCGTCGGGCGCGAGTGCGACCACCCGGTCGACCCCGGAATCGGCGACCCAGATGCGGCGGCGAGTGGCGTCCACCGCGATGCCGACAGGTCCCGCGCAGGCCGTGATGGTGTCGAGCGCGGTGCCACCGGTCGCGAGCAGCGCCTCGCCGGTTAGCAGGGTCGCTTCCGAGAGCCGGTCGAGGCGCACGGTCTCGTCATAGAGGTGACCGATCTCCGCAGGCGCGGCGGCGCTGAGATAGCTTTTCTAGCTGCGGTTGGCGCGGCTGGTCAGCGCGAAAGATAGGCCGACGAGCCCGGCGCCCGCCAGCAGCGAGCCGTAGACCAAGTGGTGCGGAGCGCGCACCGGTGGCTCGATTGGCACAAGCTCAAACGGACCGGCCGCCTGGCTGGCGGCACAGGCGGCCGGAAGGGGAATCTCGAAGAGGAGGCTGGCCGCCAACAATGCGGCCACGATACGCTTCATGGCATCGGCGTCAGGCCGGCAGCTTGGCCGCGAACAGGGCCAGGCGTGACTTCTGCCGGCTGGCAGTCTCCTTCTTGATGACGCCCTTGGCGGCGGTGCGGTCGAGGATCGAAATGACCGCCTTCAGCGCGGTCTCGGCCTCGGCCCTCTTCGTGGCGGAGCGCACGGCCTTGACGGCGGACCGCATGCGGCTCTTGACCGCGATGTTGCTCGCGCGGGCCTTCTCATTAGTCTTGACACGCTTGGCCGCGGACTTGTGATGCGGCATTCGTTCCTCCTTGGGGACGGCCTGCAACGGAAATTGGCCACGTACGTTACGGCTCGCGCTCGGGGGGTGTCAAGCCGGGTAGCATGGCGGCAACGCCGCGGGTGAAGAAGCCGCTTTGAGGGCGATGCGAGCAGGTGTAACGTGTTTCCTTCGAGCGACCCTCCATGGTCCCTCCGGAGGCCTTCTTGAGCGCTCTGGGCGAAAAAGTCCTCAATCTGTCGGCCCTGCCGGGGGTTTACCTCTTCAAGGACCCCGGTGGCGCGGTCCTGTACGTCGGCAAGGCCAAGAGCCTGTCCGCCCGGGTCCGCTCCTACGTAAGCGGGGAGAATTCGCACCCCCGCCTGCGCGAGTTGATGGCCGAGGCGGTGGATCTCGACAGCATCCTCACCGACACCGAGGCCGAGGCCCTGCTGCTCGAGGCCACGCTGGTGCGGCAACACCGGCCGCGCTACAACGTGCTCCTGAAGGACGACAAGTCATTCCCCTACGTCCGGCTGAGCGTCCAGGAGGAATACCCGCGCCTGTCGGTCACCCGCCAGGTGCGCAGCGACGGGGCGCGCTATCTCGGGCCCTACACCGATGTGAAACATCTGCGCCGTACGCTGCGCGAGGTCCGACGCCTCTTCCCGGTGCGGACCTGCCGCAACTTCGCGGACTATCGCCGCGCCAACCGGCCCTGCCTCTACTACCACATCCGGCGTTGCGCTGGGCCGTGCGCGACGCGCGCGAGCCTGACTCCCGAGTCCTACCGCGCCATCGTGGACGGGCTGCTGCTCTTCCTCACGGGCCGTGACGTCGAACTGCTTCACACTCTGCGCGAGCGCATGGGGCAGGCCTCCGGGGGCCGCCGCTACGAGGAGGCCGCGCGGCTGCGCGACCAGATCGCCATGCTCAAGCAGGCGCGCGTGCCGCAGCGGGTTGTAAGCCCGGCGGGCCGCGACACCGACGTGCTGGGGCTCGCGCGTCACGGCCGCCGCGCCGCGGTGGCGGCGCTGCTGCTGCGCGGTGGCCGCGTGGTGGCGAAGGAGACGCGCCTGCTCGGCCGGGCCGACATCCTCGGTGACGAGGCGCTGCTGCAGCAGTTCCTGGCGCAGCACTATCTCGCGGGCGCACCCGTGCCGGAACAGCTCGTCGTGGCCGCCCTGCCGGCCGATGCCGAGGTGACGGTCGAGGCGCTCTGCGCGCGCGCCGGCCATCGCGTCGAGCTGCGGGTGCCGCGCCGTGGGCGCGCGCGCGCGCTGCTCCTCTCGGCCGAACGGAACGCGGCTCACGCGCTCGAGGACCTGGCCGCGCGCTCGGCCGGCCGGCGCTCCCGCTTCTCGCCCGAACTGCTGGAGCTGCAGAAGGCGCTGGCGCTCGCCGAGCCGCCCTGGCGGATGGTGTGCTTCGACATCTCGAACCTGGGAGACGAGGGTGCGGTAGCCGCGGTCGTGGCCTCGGAGAACGGCCGCCCGCGCACGGGGCTCTACCGCCGCATGCGGGTGCGGCGGCCGGGCCCCGACGACTTCGCCATGATCGGCGAGGCAGTCGAGCGCTACTGGACGCGTGTCGAGTCAGGGGAGGAGCCACGGCCGGACCTGGTGGTCGTGGACGGCGGCGCGGGCCAGATCGGAGCGGCGCGCGCCGCGCTCGACCGCGTGACGACCAGGCCCGTGCCGCTGATCGGGCTCGCCAAGCGCGAGGAGACGGTGGCGCGCGAGTCGGGCGATCCGCTTACACTGCCGCGCCGCAGCCCCGCGCTGCGCGCTCTCCAGCGGCTGCGCGACGAGGCTCACCGCTTCGGCCTCACGTATCATCGCAAGCTGCGCGGGCGCGCCCGCCTCACGAGCGTCCTGGACGAGGTGCCGGGTGTGGGACCGGCCCGGCGCGCGGCCCTGCTCAAGGCCTTCGGATCGGTCGCAGCGCTCGCCGGGGCGTCACCGGAGGAGATCGCGCGACGCGCGAAGCTGACGCCGATTCTCGCCGCGCGCGTGGCGGCCAGCCTGAGTGGTGGTGCCGCGGGCGGGCTCGCGGGTCGGGGAGACACGACCGTCCCCGGTGCGGCGAACCGACCCATGCGGCGGCCGGCATGAACCTGAAGGGCGCGAACGCCCCGGCCGTCCGGGAGGCCGGGAAGCGCCCGCGGCGGCCGGCGCCCGCCGTGCTGCCGGCACTGGACGGGCCACTCGAGGGCTTCCTGGACGAGCTGCGCAAGGGACGCCGGCTCAGCGACAACACGGTGAACGCCTACGCCCGCGATCTCGCGGACTACCGCGCCTTCGCGCTGCGCCATGGACTCGCGGGCTGGCCCGAAGTGACCTCGACATTCGTTGACGGCTACTTCGCGCTGTTGCTGACGCGCGGCCTCTCGGGGGCGACCGTGGCCCGGCGGCGCTCGGCGCTGCGCGGCTTCCACGCCTGGCTCGCGCGGGGCACGGGCGACGCGAGAGGTCCGCTGGACGCGCTGCCGCCACCCCGGCGCGAGCGCCGCCTGCCGCGCGCACTGTCAATCGAGGAAGTTGAGAGCCTGCTGGCGCAGCCCGGGGGGGAGGAGCCCCTGCGGTTGCGTGACCGCGCCATGTTTGAGCTGGCCTACGGCAGCGGGCTGCGGGTCTCGGAACTGTGCGGGTTGAAGCGCGCGGACCTCGATCTCGTGAACTGCCTCGTCACCGTGATTGGCAAGCGGGACAGGCAGCGCTCGGTGCCCTTCGGCCGGGCGGCCGGGCGCGCGCTGCGGGCGTACCTCGACCGGGCCCGCCCGCTCATCGTGCGGCGCGAGCGCCACGACTTCGTCTTCGCCAACGCGCGCGGCCGGGGCCTCTCGCGCATGGGCTTCTGGAAGATCCTGCGGGGCCACGCGCGCGCGGCGGGGATCGCCGGCCGCGTCCACCCGCACTTGCTGCGGCATTCCTTCGCCACGCATCTGCTGCATGGTGGTGCGGACCTGCGTGTGGTGCAGGAGCTGCTGGGCCACGCGTCGGTGGCGACTACCGCGATCTACACTCATCTGGACCGGGCCTATCTGCGGGAGGTGCACCGCACCTTCCACCCTCGCGCCTGAGGGGAATCGATTCAGGAAGGGGTCTTGAATGCGCAGGACCCGTGGCGTCTGGCTGGTGGCCGCAGTGGTGCTTGTCGTCGGCGTGGCGCTCGGGGGCCTCGCGGCGGGCTCGGCGCAGGCGAAGTCGATCGTCGTGTTGCCGCGGCCCGGGCAGGTGGGCGTGAGCGGCAGCTGCCTGTACGGAACGCTGCTCGGTGCCGGGAGCGTGGGCGACCAGTTCGGCAGCGGCCCCGGGATGGCGGTGCGCATGCGTTATCGCATGCGGTATGAGCGCGGATTCGGGCTCACCTTCGAGACCCGCGGGCTCGACGTGCGTGACGGCGCGCGCTTCAAGGACCCCCTGGGCGTGAGCGACGCGACCGCCGACACGCTGCTCCATCCTGCCAGCCCATACGCGCCCAGGAAGCTCGATCTCTCCCTGTACGGAGTGGACTTCTACCAGATGTTCGGCACCCGCACGAAGACAATTAGGATGCTCAGCGCCGGCGCCGGCATCGCCCACCCTGTACGCACCTTGAACGACGGCCACAGCGACTTCCCGTTCGGCGACGGCGCCTACCTCAGCGCCGGGGCCGGAGTCGAGCGCTTCTTCTGGCAGAGCCTGGCCTTCGACATCGGGGCGCGCTACCAGGCGGTCTTCGTCGATGGCAGTGTGAACCACGATCTCCAGCTCTCCGCCGGCTTCATCCTGTACGCGAGTCTCTGATGACACTGCCGCTATCAATCGCCTTCCAGGGCGCGGCCCGCACGGTGACCGGGTCGCGCCACATGCTGCGCTTTGGCTCGCGTTCCTGGCTATTCGACTGCGGCATCTACCAGGGCCACCGTGAGGAGGCGGACCGCGTGAACCGCGCGTTCGCCTTCGCGCCCGTGGAGCTCAATGACGTGGTGATCTCCCACGCCCACCTCGATCACTCCGGGAACCTGCCGACGCTCGTCCATCAGGGCTTCCGCGGCGCCATCCACCTCACCCCGGCCACCGCGGACCTCGCGCGCCCGTTGCTGGCCGACAGCGCGTTCCTGATGGAGCGCGATCTCGAACACGTGAACCGCCGCGCACGGGCGAAGAGACAGGCGCCTCGCAAGCCGCTCTACCGCCCGGCCGACGTGGTGCCGACGCTCGAGCGCTTCGTGACGCACGGCTACCGTGATCCGTGGCCGCTGGCCGATGGGGTCGGGGTCGAGTTCTGGGACGCCGGCCACATCCTGGGCTCGGCGCTCACGATCTTCGAGTTTCGCAGCAGCGGGCGCACCCTGCGGCTGGGGATGACGGGGGATCTCGGGCGTTGCCAGCGGCCCATCCTGCGCGACCCGGACGTCCCCCCGGGCGTTGACGTGCTGGTGCTGGAGAGCACCTACGGCGACCGGCGGCACCCGCCCGAGGAGGAGACCGTGCAGGCGCTGCAGGAGACGGTGACACGCACGCTCGGGCGTGGCGGGCGACTCATCGTGCCCTCCTTCGCGGTGGGGCGGACGCAGGAGTTGGTGGCGACCCTGCACGACCTGATCGAGCGTCGCGCGGTACCCGACGTTCCCATCTTCGTGGACAGCCCGCTGGCGCGCGTCGCCACCGGAGTCTACCGGCGGCACCCCGAGTGCTTCGACGCCGAGACGCACGACGCCTTCGTGAACCATGGTGGCGCGCCCTTCGGCTTCGCGCGCCTCCGCTACGTGAGCAGCGCGGACGAATCCAAGGCGCTCAATGGGCGCGACGAGCCCTGCATCATCATCGCCGGCTCGGGGATGTGCGAAGGCGGACGCGTGCTGCACCATCTGCGCTACGGGCTCGGCGACCCGAAGAACACCGTGCTGTTCGTGGGCTATCAGGCGGAGGGCACGCTGGGCCGCCGCCTGCGGGACGGCGCCGAGGTCGTGAACATCTTTGGCGAGCCCGCCCGACGGCTCTGCGAGGTGGCGGCGCTGGACGGCTTCAGTGCGCACGCGGACCAGGCCGAGATTCTGGACTGGGTCGGCCGCCTAGATCCAGCGCCGCGGCGCATCTTTCTCGTGCACGGCGATGTCGGGTCCGCGGAGACCCTGGCCGGACTGCTGCGCGAGCACGTGGGGGCCACGGTGGCGATCCCCGGGCCGGGGGAGGAGGCCGCGTTGTGGAGTTGACGAAGCCCCGCGCCTACCAGGTCGGCCAGCGGTTGCGCCACCCGCAGTTCGGCGAGGGCCTCGTGGTCGAGGTCCACACCGACCGCGGTCGCGAGGTTCTGGAGGTGGTCTTCGACGGCCAGCTCCGCCGCCTTTCGGCCCAACGCGAGTGGGTCGTAGTGGACGCCGGTGCGCCCACGCCGGCCGGCGGCGACGCTGTTTCGCCAGCGCGGGCCTGGCACGCCCAGGGCGACCGGCTGCTGGAGTCCTGGCAGCGCGGCCAGGTGGTGCCCGCTGCGCGCTTCGAGTTGCACTCGGAGGCCGAGCGCTGGTCCGGCTGGGTCGGCACGGACCGGCTCATCTCGCTCGACTCCCTGCGCGGCGTCGAGCGCTTCCCCCACCAGATCGCGGCCTGTGCGAAGGTCATGCGCGACCTCAACGGGCGCGCCATCCTGGCCGACGAGGTCGGGCTGGGCAAGACCATCGAGGCCGGGATCGTCATCAAGGAGTATCTGCTGCGCGGCGCGACGCGGACGGTGCTGGTGCTGGTGCCGGCCTCCCTGTGCGAGCAGTGGCGCGGCGAGCTGTGGGAGAAGTTTGAACTCGATTTCGTGGTCTCCCGCGGCCCCGCGGGGCAGTGGGGCCGCCACCCGCTTGTCATCTCCTCGATTGAGACCGCGCGGCACGAGCGCCACCGCCGCCGCGTACGCGGCGCCAACTACGACATGGTCGTGGTGGACGAGGCGCACCGGCTGCGCAACCACCTCACGCTGGGCTGGCGGTTCGTGAACGACCTGAACCCGCGCTACCTGCTGCTCTGCACCGCCACGCCGGTGCAGAACGACATGCGCGAGCTGTACAACCTGGTGACGCTGACGCGTCCCGGGACGGTGGGCACGTTCTCGCAGTTCCGCCGCGACTTCCTCTCGGGGCACGACAGGCGCACGCCGCGCAACACGCCCCGACTGCGCAACCTCCTCAAGGTGGTCATGATCCGCACGCGGCGCGGCGACACCGACCTGGTCTTCGCTCCGCGCAAGGTGGAGACCCGCTGGGTGACGCAGACCGCGGCCGAGCGCGGTCTCTACCGGCAGGTGAGCGAATTCGTGGCCGACGCCGTCCACGGTGAGCAGGGCGGACCGGGCCGGCCGCACTACTTCACGCTCATGGTGCTGCAGAAGGAGATGGGCTCGTCCTGGGCCGCGGCGCGAGCCACGCTCGAGCACCTGACGGAACGCCCGGATGGTCTCGACCCGCGGCGCCTGAAGCTGCTGGCCGCGCGCGCGCAGGCGGTCTCGGCGAATCCCTCGAAGTTGCGCACGCTGCAGCGTGTGCTGGGCGGACTCGCGGGGGAGAAGGCCATCATCTTCACCCAGTTCCGCGCCACCCAGGACGCCATCGTCTCCGACCTGTCGGCCGCGGGCGTGGAGTCGTCGGTCTTCCACGGGGAACTGGGCTGGCGCGAGAAGGAGGAGGCGCTCGAGCACTTCCGCACCGTCTCGCCGGTGCTGGTGAGCACGGAGGCCGGCGGCGAGGGGCGAAACCTCCAGTTCGCGCGCATCGTCATCAACTACGACCTGCCTTGGAACCCGATGCGCGTGGAGCAGCGCATCGGGCGCGTGCACCGCCTGGGACAGCGCCACCCGGTGCGCGTCATCAACCTGGTCGCGCGTGGCACCATCGAGGCCTACGTGCTCGAGATCCTCGAGCGCAAGATCCGCATGTTCGAGCTGGTGGTGGGCGAAATGGAGGAGATCCTCGGGGCCTGGCAGGTCTCGGGCTCGTTCGAGGACGAGGTCTTCCGCCGCTGGACCGAGTCCACCAACCCCCGGGTGCGCAAGCGCAAGTTCGCCGAACTGGCCCAGCACCTGGTCGTGGCCCACCGGCTCTACCAGCAGCAGAAGGACTCCGAGGACTGGCTGTTCCCCTCGGTGACCGAGAAGGAAGAGGCGTGAGCCCCTCCCGGCGGACCGCAAAGAGCGTGGCGATCCGGCGCGCCGACGCGCGACGGGGGCCGGGCAGCGAGGGTGGGACCGGCATGTCGCCCGCGCCGCCTCCGAGCCTGCCACCCGAGTGGCGCGAGTTCGTGGGCCGCTGGCTCGAGGCCGAGGGTTGCACGATCAAGCCGGCCGCACGCGGCGACTGGGAGGTGGACCTGACGGCCGCCCTGCGCCACCGCTGGCGCCGCCAGCGCGTGCGGCTGGTGTTCGACCCGCTGCGCCCGACCCTGCCACGCGGCGCCTGGTTCACCGCCCCGGGCAGCAGCGCCGGGCGGCGCATCCTCGAGGCTGCGATGGAAGAGCCGGTGCTTACGCGGCGCACGGCTCTCGCACACGTGCCCGGGGTGAGCGAGGAGGGCCTCGCGACGGTCTGCAAGGTGCGCGGCCTGTCTTGGGGACCGGCACGCCTGGGTCCCGTGCGCTACGAGCGCCGCGTCTCGTTCCACGCGGTGGCGACGCGCTGGGGCGGCCTGCCCTGGCAGGAGCCCTGGGTGGTGCTGATCGGGCCCACCGGCGAATTGCTGGAATGGCACAGCGCCCCCGAGGTGCCGGACGTGCGTTCTCGCGACGGGCTCTACCAGATGGAGGACGAACTGGAGCCCGAGCAACGCGAACGCTGGATGGAAGTCACGCGCGCCCATTTCGAGCGGCTGCTCGATGGGCGAGAGCAGGAATGGGAGCGGCAGATGGGACGGCTGCGCGACGGCGAGCTCGATCGCCTGGGCGCTTTCTTCGCGGCCCGGCTCGAGGAGGAGCAGGAGCGCTTGCGGCGCCGCACCTCGAACGCCGAAGAGGTGGAGATCGAGCAGGGCGATAGCACGTCGATCAAGCTCGAGTGGGACCGGCGCGCGGCCGAGGTGCGCGGACGCTGGGCGATCCGGACCGACATGCGGGTCTGGGGACTCTCGGAGTGGGCGTGGCCGGTCGCGGATCTGGAGCAGGAGCTGCGTTCGGGAGCGGTGCACGTGCGGGTGAAGAGCGTCGTGGATGTGGCGCGCGGGCGCCCAGACCTGCCGACGTGCCCCTCCTGCAGTACGCGGGCGGAGATGCTGGTGCGCGCGCACGGGACGGTGGCGTGCGTGCGATGCGCACCCTGACGGGCGGCCCGCATCTGCGCCTCCTTCCATGTGCTGCGCGGTTCTTCCCGCAGAACCAGGCCGGCTTGACGCTCGCCCGAGCGCGGGATAAGGTTCTTCGTCCGCTGCTTCTCACTCGACCTCGGACCGAGGTTGAGCCTGTCCTTCGAACCGGAGGAGTGTCTTGACGTTAGAGCGAGAGTCGGCTCGACTGGAGGACCCAGGGGCAAAGCTCCTGGACTCGATTTCGTCCCACTGGGCGCGGTACGGGCGGATGGTCATGATCGGTGGGGGCGTGGTCGCCGCGATCGCGGTCGGCGCCTTCTTCACCCTGCGCGCTCGCGCTGCCGATGAGGAGCAGGCGGCCGGGAAGCTCGCCGAGGCGAACCTCTTCTTCTGGCAGGGCGCCTACGACCGCTCGCTCCCGATCGCGCTGCAGGTCGCCGTGCAGTGGCCCAAGAGCCCGAGCGGCATCGATGCGCATCGGCTGGCGGGCGACAACCACTTCTGGCTCGGGAAGTTCAAGGACTCGGCCGCGGAGTACCGGCTCTACCTCGCCAGGAAGAAGTCCGGGCTGGTCTCCGAGACCGTGCGTCGCAGTCTCGCCTATGCGCTCGAGAGCGACCATCAATTCAAGGACGCTGCGCTGGTCTACGTAGGCCAGGTGGGTAAGTTCGACCGCGAGTCGTCGGCCGAGTTCCTCTACGCGGCCGCGCGTTGCTACCGGCAACTGAACCAGCCGAAGGAAGCCGAGCAGGTGCTGAAGCGCCTGCTCGACGAGTATGGGGAGACCTCGCAAGCGAATCGCGCCCGCATCCTGCTGGCAGAGTTGGCGGCCGCTCCGCGCTGAAGCGGATGGCCACTCCGGAAGGACGCCTTGAGCCAACAGTCCCCGGTCGATCTGCTCTTCCTCTGGCATCACCATCAGCCGGACTACCGTAGCCCCCGTGAGGGCCGGGCCGTCCTGCCATGGGTGCGCCTGCACGCAACCAAGGACTATCTGGACATGGCCCTGCACCTTGAGGGCCATCCGGGCGTGCATGCCACGTTCAACTTCGTCCCCTCGCTGCTGGATCAACTGGACGAGGCGGCGGCCGGTGGCCGCGAGAGCCTCTTCGACCTGCTCGCCCGCCCCGTCGAGAGCCTGACCGAGAGCGAGCGCGCGGTGATCCTGTCGCGCTGTTCAGCCGCCCCCCGGCATGCTTTGGAGCGCTGGCCTCGCTACCGGGCTCTGGTTCTGCGGGTCGCGCGCGCGCGCGCCTCCGGCGTCAGTGAG
>Ga0315275_10005427_pt1 | contig 12083 bp, 13 predicted proteins | sample YL17G03_0_MG_FD_205557 | JGI IMG/M metagenome (GOLD analysis project Ga0315275, IMG submission 205557) | Sediment microbial communities from Yellowstone Lake, YNP, Wyoming, USA - YL17G03_0 | ecosystem: Environmental > Aquatic > Freshwater > Lake > Sediment | place: USA: Wyoming | collected... | reverse complement strand
CCCAAGCCTACGGCCTCGACGGCGGCGACCCACTGGGTGCCGTCCCAAATCAGGTCCCAGGCAGATGTTTGGCCGCTGGCGATCAGTGACCAGGTAGCCCCGTCCGAACTGCTATAGACCTGGTTAAGGAAAGTCCCGTTAAAGTACTCTCGAGCCAAGGCCGTTACCCCGTTGTATGCGGTGATGAATAGGCCGACCAGAGGGCCGCTAGTCACGGCGACTTTTGTTATCAGGGCATCGTCCGAGTACTTAAGCCCGTTAAAGGTCCCCGCAATGATCCACCTGGAAACGGTAGGAAGCATCGAGGTCAGCCTTGCGGCGCCTCCCTGGCCGGTCGGGGTCGACCCAAGCCAAGACTCGCTTGCGCCGGCGGGGGCAACGCTGTTGACCGCGGCGGCTCCAGTTATGTTGGAATCAGCCGCGACCGTGATCTCGTTTACCGAGCCGGTTACGACAAGCCCGGGGCCTGCCTTGATGCTGCGCAGGTTAATGATATTGGCGAGCTTATTCGAGAAAACTCCCTGGCCAGCTCCGAGGTTCGCGCACGTGGCCGTATTGTTGACGGTGACGCTCCCCGCTGCCGTGGCCATCGTAATGCCGCCCGTACCGGCAGTGAGGCTGTTGAACTGGAGCTCTCCGCTGGGTGCTACCTGCCCCGCGTAGATGGCCGCACTCCCAGCCGAGAGATTGCTCGCGGTAATGGTCGACGAGACCACGATGCCGTCATCCCCGCCAGAGTCAACGACGCTAGTGCCAAACCCGGCGGTGAGGCTATTGAAGGACAGGTAGGGGTCGGGGGTCCCCGTGCCAACCTTTCCCTTGTAAATTTGGACATTGGTGACGTTGCCGAGGGAGCGCCCTTCGAAGGCATCGAAGGCAGTTACCACTCCGTTCAGGCTGCGGGGCACTGTATTGTAGGCCGTGAGGACATCCAAACAGCTGAGGGTAGCATTGAGGGGGTTGGTCAAGAAGCTCACTCCGGAGAGGTCAGCGGGGCCGATGAGGCGCGACACGAGTTGCTTATTCGAGCCGCTGCAGACAGGAAGGCCAGGAACGAGGGCTTGGCAGGTGACTCGGGCGACATTCAGAGCAAAGCTGCCATCCTGGAGCTGTTCGGAGGTGAGACCCCCGTCGCCACTTCCCAAGAATACTGAGGACATGTTGGCAGGGCTGAAGCTTGCCGGCGATATCTATAGGGCGAATAGATATCTGCCGAATATTTCGGCCCTGAGTCGGCGAAACTCTCGAAGAATTCGGATTCTAGTCGCGGGAACGCTCCAGCAATATTTTTCGACCAAAAAGTTTTGTCCGGAGGGTATACGTGTCAACAACACAAAAAGCAACATGCCTCCTCGTCGTTCGGCGCATATGTCTCTTGCCCGCATGCATCGCCGCCAAGCAGGCCGGGGCAAGGTCTGGAACTGGATTAAAAAGGCTGCAGGCACAGTCGGCCGCTTCATCAAGGACAACAAGCTCATTTCGAAGGGCGCGGCGTTCCTGGCCCCCAAGATTGGAGGGCCTCTTGGTCAGGTTATTGGCCAAGCCGGCACGGCCGCGGGACACATGGGCCTGGGCCGTCGTCGCCGACGCGGAGGCGCCCTGCGGTTGGCTGGGGGCTATCGCCCGCGCCGCATGCGCATGTACTAAACAATCCTCTCGAGAGGCCCGTCGAGGGCTCGCCGAATGCCATGATCGCGCACTGCCATCAGCCAAGCCAGGGACAGCACTCCGCATACTTGGGAACCTCCACGCTGGTCGGCCACTCCATTAGCATCTTCGACGAAGTGCTCGTGGCTGATTTTTCGCACCGCCGCGGGGATGATCTTTGTTGCCGTACGGGCGAAGGAGTCGTAGATATACACCCGCCGAGATGGGCTGCTATAAAGACCCACCCAGTGCGCCCCAGGGCCTCCCTTGAAACCGCTGTTGACCACGTAAAAGCGGTTAGGGTGGACAACGGGAAGGCCATCGCTCGGGTAGACTCCGGCCCAGCGGCGCCCGAATTCTCGGAGACCGAGCTTGTCGATTTGGTCATCGAAGAGGGCATCGTTTCCGAGCTCCCTGAGGAGCTTCTTCTTGTAGGGCCTGAGGACTGCGGTCGTCATGGCCACAGCAATATATACCGCCGAAAAAAGAGGAGGGTCGGCATCTAGTGCGAGATTTCACGGCGGAGCCGTGAAATTTAGCCCGGTCATTGCTAGGCCTGTCATCTCTCGAACGAGCCCTCCGGGGCCTCCAGGGGGGAGAGCCTCGGCGGCCGCTTTTTCCGCGGCGGCGCGGGCTTTTGCCTGTTCTTTGCGCCGTGCCATGTCGAGCTTGCGTTCGGCTTTATGAGTCCGATGCCAGGCCTTCGTAGCGGGATTTGGGGCAGGGCCACGGATGTCCTCCGCGATGTCCGGCAACTCGCTGAGAAGCTCGTTGAGGGCGTTTACAGTATCGGTTACTTCGTCCTCGAGGGCGACCATTCCCCGAAAGTCTTCGTCCTCATCGACCTCTTGCTCTTCGCAAGCCGCGAGATTTCGGAGAACGACTTGAAGGTTGTTGAGATGGTTTTGGACTCCTCGAATGGTCTCATCGAGGGCTTGTTCGAGACTCATCTCCCTTCCGTGAAACTGGACAGAGCGCATGGACGCGGCGGAAGAAGCGACGGACATTATTACGGTGGCTCGTTTGCTCGGGGCAAGCTATTACGGCGCGCAAATAGTTTGCCGACAAATAATAGGCGCAGCATGGACGAGGACGAAAAAGGCGCGAGCCCAATTTATGGGTTCAACCCAGAGACACGCCGATACGTCCTCAAAAATGGCCCGACTTGGGCCCGGCTAGTGAAGCGCGGAACCGTTCAGGACGCCGCCCTCGTCGCGGCGTGGGCCTCGGCCAAGGAGGCAACCCGGCAGGGGCAGGTAGCCCGAGCAAAAGAAGCAAGGGCGCTGGGCCTCGGCATCTGCGGCGGAGTTCTCCCCGAAGCGACCCGGCATATTGTTCCGGCAGCCGTTGCCAAGCCGGCGCCGCCCCCTGTCGCCCGAAATTCTTCGGCGCTCCCCAGCGCCGCGCAAATTGCGGGGAGCCAGGGAGCGCGGGAGCTGCTGCGCAACATCGCTTTGGAAAACCGGGAAGCCCTTTGCCGCGAGGACATTACTCGCGAGGAAGCGGAGGAGCTTCTCCGAAAAGCATACACGGCGAGACTAGGCCGGTGACGGGAGCGGAGTCCAGATATTCCAGCGGAGAGGCATCGGGCTCCCCCGCGTGGCGTCCACGCAGACGCTATCGCGGGCATCGCGTCCATGCTGATCGAAGATAGCGGTCAAGGCGCCCGATGGCAGCCCGGCGCGGTTCTCGATTAAGGACAGCTCATTTTTAGCTCGCGGGCGCCAGATGACAAAGATGTCGGCCACTTTTTTCGCAATTACAGGCAAGTCGAAGAAGGACTGATGCGAGACGATTACCGATAGGTTTTTATGGGAGCTAGCGAACCGCATCAGAATTGCCAAGTCCTTCAGCCTCTGTTTGTTCGCGCTCACATATTCGATATCGTCCACGATCACCAGCCTCTTTATTGGCCTCTCTTCTCCTGTCTCTGGGTCCTCTTCCACAGTGGGGAGGCTGTCCCAGAAATCGAGACCAGGTATTTCCGAGAGTATTTCCGTTGGTTCCAGGTCATCGTATTCGCGGGTGGCTCCGGCGTCTTCATGACACACATACACCTCGTCGAAGGGGGGGTCCTGGTGGACAACTAGGTTTTTGGCCAGAGTACTCTTCCCCGAATTCGGGGGGCCGAGCATCAGCATCCGAAACGGACTGGGAAAGTTTGCGACATCTTTCCTCCGATTCTCGTCCCAGGATTCGCGGAGACTTTTGTCTGCGCAACCGAACGCAACGACCTTTTGATTAAACCTCGCCGCCATTTGTACCCGGTCCTATATAGGTCCAAGCAAAGAAAACTATGGCTGTTACTTATGCCAATGTCCGGGTATGGGGCTCCGGCCTCCGGCCCCGGGCGGCCGGGAGCATGTCTCCGGCGCTTCCTCCGTCTGCTTACAATCGGGCCCGGCTCACCGGAGTCAACAAAGCGAGCTGGCCGGAGCCTCGCCCGTTACGTGGTGCCGAGTTTCGTTCTTCCTCGTTTGCCGGTGCGCCCATTGCCGGGGGGTCTTCCGCGAGAGCCTTGCCCCCGGACGCTTATAATACGCGGAGGCTGACCGGCCGGAATCGCCGAGAAGCCCCGATACCCCAGCCACGCACCGCGAAAACCCGAGCAGCACTAATGGCAGAGGGGGACGCGGCCGCGGGCGATGGGGCTGAGCTTGCTCAGAAACCCGGCGGCACTCCGGAGCAGACCTTCGATATCGGCGAGATCGTTGCCGGCCTTAAGGCCGCGGCGGAAAGCGCCGAGACAGACGAGGAAAAGGACATCCTTGCCGAGCAGCTCGCGACTCTTCGCCCGTTCGTTCTTATCGCGAAGAAGCGGCAGCTCTCCGAGGAGGAACAGGGCATCGTCGACGAGGTCGGCCGCGCGCTTCTCGCCCAGGCCGAAGGGGCCGCCGGGGAAGAGGTCGCCGCGGACACTGCCCAGCGCGTCGCGTTCGACCGGGAGCAGAAGGCGATCAGCGACGCCCGCCAGGTCTTGGGCGAGCTTGAGCTCGAGCGGAACTCGAAGTTTGCCGAAGCGGAAGCACGCGCGAGAGAATACGATACCTTTGCCGAAAGCGCGAGGGCCCGCGAGAGGGAAATCGAAGTAGAACAGCGCGAGGCTGCCGCGGAGAAGGCTCGCGCCGTCTATGAGCAGCTTCAGCTGGAGGACGCTGCCAGAGAACTCCCGGGCAAGCGGGACCAGTACGAGCGTGTCCTTAAAGACGCCGTCAAGCGAGCGAAAAAGGCCAAGAACCCGAGGGCAAAGGCTGCCGCAGAAGGCCAAGTCGCTCTGGCGAGGCAGTCCCTGTACGACTTAAACGACCTCGCGGACCAGATCAGAAGTCGCCACGCCGAGGAGACTCTTGCCGAGCAGAAATTGCAAGAACGCGAGGACGACCTCGACAAGCAAGTAGAGGCCATCGCCGAAGAGCTCCCACGTCTTGGGATGGCGGCCCGCATCGCCGGACACGCCGCAGCACAGGCCCAGGCCGATCTGGAAGATGAGCCTCCGCCCCCCGCCGTTACCGTCCCTCGGAAGCGCCAGCGCCCTACCCCGGCGAGAGCAGAAACGGCACGACGGAAACAGATCGAAGACATTGCCGCAGCGATTGGCCCCCTATCGGAAGATATTAAAGAGGTTCTTCTGGCCGCGAAATCTTCGGAGAGGCCAAGGGCGGCCCGCCAGAGAAGCGCAGCGGCAGAAGAAGACTTCCCGGGCGCGCGTTTCTGGGGACTACAAGAAGAGCCGCAGAGCTCAGCAGAAGAGCTTCCCGCTAGCGGGCCGCCAGGAGCATGGTCCGTGCCGGAGGTCATGGACCCGAGGAATGAGAGAGCGGTCCTCTCGGAGACTCTCGAGAAAGTTCTCCGGGCCTCAGATCCGAGAGGAGTCCTCGGCACCAACAAAAAAGGAAAAGAGCCATCCAAGCAAGAGATGTGGGAAATGATCCGCGAGAAAGGCCTGGAAAAGAAGCTCGCTGCCGCTATGCGGGAACAGAGGCCGACGCGATACCAGAAAGTGGTTTAGGAGTCGAATTCGGTCGCCAGCGTGTCGAGGAGCTCTTTGAGGCTCCAGCGCTCCCCGCTAGGTTTGCCGACGGCGGGAGTTTTCGGTTTCGCCAGTTTGCCGGCCGAAGCGGCGCTCGAGTACGCCGCGATGCGCCGGAGCCGGTCCCCCGGACGGCACCCGGGAGCACGCTGAACGATTCTCTGGGGCTCAGGCGGCTCTGGCTCCTCTTCCTCGAAAAGCTCAACCGGAGCGGCTTGCAGCGGCCGGACAACGACCCGGGAGCCTCTCGCTTTTTCCCACGGGGCAAGCGATTTTCGGGCAAGCATGTCACAGGGAAAACGGCTCTCTTGCTTTCTATCAAAGCAAGCGAATAAGCGGGGTATCGTTATTTTTTAGACGGATCTCAACGGGACGGCCATACTGCTCAGTAGAACACTATACTTGACCAAAAGAGTAATGCTCCAGTAGTCGCCAGCCGTCGGCGTCGGGCGCAGCTCCTGGTCTCCCAGTGCCAAACGCACATACTGCTTGGGGCGCCCTATGAGCTCCCCGGCGTCGAAGAACTGGACCTGATTGGGCGCGAAATTGATTTGGCGTCCTGGCCCCACGTCAATGGGGATCGAGGCCAGAATGCCGCGGCTCGTGCCGTTTATCTGGACTCCCGTGGTTATGAAGTCGCTCTGAACCGTGTAGCTGTTCACGCGGTTCAGAGCAGCTTCCAGCGGTCCGAACTGGGTATAGCCCGCCACGAGGGCCACGATGGCCGGAGATCCCGTCGGCCAGCCTAGAATCTGGCCGACACTGTTCGCGGCTCCGATGGCGACCGAGTCGGCCGCAGTACTAAGCGTGATTCCTACCCGCTGTGTTGCGTTATTCGGGCTGAACAGGATGAGGTCAGGCGGTAAACCCAAATTCTGCAGAGCGATGGAAACGTAGCTCCCGAGAGCATCGAGGCTGTACAGCCCCTGGTCAATGACGATGGTGTAGGTCCCCGCTGGGGCAACACTAGTAGTGAAGGTCAGAGTGTTGTTGTTAAACAAGGCCGAAATATTTGGCGAAGTGTTCCAGACGGCCGCACTAATAACGCCCGCCATGCAATTCATCGCCGAGGCGGGCACGACAAAGGGACTATCAAAGGTCATCGCGAACGATGACCCGTCCGCCGAGACACTTTCGGCGCCAATGGCCGGGTCGCTGCTAAAGAGCAGACTTATCTGCTTTTCGATGAGGACTGCTGCCATGGCGTCGCGCTATTAAGCCCGATTATTATCCGCCCGGACAATCCTATCGGCCAATACATACTAGCTAGCCGAAGCCAGCCATGTCCGTCCAAGACGATTACAAGGAGGCCGCAATGGACAGCGTCGACCACCAGTGGGTCGAGGTCCCCTGCCAGCGTTCCGTAAGCGAGGCCCAGTTCGCCCAGGGAGTGCAAGACTACCAGTTTAGCATCTCGCGCCCCCAGGGGTTTGTTCCGAGCCAATCTTACTTTCGGGTTCAGATGGAGCTACTTGGGGCTGGCGACCCAGCCGCGGCCTCCCAGCCACTCTTGCGGGAACAGATCGCCTTCGCCGAGAATGCCGTCGGGAATCTCTGGACCAACGTCTTCATGAGGGCAGGCGGCCAGGACGTTAGTTCTTTGACGAGTTTTGCCCCACAGGCCTCGATGCTCCAGGCGCGCACCGGAAAGACCCGAGCCTGGCTGAACTCGGTCGGCAAGACTTGGGGTATGTCGGGGAGTTTTGCCGAGCGCTGCGCCATTGCCTCGCAAAGCGCCGCGGGCCTCGTCGCGAACGCCGCGCCGTCGGGTTTGTCTGGCTTCGATGACCGACGGGAGACCACTTACAAGCCTTGTGCGGCTGGCCAATTCCTCGCGGCCACTGTCGCCGTTGCATCTGCCAGCGATGCGCTCACGGGGGTGGGGACAGCGTTTACAGCCGACGACGTCGGAAATACCATCTTTGTCAATGGTATTCGCTTCACGGTCAAGGCATTTAACAGCGCTACTTCCCTCGCCCTCAGTGTCCCCATCGGAGCGGCGGCAATCGCCGCTACTGCCAACTGGTACATGGTGAAGAGGAACCTGCAACGCAGCGCCGAGGCTCGCAATCAAGTCTTCTGCCTTTGGAGGCCCCCGATTGGTATTTTCGAAGCCGAAGATATTGTCTTAGGCTCGGGCGACTACAGGATCTCGCTGACTCCGGATAGCAATTACCAGAGCACTGGCGTCGAAACGATCAACGACTCCCCAATTCCGGGAGTACTTGGGGTCGCGACATCGACATTTACTTTGAAAATTCTGAACGTCACTTTCTACGCGGCGACAGTGAAGATGAGTATCCCGGACTCGGTCCAAGAGCTCCACCTGAAGGAGTATATGGTCCAGCAGCGAGTCATGAACAGCTCGAACATAAATCTTAGCTTCTCGGTCCCTGCCTCCACTACTTGCCTCCATGTCATGCTGCAAGACAACCTGGCGGGCAATTCGGCGCGAATCCCACCTTCTAACTTCAAAGTATTGAATGGGAGCGATCTAAACATCAATGCGCTCCAAATCACCTACGACAACACAACGCTCCCTCAGACCCGTTGGCTATCTGGCTTCACGCCAAACCCGACCCCCGGGCGCAACACGGCTCTCTTGCAACAATTTTATAACCAGGGCCTGATTGCCCGCCGGGCCGAATCCTCGCCGGGAGGTGCTGAAAGCCTGAACGAATGGCTAGACCGTGGTCCTCTATACAGCTTCTATTTCGCGCGCGACGCGGCCAGCCGCAGCACCGATGTCCAGCTTCAAGTATCGTACGATGGGGCTGGGCTCGTCGGTGGATTCGACACGACCAGCAAGTTGTTCTTGATCGCAGAATATGACCGGTCGGTCCAGGTGACTACCTCGGGCGGTCTTATCACTGAGGTCCGCTCTTTGAACGTGTAGAAACTGAACGAAGGTCTCATAACGCAAAAAAACGACCTTGTTTGCCACAAAGAATATTCTTATTCCTCCTTGGCCTCCGAGAGTTCTAGCGCCGGCAAATCGGTCGCCACGATGGCTTTCTTTTCGGCCCTCGCCTTGGCGGACCGAATGCGGCCGGCCTCCCTCTTTTTCAGGTAGGCGGCCCGGGTCTTTTCAATCGAGGAGTGGACCGCCTCGTCGTCTGCGGCGAGGTCGTACTTTTTTCTCAGGAGCCGGTCCTCCAGGGCTCGGAGGATGCTCGGGGGCAGGCCGGCCAACGCATCAGAGTAACACGACGCGAACGGCGGGTAGGTTACTGGTTCCACTGGACCTTCTGGCAAATTTTGCTCTGTGGGCAAAGTCGGAGCCGTTTCCGCGAGAATTGCCGGCACTGGGGCCGGTTCCGAAGTAATTGCCGGCAAAGGGGTTTCCGAGGCTATGGGCGCAGGAACCGCGGCGATTTTTGCCGGCGCGGCGACCCGACGCGGCCGCGTGGTTGATTGCCCGAAGGCGCGCTGGTTGCTGGTCGGCATGGGTTCTCGAGTTCCTCGATATGGAGGGGCGGAAAAATGGCGATGGTGGATATTATTCCAGGTCACCGGACGGGATCGGGCGGGGCTCGGAGCGCTCTTGGCTCCGGCAAACGTAGTATACTCGACCGGCCTTAGAAACCATCTCCATCGCGTCTCTGCGAGAGACTTCTCGGCGCAACGAGCCCAGGCCAGAGTAGAAGACGGCCACCCACTTGTCTCGGCCGGTCTTGTACTTTTCGCCCGTTTTGAGGACCTCGTAGGCAGTTGCCCCGAGTTCTTGTTTTACTGTGCTGGGGAAAGGCCAGTCCGCCTGGAAGCTGTTGCCGTCGTCTCTCTGTGCCATGGTCGCGCGCCGTTATACTGGCGGAGAGATTCCGGGCCGGGAAAATTATTGACGACTGGCGCTTACTTTGCCCGTGCCGCGCGCGCCGCGACCAGGGCGCGCACCTCTGCCAGGTCCTCCGCGGACAGTTCGGCGAGATTCGCGTGGAGCTGCGCGAGGGGGTCGTTTACCCGCTCGTAGTGCTCTTGTGCACTGGCCCGGCTGGGCGCATGCCTCAGGGCTTGGGCGTGGATGGCGCGGGCCTGTCCGATGTTGCCGGCGTTTCCTTCTAAGGCCTCTGCCCGGACCGCTAGGGCAGCTCCGACAGCTCGGAGATCTCGCCTTTGAAGTCCCCAGGTCGATGTTAGCTGAGCAAGCCCCGTCATTGCTGTCCGCTTCTGCCCTATGGGGAGGGCGCGCCATGCCTCGAGATACTGTTCCGCGAGCTGGAGGCCAACCGCGGAAACCAGACTGTACCCGCTGGTATCGCCTCCCTTCTTTTTGAGCATCCCGGTAATTGCGCCCCGTTCCCCTACTTTGAGGGTCTCTGTCTCGCCGGGCCGTGCGCTCAAGATAACAAGCAAGTCGGCTGCCGCCTGTGGCGTTGCGGCTGGCTTGTCAACGAAGGCTTTAGCCCTGGCCACTAGGTCACCGATACGGGAGTAAGGGGCAGGGACTTCGATTCCGGCTGCCGCTCTCGCCTCGAGTCTCGGGGCCGCTTTGGCGTTGTGGGCTTCCGTCACTTCCTGGCGGAAGGTGGCCCCCGTCCTCGGGTCCGTCTTGGCGTCCTTGGGGTCGATCTTCAGAAGGCTCATGAGGCCATGCCTGAGGTTTTTGAGCGCCATAGCCGCGCTCGTCGCGTTCGAGGAGTACTTGGCCACCAGGGCATCCGCAGCGACGCTGGCCCTCTCTGGGGTCCACTCGACCCCTTCGAGCTTGGCCACTTCTAGGGCGTCCGCGATGGCCTGACGCGCTGGAGCGCTTAACAGGGCAAAGTCTCCGACGTACTGCGGGCGGCCGGCCTTGTCCCGGGTGACAAGGAAGCCGGCAATAGCCTCGCCGTAAGCTTTTGTTATCGCGGCGCGGACCCTGGCCTTGTTCCCCCGGTCGGTGAGCCGAGCGAAATACTCGGGGACGTGAGGGTGTTCCGCAACCATTCTCTCGGCATCGGACACAGTTGCCCCGATCGGCAGATATGGAGTGATGGTATTCATATCCTAGTGAGGTAGGTCACGCAAGTATACTGCGTATATACATTCCTCTAAGTAAAAAATATTGTGCATACATAAAATACGCATGCGTATACGAACAGAGTCGCCACAATATTAGAGAGCCGAGAAGAATACACATACACACAATGGACATGTCATCGTCTAACCAGCGTGCGGAGAGGCGTCTCCTGGCGGGGCTCGCCAGAGTTACCGGGCTTCCGGAAGGTACCGACTTCAAAGCGGAGTTTGCCGCTGCTACTCGGCCCCATGGCCGACACTTCAGCGAGCATTGCACAGGAGTCAGCAACGAGCATTGTTACCACCGCTCCGATGATACGGACTACGTCCGGCAGTCTATCCCAGAGCCCTACGCGCTGCCCATTCCGCTCCGCAACGAGGGTGACTCTCCTGGGTCGATCCGGTGCCCCTGCGGGTCCCTTATCATGCACGCCCACGTAATCTACAAAAAAGATAACCCGGGAGTCAACTTGATTGTTGGGAGTTGCTGCATATGTAGATTCCTCTCAGTAGGTAGACACTGTCGCCGTTGCTATGCGGAGCATAAGAACCGCCTCGACAACTTGTGCAATGCCTGCCGGGATCTCCCACGAGAGATACTCGATATGAGCGACAACGAGTATGCGGAACACAAAGCTAATTTGGCTGCCCATGAAGCGAATATAGCCGCCAGTAGGGCTGAACTAATCGCGCGGCTCGCCGAGCTCAAAAGGCTCGGGATATGCCTCACCTGTGCCCGGGCTCGAGTCAGACCTCCCTACACGGAGTGCTTTAAGTGCAAATTCCCGAACGAATGCTCTTCCTGTAAGAGCCCATGCCCAGAGCGATTTGACCGCTGCTTCAAGTGTTCCAAGGGCAACAAAGCCGCCTAAAGCCCAGTTGGTCGGTTCATCTTTTCCAGCATAGAAATTCGCCCACTTAGAGAGATGACAGGCCACACAATACACAAACCGCGACACTATGGACAAGTACACATCCGCCACACTGGCGCCCGTCTCGGCAGGGCAGCAGATCAATATTGATCGGCCAGAAGTTTCCCCGCTGGTATATACCTGCGCTGGGGACAACGACGACCTGATCGACGAACTCATGGAGGAGGTCGCCAAAAAGTTCTCTGGGCCGGGCTGTTTGGCGGAGGCTCGAAAAGCCGGGGAGTTTGTCCTCCAGACTGATCCGGGCCAGTCCGGCGGAGCCTGCTACGCGTACTCGAGTCTGGCCGCGTTCAGCGCAGGGATAGTGGAGTTCTCGGCCGAAGGTCACGAGGTCCTCGAGAAGATCGATGGAGGGCGACCCAGCCGGCCCGGGCTCGACTTTGATGTAAAAGAGCCGCTGACCGAAGTAGAAGCGACGATCTTCTCCGATGCGGCTTGCGGTGCTACTCGCCATACCCTGGAAGAGCTGGGGGCAG
>Ga0315275_10005425_pt1 | contig 12083 bp, 7 predicted proteins | sample YL17G03_0_MG_FD_205557 | JGI IMG/M metagenome (GOLD analysis project Ga0315275, IMG submission 205557) | Sediment microbial communities from Yellowstone Lake, YNP, Wyoming, USA - YL17G03_0 | ecosystem: Environmental > Aquatic > Freshwater > Lake > Sediment | place: USA: Wyoming | collected... | reverse complement strand
TGGCCGCCTCGTTGCCGTTCCCGATGTAGTACTTGTCCCCGTCCGCCAGGTATGTGCCGTCACCCTGCGGCTTGAGCATCATGTCGGACGAGTAGATGTCCGCCCCGTGCTCCTTCTCGGAAAGGCCAAAGGCGAAGACGCCGCCCTGCTGGAGCATCCGCCCCGCCTTCTTCTTGAGGGCCTCGTTCCCACTCATCCAGATGGGGCCAAGTCCCAGGATGCTCACCTGCCACGTGTACCAGTAGCACAGGCCGTAGAAGCCGAGGATTTCGTTGAACTCGCAGTTCCGCCAGGTGTCCCAGCGGGCCGCCTCGCCGCCATACCCGGGCGGGGCCAGCAGCGTCCCGAAGACCTTCTCGGCCTGCAGGAAGCCCAGGAAGTCCTGGTACCAGACCCTGTTCTGATCGTCCTCCTTGATTTTCTTTAGGCCCTTGCCCTCGAAAAAGGCAACGGTCTTGCGCATGATCTGCGCGGACCTCTCATCAGGGTATCTCCGCGTGAGATTCTTCGGATTCAACAGGATCATGGCCCCCTCCGTGGATGTCCGCCCGCTGTGCAGCAGTGCGAGTGATTACGTATAGTACCCTTCTCACCCCATCCCGCCTGCGGCCGCAAGCCTGACGTGGGGAGCGGAGAACCGGGAGCAGGAAACCGGGGGGAAAGAAGCACAACCCCATAGCGGCCCTCGCGGCCCGCGAGTGAATTAACTGGCATCAGATCCCTGAATTGCCGGCCCGCTCAACCGACCGCAAGACGAGGCGCCGAGATCTCTGTGGTCGCCGCACGAAGGCTGCGCCCACTGGCAACGAGAATGGGTACCGTGTCCCGAATGGCGCTAACTTAAGCCGACATTTCCCACATGAACTCGGCCCTGCCACCGTCATAGACGATCCGACCCGATCTGCTGCTTACTCCTGATGGCTCAACCAGGTTGAGATCTGGTTCGCCAAGATCGAGCGTGACGTCATCGCCCGCGGCGTCTTCACCTCAACCAAAGACCTCGCCAGAAAACTCGTGCGCTACATTCGCCGCTAGGACCAACCCCCCAAACCCATCAAGTGGAGCTACTCAGATCCCACCCGCCGCATCCGAACCGCCAGTTCCACTTCAACCGCTACAGGCCCTAGCCGTGTGACGCGGGCGCGGGGAGGGAGGAGCCCCGAGGACAACCCGACGCCCGGACTCTCGGTCCCGGCGCTGGGTCATCTCCGGCGCAGCAGTGGTAAGCTTGATGTCAACTTCAAGGGGCGTGCCGGACCCGCTCTGCCGACGAGGGGAGTCATGAGCTTCATCGACTTTCAGAGCGTTCATCACATGCTGCGGGCGACCGTCGAGCGTTACCCGGATCTCGAGGCGTACCGCACGATCCACACCCCGGAACGCACCTCGTCGGTGACGTGGCGCGAGTTCCTCGCGGAGGTGCGGCGCGTCGGCAAGAGCCTGATCGCACTCGGCCTCGGCCACGGCGACAAGGTTTCGATCCTCTCGTACTCGTGCTACCACTGGGTGCTCACCGACGTCGGCGCCGAGAGCGTCGGCACCGTCACCGTGGGTATCTATCACACCGACCTGCCCAAGGCCTGCCGCCACATCATCGACCACTCCGACTCGAGTATCGTCTTCGCGCAGAACGCCGACCAGGTCGCCAAGCTCGTCGAGGTGAGGGACCGAATCCCCAAGGTGCGCAAGGTGGTGCTCTTCGAGGGGTCGCACGCGAGCGACTGGGTGCTCTCCTACGACGAGTTCCTGAAGCTGGGGGAAGCCGTCTCCGAGGAGGCGCTCGAAGCCCGCATCGCTGCGGTGGGTCCGCAGGATCTGGCGGCGATCGTCTACACCTCGGGCACGACCGGCATCCCCAAGGGGGCGATGCTCACGCACGACAACATCACGTTCACGTGCCAGTCGGTACAGCAGTGTGCGGACGCGGCGGCCGGGGACGTGGAGCTGCTCTTCCTGCCGTTGGCGCACGTGTTCGCTCGGACCACCGTCTACACCGCCATCGTCGCGGCGACGACCACGGTGTTCGCGCGCAGCCTCGACTCGCTCCCCGAGGATTTCAAGGTCGCTCGCCCGCACTGGTTCACGAGCGTGCCGCGGGTCTACGAGAAGGTCCGCGCCAAAGTGCTCGCGGGGGCGGAGGCCAAGGGCGGGCTGGCGCTGAAGATATTCCGCTGGGCGGTGCGGGTGGGCAACGAGGTGAGCGACTGCCAGCTTGCGAAGAAGCCAATCCCGGCCGGCCTCAAGCTGCGCTACGCGATCGCCACCAAGCTCGTCTTCTCCAAGCTGCAGGCCGCCTTCGGCGGCCGGGTGCGCTGGTGCATCTCGGGCGCGGCGCCGCTCAACCCTTCGATCGGCAAGTTCTTTCACGGGTCCGGCATCCTCATTCTCGAGGGCATCGGCATGACGGAGAACACCTCCTTCACCAACGTCAACCGGCCCGACAACTACCGCTTCGGCTGGGTGGGACCGCCCGGTCCCGGCATCGAGCAACGCATCGGCGAGGACGGGGAGGTACAGTACCGGGGGCGCAACGTCATGAAGGGCTACTACAAGATGCCCGACGAGACGAAGGAGACGTTGATCGAGGGCGGGTGGCAGCGCACCGGCGACCTCGGCGAGATCGACGCAGAGGGCTTCCTCAAGATCACCGGCCGCCAGAAGGACCTGATCGTCACGGCAGGCGGCAAGAACGTGGCGCCGAGCGCCATCGAGGGGGTGATCACCACCTCGAAGTACATCCTGCAGGTGTGCGTGATCGGCGACCGCCGCCCCTACCTCACCGCCCTGGTTACCCTCGACCAGGAGAACGTGAAGGCGTATGCCGCCGCCAACGGAATCGCCTTCTCGTCGTTCGCAGAGCTGCAGCGAGACTCCCGCATCAAGGCGCTCATCGATGCGGAGGTCGCAACGTTCAACAAGGAGTTCGCCTCGTTCGAGCAGGTCAAGAAGGTGGAGATCGTCGACGAGTTCACGATCGCCAATGACCTCGTCACCCCGACACTGAAGCCGAAGCGAACGCCGATCCAGGCTCGCTACGCGGCGGTGATCGAGGCGATGTACGCTGACAACGCTCGAGTAAGTGCCGTAGGAGCGGATCATGTGCCGGCGGGCCAGGACACCGCGTGCGCGAGGCCGAACTGACGGCGGACAGGCGATGCGAAACTGGCCCGTTCGTTGGGATCGCTCAGCCAAGGAGGGAAGCGGTCGAGCAGGTAGGCCGCGTCGAAGCTCCTGCGGTAGATGAGGCCTGATTCGGAAGATAGGTACCTGGTATCACCATCTCACCTTGTTGTTGTAGAATGACCCAGCTCTGCGTGAGCGGGGAGGTAGCTGATGCCTCGTCGGCCGAGGGTCTTCGTTTCGGGGGCGGTCTATCACGTCTACTGCCGGGTCGCCCGTAGTGAGCCGGCGTTCTCCAATGCTCGCGAGGCCGCCGCGCGACGACGCTCCCACATTTGAGGCTGGTTCAAGGGGTCGCGGGTTCGAATCCCGCCGTCCCGACCAAATAGAATGAAGCACTTACGGGCCACCAACAGGTGGCCTGAATCGTCTTGTGTGCACGTTGGCTTAGCAGCGCCCTGGGTCACGCCTCCCCGGGCATCTGGGCGACCAATACCTACTTTGCGTACCATCCGACTTTCGGGGCCCGGTTCACGCACCACTGAACGGGCAGGGCGAGGATCATCATGCACGTCGCTGACTTTGGCCCGCAACTGAAGCAGGCGATCATGCTGGCACGTCAAGCCGGCCTGACGGCGTCAGCGGCCGAGCTCGAAGAGCGTGCCTCCGCTGTTTGCACGACGTCATCGGAATTTCTCGGTCAGGTAGGCGAGGCGATCCTTCAGTTCCGGTCGCGCGAAGGCAAACGAGTCCCGGCGGAAGTAGCCGACCTGCTCGATGAGTGCCTGTGGGAGGTCGGCAAGGTTTGGCCCCGGTACAGGCCAGACCTCATCGGGGCACTCCGGCGCGGGATTCACCAGCTCTGGCCCAAGTAGAGGTCGTGCGCTGCAAGGTGGACGGCCGCGTGAGGTGCGTCTTGCCGGTCGCTATCACCCAGCCCGCCTAACTCCCACCTGACGCTCGCTACGCAGCTGCGCGGGGCTAACGCGGCGCCAGCCGTTCCTTCTCACGGGAGAGGAAGGCCACATGGCCGACCTCCTCCTGGATCAAGGCCTGAACCTTGTCCTTCCCGACCGAGGGCGGGACCACCCCCTCCATCGCCTGGAAGAAGAGGATTGAGTCACGCTCGAAGCCGATGGCGATATCGAGCACCTGCTGCGGCGTCTCCTTGCCCGACAGAAGCGCAGCGGGGTCCTTGTTCACGTTGAAGACGTGACGGTCCGCCATCACGCGGAGATAGTGCACGGCGTCGCCGTCAGGGTCGAAGCTCAGTTCGGTCCTCTCGGCCGGAGTGAGGCCCTTCCGCAGCTCGGTGAAGAGCTTCTCGTGGCCGAGCTCCCACTCGGCCAGCTCGGCCAGGCGCGCGCGTGCCGCCGAGTCGCGCGTCACCTCGGCGGCCCGCCGGTAGAAGGCGGCGCCGTTTCGCTCGATCTGCTCGGCCATGGCCAGAATCTCGTCGGCGTTGAAGTTGATCGACATGCGTGCTCCTCCCGCCTCTCCCCAGAGCCGCGAGGGGTCGTGCCCCCTCGCCTCGACAGGATGCTAGCACTCACGGGAGCGCGAGCTCCACAGCGACAGAGACGAGTGCGGCCGGGTGAACCCTCACCCCGCCCTCTCCCGCAAGCGGGAGAGGGGGAGAGACAACTGGATCCCCGCGTTCGCGGGGATGACAACAAGACGAGCAGGCGCGGAGGGCGCGCTCCACAGAGGAAGGACGACGGCTGGATCCCCGCTGGAGCCTGCCCCGGACTCCGATCCGGGGCGGGGATGACGGAAACAGAAGGCGGCCGGGTAGACCCCGCCCCCTCCCCCGCCGAGGCGGGCGAGAGGGTGACGGACAGTACGCGCGGTGCGGGCGGGATGCACGAGGTGCACCAGGCGAAAGACCCCAATTGACGGTTTTGTTGCGTCCGGAGCAGAGAACGCATATAAGTCAGGGACCATGAGAGATCTCTATCGGCTGGCCCCGCGTCTCCTCCTTTCATTATTCCTGTTGATTCCATCGCTATCGTGCTCGAAGGCTCCCGATAGCGCCGTGGCGTTTGATCAGGCCGTCGAGAAGCTGTTTGCCCAGGGCTTCCCGCAGACGCTGGAGACGTACTTCTGTTCGCTCGGCACCAACCCCGACCTGGGCTTCCGCTGGGCCGGGACTTCCGCCGAGCACGCAACGGGGGAGCGCGTGGCGGCGGAGATGCGGGCCATGGGACTCAGCAACGTCCGGCTCGAGCCGGTCCCCGTGGACGTCTTCGAGTTCGAGAAGGCGAGCCTGACCGTCGGCGGCCGCACGATGATCGCTTCGACGATCGCCGGCGTTCCGCCGAGCCCCGCCGGCGGTATCACGGCAGCGGTCGCCTACGTCAAGGGCGGCACGGCGGTCGACTTCGATGCGGCAGGAGACGTCGCCGGCAAGCTGGTCCTCCTCGACATGAAGACGAGCTCGTGGTGGTTCTCCCTCCCGGCCCTCGAGGCCGCCCACCGCCGCGCCGCCGGCGTCATCTGCACGTACACGCCGGACGATCCGAAGTACTTCTCGATTGACGAACGCGCGCTGGGCAGTTTCGACGGCCAATACGATCTCAGCGCCCCGCCCTGGATCTACATCTCCCGGCGCGACGGCGACTGGCTCAAGTCGCGGCTCAAGGACGGCCCTGTGACGGCGACGTTGCTTTTGAACGAGAAAGTCACCCTCGCACGGGACGGCGGAAGAGCCTATAACGTCGTGGGTGAGCTTCCCGGTTCCCGGCGCGACGGCCAGATGGTACTCATCGCCGCGCACCAGGACGCCCACTTCCGCGCCGGCGCGGACGACACGGGCGGGCTGGTCAACATGCTCACGATCGCCAGAGCGATGCGCGCGAGCGAATACCGCCCCAAGACGACCGTCGTGTTTCTGGCGACGGTGGGCGAGGAGTTCGGCTACACGAATGCCTACTACGAGTGGATCACCGGAGCCTGGTGGGCGGCCACCCACGCGCACCCGGATTGGGCCGGCCGGGTCCGGGCGATGATCAACCTCGAGACCATGGCGGTCAAAGGCGCTCCGCTCAACCTCCGCTCGAACCCGGAGCTGCGGCCCTGGCTGGAAGGACTGGCCTCGCGCCATTCGGCTCTTCTGCCCTACGGGTCCGAGGCGATCATCCCCGTCAGTTCGTGGAACGACCAGTGGACGTTCACGGCCGCCGGCATCCCCAGCGTGAAGTTCGGAACCTACAGCGACGAGTACGACAAGGCGTACCACTCCAACTTCGAGACCGCGGCCCTCGTGGATTGGGCCTACCTCGCGAATATCGCGAAGTTTGTCTTCCGCGCCGTCGAGCGGCTCGACGACGGCCTGCTGCCCTACAGCCTCAAGGCCAGGGCCGATGACCTGGCGGCCGCTGTGAAGAAGGACGAACTACTTGCGGCCGGTGCGGACCCTGGGGCCGTCTCCCGCCTGGCCACCAGTGTCGACGCCTTCCGCCAGGCTGCGGCCGCGTTCGACCTGAGCGCCGGGACGATCCCGACCGGCACGATTGAACCGGCAAACAGAGGCCTTCTCGAGATCGAGAAGGCTCTCAACGCCGGCTTCACCGCGCTTTCGCCGGCGGATGACGACATCACCATCTATCCCCACCAGCTGGTGCTCAAGGACACACAAGGGATCAACGCGGCGCTCGCCGCCCTCAAGGCGGCCAAACCCGACGCGGCCGCTGCGCTGAAGGCGCTGGCCGGGACATCCCTGACACGCCTCGGGATTGTCTTCAGCTACCCCGTGTATCTGAAGCACATCGCGCGGCTGGACCCCGGCTATGACCGCATTACCTGGGGCGCACAGGGGCAACTGCCCAAGCCGCTCGACGTCATGCCTCAGTACCGCAAGGTCCGGGCCGGCGATTACGCCGGGGCAATCGCGGAACTCGAGACCAATCGCCGAACACTGGTCGGCGCCCTCGACCAACGTCTGACCGAGATGGCCGGCCTCCTCGAGCAGGTGACGCCGCGCATCGAGGGCCTACGCGGCCGCCAATAGGCCCTTGAATGCGCACGTACGGCCGGAATTCAGCCGTTCCGAACAACCTTTGGGTTGTTGAGGTCGTCGTCATTCCCGCGCACGCGGGAATCCAGGTGTGCGCGCACCCCTGCCGGTGGTCGCAGCGCCCAACCGCGCTCGCTGTTACTGCGAGATCCCGCAGCGGCCGAGGCAGACCCGCCCCCGTAGTGACGCTGTCTGCCTCCGCGCGAGCAAGACCGCCGTGCCGACCAGTCGCACCGGAAGTACTACCTGGCCGGCCTCACCGGCCGGTAGGCAGGCCAGTTCCTGATCACCTCGAGACCCTTCTCCAGGATCACGTCCCGGCCCGCGGCCACGTCGGCCTGGGTCGGCTCGACCTTCACCTCGGGCTCGATCCCGCTGCCGACGAACTCCCGTCCGTCCGGGTAGGAGTCGTGCTTGGCGCATACCAGGAGCCTGCCGCCCCCGGGCAGGCGGACGACCATCGGCTGGCCGGTGCTTCCTGCCGTGGTCCCGCCCACAAGGACCGCGCGGTGGGCGTAGTCGAGCGGGACCAGGAAGTCCTCGGCGGAGCTCAGCGTGTCGTGCCAGGTGAGCACCACGAGCGGGCCCGTGTACACCCTCCCCGGAGCCGGCGAGATCACGCCCGGCTGCCCTTCGAACCACGCTTCGGGCTTGCCCCAGGCCCGGTCGGCTGCCAGGAGCATGCGGGTCTTCCACCGCGAGGTCGCAAGCGGCGTGTCGGTCAGGTGGGAGATCACACCATAGCCGACTGAGCTTTCCCCACCGATGTTGTAGCGGACGTCGAGGATGAGGCCGCGGAGCTTGGAGAGATCGAGGCGCTCGAGGGCGGCCGCGAACTCATCGACGGCCTTCTGCTCCTCGAAGGTGGCGAGGCGGACGTACGCGATGTCGCGGTCCAGCATCCTCGTCTCGACGAGCGTGCTGAAGTCCCGGATGCGGTTGACGAAGACCGTGCCGTCGGAGAGCCTCGCGCTGCGGGTGAGGGTCGCCTCGCGCTCCATGCCCGCGAGATCGCGCACCGCCAGACGAACCGTGGTGCCCCTGGGTCCGTCGAGCAGCCCGAACAGGCCGAAGGCGTCGCCCCAGTGGGCGGTGCCGCCGCGGTAGTAACGAAGCGCGTGGTCGGCGAGAAATCGGCGTATCGGCACACCGTCGACCGCCGTGACCTCGAGCCCGGGCCGGATCGCACGCGCGGCGATCTCCTCGTTGTCGCCAACACGAGTGATGAGGATCTTGCCGCCCATTGATTCCAGCTCGATGGGCGGCTGCTCGAATCCGGCGAGGAGGCTCTTGGGGGGGCGCACGGTCGTGTGTCCGTCGTTGAGGAGCGCGACCAGTTCGGCCAGTGCGTCGTAGTAGGCCTTGAGGTCCGGGGCGGCCAACACCCGGGGAATCGCGGCCTGGACGGCCGCGTCCCAGTCGAGCTGCGGGACCCGGCTGAAGAAGGCGAACGAGTACTTGACCTCGGCCCAGACCTGCATGAGGCCCCAGAGCTTCTGCTCGGGGGTGCCTCGCCATTCTGCGGTGTCCTGGGTCGCGGCAGGCGCGTCCGCCGGCGTCGCCAGCACGCACAGTGCCATCACCAGCACCGATCCGACTCGCACGAGCCTCCTACTTGTCGTCCGCACGCTCCCTCCAAGGCTGTCTGGTCGTCTCGCTCGAAACGGCTGCTCCTACAGTCCTATACGCCATTTTCGGGGGCCTGGTTCTGGGAGATCTGAGACGAGCTCTGTACGAAAAAGATCTCCGCTCGTGATGGTCAGTCCAGCGCCGCGGAACGTTCTTTGAGCGGGGACTAGCGGCTCGAGGTGGCGACGGGTGATTCTTTGAGCACCGTGGCCAAGATGACGCTTGCGGCGGTGAGCGCGATGAGCGCGAGCATGGAGCCGGTCATGACGCCACTCGGCGACTTGAACGCGTCCATGCACAAGATGAAGATGATCCCCGAGACCTGACCCATCACAATCAGCAAGCTGTTGGATGTGCCCTCCGGTGCCGGGTGCGTGATCTCCGCCCCGTACTGGAACCCGATCGGCCCTGAGCTCAAGAGGAAGAACCCGAAGATGAATCCCGAGAGGAGAAGCAGCCGGTAGCTGGTGGCGAAGGTTATGCCGACGAGGCCCGGGATCATGCCGATGAGCGAGATGATGATGAAGGCCCGCCGTCGCCGGCCCAGGTCGGAGAGGATCGGGATCGCAATGGCGCCTGCGATTCCACCGATGAGCATGAGCGCGCCGAGCGTGCCTGCCTGCGCGATCGTGAAGCCGCGGGGCCGGATGATGGTCTCAATCCAGGTCGAGACGCCGTTGAAGATTCCGAGGCCAACGAAGAAAATGACCATGAGCAGGATGAAGTCCTTCTGCCGGAGCATTCCCTTGAGGCCGTCGAGCATCAACGCGCGTTCGTCATGCCCGGCCGGGGTCGGTGGCCGCTCGCGAAAGAGCACGAAGAACAGGATCGTGGCTATGATCGTCGCGACGCCGTAGATGAGCAGCATGTTCCTCATGCCGTAGTGGATCGTGAGGGGCGGCGTGAGTCCCATCGCGGCCAGGATGCCAAGATAGAGGGCGAGCGTCCCGAGCCCGGTGGCGGTCGCCCGCTCCTTGACCGGGAACCAGCGGGCCGCGACCTTGGTAATCGATCCGAGGATGAACGGCTGGCCGATGGCGAGCCCGACCTGGGAGGCGAAGACGAGCGGGAAGCTGCCTGCAAAGACGCCGCGAGTCGCTGCGAACACCGCGGTCAGGGCGGCACCCAGGCCGACCGCAGCGCGCAGGCCCCAGGTATCAATCGCCCAGGCACTGGGGATCACGATCAGGATGTAGATGACCATGAAGCTCATGGAGAGTAGACCGATCATCATGTCCGACGTGCCGTAGAAGCGCGCCGCCTCGATCGTAATCGGGGCGAACGTTATCCAGAGGAGCTGCGACATTGCCGCAATGACCATGAAGCTCGCGAGGACAACCCAGCGGTAGGGATGGGCACGATAGTCGGACTCGGGCATGGCCAAGCATAACGAATAGAATCCAAAATCCAAGTGCTAGGTCCCAGACCACCGACTGGTTTGCACGGCGAACGGGCGAACCTCTGCCGCTGCGGGGCGTAGGGTCCGCAGCCCGCCTCGCGCCACGCTGCCCCCGCGCGTTGAAACCCGCCGTCCCGACCAAACCACACGAATCACCCAGCGAACGCTTGCGAACCCGGTTGAAAGTATTCGGGGCGCGTGAGTTCGAGATTCTCCGGTTCCAAGACCCTCCTCGTCATGGCTTACGTGCGTCCCGCTCGGCGCGTTTGACATCTTCCAAAGTTAGACATATTCTTACACCTCATGAAAGACCTCATCGTCCTGCTGCGCGGGGTTGGCCTCCAGCCCACGCCTCAGCGCCTCGCCGTGGCACGATACGTTTTGGCCACGACATCCCACCCCACCGCCGACGAGGTCCTTGAGCAAGCGCGCCGGGAGTGCCCGACACTCTCGCGGGCAACGGTTTACAACACGCTCAGCCGGCTCTCGGAGAAGGGGCTCGTGAGGCCCCAGACCATCAAGGAGGGTGTGATCGTCTTCGACGCGCGCGTCGAGAAGCACCACCACTTCATTGATGAGGAGACGGGAGAGATTCATGACGTGCCTTGGGATGCCCTCGTCGTCTCCGGGGAGGAGAAACTGAGAGAGTACCAGGTCAAGGAGTATCAGGTCGTCATGCGCGGGCGCAGGAGGAGAAGGGGATAGGGGTTCTTTTTTTTCGGTGTGAACTAGACAAAATCTAGATCTGGACAATGTTTCGATTCAGGCGGACAGCCCAAAGGAGGGAACGATGAAAAAGGAGAAGAAGCAACTCACCACCTCGGCCGGCATCCCGGTCGGCGACAACCAGAACTCGCTGACCGTGGGACCGCGCGGCCCACTGCTGGTGCAGGACTGGCAGCTCTTCGAGAAGCACGCCCACTTCAACCGGGAGCGGATCCCCGAGCGGGTGGTTCACGCGAAGGGCTCAGGGGCGTATGGCACCTTCACCTGCGCCGGTGACATCACGCGCTACACCAAGGCGGCGATCTTCTCGCAGGTCGGCAAGAAGACTGAATGCTTCGTCCGCTTCTCCACCGTGGCGGGTGAGCGCGGTGCCGCCGACGCCGAGCGCGACGTGCGCGGGTTCGCGATGAAGTTCTACACCGAAGAGGGCAACTGGGACCTGGTGGGCAACAACACCCCGGTCTTCTTCGTCCGCGACCCGTACAAGTTCCCCGACTTCATCCGCACGCAGAAGCGCGACCCCAAGACCAACCTGCGCAGCAAGACGGCGATGTGGGACTTCTGGTCGCTCTCACCGGAGAGCCTGCACCAGGTGACCATCCTGTTCTCCGACCGTGGCCTGCCGAAGACGTTGCGCCACATGAACGGCTACGGCAGCCACACCTACAGCTTCATCAACGCGAAGAACGAGCGCTTCTGGGTGAAGTTCCACTTCAAGACGATGCAGGGGATCGCCTGCATGACCGACGAGGAGTCCACGAAGCTGATCGGCGAGGACCGCGAGAGCCACCAGCGCGACCTGTTCGGCGCGATCCAGAAGGGTGACCTCCCGAAGTGGCGGTTGATGGTCCAGGTGATGCCCGAGGCCGATGCGGGGAAGACGAAGTACAACCCGTTCGACCTCACCAAGGTCTGGCCGCACGCCGACTACCCCCTAATCGAGGTCGGAGTGATGGAGCTGAACCGCAACCCCGAGAACTACTTCGCGGAGGTCGAGCAGTCGGCATTCTCCCCCGCCAACATGGTCCCCGGGGTCGGCCACAGCCCCGACAAGATGCTGCAGTTCAGGATCTTCTCTTACGCCGACGCCCACCGCTACCGGCTTGGCGTCAACTACGAGAGCCTGCCGGTCAACCGACCGCGGGTCGAGGTCAACACCTACCACCGCGACGGCGCGATGCGGTTCGACGACAA
>Ga0315275_10005424_pt1 | contig 12085 bp, 9 predicted proteins | sample YL17G03_0_MG_FD_205557 | JGI IMG/M metagenome (GOLD analysis project Ga0315275, IMG submission 205557) | Sediment microbial communities from Yellowstone Lake, YNP, Wyoming, USA - YL17G03_0 | ecosystem: Environmental > Aquatic > Freshwater > Lake > Sediment | place: USA: Wyoming | collected... | reverse complement strand
AGGTGTGTGGTCAATACACGGTTGATCTCTTCCGGAAACGGACTCCGCTTTTGCCACGTCCGCAATCCCGCTTCAACATGGATGACGGCAACGCCTGCATAATAGGCAGCGAGGGAAGCGGCAAAGGTTGTGGTCGTATCGCCCTGCACGATCATCGCATCCGGCCTCTCCTCATCGAGCACCCGCTTCATCCCCTGCAGCACTCGAGCGGTCACATCTTCCAGCGACTGCCCTCGTTGCATGATATTCAGGTCATGGCGGACGGGGATCCGGAAGATTCGCAACACCTGGTCGAGCATTTCGCGATGCTGCGCCGTAATGCAGACGCGGGTGACAAACCATTCCTTCTTCCGTCGGAGTTCCTGTATCACTGGCGCCAGCTTGATGGCCTCAGGACGCGTGCCAAAAACGACAAGAACCTTGAACCTTTTGCTCATGCGGTGTTCCCGCTTGTACGTGAATCAGGTCGAGGATGACGGTTCGTCCCCGGAGATGGCTTTCCTAGGCCGTTTGACCTTGACGAGCCGGATCCGGCGCTGGCTTTTCTTGACGACCGTAAAGACGATATTCTCAAAAACAATGGTTTCGTTCAGATCGGGGATTCTCCCGGACTGCTTGTGAAGGAAACCGCTCAACGTGTCATAATCATCGCTCTCGGGGACCCCAGCGTCAAACCGTTCATTGAAGTCCCTGATCGAGAGGCGGCCGTTCACGAAGAACGACCCGTCGGCAGACGTCTCAATGTCCTTTACCTCCTCATCGTACTCGTCGTGAATTTCGCCGACGATCTCTTCGATGATGTCCTCCATCGTGATGATCCCTTCCGTTCCCCCGAATTCATCGATCACAATGGCCATATGCATTTTTCGCTGCTGGAGCTCGCGCAGCAGACGGCTGATTTTGGTGGTTTCCGGAATAAAATAGGCCGGTCTGATGACGTCATGAAGGATGATGATATTCCTGTATTCATGCATGCCCAGCAGGTCTTTTGTATACACGATCCCGACGATGTTGTCAATCGTCCCTTTGTAGACCGGCATTCGTGAATACCCTTCCTCCAACACAATCTGGACGATCTTCTCCGGCGGCGTCAGGATATTCAGTGCGACGATGTCCGGCCGCGGGATCATGACCTCCTTTGCCGTGGTGTCCGTGAACTCGAAAATGCTTTCGATCAGCTCGTGTTCTGTCTTGTCGATCACGCCGGTTTTCGTCCCTTCCTCAAGCATCAACTTGAATTCCTCCTCGGAGATCCGCGACTCGGTAAATGTCGTGCTGTCTTTGAAGGGCCGGAGGAATAGGTTGCTCGCGAATGTCAGCAACCTGGCAGGATAACGGAAAATGCTGGAAAAGACGGTCAGGGACGGCGCAAAACGGAGGGCGGTCGCCTCGGCAAACCGGAGCGCAAGCGACTTCGGGACGAGCTCCCCGAAGACGACCATCAGGAAACCAAGCACTACAACGATTGTCCCGAGCGATATCCAGGAACTCCCCTCCCGAACCCACTGCGATGTGTTCTCGTGAAGCGCGGGTGAGAGGTGTTGGAATCCCACAAGACCGGCGAGACCGGAAGCTAGAATGAGCGAGAAAACGATGCCGACGTGAAGCGTGGCAAGGAAGAGCTCGGGGTTGTTCTGAAAGCTCAACACAAGAGCCGCTCTCCGGTTCCCCTCCTCAGCCAGTTCCTTCATCCGGCTCTTCCGCGTGGAAAGGACGGCCACTTCACACGCGGAGAAGAACCCCACGAGCAGAACCAGACAGAGAACCCCCAGAATCTCGAGCCAGAGCGCATCCACAGAGCATTCAGAAGTTGTGTGAGGAACCGCAGTCGTGCGCGTTTCTGCGACAAGTAACCACTTTTTTGTGTGATTTCCAAACTAGGGAATGAGAGCGGATCGGGCCGTCCACGAACGGGGAACGTCCGGCGTTCACGACACAGGCTCTCTGAGTGAAGTATTCGGGGGAGAAGGGTCGGTCGGTGGGGGTGCTTTCGACGAAGGGAAGGGAACGATGCTCGTGGAACGTCGCTCGTCCCTTGCCCCGGTCTCCTAGCGCGCTTTGCGCAGGAACTCCAGTCGCGTCTTCAATCGATCCGTAGACATCAACAATTTGTCTTTTCCGAACACCGCATCTTCGGTATTGGTGAAGACAAGCTCATATTCGTCGCTCATGACAATCGCCTCTTCCGGGCATGCCTCTTCACAGAATCCGCAGAAGATACAACGGAGCATGTTGATTTCAAACTTCACCGGATACCGTTCTTTCGCCAGGTCTGTCTCTGATCCCTGGACTTCAATGGCGAGTGCCGGACACACCCGCGCGCAGAGTCCGCATGCCACGCACCGTTCTACACCCTGTTCCTCCACCAGCACCGGTCTTCCCCGGAATGACGCAGGAGGATTCCATCGTTCCTCGGGATACTGACGGGTGAACTTGGGCCGGAACATCTGTTTGAGGGTCAACACCATCCCTTTAACGATTTCCGGAATGTAGGTTTGTTGCCAGAGCGTCAGGTCCTTTCGACGAACCTGAAACGTCGGCTCACCATTGTTCTTCGACATCAATCAACGTCTCCTGGTCTATCAGAATGACCTACCGCAGCAGCAATATCCCGATCCCGGTGACACCCAGATTGAGCAGCGCCAGAGGGAGCATAACCTTCCACCCAAGGTCCATAAGCTGATCGTAACGAAAGCGAGGGATCGTCCAACGGATCCAGACATAGAAGAAAAGCACCGCACCGACTTTCACCACAAATGTCGCGATCTGGAGAATGCTCGTCCAGATCGGGGGCAGGCCAAACGATTGGAGATACGGGAACTGCCATCCTCCGAGGAAGAGGGTTACGATCAGGGCGCCCGAAGTGATCATGTTCGCGTATTCGGCCAGAAAGAATGTTCCGAACTTCATCCCGCTGTATTCCGTATGGTATCCCCCGACAAGCTCCGGTTCCGCTTCCGGGAGGTCAAAGGGCAGGCGGTTGGTTTCCGCGAACGAAGCGACGACAAATGTGATGAACCCGATCGGAGTGAGGAACGCATTCCATGCGAACCCCGCCTGCAGTTCAACGATCTTGTCGAGCTGCAGTGTCCCGGCCACCATGATCACCCCGACCACCGACAACCCCATCGAGAGCTCGTAGCTGATCAGCTGTGCGGAGGAGCGGAGACCTCCGAGCAGTGAATATTTGTTGTTAGATGACCATCCGCTCAGGGCAATCCCGTACACGCCGAGCGAAGTGAGCGCAAGGATATACAGGACACCGATATTGACATCGGCGATCAGCAGTTTGATGTCCCGGCCGAAGAGCGAAATCCTGTCGCCGAATGGCACGACCGCGAACGTGGCCATTGCGACGACGATGGAGATAATGGGGGCAAGCGTGTGGATGGCATGGCTGGCTTTCGCCGGAACGATCTCTTCCTTCAGGAAGAGTTTCAGCACGTCGGCCGGGGCCTGCAGGAGTCCCCATGGACCGACACGGTTGGGACCGATCCGGTTCTGGATAAACGCACTCACGCGGCGCTCGACCCACACCAGGTTCGCCACCGTGGTGAGGATGACCACCAGCACGAGGACGATCTTGACGAGCGAAATCAGGACAAATTCCATGGGCAGGTATCCGTTCAACATGCGCAAAACATCGGGAGGTTCGCCTCTACACCGGCACGACCTTCTCCGTCTCTCCCTTCAGCATCATCCCCTTGTTCCCGATTTTGAGGTAGTTCATTCCTTTGCACCCGGCGACGGTCCCGGCAAGTTCAACAAAAACGTCCTCCGATGAGGCATACCTGTACCGCGCCCCGAGCAACGATGCTATGCCGCTCACAATTTTCCAGGCCGGCCGTGCGTCACGCTTTGGCCCGCGGGCCCAGCGATCAAACTGGGACCCATACCGGTCCAGCCGGCTCATCGCAAATCCCTCGATCGAGCGCTCACGATCGAGTGTCGCCATGGCCGAACGGATGCGCTGGACACGGCCCTGGAAATTCGTATAGGTGCCGTTCCGTTCCGCGTACGTCGAGGACGAGAGGACGACGTCGGCAAGCTTTGTTGTCTCGCTCTCATTGGAGGCGATAACGACGAGGAACTCCAGCCTGGCCATTATCTTCGCGACTGCAGGGTCCGCGGCAATATTATCGTCAACCACCAAAAGCGCCTTGACCTGTCCTTCGCGAATCGCCTTCAGGATCCTGTCGAAGGCATCGCCGGAAGGAATGCCCAGCAGTTCTGCGCCACGGCTGTTCGGCGTCTTGTCCGCCCTCACCAGCAGATCGTCCTGATCTCCCTCCACAACATGCTGTCGGCAACAAATCAGCTTTGTTCCCAGGAGCTCGCGGGAAAACTTCTGGAGAAGGAACAGCTCCTCGTTCGTGCAGAACGGGGAGGCGACAACGGCGGTCTCTGACTTCTTGAACGTTTTGAACTCCGAAGCCACGCGCGCAATTGCCTCGTCCCAGCCGACATCGGCCACGTCCTGATCCTTCTTCATCTGGGGTCCCTTCATCCGTGTCTCGGCGTTGACATGGCGGAAGGTGCCCAGACGTCCGGCATCGCACATCCAGTACTCGTTCACCTCAGGATTGAACCGTGGCGTCTGACGGAGGATCTCGTTGTTTCTCACCCACGTGTACATGTTGCACCCGCGGGAACACCCCGGGCAGATTGTCTCTGTCGCAGACATCTCCCACACACGTGCCTTGAACCGGAAATCCCGACTCGTGAGAGCCCCGACGGGACAAATGTCGATCGTGTTCATCGAATACGGATTGTCGAGCTGTTCACCGGGGAACGTCGTCAGCTCAACGTGGTCACCGCGCTGAGTAAACGTCAGCTGAGGCTTTTTCGCGATTTCTTCGCAGAAGCGTACGCAACGGGAACACATGATGCATCGTTCCGTGTCCAGCATGACGTGCGGTCCTAGCTCGACACGCTTCGGCTTGTGGACCTTGTCCTCGTCGAACCGGCTGTACCCGACACCATACTTGTACGCGTAATCCTGGAGTTTGCACTCCCCTGCCTCATCACAGATCGGACAGTCCAACGGGTGATTGATGAGCAGAAACTCCATGACCGCATCGCGGGCGTTGATGACCTTGGGGGAGCGGGTCTGGACAACCATCCCGTCCGCGACCTGCGTTGCGCAGGCAATCACCAGCTTCGGCATCTTCTCCACTTCGACGAGACACATGCGGCAGTTGCCGGAAACCGACAGTTTGGGATGCCAGCAGAAATGGGGAATCTCGATGCCGTTCTCACGAGCAGCCTCGATGATGGTCTGTTTGTCGCGGGTTTGAAACGTCCGCCCGTCAATGGTGATCGTCGGCATGCTATGCGAGTTCCAGTTCCCTGACGTACTTTTCGTGGAACGATTTCAGTTTGGTGACAAGCTTCTCAATTTCATCCAGCGGCGGGAGAAAGGTCGTGCGGAAATGCAATGTCCCCGGCTGCTGCCCGAAGCCTGACCCCGGAACGACACAGATCCCCGTTTCCTCGAGCAATGCCATGCAGTATTTGGAGTCCCGCATGGCCTCATATTCCTTCCGCTCATCGGGATCCATGACCTCCAGGTCAACATGCCGCTCCGGTGGGAGATCGATCTTCACAAAGGCATACATGGCACCAAGCGGCGACACGAGCGACATCCCCTCGATGGCGTTGATTCCCCGGTCCAGGATTTCCGCCTTCTTCTTGAGAGAGCTCAGGACGTCGTTCCGCTCACGGACATAGAGGGCGTAGCTGTCATCCCCGGGCTGGGGCGCTGCAACCATCGCATACGTGGCGATCTGTCCGGGCACATTCGAACAAAGCTGGATTGACTGGAGCTTGATAAACTGAGCGAGGACATCGTCCGGGACATTCCGGATCTCAAGGTATCCCCCCCGGTGGCCACACTCACCCAGGAAACCTTTGGAGACCGAATGGATGCTGAAGAGCGACACGGAATGCTCTCCCATGGCGTGCATTGCCCTGGCGAAGGAATGGAACCCTGCTCCCTCAGTATAGATGTTCTCCTGGTAGACCTCGTCGGCAATGATGGAAAGCCTGTGCTGCTTGGCGAAATGCACAACCATCCGGATGTTTTCCTCGGACAGCACCCCGCCGGTGGGATTCCCGGGGTTGATCACAGCGATGGCGACCGGGCTTGTTCCCTGGGATTTTGCCCGCTCGATGCTTTCACTCAGCACCGCTTCGTCCAGCTGCCATCCATTGTGTTCATCGAGATGGTACCCGATCTGTTGCCCCCCGTAGAGCGTGATCGTAGCGCTGTAGAGCGGATACTGAGGAATGGGGATCATGATGCCATCACGGTCGTCCCGCAGCAGTGCCATCAGCACCGACTGAGCACCCTTGCTGGCTCCGTCAGTCAGCACGATGTGGTCCTTCGAAGCGGGGATGCCATCGCGTTTGGAGATGAAGTCCGCAACGGCGGCACGGATCAACGGAATCCCTGCGCTCTGCGTGTAGGCACCGGTCCCGTGCGGATGGCGCAAAAGAATCATCCTTGCGCGCTCTACGACATCGTTCGGATAGAACTGCAGTGCTTCCGGGTGGCCGAGGAGTGCCGGGTATTCAACAAGGCTGAGGAGTTGCCGGATGAACGTCAGCGGCCGTTGCCCGAGGGCCTGGGGATTGCCGATATTGCAATAGACAATCTTCTTCCCTTGTTCCTCAAGCTGCTGAGCCCGGATGACGATGGGCCCCCGCACCGCATACTCAGCGTTGAGGACCCTCGGATTGAGATGAGTTCGAATCAACATGATTGGGCGGCTCCCGTCAGGACGGGTGAATGATCACGGTCGTAAAATCGTCCTCGTTGAACAGGTCGTTGGCCGTATACATGATCGCCTCCGGGGTCACCCCGTCGACCCGCTTCAGAATGGAGTCCAGCGAGATGTATGACTCAAAATAGAGCTCCGAGCTGCCCAGGCGGATCATGCGGCCTGACATGTTCTCCAGACCGAGCATCATCGTCCCTTTGATCTGCGACTTCGTCCGGTCCAGCTCCGCACGGGAAATCGGCCGCGTCTTGATGCGGTCAAGCTCCCGGTGGACGAGTTCCAGCGCAGCGGCAACGTTCTTCTTCTCGGTTCCGACATACGTTCCAAAGACACCCGTGTCGCTGAGCATGCTGACGAAGGAATAGACCGAGTAGGCGAGGCCGTGATGTTCGCGTATGGATTGGTAGAGGCGTGAACTCATCCCTTCGCCGAGAAGGGCATTCAGGATAAGCAGCGGATAGCGGTTTTTGTGACGAATGCTGTATCCGACGGTGCCCATGCAGATGTGGGCCTGATTGATGGGACGGGCGTACTCAGTCCGAGAGGCCTTGCTGGCGGCCGTCGGGCCGGACTGTCGCTTCTGCGGGACCGACCCGTTCATTCGGAGATTCTTGAAATACCGCTCCACAAGCTTCACAAGCATGTGGTGGTTCACATTGCCTGCGGCTGCGATGACCAATCGGGTGGGAAGATAGTACATGGCGACATGGGACCGCAGATCTCCCCGCTGGAACCGGCGGAGGTTCGCCTCCGTCCCGATGATCGGGAACCCGAGTGAGTGCCTGGGAAACAAAGCCTTTTCGAAGTAGTCGTGAATGATATCCTCGGGGTCATCCTCGGCACTCCGCAGCTCTTCCACGACAACGAGTCTTTCTTTTTCGATTTCTTCCTTCTTGAAGGTCGCATTGAGCAGGAGATCGGCGAGGACATCCATCGCCTCTTCGATATTGGAATCGAGCACCCGGGCATAGAAGCACGTTTGCTCCTTCGTCGTGAACGCATTCAGATAGCCACCCAGCGATTCCAGGCTTTGTGCGATGTCCAGCACGCTCCTCTTCTTGGTCCCCTTGAACACCATATGTTCGAGGAAATGACTGATCCCGTTGCAGTTCTCGTTTTCGTCGCGCGAGCCGACTTCGGCCCAGACGCCAATCGACGCTGAGCGGACATGAGGGATCGTTTCCGACACCACGCGGATGCCGTTGTCGAGGACCGTCTTGGCATACTGCGCTCTCTCGGTCGCCCGATCGGTCTGCAGGGGAGTCATTTTGCTCTTGGACATGCGAAAAATATATCCATTTTGGCGGCGAGAGTCAAGGAACGGGCGGGTCGGACGTGAACACGATCGCGCAGAGGGAGGGTCACATTCTCGCTGGATTGAAGGACGAGATCTCCCGGGGATTGGCGACACGGCATCATCGAGGAATTCCCTCTTGATGGATGGCTCCTGTCCGGATACATCCGGCGAAGGACATCCCACGTTACTCCGGAGACTCCCGCCGGTTGCATCACGGAGGCAATTTGGGTATCATGTCAGCAATCGTCGAAAGTTGAGCAACCTGCCGCATGCTGAACGACATCCTGTTCATAGTGGCCATACTGTATTCGATCATGCTGCTCCTTTTTGCGGCCGCCGCACTCCGAGCGCAGTACTCCGCCCATGCCACCCGCCGACCACGAGTATCCATCATCATCGCTGCGCGGAACGAAGAGGGAAACCTCCCGCGCTGTCTTGATGCCATCTGTTCGCTCTCGTATCCACGCGAATTGCTGGAAGTCATTGTCGTTGACGATCATTCGACGGACTCGACGCGGGCGATCATCAACCGTTACGCAGAGCGCTACTCGAATCTCCGTCTTCTGGAGGCCGAGCGAGGGACAGGCACGCTTCAGGGGAAAGCGAATGCCGTAAGCCAGGGAATCGACGTTTCCAGGGGGGAAATCGTGCTGTTCACTGATGCGGATTGTTTGGTCCCTCCGCGCTGGGTGGAAGAAACGGTAAAATACTACACATCGGACAATGTCGGGATTGTCGCTGGCTTTACATCGTTGGAAGGGAGCGGATGGTTTGCGCAGATACAGGCCATCGACTGGTTTTCGCTCTTCTCTGCGGCGGCAGGCTTGGTGAGACTCCGCTTCCCGACGACGGCTGTTGGCACAAATCTCTCCGTACGTAGGAGCGCATACGAGGCGGTGGGCGGCTATCGGTCCATTCCATTCAGCGTTACAGAGGATTACGCGCTCTTCCACGCCGTTACGGGACAGACAGCGTACAGAGCAGTCTTTCCTCTGGACGCGAAGACGTTGGTCAGGAGCAAGCCATGCGTAACCTGGCGTGAACTGTACCGTCAGAAGAAACGTTGGTTTCTCGGAGGGCGCGGGATGGAGGCACGGCAGATTCTGATCTTTGGAATTCCGTACCTTCTCAATGTCCTGTTCCTTGTTGCGCCGCTCGGAGGGCTCTCATCGGTCTTCTGGTGGTCGGCAGGGCTGAAAGTGTTTTCGGATTTTCTGATGACGCTTCCTTCTCTTCTTACGTTCCATCGGTCATCTCTTCTCCGCAGTTTCCTCTTGTACGAAATCTACTTCTATGTCTATGTGTTGATCTTTCCGGTGATCGTCATCGTCGGCAAGCCTGTCATCTGGAAAGAGCGATCGTTCGCTGAGTGAGAGGCAGTCTCCGGGTTCGTGAAGTGAACGACAACGGCCCCTGAGCGACTGCTCAGGGGCCGTGTGGTATGTTGGACGGGGGCTCCGTCAGGCGCGTGATCGTGCGCTGGCGATGCCGAGACGTTTCAGTTTGTATCGGAATGTTTGTTCGGTCATTCCGAGGAACTGCGCGGCCTTGGACTGGTTGAACCCGAACTTGTCGAGTGCGCGCTCGATGATTCCCTTTTCGATGACATCGAGAGACCGATCGAGCACGAACTCCTGTCCTGCCATGATATTGTTGATCATCTTCACGACTTCTGTCTTCTCGTCGACAAGTTCCGGCGGGAGCATGAAGCGTCCTTCGTTGGAGAAGAGGACGCATTTGTCGACGACGGCTTTGAGTTCGCGGATGTTTTCGCGCCACGGTTGCCGGACGAGGACATCGATCGCATTGATATCGATGACGAGGTCATTGACGCCGAGTTCCTTGCAGATTTCCGCCGTGAAGTGTTTCACCAGGACGGGGACATCTTCCGGTCGCTGGCGCAGCGGTGGAATTTCAACGCGTTCGAACTCAACGAGTTTTGCATGGAGTTCGGGGAGCAATTTCCGTTTTTCGACGAGTTCGGCCGGGTCGGCTTTGAGTGTGACAACCAGGCGGATGTCGACCATGGGATTAGCATCCCCGCCGATACGCCTGGTTTTCCTCTCGTTCATAAAGGAGAGGATCTTCATCTGGTTACGGAAGCTTGCTTCTTCCAGTTCCTCGATGAGGACGGTTCCGCCGTTGGCCTGTTCAAAGATGCCTCGTTTGGAGGTATACGGCAGGCCATCGACGCCGCGGTCGAAGCCGAAGAGGATGGCTTCGAGTTCCCGGTCATCGAGCACGGACAGGTTGATGGACATGAAGGGTTCGTCGCCTTTGGCGCTCATGCTGCCAAAATAGATATTCTTAGCGACCGCACCCTTTCCCACCCCTGCTTCGCCGATGATCACCACGTCTCTTCGGTTCTTTGCCAGGCTAGCGATCTGTTTGATCAGCTGGTCGACAGCCTTGCTTTTTCCCACGATCGGGTACTCAGAGGATGCGCTCCCCTTCTTTTCGCCGTTGCCATTAGATTTGGGTTCCATGTGAAGCTTCCTATTTGTCGAATATGACTACTATCTTCTCGTAGGATCCACGAGAAATCTACCGATAATTACTTTCGGATTGAAGAACTTCTCAATGACAATATTGTCGAGCCGATCACGCCAACGTGTGATGCCGCTGGGCCGCAGCAAAAGCTCCTGCTCATAGAATTCGCCATTCACTGAGCTAATGAAATTCAGCCTGAGCATCAAAAACATGGCAATCAAGGCGAGGACAAAGATCGACACGTATTGGCCTAGTGACACCATGTGTGCAAAGGCAGCCCAGTGAAAACTGGTTAATGATATCCAGCCATGCAAGATTTCGAGGGTACAGAACACAAGTAGCAAGAACATTACTTTCTCTATATAAGCACCTTGCGGTGGATCCTTCAAGAACTGGTATCCAAAAAAGAGAAGAATGAACCCAACACACACCACCGACATATAAATCTGGTTCAGGAGCAACGGTCGATACACCGAGATCTGCCAGTTCATATCGAAGAGATAAGGATAGAGCGTTTCCACCCTAGTAAGTTTCTCCTCCAGAGGAAGCGAGTAAGTGAAACCATCTTGGTCCGAGCCGAGCAAATCCGCCTGACTTGCTAGGGTCTTAGGATCAGGATCCTCGCCGTGGACTTCGCGATACAGCTTGAATGTTCTATCAAGGACTCGCCAGTCTTTCACGTCACCAGTATTGTGAAGATACAAGGGGTCAGACAACAGTGGCCTGTAGTAGCCCACAAAGAAACTCATGGCCACAAGCGAAGTCAGTGCAAACTTGCGAGCGGTCCCAAAGTCACGAAAGAGCTCGTCTACTGCTACATAGATTATAGCATTTGCCAGGAGGAGGAAATAGGCTCCTCGAAAGATGTACTGGTCGATGATTAGGCGAGCGAACCGCTCGTCATCAAAAAAGTAGCCCGCCGGAATCGACGGCCCGATGAAATTGAAGAGATGCGCTAAGAGCGACAAGCTGAAGAACGCAGCAAAATTGATGAAAATTGGCTTATTCTTTCGAGTCGGCTCCCTCTTTACAATATGGATGCAAATCAGAAAGAGAAGCGTCTGCAAGGAATAGGCGAGAAACCCCGCCATTTCAAATTTCACATGCGGGAAGATGACCAGCGACAGCACATATAGCGACTCTATCGCTAGCCAAATTGCCAAACAACCCGAGATTTTTTTCACTCCATTCACGCTTCTTGTCCTTGAACTCTTCTAATATGAATATATCCTAGTGCAACCCACAAGTCAAGAGGAAACCGCAAAATTCTTCGGGAAACCGCGATTTTTGTGCCCTGCATCACGAAACACTGATTGCTTTGGCGCATGTGTGAACAATCATCGTGCCACGGAAGCCAAATTCAATGTTTGCCCAAAAGGAAAAAAATTTACGAAAAAAGACAAAGAAACTTGACATTCTTCGGACGCGTGAATATATTCAGTCACCAACTGGCTGAAATTTTAGCCATCTTTGGCTTCCTAGTATCTCCGTTCTGATTACGAAGTATTCTAAAAAA
>Ga0315275_10005423_pt1 | contig 12086 bp, 12 predicted proteins | sample YL17G03_0_MG_FD_205557 | JGI IMG/M metagenome (GOLD analysis project Ga0315275, IMG submission 205557) | Sediment microbial communities from Yellowstone Lake, YNP, Wyoming, USA - YL17G03_0 | ecosystem: Environmental > Aquatic > Freshwater > Lake > Sediment | place: USA: Wyoming | collected... | reverse complement strand
GCGGAAGCCCCCGATTCCCAGCACCACCTCCTGACACAAGCGATACTGGTCGTCGCCCCCGTAGAGCACATCGGTGAGAGTCCTGTCCCAGGGCTGGTTCTCACTCACATCCGTATCAAGCAGATACACAGGCACGACATACCCGGACTCACCTGTTACTCGATACCGCCAGGCCCTGATATGGACCGTGCGACCCTTGAAGTCGACCGTCGCCTGCTCGTCGATCAGCTCCGCGAAATCATTGACTGGCCACGCGACGGGCTCCTCGGTTTGATGACCGCCGGCATCCAGACGCTGGAAAAAGTGCCCTCGCCGGTGCAGCAAAGACACCGCGACCATCGGCACTTCGAGATCGGCGGCTGAGCGAATCGTATCTCCGGCGAGCACGCCAAGCCCTCCCGCATAGGTCGGCATCCCTGACTCAAGACCGATCTCCATGGAAAAGTACGCGACGAGCGGTGGCTGCAACATCGATGGTCCCCTCAGTAACATCACTTCCGTGGGGTTGATCTGGTTCGTCTGGTCTATCTGGTTCAACCAACCAAACCAGACAGACCGAACAGGCCAAATGAACAAGACAGACCGGCGGAATTTGTTAATGCCCTGCTAACTCAACGTTGAATGAATCCAATCGCCCACATAGTGCGTGATCGCAATCACGCTGACACCAATGACTAAATGCTCCGCGATGACTTTCCAGGCCGGGATCTGCTGAGCTCGCGCCAAACGATAGCTCAGCACCGCAAGCAGTGAGAGGCCCCATCCCACGCTCACCGTCATGGCCTCCTCCAAGGGCAACAGCAACATCGGCACGACAAAGGTCAGCGCGATCAGAAACTTGGCCAAAAATGTGGCGATCGTGGATTCCCAAATCTCCGACACGTTCCCGTTATTCTTGGACTCCTCCGCAATATGAATGCCCAGCGCATCGGACAGGGCATCGGCAACCGCAATGGTCACGATGCCACCGATGACCGCAAGCCTCGAATGCGTCCCGGCGTGCAGTCCGACCATGAGACCGAGCGTCGTAATCACCCCGGACGTCAACCCGAAGCTGAAGCCGGTCTTGAACGATTGCTTCATCGTGAACAGCCGGTCCCCTGGCCGCCGGAGACACAACCGTTGAGCCAGCCGGCAACCTCTTTCACGAGCCTCTCGACCGCCCGGTTTGCTGCAACCGCCCCGCCATAGGCATCGTCAGTTGACGCCTCTTCGACGATTTCAAACAGGCGGGTGCCGAGCACCAAATATTCAGGCACCTTGATCACCTGGACACGCAGCGCGACGCGCACCTGACTCGGTTTCTGCAGAAAGTCCTGCAGAAGCACCAACTGGTCGATATCCACGCGATGGTCGCCACGCACGGATGTCGGCATCGGGGCAATGGCTCGCCAATAGCCCGTCTGTTCCAGAGCTTGAACCAGTAAGGGGGTCAACATCCTAGCCGGGGGGTCCGCCCATTGATGGGTTGCGTAATAGCTCACTTCATAGGGCCGTTGCGTGTAGGCCATCCGCGGGCTGTCAAAGCCTGGCTGCGCCACCGGCACGTTTACGACAAGAATCCCGGTGCCTGGTTTCACTCCAGCGATAGTAGCCCCACCTGCCGAACGGTCCAGACTCAAGATGAACGTATGGATCGGTCGCTCTTCACGCGGAAGAGACAGACAGCCGGCCAACGCCAGCGAGACGGCCCCGACCCCAATCAACCTGTACATCCGTACCTGCATCGTCCTCATCGGTTACTCTCCCGGTCCTCGCTGGGGGGTCTTCGTTCCGAGCACGAGCGAACTCGGCTCCTGTTCCAATTGGCGTGCCACTCGCTGCAACGTCCCTGTGAGCTGACGTAGTTCCGTCACGAGCAAACCCGTTTCGCTCAGCGTCTGTCGGGTGAACTGCTCAATATCCGGGCGGTTCTCCTGCACGGCCGACTTCACAGCCTTTCCCGTCTGAGCCAATTCTTCGGTCATGGTCTGGAGTGCTGCAGCACTTTTGTTGACTCGCTCCAGCAAGACGGGCAGTTGCTTGTTCATCGTCTCGGTCATCGTCGCGACGTTCTCCGCCGCTTGGGAGGCACTGCGTACTCCCTTATCTACTCCCTCGCTGCGCGCGGCAAGTGTCTGCGTCAGTTCAGAGAGATCCCTCAGGATCTGCCTGAGCGCGGCGCGATTGTCTTCATCAACCACGGCCGTCGCGTTCAGGCTGAGGATGTTCAAGTTGGCCAACAGCCTGGTGAGGCCCTCCTCGGAGAGCAGGCGAGAAATTGCCGTGTCGAGGCGAACGAGCAGCGAGGGTCCGGTCTTGATGACCGGATACTCCTGGCCCGGCGCCACCTCCAGTATCGGCGACTCACGACTGCCCCCGTTCAGATTGACTGTGGCCAGTCCTGTCAGCCCCTGCGTTTCGAGCACCGCCACCGTATCCACTTTGATCGGTGTGGCACGGAGGATATCGAGGGTCAACCGGACCTCCTCAGGATTCTCAGGATTCAAGACGATGTCCTTCACGCGCCCGACGTCGACGCCACGGTATTTCACCGTAGAGTTGACGCTTAGCCCAGCCACGGACTCCCGCATGTAGGCATAGTACCGGTCATAGACCCCGCGGTAATCTGACTTCCCCAGCCAGAGGACGATCGCCAGGACCCCCGCCCCTAAGACTGCAACAAATGTCCCGACCACGACGTAATTGACTTTGGTGTTCATAGTTTCTTTCCGTGCTGAGCTTCTGCCGCCCGGCCGCGCGGACCATGGAAATATTCGTGAATCCGAAGATCGTTCGAAGCCCACAATTCCTGCATGGTACCGATCCCCAAGACCGTTCCGTTGCCCAGCACCGCGACACGGTCTGAAATTCGCCAGAGTGAATCGAGATCGTGGGTCACAATCACCACCGTAAGTCCCCATAACCCTTTCAACTGCAGCACCAACTCGTCGAACCCAGCCGCGATGATCGGATCCAGCCCGGCGGTCGGTTCATCCAAGAACAACAACTCCGGGTCCATTACGATCGCACGGGCGAGCGCGGCCCGTCGTCTCATGCCCCCGCTCAGTTCGCTGGGGTATTTCCCTGCGCTGTCCGGCGGCAGCCCCACCATCCTGATTTTCACGGCCACGATATCCCGAATTAATTGAGGGCTGATCTCGGCATGTTCGTGCAACGGGACCGCCACATTCTCCGCCAACGTCAACGAACTGAACAAGGCGCCCTGCTGAAACATGACTCCAAATCGACGGTGAATTGCTGTGCCGTCAGAGACTTCAAGTTGACGACTATCGACACCGAAGAGACGAATGCTTCCGGCCGAAGGCGTGAGCAGACCGATGATCTCCCGCAACAGCGTAGACTTCCCGCACCCGTTCCCCCCGGCGATGGCAAAGACTTCACCCCGCTGCACCGCAAGGCTGACATCGTCATGCACCACCGCTGCCCCGAATCTCGTCGAGACATGGCTGACTTCGATCACCGGTGGTTCAGTCTGTGTTTGCAGCGGCATCGCGTGTCGCCCCTCACACGGGCGAAGGCTAAGGGTACGGTCAAGGAGACTCCGGGATATGTCTCGGCCTGAACCTCGGCTCTCATGTTCCTATCCCGCTATAAGGCCCACCAGTTCAGAAGAATTGAACAGATCGCATCAAAAATGATGACCAAGAAAATACTCTGCACGACGCTGATCGTCGTATGCCGGCCGACATCTTCCACGCCCCCTCGAATCTGAAACCCTTGATAGCATCCGACCAGCGCAATGATCATGGCAAAGAACGGCGCCTTGCCGATCCCGATCAGAAAATGCCGCAAGGCGACGGCTTCCTCGAATCGAGCGACAAACTCCGCGAAGCTCACGTTGAGTTGGCCCGAGGCGATCAGCATGCCGCCAAACACCCCCAACACATCCGCGTACACGGTGAGCAACGGCAATGCGATCACCAGCGCAATCGTCCTCGGGAGGACGAGCAGATCTATCGGCGAGATGCCGAGGGTACGAACTGCATCCAGCTCCTCCGTCACCTTCATGGTCCCGATCTCGGCGGCATAGGCTGAACCCGAGCGCCCCGCAATCACTATAGCCACGATCAGCGGGGCGATCTCCCGTAACAACGAGATCCCGACCAGATCGACGATAAATATGTTCGTGCCGAACTTCCGCAACTGTTCCGCCCCTTGATACGCAATCACGACACCGATCAGGAACGTCAGCAAGCCGGTGATCGGCAAGGCGTTGAAGCCGTCCAACTCCAAGCTGCGGAACAGGGCCCGCCACCGGATCCGCGCGGGGGCCCTCAGGGACCGAGCCAGCGCAACTGCGCTCTCACCCAGGAAGGCCAGGGCTTGCTGTCCGTGCCGGATCCGGCCCTCGACCAGTTGAGTGAGTTGGGCCATGGAGCTCGGTCTTGTGAAAGCCGCCGGTGTGGCTCCGGGCCAGTTCGACATGGCCATATCAAAAATCTCCCGGACTTCCGCACGGAGCCCCTGAACAAGCACGCGCCGCCCCTGCTGTTCCAGCCGGCTCACAACCCGGCGCAAGAGCACAGCCCCCGCTGTGTCCATCGCCGTAATACCGGCACCGTCGCAGGTGAGTTGTCGCCCGGCAGGCCAGACCACCTTGTCCACTATCCGTTCGACCTCCGCCACGTGGGGCAAGGTCCAGACCCCCTGACAGAGAAGGGTCTGGTCTTCGCCGATCCTCAGGTAGGCGCTCTCGCCTCCCTTCTGGTTTATTCGCTTCATGTATCGGTCACCATATCCTAAAAGAACAAGTACAAGCCGAACCCGACGCTCTGGATTTTTTGGGAATAAAACTGGCCGTAGGGATTGTAGCCCCAATAGTAGTTGAAGAGCAGACGGAGGCGCCTGGTCGTGCCAGGCCGGAACCATTCAAGGCCCCCTTCGACATTCGAATTAATGACCCACTTCAACTCCTCAAAGGCTTTAAAATCCGCCCCGAATACCGGGGTGATGATCAACCCGCCTTTGAGGCCCTGCCCGAACAGTGGCGAATGAATCTCGGGCCCACGCAGCTCGACACCCCACTGCGCCTTGAGCCGATCAAGGGTGGAGGGTTCCCGGCGGATAAGATACCCGCCCCCCCCATAGACTCGGCCCCATCCGCCTGGCGTGTTGAACGACAGAATCCCGTCGATTTCTTCAAAGCTCAGCTCTACATTGTTATACCCCGGTCTGGCCAAGAGGAACTGGTCTCCCAGATGGCTGCTCTGGTGGTAGACCCGCACCCGTGCGGAGACGAATTCACTTCGCCATGACAGGGGGAACCCGATCATAAAATCCGTATTGATAAGCTCAGTGGACGGTCCGAACAGATCGAACTGCGAGAACACGCCCATCAATATACCAACCTGCACCCCATTACACGTTCCTTCTTTGCGACGGCTCCAGAGGCCGAAGTTTTCCCCTAACGCGACCGAGCCGACAGTGCTCGAGGTCTTCGATTCCAGCGCCTGAGTCTGCTGGATGGTCGCGAAGGTTTGCGGTTGTTTCAGATCGGCCATCAAGGGCCGAAAGACATCGCCGTCCGGCAAGAATACGTTTTCCCACGCGGCCTGTTCCTGTCCAGGGTGACTCACACTGTTCGGATTGAAGCGGCAATCCACATCCGCCCGCTCCGTCTGCACCAGCACAGGCTCCGCTCTTGCATCAGTCGCCAAGAGGAGCCAGGCCGTACAGGCCCACAACCATACGGCCGCCCGGCTAGTGCGCCGCCAGGATGTCCTTGAGATCCACTCCACTCATCACCTCTTTCTCGAGCAGAAGCGTGGCACCCCGGACAAGGGCGCTGTGTTTCTCGGCCAGCAGGCGCTTCACGCGCTCGTATTGCTCATCGACGATACGGCGCACTTCACAGTCGATCTCACGGGCGGTCTCCTCTGAGTAGTCGCCTTTCTCTTGGGACACCTGAATTTGCATAAAGAGGGGCTGGCGTTCACGGTCGAGCGTGACAGTCCCCAGCTTCTCGCTCATCCCGTAGGATTTGACCATGCTCTTGGCAATATCTGTCGCTTTGACCAGATCGTTCTGTGCTCCCGTGGAGGCCTCGCCGAAGGTCAATTCTTCCGCAATCCGCCCTCCCAGTAAGACGCCAATCTTGTTCTCCAGCTCCGTCTTGGTCATCAGGAAACGATCCTCCGTCGGGAGTTGAAGAGTATAGCCCAATGCGGCAATCCCGCGAGGAATGATCGAGATCTTCTGTATCGGGTCTGCTCCCGGAAACGACAGCGCCACCATTGCGTGGCCCACTTCATGGTAGGCGACCCGCTCTTTCTCCATCTTATTGAGCACCCGGTTCTTCTTCTCCAATCCGGCAACGACCCGCTCCACTGCTTCTTGCAATTCCGGGAGACCGACCTGCTCCTTATTGCGACGCACGGCTAAGAGGGTCGCTTCGTTAATGATATTGGCAAGATCGGCCCCCGAGAACCCGGGGGTCATCCCGGCGATCACCTCGAGGTCCGCATCGGGGCCAAGGACCACCTGCTTCGCATGCACGCGCAAGATGGCCAGGCGCCCGATCTTATCCGGACGATCCACCAGAATATGACGATCGAACCGACCCGCCCGCAACAGCGCAGGATCAAGAATCTCGGGACGGTTGGTGGCCGCCATGAGAATGACGCCGATGCGGGGGTCGAAGCCATCCATCTCGACCAGCAACTGGTTCAAGGTCTGCTCACGCTCCTCATGCGCCATGGGTCCCATCCCGCGGGCTTTCCCGAGCGCATCTAGTTCGTCAATGAAGATAATACAGGGAGCTTTGCCCTTCGCCTGCTCGAACAGGTCCCGCACGCGGGCTGCCCCAACCCCCACAAACATTTCCACGAACTCGGACCCGCTGATGCTGAAAAAGGTCACCCCGGCCTCTCCGGCCACGGCACGGGCCAGGAGAGTCTTGCCGGTTCCAGGCGGGCCGACGAGTAAGATCCCTTTCGGAATCTTTCCTCCGAGACGCGTGAACTTTTCCGGCGTCTTCAGAAACTCGATCACCTCGCGCAGTTCCTCCTTCGCCTCGTCCACGCCGGCCACATCCGCGAAGGTGACCTTGATGTTCTTCTCGGCATAGATCTTTGCCTTCGACTGCCCCACCGTCATGAACCCGCCTTGGCCCTGACCAAGGCGCCGGAAGATGAACAACCAGATGGCGCCGAAGACGAGCACGGGAAGAATCCAGGACATCAGATCCCGTAGCAGGGTGCTCTCGATCATGCCGGTAAACTTGACGTGGTGGTCGTTGAGTTCCTTGACCAGATCGGGGTCTTCAACTCGGACGGTCGTAAACAACTTCTGCTCTTTGGATCCCTCTTCCGGCTTCAGCTTTCCCGTCAGTGTCTGATGAGTGACCGTGACTTCGGCCACGTTGCCGGCCGTCACCAATGTCCTGAATTCGCTATACGGAAGCTCTTCAAGCTTCTGCAGGGCATGGATAAAATCATGCACGAGAATGACCGCCCAAATCGCGAGAAAAACATACCAGATCGAAAAGGAGATTTTATTATTCACTGGCATCGCGATTACGTCCTCCCGATGTCACCAGCCTGGAAGGCCGGATAGAACCCCATGTCGAAGTTCCCGATCTTCTGATTGAACAACTGTCCATAGGGATTGAATCCGTGATCGTTATTCGCCAGGATCCGGCAACGACGCCTGAATGGCAGCGGCAAACTGAGAGGAAGCTCGGGGCAGCCTGGGCCGATTCACCCACGGCCGCACGGTGGGAAGCGACTCCGGTCAGAATAAGGGCGACTGCAGCAGAAAGAAAAACGACTCTCATCATGCGCGCTCCGGCCAGCGAAGGGGGCCGCACAGACCATCCAGTTACTCTCGTATCGTAGAAATGCAAAGGAGAGACCCCTACACCGAGCCCTCATCCATGGATAATTCATCAAGAATATTGAGAGCTTGGGTAAAATTGGATGGACTGAAAATGGGACGAGGGGGAGTCCTGCTACAGTGAGCCTGTTTGCCAATGTAGCGAATAGCTACAGATCCAAGCTGGTGTCAACGGGATGCTGACGCCGCTCATGGAACGCGGGGCTTACATCCGCACAAGCATGACCGCGGCATACAGAACAGCCAGCGCAAGAAAGAGCGAGAAGCGAGCGACCCACGGGGACCACGCAACCAGGATGTGATCGAACCTGGTTCGGCTCTCCGTGGGAAGCTGTATGATCCTCCCGACACGAGGCCCGATGATGAGATCGTGGGTCAGGGTCAAGAAAAGAAGGATCGTCACGAGCCCCAGCTTGGTCACTAGGACCATCGGCCATCCCGATGGGGCCACGATCGAAATTCCCCTCTGGTGCAGCAACAGGAGGCCAGTACACAAGAGAACGGCGATCGCGCCCCAGACCACCGCGCGGAACTGCCTTGCGATGGTCCGAAAGAGCAACGCCCTCTGCGACGCGAACGGTTCACGCCTCAGCACAGGCACCAGCACAATCGATAAGAAGATCGTTCCGCCGATCCAGCTGACCGCCGCCAGTACATGGAGCCAGACCAGCAAGACCATCATCGACGCCGCCAATCCACTGATCAACCTTTCGTAGACCGGGAGTCGATTGTGATGCCTGCTCGTCCAGCCTGACGGCCTGGTCCCGACGCCTGGAGGTTTGGGCACCAGGCGATTTCTGCCAGTTCCGTCGCCACCTCGAATCGATTCTCGACATCAACGGTGGAATGATCCTGAGTCATGCGCATACAGGGTGTACAAATAAATTGGCATGGAACAAGACACCGATGCCCGTCACACCCCACCAGGGTGCTGAAGAACGCTGTTTTCTCCAGACAGTACCGCTCGCGATCCGGCGCGTTCAGACCATCACGATAACAGTTCAGCCGCTGCCAGAGCTTTGCAAGGCTCGAGAGGGGACGGGCATTGATGCTCGCCCAGGCCCCAGGAATCTGAATCGTTTCACCGGCGAGTTGCACCGCCAGATCAAGGCCGGTCGGGAGTGCGGGGAAAATCGCCATGCTCATGCGATCTAATCCCCTCCCCTCCATCGTATAACTCGGCGCCCGTTGAGCGAGACTGAATGCAGCCCCATTCACGTCGGTACCACCGTGAGGAATATGGACGACGAGGTTCATCGTGCCTCCCGGAGATTTTCTTGCGCTCGCATGAGAGAACTCGACGAGGCAATCACTCCTGGTCAGAATGAAATTCCAACGTAGGGCCCGATCTGACCATAACTATTGTTCGTATTGGTCATGTTGGCCATGAGGTGGTAGCGCGCTTCCACCCCGAGCTTGAAGGCTCTCCACAGTTCATACTCCACACCGGCGCCGAACTGGACTCCGACATCCAGATACTGCGTCTGATTCGAGGGCGGGCTGATCACCATGATGTCCAAACCCACGGGGATGATCCAAGGCCTGAAGGCACTCCCCTCCATGAATTTGATCTTCGGGGCCACGTCGATGGTCACCGACGTGAGTTGTGTCTTCGCCGTAAGACCACCTGATGTTGCCCCACTCACACCACCGTTAACATTCTGTGAATTGAAGCGGTTGAATTGGAGGCCGATTTCTCCGACCACCCAGGTCTTGTCCATCCCTCCCCAGGCATTCTTCGACATGACGAGGTCTAACCCGGCTCCCGCGTACCACCCGGTGGTGCTATTGTTCTGCCCACACGTGTTAGGAGCACCAAGCCCGCAGTCGGTAAAGAACTCGTTGCCTCTACTGCTGCTCATTGCCACGAATCCGCCTCGATAGAACACCTGGTTGCCGGTGCCCTCTTCAGCCGAAGCCGGCGACACACCACAAACAGCGAGCCCCCCGGCGATCGCAATCGCGGCACCCCACACTCCAATGTTCCTGCTGCTCTTCCGAACTTGCATGATGTCCCCCTCCCTGAGCGCCCATCGGAAGACGTTCCTTGTCCCCCGAATGTTCTGCTGACTTGCACTCGCCGGCCCGAGACATCAGCTTGGTGAATAAACACTTCACAGTCACCTTCCTTTACGGCGCACGCTGTGACACCGTCGTGCCTGCCGCGTCCTGGGCATCCCGCGCACAGCGGAATCCCATCCAGTTGATCTTCGTATTGGGATCGGTCCCGTTCCGCATCGCGACCCGCATGGTCGTCGTGCTGTCCATCCAGCCGCCGCCCCGGAAGGCTTTCTGGGTGCCGGCCTCCGGGCCTTTGGGGTTCCGGTCCGGTGCCACCGCGTAATAATCCTGGTCGTACCAATCGGCCACCCATTCAGACACATTCCCGATCGTCTGATAGAGCCCATACGGACTCACCGCATTCTCATACTTATCGACCGAAATAATCGGGGGGTACAATAACAGTCGTTCCGGACGATCCCGCACCGGACCGGAAAGCCCCGTTCTCCCAAAATTCGCCCGGCTCGGCCCCGCATATTCTTTGCCCCAGGGAAAGAGCCGCCCGTCCACCCCGCGCGCCGCTTTCTCCCACTCCGCTTCTGTCGGCAAGCGCTTCCCTTTCCACTTGCAGAAGGCATCGGCGTCATACCAGGACACGTGCATGATGGGATGGTGCGCCATCACTTCCTGGAAGTTTCCACCGTCATACCGCCAGTCCACTTGCGGCGAGCGGTTCGTCGCGAGCACAAATCCGAGATACTCCAAGGCCGTCACTTCGTACTTGCCGATCTCGAACGCATCCAGATAGACGCGCCGCTGCGGCGTCTCGCCGCGATACGCAAGCCGGTCCGTCTTCTTATCGCTGCCCATCACAAACTCACCGGCCGGCACCAAGACCATGTCATCCTTGGCTTTCCACGTGGCCACCCGTTCTGCGGCGAGCTGTTTACCGGCCTCAGTCCACTCCATCGTCACGTCCTGCGTATCGAGTCCCCAGGCGACGTTCGCAATCACCAAGGCCACTGCAGCCACAATGACCGCATTCACCACACGATTGACTGTCACCAACTTCTCCACTCGCGTCACACTCACGATCCGATCTCCTTGTTTTCGTAATTGTCCGATTTCAGCATTCAGCCGCTTAGGGAGTCTTAGTCAGCTGATAGCTGGGTGCTGATGGCTGATTGCTTGTTCCTGATTTCGCACATCGCAATCCCGTCAAATAACTTCTGCGATCCGGCGTGCCGCCATTCCGGCCTGCGGAGCGCGCGACCTCCGGATCTTCATTCCAGGACCCACCGCGGAATACTTTGAGTTCGCCGGTAGCCGGCCCCGTCGGATTGTCCGGCAGGCTACTCCGGTAGTACGCGGGGTCGAACCAATCCGACACCCATTCACTGACATTACCGGCCATTTGATGGACCCCGTAGGGACTGACGCCCTTGTCATACCGGTTCACATTGGCCAGCGGCGGATACTTAAACCCGCGTTTCGATCCCGAATGCGCAATATTGCTTTTCATCCACCCGGCTGGTTCGTTCCCCCATGGAAAGACCCGCCCATCCTCACCGCGCGCAGCTTTTTCCCACTCCGCTTCGGTCGGCAGGCGTTTCCCTACCCACCGACAATAGGCAGTGGCCTCTTCCCAACTCACCCCGATAACCGGATGCGAGGCGATCTTTTCGAGAAAGGGATCCTGCATCCAAAACTCCGGCCAGGCCGCCCCTGTACCCAACACGAATCGAAGGTAATGCACGTTGGTGACTTCATACCGGTCGATATCGAAGACTTCGAGGGACACGGACCTTTGCGGCTGCTCCTGAGGACCTGCTGCGCGGTCCACCTTGGGATTGCTGCCCATCAAAAACGGCCCTCCCGGCACAGAGACCATGCCTTCGGGAACCTCCAGCAACGCCAGCCGCTCCATCTCCCAAGGCTGTGCCCAGGGGTCATGCTTGGGAGACAAATGATCGGCACGCACCGCAGCACTCGACACAAGACCCCACGCCAGCAGACCCGTTGCCAGGGCTACCCCGATTCGCCGCGCCGTGATGTCGCTGTGCCCTGCCATTCGTGATCCGTGGTTCCTCAATAGGGTGAATATTTCCCGCCGAACTCTGTCCCTCTTCTAAGAGAACGGGGGAGCCACACATTACGCGCAGCTCCCCCCTTCTTGACCGAGACTATTCCGCTGTCGACTACTTCATCGCCGTCGGAATAGCCCGAGGCTCTACTTGCACATCCGCACG
>Ga0315275_10005422_pt1 | contig 12088 bp, 5 predicted proteins | sample YL17G03_0_MG_FD_205557 | JGI IMG/M metagenome (GOLD analysis project Ga0315275, IMG submission 205557) | Sediment microbial communities from Yellowstone Lake, YNP, Wyoming, USA - YL17G03_0 | ecosystem: Environmental > Aquatic > Freshwater > Lake > Sediment | place: USA: Wyoming | collected... | reverse complement strand
CAGGTCGACGCTGCGCACCGGTTCGGCCACCCGCCGGCCGCGCATCAAGTCGTATGGCGCATGGATGATGAACGGCACCCGCGCGGTTGATTCGTAGATGAAGAACCCGTGCGCGTCCTCTCCGTGCTCGCCGAGCGCCTCACCGTGATCCCCCATCACGGCCACGACGGTGCGGTCGAGCAGGCCCTGCGCTTCGAGGAACGACAGCACGCGCTGAACCTGCGAATCCACGAAGGCGACCTCTCCGCGGTACGGACGCCCCTTGTACCTGGTCGCGTACGGCTCGGGCGGCGCGTAGGGCGTGTGCGGGTCGTAGAAGTGCAGCCACGCGAAGAAGCGGCCGTTCTTCGCTGACTCCATCCATGGCAGGGCCTTGTCCACCACTTCATTGGCGGGCCGTTGGATTTCCCCGAGCGACTTGCCCCGGTTCTTGCCGGCGTCGAAATCGTCGAAGTAAGTCTGGAACCCCTGGCTGATGCCCCACTTGTGATCGAGCACGTAGGCCGCGATGAATCCGCCGGTCTTGAATCCCTGCCCGCCGAGCATCTCGGCCAGCGTGGTCTGCTCCGAGGAAAGGAAGAAGCCGCCGTTGTCGCGGACACCGTGTTCGGGCGGGAACCGGCCGGTAAAGATGCTCGCATGCGCGGGAAGGGTCAACGGCGCGGTGGCCATCGCGTGCTCGAAGAGCACACCCTCCCTGGCGAGGCGGTCGAGGGCTGGCGTCTCAATCTCCCGATTTCCGTAGGCGCCCAGCACGTCCGCCCGGGTGGTATCCAGCGTCATCACCACGAGATTGAGGTGCTGCCGATCCACGCCGTCCGGCAGCCGGCCGAGCGCGACGCCCCCGGCCTGGTTGGCAGGCCTGGTGAGCGCTCGCCATCCCAGCCAGCCCAGGGCGCCGGACAGCACGGCCGCACACGCGAGCACGACGATCCACCGGGCTCGGCGGGTTCGTATCCGGCCTTTTGGATCGTCCGCACGTGAAATTGTGACCTCGCGCGGCTTCGCTGGATCCGTTGAAGGCACTCGCCTGGGAGGAGTCATTGCATTTCCATCGTGAGGCAAGATGCGCGGCTCGTCAACGCGCTCGACCCCTGCTCTTTCTATTGTTGGGCTTTTGGCTGATTCGCGAACGGGCTGCCCCCTCCGGATCCAGCAGGGCCGGATCCGGAGTCCAAGTTCTTGGATTGGCGGGATCGCTCAGCGGTACCGCAGGTACTTCGACCGCAGCAGCCGCCACTGCGACTCGGCCCTGACCCAGGCCACGCTGACGGCGGCCGGATCGTCGCCGCCCCGGATGCGCCGGACCGCATCCGCGCCGGACAGCCGGCCCACCTTGTCCACCTCGAACGGCCCTGGGAACAGCCTGTAGAGGGACGACGCGACCTCCAGGCCGACCCGCACGGGCCTCATCCGATCGCGGTCGGTCACGATGATGAACACGCCCTGGCACAGCTCATTGGCGTAGCGGCTGGACGTCGGCGTGAACGTGATCGGGTAGAACCGCACGCCCGGCAGGTTGCGGCGGTTCAGTTCCGCCGCCAGGCGAGGCCCGTCGATCCACGGCGCGCCGAGTTGCTCGAAGGGCGAGTCGGTGCCGCGCCCCACCGACAGATTGGACGCTTCAATGGCCCCGATGCCCGGGTAGAGGCTCGCCGCCACCATGTTCCGCATGTTGGGCGACGGGTTCACCCACGGCAGGCCGGTCTGGTCGTACCACGCGTCGCGGTTCCAGTTCTTCATCTCCACGACGGTCAGATCTGCGCCAATCTTGTTCTCGCCGTTGAAGAGCAGCGCCAGTTCGCCCAGCGTCATGCCGTGCCGGATGGGCATCGGCATGTAGGCCGTGAACCCCAGTTCAGCCTTGTCGAGCGTCGGCCCTTCGATCTGCACGCCGCCGATCGGATTCGGGCGGTCCAACACGACAACGCCGATCTTCCGCTTCGCCGCCTCCTCCATCACGTACGCCATCGTCGTCGTGTACGTGTAGAAGCGCGCGCCGATGTCCTGCAGGTCGACCACCATCGTGTCGATGCCCTGCAGCATCTCGTCGGTGGGCCGCATGGTCTTGCCGTAGAGCGAGTGGATGGGCAGGCCTGTCTTCTCGTCCTTCGCTGATTCCACCTTCTCGTCGAGGATGCCGCGGATGCCGTGCTCTGGGCTGAATAGCGCGACCAGCGTGAAGTCCTTCGAGGCGGCCAGCAGATCGATGGTGGCCTCGCCGGTGCGCGCGCGGCCCGTGTGATTGGTCACCAGGCCGACGCGCTTCCCTTTGAGAATCTTGAAGCCGTCGGCGCGCAGCACGTCAATGCCGTTCAGGGTGCGGCCGTCCGCCTCGTCTCCACGCCGCGGCGCGGCGGTGCCGGCGGCGCCGAAGTCGGTGCCGCTCCACCGCGCGGCGCGCAACGCGGACTCGTCGGGCAGATTGCGCAGGGCCGCGGCGACGATGGTCGCGACGCGGGCACGCAGTGGCGTGGCGTCGCCCTTGCCGTCCGGGTGCACGCGGTTGGCCAGCAGGATGACGTACGTCTTCGTCAGCGGATCCATCCACACAGACGTGCCCGTGAACCCGGTGTGTCCGAACGATCCGACCGGAAACAGTTCGCCACGGTTCGACGAGTAGCTGGTATCGATGTCCCACCCGAGGCCTCTGACGCTCGCCATGCCCGCCGGCGTCGCCGGAGACGTCATCTTCAGGACGGTCAGCGGCGACAGGATCCGCACGCCGCCGAGCGCGCCGCCGCCAAGCACCATCCGGCAGTAGCGCGACAGATCGGGGGCCGTACTGAACAGGCCCGCGTGGCCGGCGACGCCGCCCATCCGGCGCGCCGTCGGATCGTGGACAGTGCCGCGCAGCATCGACTGGCCCGGCGGCGCATCACACGGCCAGCCCAGGGGCGTACACGGCTCCGTGGGCGCGATGCGCGGCTTGAGCGTCTCGGGCGGATTGAACATCGACTCGGTCATGCCCAGCGGCGCGAATACGCGCTCCTTCACGAACCGGTCGAACGGCATGCCGCTGACACGCGCGACGATGTCGGCGAGCAGGAAGAAGTTGATGTCGCTGTAGACGAACCGCTCGCCCGGGGCGGAAGTCGGCACTTCCTCGCACGCGCGGCGGATCGCCTCGTCCCAGGACTTCCAGGAGTCGTCGCTGAGATCGAGATCCGGCCGCAGCCCCGACACGTGCGTGAGCAGGTGGCGCACCGTAATGTCGCCCTTGCCGTAGCGCCCGAAGTCGGGAATAAACGTCGCCACGCGATCGTTCAGGCGCACGCGGCCTTCTTCAACCAGGATCATCACGCTGGTGGTCGTCGCGACCACCTTCGTGACCGACGCCATGTCGAAGATCGTGTCGAGGGTCATCGGCTCCACCGCCGGCACGAGCGCGCGGTTGCCGTAGGCCTTCTGGTAGAGCACCTCGGACCCGCGGCCGACCAGCAGCACCGCGCCGGGGATCTGCTTGTCGGCGATCGCCTTCGCGATGACCCCGTCGACGGCGGCGAGGCGCGCGCTGTCGGCGGCGGCGGTCGCCGCGACGCCGGCGGCCGCCGGCCTGCCGGTTGCCTGGGCGGATCCGGCGACCACGGCACATACGAGGATGATGGCGATGACGGCGGCACGGCGCACGTGGACCTCCCGGGTGCATACTGCGGGTGGTTGGAGCACATACCTGTAGCCAGCCACCGCGGACACGGCCTAAGCTAGCATAAGACCCCGAGAGGAGTTCGAGTGACCAAGACCCCCCGCTTCGTTCTGGCGTGTGCCCTCGTCGTGTGCCTGTCGGCCGGACTCGCCGATCTGGCCGTCGCGCAGCAGACCGCCCGCCTGGCCGGTTCGGTCAAGGACATGGCGGGTCGTCCGATCAAGGGCGCCGCAATCCGGGCCCACAACCCGGTCGCCAGCCCCAACGAATTCAACGTGACCTCCGATCAGCGCGGCAACTGGAGCATGCTCGGCCTTGCCACAGGTGGGTGGGAGGTGACGGCCGCCGCGCCCGGCTTCGAACGCTCGACCGTGGCGGTGCGCGTCTCGGTCCTGCGGGCCAATCCCGGCGTGCATTTCGTCCTGGTGGGCGCGGCCGTGCGGGGCCCGCTCGAGGGCATCGACTCGACGGCGCTCCAGGGCGACCTCAGCCGCGCCGAAGAACTGATGGCCGCCGGCAGCTACGACCAGGCCCTCACGATCTACCGGGCGCTGCTTGCGAAACTGCCGACGCTGACGACGTTGAACCTGGGCGTCGGGCGAGCGCTGCGGATGAAGAAGGACTACGCCGGCGCCGTCGAGGCGTACGGCAACATGCTCAGGGCCGATCCGGTCAGCCAGAAGGCCCTGCTCGAACTGGGCCGCACACACCAGGAACGCGGCGACCGCGCGGCCGCCGTCGCAGCCCTCGACAAGCTTGTCGCCCTGGACGGCACGACGGACGAGGCGCGGGACGCCCGCGCGCTGCTCGCCGAGTTGAACAAAATGTCATGAAGGCTCGCACGCTCGTCCTCGCAGCGGCCGTCGTCGCGGTCGCTGCGGCAGGCTGGTTCGGCTGGCGCCTGGCGCACTCGTCATCGGTCGTCAGCGGCCCGATCATCGTCATCTCCGTCGACACCCTGCGCGCCGATCGGCTGCCGATCTACGGCTACCGGAAGGTGACCACGCCGGCGATCGACGCCCTTGCCGCAGACGGCGTTGTCTTCGAATACGCGTGGGCCCACGCGCCACAGACGCTGCCGTCGCACGCGTCGATCTTCACGGGGAAGCTGCCCTTCGAGCACGGCGTGCGCGACAACCTCGGGTTCACGCTGAACGCCGGGGAAGCCACGCTGGCGGATATGCTGAAGGCCCGCGGATTCGCGACCGGAGGATTCGTGTCCGCCTACGTCATGCGGCACGACACCGGCATCGGCCGCGGGTTCGACACCTACGACGATCGCCTGCCGTCTTCGTCTCCCGAGGTCGCCATCGGCGAAGTGCAGCGCACCGGGGCCGATACGCTGGCCGCCGCCCGCGCATGGCTCGCGGCGCAGGCGTCGCCGCGGTTCTTCCTGTTTCTGCACCTCTACGAACCGCACACGCCTTACACGCCGCCTGTCCGGTTCGCGCAGTTCGACCCCTACGACGGCGAGATCGCGTACTCGGACGAACTCATCGGCCAGCTGGTGGCGGATCTCAAGTCCCGCGACCTCTACGCCGAGGCGCTCGTCGTGTTCCTGTCGGATCACGGCGAGGGACTCGGCGATCACGGCGAGGCGGAACACGGGCTCTTCCTCTACCAGGAAACCATGCGGGTGCCGCTGGTGGTGAAGCTGCCGCGGCAGGCCGGCGCGGGGTCGCGCGTGGCGGCGCCGGTGCAGCACATCGACCTGGTGCCGACGATCCTGGACCTGGTGCAGGCCCCAAAGCCCGGCGGCCTGCGCGGCCGGTCCCTGGTGCCGGCGTTCTCGGGCGGTGCGATCCCCGAACAGGGGATCTATGCCGAGGCGCTCTACCCCCGGTTCCACTTCAAGTGGAGCGAGCTGTTCTCGCTGACCGACGCGCGCTACCGCTACATCCGCGCGCCACGCGACGAGCTCTACGACATCCAGGAGGACCGGGCCGAGCGGACCAACGTGGCCGAGGCGCGGGGTTCCACGCGCGTCGCCATGCGGCAGGCGCTCGACAGCCTGATGGCCGGCACGAAGCTCGACGAGCCGACCTCGGTCACGGCAGAGGATCGCGAACGGCTCAAGGCGCTCGGCTACATCGGCATGCAGGCGACCGCGGGCACGGCGCCGGGCGCGGAGACGCTGCCCGATCCGAAGGACATGGTGCACGTCCTCGAGCAGTACCGGTCGGCGCTCAATCTGATGCGCGACGGCAAGACGGGAGCGTCGCTCGACCTCTTCCAGCAGATCGCCGCCGAGAACCCCGGGATGGCCGACGTGTGGAGCGAAATCGGCGGCGTCCTGATCCGGCTCGGCCGCGCGGATGAGGCCATCGCGGCGTACCGGCGGCTGGTGGAGATTGCGCCGCACGATCCGTCGGCGCTGGTCACCGTGGCGCAGTTGCTCGTGCAGACCGGAAAACTCGACGAGGCGCAGGCACAGGCCAACGCCGCCGTCGCGATGCTGGCCGACGCCGAGGGCCGCTGGAAGGCCGCGGCGCACCGGGTGCTGATGCGCGTGGCGCTCGAACGCAAGGACGCGGCGGCGGCCCGCGCCGAAGCAGCAAAGGCGAACGAGGCCGATCCGTCGATGCCGCTGCCGGACTTCGTCGAAGGGCGCATCCGCTACGACGCCGGCCAGTTCCAGGAGGCGCTGCCCTTCTTCGAGAAGGCCGTGCAGGCCGCCGCGGCGCGCACGTTCCCGGTGCCGGACCTCCACTACTATCTCGGGGACACGCTCGCGCGGCTCGAGCGCTACGATGCCGCCGAGCGGGAACTCTCGCTCGAGATCAGGATGTTCCCGTCGAGCCTGCGCGCGCGGGCCGGGCGCGCCATGCTCTACCGCGCGCAGGGCCGTACGGCGCAGTCCGATCAGGAGATCGAGGATCTGGTGCGCACGTCGCCGGGGCCCGAGGGCTACACGCTGGCGGCGCGGCTGTTCAAGATGTTCGGCGAGCCGGCGAAAGCGCAGGCTGCCGAAGCTCAGGCCCGCCAGCTGCGCAAACGCGCGGCGGCCGGGCGCGCGCCCTCGACCGCGACGCGGTAGCGGGAGCCATCGGAACGCGACCATGGCCAGAGGAAAGCCCGCCCCGCCGTCCAGGCCTGCGAAGGGTGCGCCGGCGCCAGCCCAGGCCGCGCCTGCAACGGGTCGCGCGCGCTGGCTTCCGGGCGCCGTCGTCGTGGCATTGCTGGCGGCGGCGGGCGGCGCGGGCTGGTGGTGGTTCACGCGAGCGGCGCCGATCGAGATCGTCCGGACGGCGGATCAGAACGTCCTGCTCGTCACCATCGATACGCTCAGGGCCGACGCGCTCCGCAGTTACGGCGGCGCGGCCGAGACACCGAACCTCGACGCTTTGGCGGCGGACGGCCTGCGCTTCGAGTTCGCCCACGCGCACGCGGTGCTCACGCTGCCGTCGCACGTGAGCATCCTGTCGGGCGAGTACCCGTTCCAGCACGGCGTGCGCGAGAACAGCGGATTCCGCGTGTCAGAGGGCACCGTGACGGCGGCGACGCTGCTCAAGCAGCAGGGCTTCTCGACGGCGGCCTTCATCGCGGGCTATCCGCTCGACGGCCAGTTCGGCCTCGGCCCCGGCTTCGATCTCTACGACGACCGCCTGAACGACGTCGCCGAGACCTCCGAGTTCGTGCTCGCCGAACGGCCTGCCGACGCGGTGGTGAAGAACGTGCTCGCCTGGCTCGAGCCGCAAAAGACGCGCTGGTTCGCGTGGGTGCACGTGTTCGACCCCCACGCGCCGTACGCGCCGCCCGAGCCGTACGCCAGCCGTTACGCGTCGAACACGTACGCCGGCGAAGTGGCGTTCGTCGACGCCGCGCTCGGCCCGCTGCTCGACAGGGCCCGGGCGGACACGACGCGGCCGACGCTGGTGATCGTGACGGGCGATCACGGCGAGGGCTTGGGCGATCACGGCGAGGAAACGCACGGCGTCTTCGCCTACGAGGCCACGCTGCGCGTGCCGCTGATCGTGGCACAGGTTGGCGGGCCGGCCGCGGCGCAGGCCGGATCGAGGCGGGCACAGGTCGTCGCCACGCCCGCCCAGCACGTCGACATTCTGCCCACGATCCTCGACGGCCTCGGCCTGACGCCGCCCTCGTCGTTGGCCGGCCGATCACTGCTCAAGCCGGTGCCGGACGCAAACGCCCGCGCGTCGTACTTCGAGGCGTTGTCGCCGTCGCTCAACCGCGGGTGGGCACCGCTGCACGGCGTGCTCGTCGGGCGCGACAAGTACATCCGGCTCCCGCTCGAGGAGCTGTACGATCTGGGACCCGATCCGGCCGAAGCACAGAACCTCGCGCTGGCGCAGACCGATCGGCGGCGCAGCCTGGACGCCCGCCTCACGGCCTTCGGACCGATCGAGCCTGGAGCGCGGCGGGAGGAGAACGCGGAGACGGCCGCGCGCCTGCGGGCGCTCGGGTACGTCTCGGGTTCGCCGGCCGCGCGCAAGAAGTCGTACGGCGAGCGCGACGATCCGAAGCGGCTGATCCAGCTCGATCGCCAGATGCACCGCGGGCTCGAGCTGTACCACGCGCGCCGGGTGCGCGAAGCCGAGGCGATCTTCCGGGAACTGGTCGCGAAGCGGCCGGACATGACGCTGTCGTACTTGCACCTCGCCTTCATGTTCTGGGAGCAGGGCCGCGCCCAGGACGCCATCGCGACGCTGCGCCAGGCTCGCACGGCCGGGGCCAGCGATGCCGAGGTCGACTGGCGGCTCGGCATGTACCTCTCGGAGACCGGCCACGCCGACGAGGCGATGCCGCTGCTCGAGGCCGGGGCGGCCTCACCGACGGCGAGCGTCGATGCGCTGAACGCCCTCGGGATCGCCTGTATGCGGGCGGGCCGTGCCGCCGCCGCGCTGAGCGCGTTCCAGCGGATTCTCGCCCTCGATCCACGCAATGCGATGGCCTGGCAGAACATCGGGAGCGTACACCTGCAGGCCCGCAATCTCGACGCCGCCCGGAACGCCTTCGAGCGATCGCTCGAGGCCAACGCCCGCTGGGCGGCAAGCTACACGGGACTGGGCGTCGTCTACATGAACAGGGGCAACCGCCCGCGGGCCATCGACGCCTGGACGCAGGCCGTGAGGCTCAACCCGGGCGAGTTCGACGCGCTGTTCAACCTGGCGACCGAGCTCATCAACGCACGGGATGACGCCGCAGCGAGGCCGTTTGTGCAGCGGTTTGTTGACACGGCCCCCCCGACGGTCTATGGAAGTGATATCGCGAAACTGCGCGCCTGGCTGGCCGGCGCGCCGCGCTAGACTCGTCCCCCTGGAGCAACGACCATGCGTGCCCGGTTGATGGTTGCCGCTGTCCTGCTGGCCTCGGCCGGCGTGTGGATCGCAGCCTCGCCTGTCGGCTGGCAGGACGCGCCGGCGCAGACGCCCGCATCGCAGCCGCCGGTCTTCCGGTCGGGCGCAGACCTGGTGCGGCTCGACATCCGTGTCACCGACGCGGATGGCCGACCCGTTCAGGACCTGCGCGCGGACGAGGTCGAGATCGTCGAGTCCGGCACGCTGCGTCCCGTCCTCTTCTTCCAGCACATCCAGCAGCCGCCGGGTACGTACATCGACGCGGCACGCCGTACCGTGGCGGCTGAAGTGTCCTCCAACCAGGGCGCACCGCGCGGCCAGGTGTATGTGCTCGTGTTCGATCAGTGGCACATCCGGCCGGGCAACGAGCAGAAGGCGCGCCGTGCGGCGGAGCAGTTCCTGCGCATGCGGGTGAAGCCCGGCGATCGGATCGCGCTCTACGCGGTGCCGGGACCGGGCCCGGCGATCCCGTTCACTAACGACGTGGCGCGCGTGAACCGGGAGATAAAGAAGGTCGTGGGCACGTGGGAGGACCTCGGCTACGGCATCCCATCGATGCGCGTCTTTGACGGGTACCAGATTATGCGTGGCAACCAGGAGGTCCTCGGGCGCTACGCGGAAGGGTGGGTCACTGCGGGCGCGTCCGCCGGCGACACGCAGTCGCGCGCCAACCGCGGCGACGCGCTGCGAGCCAACGAAGACCCGGAGATGGTGCGCAAGCTCGTCAGGGACAGCGCCGCCACCATCGTCGCGCGCGCCGACGACTGGTCGCGGCAGTTCCTGCTGCGCCTCTCGGATATCGTCCGCGAGCTGCGGGCCGTCGAGGGGCGCAAGGCGGTGCTCATCTTCTCGGAAGGCTTCGAGATCGACAACGTGCGCCGCGACCTGGAGTCGGTCGCGGCGGCGGCCGCACAGTCCTACAGCGTCGTCTATGCGATCGATCTCAACTCGCGGGCCGTGTCGATGACGGAAGAAGCGCCGCGCGGCGGGGAGCAGTACAGCGAAATCCAGAGCCGGCTCGAATCGCTCGGCAGCCTGGCGGCGGAGACCGACGGCATCCTGTTCAACGACGCCGCTCCGCAGATCGATCGCGTGCTGAACCAGATTGCCGACTCGACCCAGGACTACTACCTCGTGGGCTTCGCGCCGGGCGCCGACACCCTCGCCAACCGCGACCGCTACACGCGAATCAAGGTAACCGTGAAGCGGCCGGGCGCTCGCGTGAGCGCGCGCACGGGGTATGCGATGAGCGCCTCGCCAGGGCCCGCCGATCGCCGGCGCACGATTGAAGCCGCGCTGGGCGCCCCGTTCGCGCAGCAGGGCCTGAATGTCGAGTACACGACGTATATGATGCGCGGGACGTCGGCCGACACGCAGCGGGTCATCCTCAGCGCCTCGGCGGAGCTCCCGGTCGGATCGCCGACCAGCGGCCCCGCCGACATCGTCTTCGCCGTGCGCAGCGTCCGCTCCGGCCAGATCGCCGCAAGCGGCAGCGACACGCTGGCGCTCCCATCGGCCGCCCGCGCCGGAACCGCGACGGGCACCGGGTACTACCGCGCGCAGATGGATCTGCCGCCGGGCGTCTACATGATGCGCGTCGTGGTGCGCGAGCCCGGCGGCCTGCTTGGCAGCACGGACAGGCGCTTCCAGGTGCGCGCGCTGAACGGACCCGGCGTCCAGGCTGGCGATCTGATTCTCGGATCGTCCGACGTGCGCGGTCTGCCGGTGCGACCCGTGGTCTATGCCGGCGAAGCGATCGACGGCGTGTTCGACACGTATGCGAGGAATGCGGGCGCACTCACGTCCCTGAGCGTGCTGGTCGAACTGCTGCCGTTCGGCAAGCCGACGGCCCTGACGTCGGGCCGCGCGGATCTGGGCGACGTGAAGACGACGACGGCAGGCGCGAGCCGGAGCGCGCGGGTGACGATCCCGATCCAGGACGTTTTGCCCGGGGAGTACCTCGTGCGGGCGACGGTACGCAGCGGCGCCGAACAGGTGGCCGAGCTGCTGCGTGAAGTCACGGTCCTCGCGGGCGCGCGTCCTGTGCCGCCGCCGCCAGCCGCGGAAGCGGCGGAGCGGGCGGTCCCGGCCGTGTCGCTGCAGGATGTCGCGCCGGGAGCCGTGCTTGGCGGCGACATCGTGAGGCGGTATGTTGAGGATCTCGCGGCCCGCGCCGCCGGCCAGCCTCTTGAGCCGGCGGCCGCACAGGCGAAGCTCGCCCGGTGGGCCGACGTCGAAGCGGCGGTGCCGGCGGGGCTTCGATCGCCAGATGCGCAGGCCTTGATCGGCCTCTCGCGATTCGGCCGACGCGACTTCGCCGGCGCGGGCACGGCGTGGCAGGCCGTTGCGGATGCCGACGCCACCAACGCCCGCGCCGCGTTCCTGCTCGGGTGGGCGCAGGCAGCCGCCGGCAACGATCGCGCGGCGGTGAGCGCGTGGCGTGCGGCCATCATCGCGGACACGGGGATGGTGCCGGCCTACCTCGCGGCGATCGACGCCTACCTGCGCCTGGGCCAGCCCGATCTGGCGCTACAGATCGCGCGAAGCGGCGCGCAGGCGCTGCCGGCCTCCGCGGAGTTGCGCGACCGCGTGGCGCGACTGGAACGACGATGACGCCGACCATTGACGGTTTCCTGACCTGCGTGCGACGGCTGGATCTGGCCGCGAGAACGGGTCATGAAACCGGTTCGACGACTGCCAGGAGACTCCGATGAAACGCACACTGACAATCGTGCTCGTCGCATTGCTGGCCGGCGGTCTCGGCGTAGCGGCCGCGCAGACGGCTGATGCCTCGAAAGTCACCGTCTCCGCGCCGACGACGATGGCCGCGGTCGACATCGGTAAGATGAAGGGCGATCCCACCCGCTTCGCCTGGTCGCCCGACGGCTCGACGTACTATTTCCAGACGGTGGACCGCGACACCCGCGGCAATGTCAACATCCGGCACTACCTTTTCGACACGTCGGCTCAGCAGCCCAAGGGCACGGAGCAGGAACCGGCGTGGGCGGCGGCGTGCTGGACGAAGAAGTCGGCGCAGTCGGCGCCCGGGCTCGCGTCGCTGAAGATCACCATCGATCAGCAGCAGCGCCGCGTCAGCAGCACCGCCGCGCCCACCGGCGGCGAC
>Ga0315275_10005421_pt1 | contig 12088 bp, 14 predicted proteins | sample YL17G03_0_MG_FD_205557 | JGI IMG/M metagenome (GOLD analysis project Ga0315275, IMG submission 205557) | Sediment microbial communities from Yellowstone Lake, YNP, Wyoming, USA - YL17G03_0 | ecosystem: Environmental > Aquatic > Freshwater > Lake > Sediment | place: USA: Wyoming | collected... | reverse complement strand
CGGTTCATTGAGATTGAGTTGTCGTGAGGCACAGGTGTCCGTGGATGTGTTTCCGATACAGGCAGTAGTTTCGGTTCTCGTCGCATTGACCAGTAGAGGGAATGGTTCCGCATCAGTTCCCGGCTTTATCCCGTAAAAGATCCAGACGGGAGTACATGTGTTTGGTCGCGTTGGTTGGGCTGATGCATCGGGGAGGTGGGTCTCGACATGGTACCCGAACTCCACCCGGGTTATATGATAATCAAGAATACTGCACTGAAGCGGGATGAGCAGGTCCTGCCGATTTAGTTTTTCAAACGCCTCGTCAACAGAGATCACCGGGATTTCTCCGGTATATTCAAGAGTGCTCCAGTCTTTCGAAATATCCAGCAATTCCCCATTCTCTCCAAGCGAGACAGAGATCTCTGAATTCACCACCAAGGAATCGTTGACGTACTGGTAGTATATGACCTGCGTGTATTGCGGGAATTGTTCTTCGACCATCCCGGTCCTGAGATTGTATTTTTTCATGAATACCTGTTCGGTTTTCTCGAGGACCGCATCGGCCGGGAGCCCTCCGTAATCTTCGAGGATTTTTTCTGCCAGCCCGGGTGCTTCTTCTATCGAGGGAATGTGTTTTTTCACCGTGAGGGAGGTGCCGGTCCCAGATGAGAATTTCTGCACGGATGCCACCCGGTAGCGTGGGACAGTTGCTGGAGAGGCAGGCAGCTGAACGTCAAGGGTAATTGTACGATTGTATTCCAGAGAACCGGGGGATGATCCTGCAGGTGGCGGGGGATTCAAGCCGCTTATCAGCGTAGTCCCAACCAGCACCGCGAGAACGAGAACCAGGAGGGATAATCCCACACCGACGCCGATAGCGATGGCGACTTTTTTTACAGGGTATTTCTCTTTAAGGTAAATTATCACGAGACAAAGAAGCACGCTGACCCCCACGATGATAAACGGTCCGGTACCTCCCGGTCGTCCGAACAGGATCATACTGATAAAATATGTCGAACAGATCAGGAATGCCAAAGCTCCTGTCATGACCGAGAGATTGTTTTCACTGATTCTTTTCGTCATACTGGTCAGGCACGTCCTTCTTTGTCCTCCGGTTCACATTCAAATACATGATAAGCAGAATCACCGGGATAATAATCATAATCACACATTCAATCCAGAATATCGTCCAGCCCAGCTCACTCCGCATATTTCTCTGGCTGGAAAAAACCGGCAATATAAACACAAACGCAAAGAAAAGTATGGACAGGATACTCCACAGTACTCGTTTATCCTCGTGATTCACTAAGAGATAAGCGAGCAGTGCGGCAACAACCACTTTTGAAAATAAATACAACCCTGCTGGCAACCCGTCAAGTTTTATCCCGAAGAACCAGTCCTCCCAGTTGATGATGAACATAAACAGGGAAGATCCTGCGATGAGCGTGAGGAATAAAACAAGATATATACTGAGCAGGTCAGACGCGTCTTTTCTCTCCATTTCAGGTTCCTCCTTCCTGATGTCCAGGGATTTGCCAGATACGATCGTCACTGATGGGAGTAAGTGATACAGCAATTTTTATCATTTCCTCTTTATCGAAAGATGACTGGATCCAGTACGAGTAACTTCCATTGCTCCGCTGGATCTGGTTGAAAGGTTTTTCCCCATCCTTATCGCGGAACGTCCCAGGAATCCAAGCCCCGGTAATTCCAGCTATGGATACCGGCTCGGGTTTGTTGTTCTCCACGAAATAGGGGGGCGGTTCTATCGAGTTCCCCTGGAATACATGAATAGCATCCGAACCTTTCTGGAAGGTCAGTCGGGTTTTTTCCCGTTTCCCGGTAAAAAGTGATCCCTGGCTGAAGTTATATCCCGGAGGCAGATGCGCAGGAACTCGCAGGTCAGAGCCAACGATCATTTTTGCAGAGGAAAGCGATCCAAGATATACCGGGGTCAACATTGGTTCAGAGGGATCTGAGTATGTTGATTCCTGTGAATTTTTAAAAATCAGAATACCGAAAAACACACCGAGGACAATGAGGATCACGATGGCGATTTTCTGTTGTGAAGGTTGCATTGCAATCATGTATACTCCGGACCTTTGGTTTGTGCCTCCAAAGAGGATTGTGGTCGGAGAAAAGTTCTGCGAGCATTTATCGCATTATGCTTACACATCGGTATCCACAACCACCCACGGATTATTCCCATCATAATAACTGATGACATAGATATGGCGTCCGGTGGATTCATTCCGGGTAATCTCCGGACCGCTCAGGGTCACTGACGATCCATCGGTATAATCGGTCACCCCTTCAGGAGAACTGATAGTATCAGTGAGTCCCTGCTCCAAAATAACGGATTGGTTTGAAAAATCCTTATCATCGACCATGATCTGCAGCGGCAGGGATTTGGATGAAATCTCCCGGACCCGCGAGTAGCCTGTGTGATCCAGTGACATGTGCAGATTGATTGTCGAATTGTCAGACCGGGTTACCTTCATAGAAATCGGGGGCGAGGCACAGAACGAGCATTCGGAAGTCCCGGAACCAATCGCCATAATACTTGCGACAACGGGAAGTATTAAACTCATCAGGATAGCTGCGATAAATACAAGAATCATGGATTTAACCAGTACTGGTCTCCCTTCTGTGTTTTTCGTACCCATCAGGGTATCTTCCGGAGTCCGATCGCAGTATGAGAAGACCAGAGCCCCCAAGATTCCTAGTCCCATAATTCCAAGAAGTATCGGAACCATAAAGGGTCCGCCCCGGAAAAAATGCGTAAAGGCCAGGGGAATGATATCCAAAACAGTTGTACTAGCGATATAATGGCCAAGCTGGTATTCATAGGCGACGCTCAGGAACTGCATGCCAAAGAAATACAAGATTCCTGTTACGCAGACTGAACAGGCACTTATCACCAGGAGGTCCTTGCGGGAGCTGGTGTATTTTTTTGGTGATTCCTTAATAACGACCACCACGATAAACTCAGGTGGTTGGAAGGATGAACCTCATTGAACTCCAACAATACACGATATCCGAAGAGAAATCCGAAGAATACCTTCGGGCACAAGGCATTCTTGAACGATTTGATCGGTGCCCGTATTGCGCGGGTACACGGATAGGCCGTGTCAGGCGCGGCAAGTACAAGTGTTACGGTTGCCGGAAGGAGTGGGGACCGAGACGGGGAAGTATCCTGGAAGGATTGAGAGTACCCCTCGTCCGAGTATTGATCGCGATCAAACTTTTCGAGTTGGATACTTCGGTCCGGGAAGCCGTTCATCAGCTTAGTCTCTCCTATAACACCGTCTACGATCTCTTCGATTTGTTCAGGCAATCAATAGTCAATACGGATAGTGATACTTCCTTCACGCTATCCGGAGAGATCGAGATGGACGAATCGTATTTTGGTGGGAGGAGAAAGGGAAACCGGGGCCGGGGAGCTGCCGGGAAGATCCCGGTGTTCGGTATCCTGGAACGAGGAGGAAAAGTTCGGGTTGAAGTTGTTCAGAATGTCTCCGGGGAATCTCTCCTCACCATGGCGATCAAAAAGGTGAAACGAGGAAGTCTCATTTACACCGATAAATTCCGAAGTTATAATGGCCTCATCTCATATGGGTTCCGTCATCGGAGGATCGATCACGGCAAACGATTTGTCAACGGAAAGGTCTACATCAATGGTATCGAGGGATTCTGGTCATTCGCAAAAGAACGGTTGATGAAATATCACGGCGTGAATCCTAAGAAATTCCCGCTCTATCTGAAAGAATTGGAATTCCGATACAATCACCGTCATCACGATCTTTATGATGATTTAGTGAAATGTATCTCTGAGTATTCTCGGGTGGCTTCTATTCAGTAATCACCTTTTTTTAAATATCAGTGAAGTGATGAAACCCGCCAGGATCATTACAAGCCCATACGCGAGGAAAAACCCGGGCTCGACAAATATACCCTGAATCCCCTGCCAGAAAAATTCGCGATCGATAATCTGTTTTATCCACGTTATTGACCCAAGGTACAGAAGACCGATGACAACGGCCAGCGTGAAAAGACCAACACTTTTAATGTGCATCATATGCCTCCTCAACACCTCGATCCTTCATTTATCTCCCCCTTCTTCGCCGACCCACAGCAAGTATTCCGATACAACCGACCGCGATGATGGTGAATACAGCTGGGACCGGCGCCGGATGTGTTGCCGGGGTGGTCGGGTCAAATGCATATTTCTGTTTTTCGACGAAACCGGGAAAACAGGACATGATTAATGTCTTTATCTGAGGTGTATCATCTGCCAGATCAGATTGCTCGACTACCCCATAATATGCAATATAATAATTCTCTCCCGGGAAGAAGTCTGTCGAAAAAATTATAAAATATCCGGATGTATCATTCGCGATATATTGCGTGGCATTGATGTCTTTTGCATGTAATGCAGTAATCCAAGGGTCGTTAGTAAGGGCAAGTTCTTCAGATATATTCAGGGTGATGGGAGAGAGCGTGCCGTGTTTTTTTAAAAAATGAAACAAATCGTCATTATTCGTTTTGAACGCGGTCCAGTCATTAAAATACCAGACTTCGGAAAAGTAGGTTCTTCCGGTTTTTATAAAAGAAAAACTCCTGAAACCATGGTATTCCGATAGACTAGGAAACGGAGATGATATTCCATCATCATTGTACGTGGAACCAACGTTAAAACCCAAATCAATGGATTGATTATAGTAAGGTTCGGACGGGTTGGGTAGCAAATAGAAAGACCTGCCTTCAGGGGGTGGAGGCGTTGCTTGTGCAATCTGTACACAACAACTGAACAACAATACTGCATAAAATATTGTGCTCCAGTGAAATTTATTCATTTTTTACGCATCCTTTGTTGAGCGACCATCATGATGATGCATCCGATTGCGATAATCGCAATTCGTGCAGGGAGTGGTGCGGTTTGAGGTGTTGGATTCGAGGTTGCCGGAGAAATTCCCGTTGTGGGACGGGAAGTTGCATTCATATCGGGATAGATCTCAAATTGTCGGGCATCTCCCCTGACCTGACTGGATCTGGAGAATGCCTCAACACGATAGGTACCGGGAGAACATCCGCTTGTGTTGATAGTGTGGGACCAGTATTTTTGCGACGTCCGGTTGATTGAAGTGGTATGACCGCCGGAATCCCCACAGGAAGTTTGCCTCGCGGTAATTTCTTTGGTAAAAATGTGAGGGCGGAACAGGAATTGAATATAGATGGGATCGTTTTCTGAAAGCATACTTGTGCCGGTTATCGTAACCATATCACCAGCGGTGTGATTGCTTATGGGATCGATGCTGATCGAACCGCTATACAAGGTAAAGACGACAGAAGCAGTTGCATTTCCGTTGACCTCTGCCGCGTTCACGAGATATTCATCGGCAAGCCAACGGGTGGTGTCGACCGGAAAACTCCAGGTGTTTTTACCTCCCTCAATCCCCATGATCTGGACGGTCCCGGTTGAGCCTTGCTGTTTACCTTCCGGAATCTTGAGGCCTGGGACGAATGAGGAGGGCATAATCTGCACAAGGATTTCATTGCCAGGAGAAAGGGCTGTCGTGCCATCGATCACAAACTGGTCTCCCACCGTATGATCGCCAACCGGGTTAATTACCATCGATTCTGTTTTGACTGCAGGTTCCGTTGAAGGGAGTGGGAGGATTGTAAACGTAATATCCGCATACGTGTCATTCACTGCCGGATCATCAAGTGCCTGGATGAAACTTGCGTAAGCAAACGGGCTGAGGGGAGTGACGGTTTCCGGGATGATGGAAAAGATCTGCTGCTGTGATGCCGGCTTTTTTGTGTTGATCACCTGCCCGTCCTTCACCCTGATATCATAGACCCCCCGTTCATTAGGGAACTGAAGTATAGCATGATACTCTCCAGGAGTCATATCCCGGGTTTTTTCCTGGAGCAGTGAGATTGAGTAGGAACCATCGGGTTTCACTGCTTGTATGAAGAACAACACCTCATCGGGTCCAAAAATCCAGACCTGAATGTCTGTGTATCCCTGCGCTGACCCGTTCAGCATCCAGGGCTGTCCCTGCCCGATGGTGAATGAAGAGACATTGATTGAATCATACAAAGATACTGCGGAGACTATCGAGACAATGGTACACAACGTCACAATAACCATTGATGCGACGATGATGCGTTTACCTGAAATGTTTACTTCTCTCTCCATTACTACTTCCGCCTCTTTTTATGAATCGCGGTGATGAACAAAATGCACCCTATTGCAAGGATGACCAGTGAGAACGGGAGCGGTGCCGGTTGCGTGGGGTGACTTTTTACGTATACCTCGTTCATGATTGCCGCACTTTCACGGATTGCGGCATTCTCGTCATCGGTAAGCCGCATACTGGTGACAGATGGCGCAAACCGGATCGTAATTTCTGATCCCCCGTAAGTCGGGTATCCCGTGCTTCCCGGTCTGGTTTCGGATACGACCGGGTACTTGGTCCAGATTGCGTTCAGCCGTGCTACAAGCCCTGCTATCTTCTCCTCTTTCTTTGTGTCAGTGGGGTACAGTAAATCAATGTCAGCGGATAAATCATCGAGGTAATTCTTTTTCCCTTCTGCATCCAGAACCAGGAAGTCAAAATGGGGTGATGATGCCTTTATCAAAGGGTCAATGACGATGATGTCGACCGGGACAAAACCCACAGTATCGTTTTCCGGATATGCCCGTTCCATCCCATCATTTCCTGCGCTCGCTAACGCTATCATAAGCACCACGACCAGCACAAATACCGGCAGCAGAACGAACAGAATAACCCCAACACGATCAGTTTTCATTATTTCAGTCTCCTTAAAATAAGCAATCCCGAACAACAGAGTGAGCCTATAACAACTCCTGTGGGGAGCGCTGCTGCGGTCGGTGTTCGTGACGGAGTCAAAAAGGGTGTAACAGGTACCGCAAGAATGCGGCAGACCCGGCCCGGGTTGTAGTCAAGGAAGAAAACCCCTCGTCCTGCACGTTCTCCCGATGGGGAAAAAATGTCGATGGCATATGTAATTGGATCGAGCCCCGTTGTATTCAGGTTAAATGACCATCGGTTTACGCTATCGTTGCCCGATTCAACCCGGGTTTTTCCCACCACAATCGGTGTCCCGTTATTTTGCAGTGACAGACCCCCCTCCTTTAAAGGAAATGATCCTGGCGTAATGGAAATGGTCAGTTCCTGTCCGGGACGTAATGTCGTGTTGCCCCCTACAGGAAATGTCTCGCCGTCATAATGGGACGGGACCGGGTCGATTGTCACCGGAAGTTGCCGGATTGCCGTTGCCTCTTCGGGTGAGAGGAGATAGAAATGGTCAGTGAAATACGGGGCTGCGTTTTCCGATACAGGAATGACCTGAACGAGATACCTGCCAGGGATCCAGCCACTCGTGTTGACCGTGTATTCCCACCGACCAATGCCGTTTGGGTCAGTAGTGCTCCTTACCGTGCCGGTCTGCCCGAAAAAATCTCCCGGACGTGATTTATGAGACATGAAATCAGCCGTCATGACCTCGACGAGGATCTCCTGATCAGCAGGCAGAAGTGTCGTACCAGTGATCATAAACGGTTCCCCAGTAGAATACCAGCCTACAGGATCGATTGTTATTGACGGGGGAGATGTCAGGGAGATATCCAGCGGTTTACAGAGTTGGGGGGGGATGGTGGTGGGACCTGCCTGGTACATATATGCTTCACCAGCCGGGGATTGTCCGGTACTGGATAAAACCGTGACCGGTGTCTTTGTGTTAATATTTATGATCGGACTGGTCGTGGTAACGGCATCCATTGACATGGGAGAGACCAGCAGGTTTGGATTTCCGGGCATATGACTGACATTTATTTGTGGTTCCTCATGCGTCTTAAGGCCCGGAAATCCCATACAGGTGGTAGCAATGACTACCGCGAAGGTTGCAACAACCAGCAATAAAACCTTACTCATGGACTTCTGCACTCCCGGAAGGACATGGTATCTGATCATATTTGCACCGGTCAACAAAGACCGCATTCAGGTCCGGGTAATACCGGAACATCGATTCCGGATGGTTCATTACAACCTGTGCCGGATCCGGATTATTCACAGCGAACATGGTCTTTGGGATCTGGTACAGCGCAACGCGTTCGTTGGCACTAATATTGCGGTACACGAGGAAATCCGGGTACCGGGTATCCGGTACAAACGTTTCGGCAAATTCGGTGGCAGGCAGCCGGATATCGATGATTCCCGGGGAAGTACTGTTGTTATAACTGCGGATCCAGGATTCCGGCATGATAACAGAGGTCAGTTCAGAAATGGTCAATGGTTCTGCCATCTGGGGTCCTTTCTGGGGAAGAGTCTGCATGAGCCGGTCGTCTACATGCACAAGAGAAGTTGCCATCCTCATCAACTCACGCTCATCCAGCATCCCGGTGAGCATATATGAATGCCCTCCTGTAATCCATTGGAGCTGGTTCTTGTCGGTCCCCCTTGTGAGGAGCCCCGTGGTTCCGTGGATGGCTACCTCCACGGTGTCGCCTTCAAAGGGTTCCGAGTACGGTTTACCGATGACGGGAGAATCAAGATAGCTGATCCACTGTTTCCCGTTCACCAGCGAGAGTTCTAAGGTCCCGTCCCCCATCTGGAAACCACCTTCATAGGAATAACCCTCCGGGACATACAAGGGGACTACGAGTTCAGGACCGAGAATATGATACGCATCTTCAAGGGAGAACAGAAAAACAACCGGATCGTGATGCCGGAATTCCTCTGGCGGGTTCGGTACATTATGGGGATTGAAAACAAACTCGCTGTCGGGAATGCCATGGTTCACACGGATATCCCGGTATTCCACGGTCATGGGTGATGGCCAGTCAGCATTATAAAACTCGATTCTCTTTGCGATCCAGGAACCGGCATCGATCCAGATCCGGGCATTCTGGTAGTCGTTGGGGAGATCATGGAAGGGTTCTCCCGGCATGGCGGAAAAGACCATCACGTAAGAGTTGTTGCCCCCATCAATCCTGCTCAGGTTATACGCATGGGGATGGTGTTCAAAAAGATCTTTTACCATCTTCTGGTAGTCACTCTGGGTGAACCAGGTGATGTTCGGATCGAAATGTGTAGTGGTACGGACAGATTTTGTGAGCGGGGAGTACCACCAGATGACACTGCCGTTCGTCATGACCAGTGTCCCGGTTGCCTCGCTCCCTGACAGGAGAAACTCACTACGGTAGTTGTACAGATCTTTTTTCTGCATCAGGAACCGGTCCTTAGGGGGAGTGTTTTCAGTTGTAATCTCGACCGTTGCCGAGAGATCCTGCAGGGTATCCTGGTGATATACAAATTTTTCTGCAACCTGGGGTGCAGTCAGGTTTTCCGGTATGGATGTCGAAGTACACCCGGCACTGAGTACAAGGCACAGGATCAGGCAGACTGATATGCTGCAGATGAAAGCGGTAAAAATTATTTCTTTCCTCAAAAAAACACCATTTCCTAGATAATGCCAAATGAGGCGAGCAGATAGAGGGCCAGTCCCAGCAGCGTGCACACCAGAAAGACCCGTGCCCAGAACTTTCCTGAATAGATCCCGGTAGAATCCGGGTCCCTCGGGTGGATCTGGGTATCGAGGAAATCCCGGACAAACGGACGCCCACACTCGGGACAGACCTGATGAAATTCTCTGTCTATATAACCGCATTTAGGGCAGGTGAAGGGGGTTTTATTGGTTTTCATGGGATCTCAGTACGTTTTAATACACGACGGGTGTCAATTATTGAATCCGGTGTGGGATATCCAAACGCATTGTGTGAGACCCTCGGATTTTTTGTCGTGTTTTCCTACTCCGTTTTTTCAATATTCACCTTAATTCTGGAATTATAAATATTTGTATGATTTATTACTGGCTATAAAATTTAACTCATGAAAAAAATGACCCTCATATTCGCATTCTAGCAGCCTTTTCGGGTCAGAAGGGGGTAAACTAAGTGGCAAAAACCGATACGATTTGAGGGCTTTTGGTGGCCTTTAGAAGAGGTGCAATTCTGCCGTATTTTGGCAAACAGAGCGTTATTTAAGCGTATTCTCCACAAGAACAGAAAACGACGATTTAACGGGGTTTTCCGGTATTGAGCGGTGTATCGGGAAGGGAAACAGAGGCTGAAATGGGCTTATTTGCCCTCAAAAAACAGACTCTCATATTCCTGATGTCTTTGACGGAGGATACATGAGGGGGATTTAATCGGAAAGGGATAACGTATGTGGGGTTAAACTGAGGATTTCAACAAGGTTGCAATTTTTGAAAAGAAACCCCCATTTTATATTGATTGAATCCGTGTTATTGAAAACGAAGTACTATCATGGTCCTCAAAACCATTTCCGATTGTAAGCAATGCCCTCATCTGACCGAATGCGATGCGCATATAACGTACGGTGCACATAAACACAGAGAAGGACCAGATCCTTGTGAATTGGAATTGTATCCGAATTCAAACCGGAAATCAGATTGATTTTAATTTTTTTTATTCACGTCGATTGTGTCTTAAAAAAAAGAAGGGTAAATCCACGTCCTCATACCCCCATCCCCGTAATAATCCCGACCACCTGCTGAGCGATCACCGGGTCCACAACCCGTGCCAGCACCAGCCCGGCCATCGCTACGAACAAGGTCCAGAACACTTTCTTAACCTGCTCATTCTTCCCAAAAGCATCGATGACTGCATCCGTATCCGCCCTCATACCCCGCTGGATTAGCTTAGGCATGAACACAAACAGCGGCAGGAACAGAACAGCAGCCCCGATAAATGCGAGGGAGATCTCGGTCTGTCCCGCAAACCAGATCCCGGCAGGGACTGCGATGCTTCCTGCCAAATTACCGGCCATCATCACTTCCCCGAACCAGAAATAATGTTTTTTCTGAGAATAGTTTACGTTTTCCGCTTCGGTCAAAGTGGATACGTCAAAGATACCAAGCGTGTTCAGCATCCCGTACCAAACCGCATGAGTCTCCTCTGGGTCCGCGACGATGCCCAGGAACAACACCGTGACCGGGATCATGAGAAGGATGAAAGGAAGATGTGCCAGTACAAAGATGACCCCGAGCAGGATCCCGGTCCCGCATATAGCACACCGGGTCTGCAGCTCATTCTCGAACATCGTCATCCTCTGCAATCCTGAACTCAAACATCGGGCTGGTATACCCGCCATTCTCCTGGCTGAAGTCCCGGGCCCGTCCCATCTGCGCAAACTTGCGACGGCCTGTCCGGATCTGGACGGTGTGAATACCTGGCATCCGTGGATACACACGGCGGCCATCAATGTCATGCATCTCCTCATAAGGAGGAATATCGAACCAGTCCGGCCAGAACCGGACACCTCGCGGGATATCGGTACCCCTTCGCAGGTCCTGCAACCGCAGGGGCGAGAGGTTGTCGTAGATCACATCAATGATCAGGTTCTCATCGTTCGTGTCAGGATTCAGGTCCAGTTCGTAGAAGATGGGGTTCCGCCGCACTTCGTCCGGAGTCAGCGGGGTGTTCACCGTAAGGGATTCAAGCCCGCTGAATTTGCCCCGGTACAGGCCGGTCACTTTTGCGACTGCATGGGATACGATTCTAGTTTCCATGATAGTTCTCTTTGTGGGCGTCGTGTTCAGCCCGGAGTTGTTTGAACTGCTCAACAATCTCGTCATATTTGCCGATCTTCTGATAGATGGCAAACAACATGGGATAGAGCGGGAGCACCACTCCCAGCAAAATCCCTACCATTTCGGTTTCCATAACGGTCCTCCACAAAGACGAGAGGACCACAAAAGAGAGGGGACCGGGGGGTCTCCTCCCCTCCGGGTCGTTCGTCCGGTGAAATTTAAGCGAGGTCCGGGACTGTATCCGCCCAGGTCTCGACCGCGGTCCGGATGGCCTCGTCCGCGTAGGAGTTGAGGGTGACCCGGTCACGGCTGAAGGTCAGATTATACAATTCGCCGTTGGCATCATGACACCTGAGGGTTGCACTGAAGGTGTCATTCTCTGCATCATGGAGTGCTGTGCCAGTATGTGCCGTGGTCACTGCAGTAGCTGCAAGCAGTGCGGTTACACCGGCATTGAACCCGG
>Ga0315275_10005420_pt1 | contig 12089 bp, 11 predicted proteins | sample YL17G03_0_MG_FD_205557 | JGI IMG/M metagenome (GOLD analysis project Ga0315275, IMG submission 205557) | Sediment microbial communities from Yellowstone Lake, YNP, Wyoming, USA - YL17G03_0 | ecosystem: Environmental > Aquatic > Freshwater > Lake > Sediment | place: USA: Wyoming | collected... | reverse complement strand
GTTATCAATAATGCAATCCTTGGTCCAGAATCAAACTTCAGTGTAGTGAGTGCCTTACTCAAACAAGTGACGCAATCGATAAGTACCCCGTGTACAGAGTCGTACAGGCATACTTACACTCACAAAGGCTAATTATTTTACCACCTTCCACTCTTACGTTATTGAACACGATCGTAAGGGTATGATTAGGAAGGTTGGAGTATCGATTAAGTCAGTTTGAGGATCTCCTGGTAGCGAAAGCAATCGGTAGTATGGTCGTTCACCATGCCCACGGCCTGCATGTGGGCATAGCAAATGGTGGGACCAACAAAACGAAATCCTCGCTGGACCAGGTCTTTGCTCATTCGGCGAGATATTTCGGTTTCAGCAGGGATCTCGTGACCCGTGGTCCATGCGTTGATTATGGGCTTCGCACCGACGAACTGCCATAGGTACGAATCAAAGCTGCCGAATTCCAGCTGTACTTTTAAAAATGCCTGGGCATTTCGAATGGCAGCATTGATCTTGAGACGGTTACGGATAATCCCCGGATTTGCCAGTAATTCTGACACTTTTTGCTCATCATATTGGGCTATTTTTCGGGGATCGAAACCATCAAACGACAGGTGGTAATTGGGACGTTTTTTTAAAATTGTATACCAACTGAGACCAGCCTGGGCACCTTCCAGGATGAGAAATTCAAACAGCAAGCAATCGTCATGGACAGGAGCACCCCATTCCTGGTCGTGATATGACTGATAGAGTGGGTCATCTGTGTTGGCCCAGAAGCAGCGGGTGACCATCGTGTCAACTCCTTGAAAGAGCCTGGGTGAGGATTGCCTGGCGTCGTCTTGAGATAGGATCGGCAGACATATTTTGTCCATCCTGTTTTTCACATAAAGGGGCAGCATACTGAAGCTCTTGGGCTGCCAACGGATCGTCAACCTCAGAAAGCATCAATAAGGTATAGTAAAATGGGAAGCCACTCCATTTTCCCTTACCATCGCGGTGTCCTACCAGTTCTGTCAGAAAGGGATTGATGCGGTTTTCAGAGTCTTTCTCGTTGGATAAGGCCAAATAACGCATATAAGCAATGGTGAGGGATTTGCACTCCCCTTTGGAGCAAAACTTACTATAACACATCGTATTCATACGTTGGTCGGCTATATGGATGGACTGAGCGACAGCATCAATATCCAACGCAAGCAGCTTGAGTACCCTGGCAGCCTCAATGAGCTGGGAATGCCTGCGGGCGAATTCTGTATGAAGCTGTTCACCGGAGAAAAGCCTGGATTCAGTTCCCGATTCAGCGGTGAAGGGGATAAAGAATCCGGAATTCGATCCAGATTGAATCTGGCGGCTGATGAGCATAGCAGCAATGTCTTTACGAAGGGTAGCAGGAATGGGTTTTTGATAGAAAAATGCTTCAGCGGTTGAATCGAGGGTGGCTGTAAGGCTGGTTGGACGGACGATGATCATATTCCTCCCTTATTTCATTAATCATTATAGATTATATCTCATAATCGGGCGAGTGGCAGACCGCCGAAGGACTTCGGTGAAGCCAGCTTTTTTGAAAGCCGAAAGTAACCCTGTGTATACAAAAACATCCGGGGCTTTGCCAGCTTTAGGCTCAACTGGATAGCCTTCGATGATTTTGGCACCATTGGATCTGGCATATTCAATGGCAGCTTTCAATAAATGAACCGTCAATCCCTTCCGGCGCTGACCTCGGGCAACAAAGAAGCATACCACCGACCAGACAGGTTGATCATCGACAGGTTTCAGAATGCGCGAACGTCCCAGGGTTGGAAATTCCTCTCGAGGCGCGATGGAACACCATCCGACGGGTTCATCACCAGCGTAAGCCAAGATTCCGGGAATATTGCCAGAGTCAACCAGTGCCATGATATTGCGACGATTAAGCTCACCTTGCTGCTCATCGAACTGTGTGCGGGATAAACGCCAATACATGCACCAGCAGCCTCCGCAGGCGCCACGCGGACCGAATAAATTTTCAAAATCGGACCATCGTTCGGGGGTAAGTGGATGGAAAGTGATCATATAATTTGTACCTTAAAAACAAAACAGAAACAATTCGGATTCAGGTGGTGTCCAGATCGATATATTCTGGATCCTGCTCATTCTGGACACCATTATTATTATCTGGCAACTTTGATTTAACTTCCATAGGTAACGTACGCGAATTTGGCGCAAAACTTTTGCGAGGGCCGGAATTTAATGCGGTGACTTCTTCATCACCATCAAAATCATCATTATCCTTGTCATCGTCATCCTCATATTCAACGAGATCATCATCAGAATCCTCGTCGGATTCACCTTCTTCTTCGTTCAGCACGCTAGGTTCATCATCAATCTCATGCCCTTCTTCTCGATCCACTCGATTTTCCACCCAACCCACCTTCACGTCAGATGAGGAGCTTACGTCTACCGTTCCCCAGAGCTCGACGCAGATTCCATGCGGGGTGCGAAAGTAGCCAATGAAAAGGGATGAGCCAGGGCTAAGTGGTTGAGGGGGTTGCTCAAAGTCTATGCCACGCCGTTGCAGCTCATGCGTGATGGCCATAATGTCTTTCACCATAAATTGCAGGCGGAAGGCACCGGGTGGAGTGGACTGTTCGGCAGGAGGGGCGGGAATGACAGAGAAGAAAAAATCACCTTTAGGAGAGGTGAACATGGCATAACCCGGGTCAAAGGCATTGACGGGCAGACCTAGAACATCAATGAAGAAACCTACTTCCGCAGGAAAATCATCAACCCGGTATTCGACACACTGCTTCCAGGATTCACCCCAGATGAATGGAAATGAATTCGCAGGATGCTTCCATAATTTTTCCCACTCTGCCTGGTTTTTAGCACGCCCGGCAATATCTATGCGAGCTTTACCGAAGGCACGAACACGTGGGTTAACAGGATAATTTGTTGCCACAGAAAAATCTCCAGTGATTTCAGATAATGGGTGTGATTGATACCCGGTTCGTTATTACCAAATTTGAAACTACACATATAGCAGAATTGTGTCTACGGTGTGGACTCAATCAATGATTTTCGGATGGGCCATCCCAGGCGTAGATTTTCAAGTCGACGCGATCATGCTCATCAAAAATAACATCTTCAGATTCTAGCAACTCACGTTGGTGGGCACCCCCTCCACCTGGGCGCAGGCTGACTTTGCCTTGAGAGTTGATCACGCGCTGCCAGGGAACATCCTGTGGGCAGGCTGCCATAGCACCGCCTACCCAACGGGCACCGAATGCCAAATAGGACTTAAGATCCATCCCGGGAGGTGGAGGTAAAAATGCAGCGATTTGACCATAAGTGGAGACTTTACCGGATGGGATCTGGCGGACAAGCGCCCAGATCTTGCGGTTGAATTCTTCCCTTTTTGGTGGAGAGACGTAACGGTGGGCCTGGTGAATGGCTGAAGGTATCATGATTTACATCCTTTTTCTGTAGTGTATACTATACCAGAACGAATGTTCTAGGTCAAGTGTTACTTTATCCTTTGAAATATCAATAATGGAGTTAAAAAATATTCGTTGGGATTCGGGCGGAACCTCCCTCAATCTGGTACAAGAACAAACCGGATAGCCCCAACCTACTTTAAAACATGAATAATGTACGCAGAAATATAGTATAAAGTTCACCCCTGGTTGGAGCCTTTGGTTTGTGATATCGATTACAATAAGGTTTGTCCGAGTAACTTTTCAAACCTTAAAGGAAGACATCATGGCGAGTGATACTCCCTCCAGCTATCGAAATCTGGTAATTTATGAAATTTATGTGCGAAATCATTCCGCAAATGGCACATTTATCGATGTGGAGAAGGATTTTCCTCGCCTGCACACGCTGGGGGTGGATGTGCTCTGGTTCATGCCGATCCATCCTATTGGGGTATTGAATAAAAAGGGCAGCCTGGGATGCCCATATTCAATCCGAGATTACAGGGAAGTGAACCCAGAGTATGGTACCAAGGAGGATTTCACCCAACTGATCCAACAAGCTCATGAGAGGGGAATGAAGGTGATGATCGATGTGGTGTACAACCACACCGCGCATGATTCGGTTCTAGTGAAGGAGCACCCGGAGTACTTTCACCAAGATGAGAGCGGTAACCCTGTAACTACTGTACCAGAATGGAGCGACGTTATTGATATTAAACACCCCAATCCGGACCTGACAGACTATCTCATCGAGACCCTACAAGGTTGGGTGGCGTTAGGGGTGGATGGGTTTCGCTGTGATGTAGCCTCATTGGTTCCTCAGGAATTTTGGCTTCAAGCGCGTGCAGAGGTAGCCAAGGTGAAGCTGGGAGTGATCTGGCTGGCTGAGTCGGTGCATGCCAGTTTTGTTGGATCGCGACGGTCGAATGGGTTGACCGGTCTTTCGGACAGTGAGCTATATTCAGCCTTTGACCTGACTTATGATTACGATATCTGGCCCATCTGGCAGCTGGCCGTGCAGGGGAAAGTGCCAGTACGGCGGTATATCGAGATGCTGCGCTACCAGGATTGCATATACCCGCAAGCCTATGTGAAGATGCGCTGTGTAGAAAACCATGACCAGGCACGCATCATGCGCCTGGCACCCAGCCGGGCACAGGCCATAGCGTGGACAGCTTTTGAGGCATTTAACAAGGGACCGTTCTTGATCTACGGGGGACAGGAATCGGCTACTAAACACACTCCTTCACTGTTTGATATCGATAAGATCGATTGGTCAGATTATTCCCTGCAGCCGTTCCTGAGCAGGCTGGCGAAGATTAAAAAAGACCCGGCACAAGTGGAGGGCAAGTTTGTGGTGGTTCAGGCCGATCCAGCCATCCAGGCGGCATGGCAGAATCCGGGAAAGAACTTATACGGGATCTTCAATACGAGTGGAAAAGCGGGGTATATTATGGTCAGCCTGCCAGATGGCACATACCGCGATATCCTGAATGATGGTCAGCTGTCGGTGAGGGGCGGAAAGATGCTACTGCCTGAATCTGCCGCGATTGTTCGGTACACAGACGCGCTCGTATTACGTCCTGCATACAGCGAACTGTTGGATTATAGTTTTACCGGGCGATAGCCACTCATATATTCGATCCCACTATGTGAGCGTAGTATTTCGATCAGCTCGGTTTGCTTTTTCTCAAGCGCCATTGCCAATGGCGTATTGCCGTCATATAAAGTAGAAGCAGGCTTCATTGAATATTGCGTGTTAAAGTAATACCTGCAACCAACTTATCAAACCAGGCAACATGGAGATGATTATGGCAGCACGAAAACTGAGAACCATTACGGCTGAAGACATGTACCAATTCAATACGGTGGCGGAAGTACGCATCTCACCGGATGGTCAAAATGTGGTCTATACCGTTCAGCGGGTGGATCGAAAAACCGAAAAGAAATACACCAACTTATGGGTGACCCCGACCATAAACGGTGATCCACGCCAGTTTACAACGGGTGACCAACATGATGGGAGCGCGCGCTGGTCACCGGATGGAAGACAGATCGCTTTCCTTTCCGATCGGGGCGATAATAAAAAACCAGCTCAAATCTACCTGATCCCGTTTACGGGTGGGGAAGCGAGCCGTCTCACGAAGATCGATGGTGAGATTGGAGACATAAGCTGGTCTCCGGATGGGAAGCAGCTTTTATGCACGGTGCGTAAAATGGATGCTGAAGCGTTGGAGCGCGAGAAGGATGAGCAAAAGAAGAAGCTAGGCGTCGTCTCCAGGCATTATGAGCGCCTATTTTACAAGCTAGACGGGTATGGTTATTTGCCCCATGAGCGGACGCATATTTGGACGGTGGATGCCCGGACAGGAAAAGCCAGGCAGCTTACCGACGATGCGGTTTATGATGAGAACCATCCCACATGGTCAGCGGATGGCAAGTGGATCGCATTCGTATCCAATCGCAGTGAGAACCCCGATCTCACACCAGAACGCTGGGACTTATTCGTTATGCCGGCGACGGGAGGTAAATTCCGCAAGATTGAGGGACCGGTGGGGGATAAATCACAACCGGCATTTTCACTGGATGGCAAATTGATCGCAACTATTGGCTCGGAGGGGGAGGGGTTAGCGTATAAGAATGCTGGATTATGGGTCGTGCCATTGGATGGCTCCAAGAAGTCACACAACCTGACTGAAAAATATGATGTGCACGTCGATTCCAGCACGATCAACGATGTTGGCTCTCCGGAGAGGATGGCTCCCACCTGGTCTAAGGATGGCAAACGGTTGTATTTCAACACAGTGCTGCACGGCAGCTCGAAGCTCGCGTCCATCTCGGTGACTGGGAATGACCTGCGGGACGAGATTGGCGAAGGCGGGGTGGTGGGTTCTTTCACGTTTGATCGTGCGCAGAAACACTTAGCTTACTTCTACGGACGGATTAACGACCCGGTACAGATCTATGTGCGTGAGATGGATCATGGTAAAGCGCGGCAGCTCACCCAGCTTAACCGCAAGCTGTTGGACGGGATCAATCTGGGACAGGTTGAGGAAGTGTGGTTCAAAGGACCTGACAAGAATGACCTGCAGGGTTGGATCCTGAAGCCACCCGGCTTTGACCCGACGAAGAAATACCCATCCATCATGGAGATCCATGGGGGACCGCTGACCCAATATGGAAAATTCTTTATGCACGAGTTTTACTATCTAGCGGCACACGGTTATGTAGTCTACTTTAGCAACCCACGCGGTGGGCGGGGGTATGGGGAGGAGCATGCCAAGGGGATCTATGGGGATTGGGGTAGGGCGGATTATGCTGACCTGATGGCGTGGGCTGATTATATGGAGAAGCAGCCGTACATCGACCCGGAGCGAATGGGAGTTACTGGTGGAAGTTATGGCGGTTATATGACAGTGTGGATCATTGGGCATACCCAGCGGTTCAAAGCAGCCGTCACCCAGCGCTGCGTGAGCAACTTCGTGTCCATGTGGGGATCGAGTGACTTCAACTGGACTTTCCAGATGGAGCTGGGGAACAAGCCGCCCTTCGAGGACCTGCAGAATTTTTGGGAGCACTCGCCGATTGCTTATATCGGGAATGCACGCACGCCCACACTGGTGCTGCATAATGAGTTCGACCTGCGCTGCCCGATCGAACAAGGAGAACAGGTATTTGTAGCTTTAAAGAAGCTGGGCGTGGACAGCGAGATGGTGCGCTTCCCAGATGAGTTCCATGGGCTTTCACGCACCGGGCGGACAGACCGCAGGATCGTGAGGTTAAATCACATCCTGAGGTGGTTTGATAAATATCTGAAGGCTTGAAATTCAAGACGCCTCGTTGTCAATCAAACGAGGCGTCTTAATATTGAAATCCAGGTATTAACCAGTAACACGCTGTGGCCGAGTGGGGACCGGCGGTTGGACGCGGCGAGCCCCATCCCGGGGTTGTATCTTTGAAGAAAAGCCAAACTGGTTTTATTAAGGCAGTGGCAGCCGGACAGAAGCTGAAGCGATAACCTGCATGAAATTCATTGGGAGATTGCCGGTATCCCGGCGACGGGTTTGGCGAGGCGCACGGCACGCAGGATGGCCTGGGCGAACACCTCAGCAGCATAAGCACCGATGATATTCACATCCGCGGCATGCTCACCAGTAGCGATGGCAAAAATGGTATCGCCATCCAGCATGGTGTGGGCAGGGCGAATGGTGCGTGCCAGACCATCATGGGCCATCTGAGCAACCTTGTTGATGGCTTCCTTATCCAATTTCGCATTGGTGGCGACCACGCCAATGACGGTGTTGCCACGACTGCCAAAACCCAGGGCAGTACGCCCAATGAGGGTCTGCATGACCTGCATGGTATCGGCGAAGTAACCCGGGGCACCGATATGGAGTGGACCGACGTCTTTAGAGCGGGCGCCAGCGATGATCTTCCCGGTGGAGGGGTCGATGACATCCCCAAAGGCATTCACGGCAACGATGGCGCCGACAATCACCCCAGCACCAACCTCGAGGCTGGCAGTGCCAACTCCGGATTTCATGCACTGAGCCTGCCCAAGGATCTTGCCGACTGTGGCACCGGTACCGGCACCGACATTGCCTTCTGCAGGTGGCTCGGAGGAAGCATTCTGACAGGCGAGGTAGCCCATGGCAGCGTCCGGGCGGACATCAGCCTTCCCGATACCCAAATCGAATAGGATGGCAGCCGGGACGATGGGAACCTTGGCGATACGGGTATCGAAACCAACCCCCTTTTCTTCGAGATAACGCATGACGCCGGTGGCAGATTCCAGACCGAAGGCTGAGCCGCCTGCCAATACGACACCATGGACTTTGTTGACCAGGTGCATGGGATGCAAGGCGTCGACCTCGCGCGTGCCGGGAGCGCCACCGCGCTGGTCCACACCCCCGACAGCACCCTTCTCACACAGGATGACGGTGCAGCCCGTCAGGGCTTCTTCGTTTTGAGCATGCCCGACCAGGATGCCGGGAACATCAGTGATGGCATTTCTGAGCTTCATCATTCACCTCCTGACCGGGCAATGACCAGTTATAGGCAAGAAATTGATTTATTTGGTGAGCAGGAACATCACTTCGTCGATCACCCGGTCGGCTACCTCTTCTTTGGATAGCATTGGTAATGGCACGATTTGTCCATCCGATTGAATGAAGGTGACCTGGTTGGAATCGGAACCAAATCCTGAACCCGGAGTACTGATGTCGTTTGCAATGATCAAGTCCAGGTGTTTACTTTCGCGTTTTTGCTCTGCGTTTGTGACCAAATCCTCGGTTTCAGCTGCAAACCCGACTACAATCTTGGGGTAGCTCGTTTGAAAACGCTGATCTGCAACAGCTGAGAGAATATCTGCCGTGGGTTCCAATTCCAATGAAGACAGCCTGGATCGTTTCTTGATTTTTTGCGTAGCAGCCTGAACCGGACGGAAATCAGCCACTGCGGCCGCCATAAGCAGGACATCTGCCTTCTGGCAGGCATTCAACACAGCAGTTTCCATCTCAAGTGCACTGGCTACCTGGACCAACTCTACACCTTGCGGGGTTTCCAGGGAAACTGGAGTTGAGATCAATGTGACCTCTGCTCCCGCATCCAGGGCAGCCTGGGCGAGGGCATAACCCTGTTTCCCAGAGGAGCGGTTGGTGATGAGGCGGACCGGGTCGATGGATTCCTGGGTGCCGCCTGCGGTGACAACCACCCGGCGACCTTGCAGAGGTCCATGACGGGTGAGCAGGTAGCGGATATACCCAAGGAGGACATTTGGCTCGGTCATGCGCCCGCGTGCCTCCAATCCGGAGGCAAGATGACCGATCTCTGGACCGATTAAAATCGCACCACGCTGGCGCAAACACTCAAGATTCTCCTGGGTGGCAGGATGGCTGAGCATGCCCCCATCCATAGCCGGGGCAATCAGGAGAGGCCGGTCGGCAGTGCCAGACCCGAAGGAGAGCCCCGCCAGTACGAGCAGGTTATCTGCCAGACCATGAGCCAGTTTGGCAATGGTGTTAGCAGTGGCAGGAGCGATGATGAACATATCGGCAGTATGACCCAACCCAACATGCAAGACGTGCGCCTGTGCACCCCACAGGGCCTTATCAGTGAAGGCTGGTCGCCCGGTGACAGATTGGAAGGTGAGTGGAGAGATGAATTCGGTCGCGGCCGGGGTGAGGATGACATCCACCAGCGCACCTGCCTGGGTCAGTTTGCTGGCCAGGTCGGGGGCTTTGTAAGCGGCAATTGAGCCAGTCACACCCAGGAGGATATTCTTTTGATCAAGGTATTTTTCTGTCATAGGTTTTTAAGAGCCACATCCCGCATGGGTCATCCGGGATGTGGCGGATCAACACTTGCTTCCCCACTCCCTTTTTGAGTGCTCGATAGGGGAATTGATAGTATCCTTATTTTCCCAAGCGCTTACGGAAAGCTTCGGTAAGTGCGGGGATAATTGCGTATAGGTCTCCAACGACTCCGTAGCGCGCCAGCTTAAAGATGGGAGCCTCAGCATCACGGTTGATGGCGACGATGACCTTGCTCGTGCGCATGCCGGCTTGATGCTGGATGGCACCTGAGATGCCGCAGGCGATGTACAAGTCGGGGGAGATGACTTTACCAGTTTGCCCAACCTGATGAGCATAGGGGATATATCCGGCATCTACAGCCGCGCGGCTGGCACCAACCGCAGCATGAATAACTTGCGCCAGGTCTTCAATGAGCTTGAAGCCCTGCTGGGCTTTCCAGATTTCGGCTTGTTTTTCATCCAGGCCAGCAGGTGGAGTGAGACTGGGATTATTTGAGACGCCGCGTCCACCTGAGACAACCACAGATGCATCGGTGAGACTAACGCCAGCTTCACCCGCGGAGTAAGATTCCACTTTGGTGAGAATATCCGCCTCACTCATCACCGGGCTCGCTTTAGTCAGCGTGCCCGTGCGGGAGGCTTCTGGTGGGAGCTTGGCGAATGCACGCCCACGCAATGTGACGAGCTGAGGGCGTGTGAGGCAGGAAACCTTACACATCAGCTTGCCGGCATAAATGGGGCGGGTGGCAATCAGAGAGCCATCTTTAACTTCCAGTGCAGTCACATCCGGCAAGACGCCAGTATTCAAGTCGATGGCAGTCATGGCAGCCAGCTCACGCCCGCGGGTGGTGGTGGGGAAGAGAATCACTTCCGGTGAAGATTCACTGGCAAGTTTCGCTAACAAAGCGGAATATGGCTCGGAGCGATAATCATCCAGGGAGGAATCATCGGCGAGCAAGACCTCGTCGGCACCATATTGGAATGCCTGGGAGGCTATCGCTTCGACACCTTTCCCAAAGATAAGGGCGGTCACACCCCCACCAAGCTGGCCTGCAAGCATTTTCCCAGCGCTGATACCTTCCCAAGATGTTGGTAGAGCCTCTCCTTTGAATTGGTCGATGTACACCCAGATCTTGTTCATAGGATCTTCTCCGCCATGATTTTATCTGCCAGATTTTCGGCAATCTCTTGAGGACTGGCACCTGTGATCATCTCAGTGGTGATCTGGCGCTGCGGAGGGTTTATGAGCTCAAGCCAGGTTATATTGGCTTTGAGAGTGCCCAACCCTAAATCAGCAAGGGTCCAAACAGGGATGACAGCACGAGAGGCCTTTCGGATACCCATGAAGGAAGGATAGCGCGGCTCGCAGAAATCCTTGACAATACTGAGCACGGCGGGCAACCTGGAACTCGCTGTTAGCCTGCCTTCTTCGGCGCTACGCTCAACCCGGATGGTCCGTGCGGAAGGGTCTACACCGGTGATAACGGCCACAAGGGTTAACGCTGGCCAACCCAGGAGGCGTGCGGTTTGAGCGGCAGTAAGCCCGGTATCGGTGTCAATGGCTTGACGTCCAAGGAAGGCTAAATCGACCTCCCCAATCTTTTTAATTGCGGCTGCAAGGACGCGGGACGTCACCTGACTATCCATCTGGGTCAAGGTATCGTCTGAAATAAGGATAGCTTCCGAACACCCCATAGCCAGGGCATGCTTGAGGGCTTCTTTGGAATTCTCCCCACCAATGCTGACCGCGATGACACTGCCATTATGCGCTTCGGCTTGCTGAAGGGCGGCTTCAACAGCATACTCATCCCATGGATTAATAACGAGGGGAGAATCCCCCCAATTTGCTTTGCCATCCACAGCGACGAGTTTGGCAGCTGAATCGGGCACTTGTTTGACACATACTGCGATTTTCAAGTCTGACCTCCTTTCGATGTTTACCTGGTTGGATAGAATTGATCTATATGATTAAATATCAAAAAAAAACCACAATTATTATTGCTTACAGTTCATTATACAGTGAAATGAAAGAAAAAAATATCCTGCCGATTAAGAAAATTAAGGTATCTGACATATATTATAATATGAGCAGATATCCCGTTATAAATTGAAAGGAGGTCATTATGCAAAAGTTATTTAGTTTCTTTACGGGCGTGATTATGGGTGGACTGGTTGGCGCGACGGTAGCAATCCTGCTGGCGCCAAGCTCAGGCGAGGAAATGAGGGGACGAATTCAGGAACGATCCATCCAATTGAGGGACGAAATCAAAACAGTTGCAGAAGAACGAAGGGCGGAACTGGAGCGAGAATTGGAAAATTTAAGAGCTCCATACAGG
>Ga0315275_10005419_pt1 | contig 12090 bp, 11 predicted proteins | sample YL17G03_0_MG_FD_205557 | JGI IMG/M metagenome (GOLD analysis project Ga0315275, IMG submission 205557) | Sediment microbial communities from Yellowstone Lake, YNP, Wyoming, USA - YL17G03_0 | ecosystem: Environmental > Aquatic > Freshwater > Lake > Sediment | place: USA: Wyoming | collected... | reverse complement strand
GGACAAGATTTTGTCGGGCATCAAGGCGGTGCAGACGCTTTCGCGGCTGAACCGAGCGCACCCGCAGAAGAGCGACACCTTTGTACTTGACTTCATGAACGACAGCGACATTATCGAGATGGCCTTCGCCGATTACTACCGCACGACGATCCTAAGCGAAGAGACCGACCCCAACAAGTTGCATGACCTCAAATCTTCGCTTGATGGTTATCGAGTTTACATGTGGCCGCAGGTGGAGCAACTGGTCGAATTCTTCCTTGGCGGCGCGGATCGCGACAAGCTGGACCCGATCCTCGATAGTTGCGTGGCCGTCTATAACAGCGACCTCGACGAGGACGGGCAGGTTGATTTCAAGGGCAAGGCCAAGGCGTTCGTGCGGACGTACCAGTTCCTGGCTTCGATCCTGCCTTATACGAATGCCGAATGGGAAAAGCTTTCGACATTCCTGAACTTCCTCATTCCCAAGCTGCCGGCCCCGAAAGAGGAGGACCTGTCCAAGGGCATCCTCGAAGCCATCGACATGGACAGCTACCGCGTCGAGGTGAAAGAGGCGCTTAAGATTGCATTGCCCGATGAAGACGCCGAAGTTGGACCAGTGCCTACCACCGGCGGCGGGCGCAAGCCCGAGCCGGAACTTGATCGGCTAAGCAATATCATCAAGTCCTTTAACGACCAGTTCGGCAACATTGATTGGAAGGACGCTGATCGGATTCGGCAGGTGATCTCCGAGGAAATCCCGGCCAAGGTTGCGGCGGACAAGGCCTACCAGAACGCCATGAAGAACTCCGACAAGGCGGCCGCGCGGCTGGAGCACGACCGGGCGCTGCAGAAAGTCGTCATCGGCATGCTGGCCGACCATACCGAACTTTTCAAGCAGTTCAGCGACAACCCCAGCTTCAAGAAGTGGCTGTCGGACACGATCTTCGGGGTCACCTATGAAGAAGCCGGGGTGTAGCTCCGCTCGGATGAGTTAGGATGTCATGGCAGGTGAAAAGCCTAAGCGGTGATTAATCGAAAACGAGGACTTCACTTGGGCCGGATGGCCGAAGCAACACCCTGTACCGCTATTCACTTGGGAGGAGTTGACAAGCCCCCTGCAAAGGCTAAGAAAATAAATTATCCACCAACTGGCGGACGTCGGGCAGGCATCACCGGCGCTTGGGGTTCTTTTCGGCGCATTGACATCCACCCGATTTTTTTGCTTCGGTGATCTTTTCGAGAATGGTGGAGCGTCCGTTTTCAGCCAGGTCCTTCAGGATGTCATCCTCGGAGTATCCAAAACAGTAGCAGACCAGTCCCATGAATCTCCCCCTATGAATTATCAGCACTCAAGCATAAACGAATTGAATGATATACCTAATGGCCAGAGAAATTATCAGGATGCCCAGGATCGCCCGGATAAGAAGTTCCGGGAGGAACTTCTGGATGCGTGCGCCGACATAGGTTCCGGCAAGACCGCCGACGCCGAACATCGCGCCCAACAACCAATCGGGCCGGATATCCGCGCTTTGGCCCACGGCAGTCCGGGCCAGGATTTCAAAAAACAATACCCCCGCGATAGAGGTGATAAAAGTCCCGGATAGAGCGGCCCCGGCGACGGTGTACACCGGCAACCCGAGCACGGCCACCACGAAGGGCGCGATGATGGCCCCACCGCCAATGCCGTAGATGCCGCCAATCAGACCCACCACAAGGGAAAGGGTGAAAATCGCGGCCGGGCTGAAAGAAAACGTCTCACCCCAGAACTCGTATTCAATTTTTCTAAGCGAGACCGACTTGGTCCTGATGATCGCGTCCTCGCCCAGGCCGGCCACTCTGCCTTTGCCTTCCGCCTTGGCCTGGTTTACCCGCTCCTGAAACTTCTTCTCGATGGCCGCACTTTGCTCTTTGCCTTTTTTCGACCTTCCCGTGAGCTCGTAAAGCAGGCGGCCGCCAAGGTAGAGGAGCACCAGGCCGATGAAGAGTTTGAAGTTTTTGGGATCGGGAAGATACTTAATCCTAATGATGGACCCCGTAAAAACTCCGGGCAGAGTGCCGATGACGATCACCCAGGTGAGCGGCCAAGCCATGCGGTCTTCCTTCATGTAGCGGTAGATGCCTCCGGGGATGGCCACGATGTTGTAGATCAGGTTGGTGGGGCTGACCGAGGGACTGGTAAAACCCAGCACGCTCATCTGGAAAGGGAGCAGAAGAAACGCGCCAGAAACCCCCGCCGAGGTCGTAATCGATGAAATTAAAAAAGCGACCAGTGGAGGCAGCCAGAAGGGGCACTCCACTCCGGAGACGGGGAATAACATGACCGCTACCTTTCCATTGTCTTTGGGCGCCTCCGCGCGTTATTTTCCAAACGAGCACTTGGGATAAGTGCAGTCTTTACACTCATGGCACATGGCTCCGTTGGCCAGTCGGGTTAAGTCTTTTCTCGTGATCTTGAGGCCGGCCAGGAGCCGTGGCAGCAGGATGTCGAAACTTGTGGTCTTGAAGAAAAGTGCGCACGCGGGAACCCCAATGACCTGGACGCTCCCGATCCTCGCTAACAAGGTCATCGCCCCCGGCAGGATGGGCGCGCCGTAGAGGATGTCGCTTGCTCCCGCGTCGGTCAATCCCAGCCGGGTGACATCATCCGGGTCAACGGAGAGGCCGGCGGTGGTAACCAGCAGGTCCGCCCCGGCATCAATGAGCGCGAGCGCTCCGTCCTTTACCTTCGTCCGGTCATCGGGGGTGATAATGGTCTTGACCACTTCACAGCCGTACTTCATGACTTTGCCTTCGATGATCGGCCTGAACTTATCCTGGATCGTGCCGTCAAAGACCTCGTTCCCGGTGATCAAAATGCCGACTTTCGCCTGCCGCAGGGGCGCGACCTGGAAGAGCGGGCCGTCCCTCAGCACGGACATGCACCTTTCAAAGAGGTCCCGGCGCAGGAACAAGGGGATGGCCCGACTGCCGGCCAGCTTGGTCCCCTGCTTGACCACGCCATATCCTTTGCGGCATGCGCACATCACGTCCGGAATGAAATTGAATTGCTCGAGCCGAGACTCATCAACCTTAAACACCCCATCCCGAGCGGCAATCAGGTTAACCTTGCCTTCACTGGGAGGGCCTTGGACCGCGACACCCTCGCCGGACATGACCGCGCCAAAGGCCTGGGCCGCCTCGTTCTCGTGGACCCATTCATCACCAACACTTGCCTGCTCATCGGTATATACCGATCGTCGGCCCATTTTTTTAAGGCGGTTAATGTCCGAGCACGTGATCTCCTGTCCCTTTTCAAACTCGGCCCCTTTCTTTACGCCGGGAACGATCATGGTCATGTCGTGCAATGTCTTCTTTCCGACGGCATCTTCCACCGCCACGGCGTGAAGTTGCGGAGAAGCGGTCTTACCTAAGTTGTTCTCGTCCAGGTAACTGACATATGGGGCCTCGCCCTGACAAGAGCGGCAGATTCCGCCGTCTTTTTTGGGATAGGCTTCGTGGCAGATCGGGCAGGTTGCAATTTCTCCTTCCTTGCGCTTGACCAGGAATTCCGGTCGAACCGTGATCGGCCGGGTAAGACAGATTGAACTTCCGGCGTCCAGGATTTGATCCATCAACGCCTGGAAGTCCTGTTCCTGCTTGGGCTTGAGTTTTAAGTACCAGGATTTGAGCTCCGGATAACGATCAAGTTGGCCCCGGTCAAGCCAGACCCGGTGGCCCTCGCCGTTTTCCTTGTTATAAAGGCTCATGGCGTAAAGTCCCAAGCTAAAGACCTTGAGTTTCCCGTTGCCGATCGTGCAGCCGGCGAGCATCTGGATCGCGTCCGGCAAACACTTCGCGGTTTCGGCTATGGCGTTTACCTTGGTTTGAGGTGGAAGCAATGTTTTGATCTTCTCCGTCATGTACCCTGCCACCACCAGTCCCGGCGCGGGGAAACCGTGAAACTTCTCCGCCAGGGAGACAAACTCCTCAAACGCGTAATCGCCGATTTTCATCTGCACCACCCCAATTTCTTTTTGTTCGGAGAGGCCACATTACCATTTAGACTACCGCGCTGTAAATAGTACTATATAACGGCTTAAAACTAATAAAACGTTCATCTCAAGTCTCCGCCAAACCAATTGTATTTAAATTAGAGATTCAGCTTAAACCCCGTCTCTTCTTCCTTCAGATTGTCCGGCAGGCCGAGCACGAACTCTTTGATTTCGTCCCTCACTCGACGGTAATGATCCATTGCATCATCCTCCGACTTAGCCCCTTGGGCGAGTTGGGGCGGGTCCTCGAAGCCGTGATGGATGACCTTGGTCTGGCCGGGGAACAGGGGGCAGGTCTCGTGGGCGTGGCCGCAGAGGGTGATGACGTAATCGAAGGGAACGTGCATCAGGTTTTTCACGTCCTTGGACCCCTGCCCGGAGATGTCCACCCCGGCCTCGGACATGGCCTTGACCGCCCTGGGGTCAATCTTCTTCGGCTTGACGCCGGCGGAGTAAGCCTCGATATCATCGGCCCGGAGTTTTTTCGCCCAGCCTTCGGCCATCTGGCTTCGGCAGGAATTGCCGGTGCAGAGGAACAGAACCTGGAGTTTATTTTTCATTTCAGTTGGCCTCCCATCATGTAAAGGTAGGTCATTATCCAATTGGCCGCAATGGTGGCCAGGCCGAAGATGAGGCTCGCCACGCTCATCAGCGCCCATCCGCTCATGATGCCGCCCACCACGCAATAGCCGGCAATGCCGGCCCCGGCCCCGGTAATGATACCTCCGAAAAAGGCGATCACGGTCTCGTCCGGCGGTTTGGGAAGGAGCCGGAACCGGCCGGTCAGACGGGAGGAAACATGCGCGCCGAGAACCAGAGCGATGACTTCGAGGATGAGCCAGAGGCTGGCTTTTTTGGCGGGCGCGGGACTGCCCTCCGCTGGAGGCGTTGGAGTTGACGGAGAAGGAGCGGTGACTATCTTGAGCGGATAGTCGGTCAGGAGGAGTTGGGCCTGGAGCACTCCGTGGGTAACTCCCAGGGGGTAATTGGTCCCTGAAGCAGCCCGGGACATATAGCCAAACCAAGCCAGAATACCAATAGCAATCCCAGCCTGCCAGGGCTTCCAGGGCCGGGTGGCAATGCGGGTGAGTAGTCCCGATTGCGGGGCGTCAACCTTGGCGGGAGAAGACGGCGCGGCTGATTTTTTCTTGATCAGCCAGTAAGCCAAGCCCGCCGTCAAGACCGCGAACAACACGGCCAGAACGCCGAAAGGCAAGCCGGTTAGCGATGAAAGCGTGACCGGTCCGCCGTCATGAGATTTGATCACGTATTGCTTCAGGAATTGATAAAAGCCGTGCAGGGGGCCATATTCCACCAGGCCGACCCCCAGCGGGATGCCGACCAGGGCAGCCATAGAATTGAGGTTGCCGCCGCCGGATTTGTAGAGCGCGCCGGAGATGCAGCCTCCGGCCAGGACCATGCCGGAACCGAAGACCAAGCCGCCCACCAGCATGGTTGCCCATTCCAGGGGCCTGGGGCTGAGCTTGACCAAGCCGAGCCATGATAGCAACGCGAACCCGATCATGCTGACGACGATCAACACCCCAAGGCCTTGAATTTTGCGCCAGTCCTTGAACATAAAGGCTTCGCTGAATGCGGATGACCCGCACAGGTCGGCCTTCTCCAGGAAGAAGCCGAAGAGGAAGCCGATGGGAAGCGCGGTGAGGAACCAGTAACCAGTCGCCGCCGCGATTACAACAATTACCGCCATGATGACAAGGGCGAGCAACGACACCGCCCTCCATGATTTGCTGGGGTTTTTCTCCATGATATTTTCCTCCTCTCTACATCATTTTTCCCAGTGCTTCTCGAACCGACATCCCGGGGACTACGCCCAGCTTCTCGGCCAGGGAATTGACATGAACAACCTTGGATTCAAGCGCCTCGTCAATACTCTTGATGCCTTGGACCGAGGCCGCGGCGATGTTGTGAGATTCAAGGGCTTTCAAATCGAAATGGGAGCATACGATCACGCCTTGGTTAGCCCGGATGGTCACGGAAAGAGGCTTGCCGTTCGCCTGGTAAATCATCACTCCTTGGGCCACGCCATTCGCCAGCTTTATTTCTTTTACCTCCGCGACAGGGGTTGTCGCCTGACTCGTGTCTTGAGCGCGAATGCCGCCGCCAATGAATATAGTGGTCAATACCACCGTTATGGCGAAAAGCAGAGCTATTACATTTTTCTTTTCCATTGAAAACTCCTCCTTTCAAAAGTTCAGAAGCCTAGCATCTCCTTGAGATGCTTTAATCTATTCCCACCCTCCGTAGTCTCGGCAAGTGTGGGACACATCTCCGGCCCGGTCTCCTCCTTGGTGAGCGCCACGGCAAAGGCCATGCAGGCCGGGTACCCGCATTTGGCGCAGCCCGCCTTTTTGGGCAAGAGCTTGAACACGTCCATCGCCGAGGGCGGATTAAAGGCCGTGGTGTCCGGCGTGATGGTAGCCATCCGGCTCTCGATGTCCCGGAGGAAGTCCACCACTTCCCGCGCACACTGCCGGGCCGACTCATCGTCCGCAAAACCGGCGATGGCAATGCAATCATGGTCTATGGTCACCGGATGGCCCTGGAACACGAACTTGATGTACGGCCCCTTGGGGAAATACTTCACGCTGTCGAGTTCGCCCTTTACATACGGCATCAGGTCGGAAACGTCCCGGTCGAGGAAGGCCTTGACATTAACCATTTCCGACGAGGCGTCGCAGGGAGGCCGGAAGGCCCTGATCTCTTTTACTTCCATTTCATACTCCTTATCGGTTGCAGAGGCATCAGTCCTCCCCTTCACCGTAGCACTTCCGAATTGATAGTGTCTCCCCCTAACCGCAGTCTGTCGGCGTCAACGGCGCGCAACGCCCCATCTTCCATTTCAAAGATTCGGTCGAAAACATCGAGCGCCCGTTGGTCGTGGGTGACGACGATAACGCCGGCATTCTGCTCGTGGGCCACTTTGCGGAAAAGTTCCATCACCTGACGTCCCCGCACGCTATCAAGGGCGGCCGTCGGCTCATCCGCCAGAATCAAATTGGGCCGGTTGGCGAGGGCCCGAGCGACGGCTACCCGTTGCTGCTCGCCGCCGGAAAGCTTGGAGGGCAGATGGCCGGCTCGTTCGCCCACGCCCAGATAGTCAAGCAATTCCATCGCCCGGTACTTGGCAGCCCGCGTGGGGTGGTCGTTGATCTCCATTGCCAACCGCACATTTTCCGTTGCCGTCAGGAATGGAAGCAAGTTGGACTTCTGAAACACGAAGCCCAAATGTTGGCGGCGGAAGCGCCGGACATTGACCTGGGTTCGGTTGTTGTCGAAGACGACGGTCCCGCCGATGGCAATGCGGCCCGCGTTGGGCGGGAGGATCATCCCAATCAGGGTGAGCAGGGTTGATTTTCCCGCTCCGCTGGGGCCAATCAGCGCCACGATTTCCCCGCCCGCCACGGTCAAGGTCGCATCATGCACGGCAACGACCTCGGTATGGCCGGCACCGTAGATCTTGGTGAGGTGGCTGGCTTCGAGGACCGCATCGCGGTGGTTGGTGGATGCGCTCATGCCAGCACCTCGTTGGGCGCGACGCTCAACGCCTTGATGATTCCGATGACGCTGGCCAGAATCGAGATGCCGATCACCACTCCGCTTAGCATCCACAAGTCGTTCGCGGTGAGGACGACCCGGCGGGGGAACCAGGGGAAAACCCAGTAGCCAACCACGTACGCGACCCCGTAGCCCAGGCACCCCAGCAGGAGCGCCTGCTGCAGGATTAGGGCCAGGATGATCCCGTTGCGCGCCCCCATCAATTTCAGCATGGCGATGTCGTGGAGTTTGTCCAGAGTCAGGGTGTAGAGGATCAAGGCCATGATGATGCCCGAAACGACAACGAGAAGGGCGCGGAACATCCCAAGCTGGCGTCTGGACTTGTCCACCATGCCGCTTATTAGCAGTTGCCGTTGGTCGTCCGAGGAGTAGACCGAGACATCCGGCCATTGGGCGATGACGGCGCGCGCTTTCTCCGGATCGAAACCAGGGCCGACCTTGACCAGGACCGCGCTGATAGAGGGCGGTCCAAGGGCAGGGATACCAGAAGATGGACCGCGATTGAGTTCTATGGCCTGCGGCTGACTACGCCCCTGGTCGGTTTGTTCGGCCCGCTCATATCGGGCCGAACGTTCCAAACGGATGGCCTCGCCCGGTAAATCAAATTGAATGGCCTGCGCGTCATGGATGGTGAAGAATGCCATCGAATCGCCCGTGGGCGACGTCATCGCCCGCGTCAGGCCGACGATGGTGTAGGTGTCCTTGCCGAGTTTTATTTTCTCGCCAAGAGGCAGCTTGAGCGACTGGTCGGCAATCATCTCATAATGGGCCTGACCCAATGCGCGTCCGGCCACAATCGGTAGCCATTGACCGCGATCCTGCGGCCAGGACAGGCCTTGAACCGTGATTCGCAGTTGTTGGCCGTTCCGTTCGCGTTGGATGGTCGCCGAGATAAAACCGCGACTGCTGATCACTCCCGGAACAGCACGAATGCGGTCCTCGAGGTTGGTCGGGACGCGGGAGAGTTCCGCAAACGGTCCGCGCGTGTCCTTCTGCACCACCCACAGGTCGGCGTCAACCCGATCCACCAACAGCGTGGCATCCTGCACCAGTCCGCGATAGATTCCGCCCATGCCCATGACCAGCATCAGCAGCAGACCCAAGCCGATGGTCGTCAGCACAAAGCGCCCAAAGTTGTGGCGAATGTCCCGCACGGCAAGATTCATGGCGAGCCCTTTGACACCACGGCGCGGCCCTCACTCAAGGGCTTCGCTTTAGGATCATGCAACCAAATGACGGATTCCCCGGTGTTCAGACCTTCGGTGACCTCAACAGTTTCGGCCCCGCGAAGGCCCAGCGTCACCATTCGCCACTGCGCGTGGCCGGCATGATTCACGAAAAGCCCCGACCGTCCCTTTTGCCAGACAATGGCTCGCTGCGGTACCAGAAGGGCCTGGTCTTTCTTGGCGGTCTGGATATAGACTTCCGCCCGTTGGCCCACTGCCCACACCTGGGGCAGATCTTTCACCATGACGTCAACCAGGAACTCGCGCGTCTCGCGATCCGCCAACGGGGCCATCCGGGCCACCGTGCCTTGATAAAATTTTCCCGGCTGGGAACGAAACACGATCCGCGCGGGTTGGCCGACCGCCAAAGAAGCCATCGCCGTTTCGTCTACCCAGGCAGATACCCACATTTCCTCGGTCGAGATGATTTGAAGGATCTCGCTGCCCGGAACGGCGATGTCGCCCGGCTCGCGACTGCGGCTAACTACGAGGCCGTCAAAGGGGCTGACGATTTTGGTGTCCGCCAAATGTTCCTCATAGTCCCGCAGGGTCGCCTTGCCCTTGACCACCTGGCGGTCGATTTCAACCTTAACTGCGCGCGCTCGTTTCAGTTGCGCTTCAGCAACGTCGCGCTGTTGTCTGCTCTTTTCGAGGTCTTCCTGGCTGACGACCTTTTGGGACGCAAGTTGTGCGTCGCGGCCATAGACGGCGCGAGCCAAAACTGCCGTGGCTTCCGCGCTCCTGATATCCGCTGCTCCACGATCAACGCCAGCCTCGGTTGCCGCTAAATCCGCCTTGGCAATCTCAACCTGTTCCCGCAGATCGCCGTCGTACAGCGTCGCCAGGATTTGTCCTTTGGTGACGCGGTCGCCCTGGTCGGCCAACACTTGGGTAATCAGCCCGGAAATTTTTGGGCTGATTATGGCCGACACCCTCGCCTCCAGAGTTCCGGTCCCGGTCACTTCAGATGTGATAGTGGATAGGGCGGCTACCTGCGAGTCGACAACGACAGGCGCATACCGAAGCCGATACACGACAACCGCCGCTACCACCGCGATAATCGCCAGTTTCCAACCCACGGAGACCGCCCGCCGGGCCCATCGCCAAACTGCGTCCGAGTATTTCCTCTCTGTCGCCATTCAGACCCTCTCCTTTATGGGACGTTATAGATCATCAGGTGCCGCTCAGCAACACCAGGTCCTCATCCAGGGCGGCCGGAAGGCCCTGATCTCTTTTGCTTCCATTTCGTCCTCCATGATCGAAAGCTTTCACCATGAATAGGCCGCCTGGAAAAAGAACCAGGTGGCGACCGCGGCCGGGCCGGTGTTTTCCACGAAGGCGCCGGGGCTGAACTGGCCGACGCCGCTCATCAATTCCAGGTGGTTCCAGAGCGTCCACACCGCGCGGAAGTCAATTTCATCGCCCAGGGTCGTCCCCGAGTGGCCGGTCGGATCGCGGCGGTAGGCCGAAAGCCCGGTGGTGTACCAGGCGTCGTGCGGGTCATCCAGAGTGAAGTGGTGATACTCCATATAGAGTTGAAGCGTGCGGTGTGGCCGTAGACTGAAGTCGGCTTCCAGGTCATGGAGATTGGCCCAGGTGAAGAGGTTCAGGTATCCATAGAAAAAGATGTCGCGGCCGCCGTACACTCCATCGAAGGTCTCATGGACGCCGTCATGAGGGTCGTGATCCCCCGAGCCCCAGGTGTATTGCCCGCCCAGGCGCGGAGACCATTCCGTGGGGAAAGTGAAACCGAGCTTGGCGTTGGCCCCGTAAGCGCGGATGGTGTCCTTGCCGTAATCTCCGGACTGCCCCGCGAAGGTGGCGCCCCAATCCCAGTAATTGAAAGCCTGTCCCTCGGCTTGGAATCCCCAGGTGTGCGAATGGAGGTTGCCGGTCCCGGACTCCCCCTTGATCTCGCCGCTGTAATCGTATTTGTAGACGTAAAACAGGTCGAGCCGGAAGGGGAGTTTCTTGATCTTGAAATAGGCCACGTCGGTCATGAAGTGATCCACGGGCTGGTCGGGCCATACATCCGACTTGTAGAGAAGGTATCTGCCGGTCCAGACGTCGGCCTCCACCCACTCGGTGTTCACGATCAGCATGGCCGCGTCCCAGGCGTAGCGGCCGGTGTTGCCCCAACTGCCCGGCCCAAAGACCCGCTGGTCTCCATAGGAAATCTGCTGGCGGCCCACGCGGAAGCCGATCGGACTCCCCCCGATGTTGAGCCATTCCAGGTAAAGCTGGCGGACGTCCAGACTGTCTTCAATCGGACTGCTCAGGGGAAAGTCGCTGTCCCGGTATTGGGTGAGGAAAGGATGCGCGTCTTGAAGCTGGATGAACAGGCGCGGGCCTTCTTCCACCCGGAAAGCAAAATCGAGGCGGATGCGGCTGAGGAGCAACTGATCATTTTCCTCCGGGGCGTAACCCTTCAAGGTGAAGTCATCATCATTCTCATACCGCAGGCGCGCCTGGCCGCCGAAATCGAAGAGGAGCGGACCAAGGTGCACCCCCTTTCCTTGGGCCCAGAATTCATCCTGGGCGTTGGGAGAAGCCTCGGAGGATGGAGAGGAATCGGCGCGCGCCGGGGATGGCGAGGAAAGAAAATTCGCCGACAATAAAATCGCCAGCGCCATGACCGTGTTCCGTAAATGGTTCATTTGAGCAGGTCCCAGACCATCTTGGCCGCGATCAAGAGCAGGATGGCCCCGATGATGATCTTGACTTGCCGGCTTTTCAGCTTGTCGGTCATCAGCCATGAACCAAGCAGAGCGCCCCCGGCGGAGCCGACGGCGGTGAAGCCGAGCAGGGTCCAATCCATTCCTCCCAGAGTGGCATGGCCCAGGAAACCGGAGAGGGAGGAAAAGATCACGATGAACGAAGTCGTGGCCGAGGCCTTCTTGGGATCGAACCCCAGCCAGACCAGGATCGGCACGATAATGTTTCCGCCGCCCACGCCCAGAAGCCCGCCCAGGAAGCCGGCGAACCCGCCCACGGACACCCCGTAGCCGAGGAGCCTGCCGGTGGACGATTCCACGTCTTTTTTCTTGGCCTGGTAGAAGAGCATCATCAAAGCCGCGAACAAGAGAAAGCCCACGAATAGCCACAGCAGCACGGCGCGGTCTAGCCCCTGGGCGACATAAGCGCCCAGAGGAGACAGCGCGGTGGCGACAATCAGGATGGGCACGGCCGTCTTCCACACCACGAGCTTGTTCTTGACGAACCGGACCGAGGCGAAGCTCATGGCGATTGCATTGAGCAGCAGGGCCACGGCCATG
>Ga0315275_10005418_pt1 | contig 12090 bp, 12 predicted proteins | sample YL17G03_0_MG_FD_205557 | JGI IMG/M metagenome (GOLD analysis project Ga0315275, IMG submission 205557) | Sediment microbial communities from Yellowstone Lake, YNP, Wyoming, USA - YL17G03_0 | ecosystem: Environmental > Aquatic > Freshwater > Lake > Sediment | place: USA: Wyoming | collected... | reverse complement strand
TTCAAAAGATTGCGAGTATAGCTGTCTAACTGCGAACTTGTGACAGAAACATCAGTGGTTTCGTTTCTGAAACTATCACCAAGTTTTTCTGTTCTTGCAGCCAATAATTCCTGTTGAGTTGAAACATTCAACGTTCCGGTCAATAACAGGTTCAACCCATCCGCAACGTTTTTCAAGGCAGGGAGTAATTTTGCCCCGACGCTTTCCTGCACATTCCCCCAATTGTTGGCAAGTTGTTTCCATCTGCCTGCGTAGGTGGTAAGCTGGGCAGCATCCTGTCCGCCATATCGTTTTTCCAATGCTGCCAGAGTGACATTTAACGCACCGGCAGTATCGCCCGCTTCTATCTGCGCTTTAATTTGCGCTTTGAGTGCTGTACTAAATCCCCATGTTCTGGGGATCAAACCCGATTCCAATAAACGTCCGATGCTCTCGGCATTATCCGCAAGGTCGCCACCCATGGCAGCGGCCATATCCATTGCAGTCTTGACGATCTGCTCCATATTGCCTGTTGGAACGGATTCAAACTTGGAAATTGCATTATACGCATTGACGATAGCATCATCGTCAAACGTACTGACCTTCATCAACGATATTGCTATCTGGTCTATTTGACCTGAACTTATTTCAGACCCTCGTCCGGTTGCTTTCAAGGTTGCGTCTAAACGCATCATTCCGGTTTCTGCTTCACTTGCGGCCACGATGCTCTTGTGAATTTCCGATGTTAGTAACGCTATTCCTCCTGCTACGCTCATAACGCTGCCGAGTGTAGACAATAAAGCGCTGGACAGTCCAGATCCAATAGCACCAGAGGCCGTATTTGTTTTTCCGGTAGCCTGGGTTAGTCCATTATTATAGGTCTGTAGACCCTTCGCAAAATTGGCGGTCTCAAATACGCCTTCCAATCCAATCTTTTCCATCTCATTTGCCTTTAGGTTTTATATCAGCATATTTTTTATCCAACAAGTGACCATCGTAACTTTCAATCGCTCTCGTTGCCAGAAAGTACGCCAGCATGACAGCCGGATCGTCTTCCAGTACACACAGTCCTAATTCTGATGGTCTTCGACCCCAATAATGCGCCGCTGCCACCTCGTTGAAAAACGAATACGCTCTCCATTTACCCGGACTGACTTGTTGACTTACCTGCTTCAATGAACGCCCGTTCCACGTAACTCCGAAACGTGGCCTCGACTTCTGCCGTAGCCTCCACGGGTATGATCCCAGCCATCTGGAATACCTGAACTGTTATTTGAGACAGGTCGCTGGGCGATTGTATGACGTGTGTCTCTGCATACAGATAACGTTCCTCGGCAGAACCTTCGGGTGGCAGTTCGACTCCCGTCATAACCATTTCGTCACGCCACTGCTGCGTAGGTTGAGCCTGCACCGCAAACAGTACCGCCTTCATAATCCGCACATTGTATTCCCGCTGTAGTTCCAGGTTGTCTCGTAAATACTCATCCCATAAGGCCTGATTGATTGCGGTCTGGGTAGCTTCCCCTTCTACGACCAGGGTACTGCTGCTGTGCTCGTGTGTCTCGACTTCACCGGCTACAGTCTTTACGGTGTAGGTTGGTATCTTTGGCAGTGTCTTCCCACTTGCAAGGCGATCACGTTCTACGCCTGCCATGATCTTCCCGGGCGTCAGCGGGGACAGGCCACGTACAGGATATGTTTCCCCGACTGAGTTTGTGAACGTGGTGAGATTGCCGACAGGATCAACGTCTTTATTTTTTGTCATCGCGATTCCTTTTACAATGTGACGGGGGCAGGGCCAGCGTTCCCCGCCCCCGTCAGTGAGGAGGAAGAGGATTACTCTTGTGATATTCCGATGAAACCGAAACCGGCATTTACAGCACCAACATAGACAACATAATTCTCACTGCCAACGTACATCGCGGCAAGACCAGAATTGGATGCACCCTGTAATTGTTGCCAGGTTGCGCCGCCGTCAATGGTCTCGTACAGATACGCCTTCGCCGCCCCGGCATACGCCAGCATAAAGCCGACATAATCATTTGCGAAACTGATGGATCTAATTTCGCCAGTTGCACCACCAGAACCATACCAGCCTACCCGTTGTGTCCAGGAATCGCCACCATCCTCGGTAAACCAAAGTTCGTTGGCTACATCGCCTACCCATACGTTATCAGCGTCCCTAATTTCGAGGCAGGTCAGGTCAGGTACACCCGTGACAGCAGCAGAACACGCCATCCAATTTATACCACCGTCCACCGTTTTAACTACGACACCAGCCGATGTAACGGCATAACCCGTCATTCCGTCTGATAGAAACTTGATCCCGGTATATGGTGTGACGCAGATAAGGCCAGCATTCTGGACAGCCCATGACTGACCGGCATCGTCCGAAAAATAAATGCGTCCAGTGACACTCGCCAACCATACATGGTGCATGTCAAGAGCAAATATGCTCCCACCCATAGTCGGCCCATGCCCTGCGGTAGCTCCACCCAAGCTGACAACTACCCACGTAACACCATCATCGTCACTGTATGCGGTCTGTCCCTGCACGGCTGCGCCAGTGCCCTCCCGCCCAACGATCAGACGGCGTACATCATTACCCATGTCCAGGATCGCACAGGATTTAATATCCTGAGTGTTGGCAAACGGAAGAGCGGTGATCGTCCAGGTTGATCCACCATCGTCAGTTATCCATACCGAGGCTTTACCAGCCGCCGCATCAGTGACGGCCACGCCGTATTTTACCGGAGTGATTCCTGTACTGATTTTGAGCATTGCGACGTCGGTAAAGCCGAGCACTTCGGTCGAACTGATCCGGCTGCCTTCTATCTCCATTGCCTCAATTGCTGGCGGCCAGGCAGACACAGAGAAACCTTGATTGGTATCATCATCCGTATCGTGCATCAGGATACCGGAGATGGTCTTGGATGTGTTCCGCACTTTGGATAGGATCAGCGCACGCGTCCAGTTCTGGAAACTGTCCGCTCGACCGGTGGCATCCCGTTCCAGCAACGCCAACCCATACTGGCCACGAATGCGTTCCAAATACGAGCGGGTCAGGAACGTTAACTGGGTCAGGTCAGTTGTAACCGGACCCGGCGCACCGCGCTTTTTCCCAACCGTCTTCCAACCACCCCACGCAGCGAAGCATTGCATCAGCGTTAGATCACCCTGCGGGGAAGTCACGTCCCCAACGTCGGTACAACCTAAATACTCAGCCGGGTGGTTCGGACCATCCGGGAAGATCCAAAGAGCCCCTTGTTTGGCAGTATAAACTTGATCGTTCATGGTTCACTCTCCTTATTCCTCGAATATGCCGATCCATCCCGTGGCGGAGGAAATATTACCGCACACCAGCACATAGTTCTCATCGTAAGCACGTATCACTTCCAGGTAATCATTGGCCGGTGTGGTAATTCGTTCCCACGTCCAACCACCGTCTATCGTGCGCAGTAGGTAAGAGGCTGTAGTGCCGATGTTGGTTACTAAACAATATCCCACCCATCGGTTGATAAACTGTACCATAGTCGGGAAGTCTGTTGCAGCGAGTAGCGGAACTCCGGTTCTCAGCCCCCACATTACACCGCCATCCTCTGAGTAGTACAATCCTAGAGCACCAGTCGCCCATACCGTATCCCCGTCAACGGAATGGATACTGCTTGCAGTATCGGCAATTGCCCCAACCTGATACCAACTCAAGCCTCCGTTGGTCGTTTTTCCTACCCGTCCCGTGGCCGCATCTTCAATGACAAACCCGGTTGCACCATCAGACAGAAAAAACACACTGGCCCAAGGGTCGGTAGTAATAACGCCCGCCTCTTGCGTAACCCAGCTTTCACCGGCGTCGGACGAGAATAAAATGTATCCATCCTCACAGGCAGCCCAGATATGTTGCGCATCCAGGGCAAAGAATGAGTAATCGCTGACACATTTCCCAATTGTGACCGGTGGTGCCCAGTTCGTGCCGTCATCATCACTGTATCCAATTTCTGTGGCATCCGCATTATTGACGATCAAACGCCGGTTCCCATTGCCCATGTCCACAATGCAGCAGGCGGTTATATTCTCGTTTATCGCAAACGGTTGATCAGTACAAACTGTCCAGGTATGCCCGCCATCGTCCGTTACGTAAATATTAGCCTTGGCACCTGCATCGGCAGCGCAAACTTTCACGCCATACCGGACAGGATAGATACCCGTTCCGGTAGTCAGCATGGCTATATCGAAAATGCTGGTGGGTTCCGTGGTTGGCAACCGCACTCCATGCACGGTTACCGCTTTGATAACCGGGTTATCGGACGATACGCCGAACCTGCGCTTGCTCTGGTCATCGGCCTCTCGTTTCACAATACCAGTCCATGACTTGGACGTGTGCCACGCCCGATCCAGGATGACCGCCCGCTCCCAGTTGGTAAACTGGTCTGCCCGGCCCCCATCCCTCTCCAGGAACACCAGTCCATACTCTCCCCGCAACCGTTCCAAATAATTGCGGTGGCTGTACACCAGGCTGGTCAGGTCAGCAGTGACCGGGCCGGGCGGGCTTTCGGTCTCGCCAACCGTTTTGAACTCTCCGTTCTCATCGAAGCACTGGAGAAGCGCCACGTCTCCCTGCGGTTCCACAATGTCTCCACTGTCAATACAACCCAGGTAGAACCCTGCACGGTTAGGCCCGTCCGGGAACACCCACAGCGACCCCATCCGACTGGTTAACGCATCATCTGTACTCATAACAACCTCCGTTATTTTTCTACCTGTTTTGCAGGCTTAGACTTTGGTTTGACAACTTTCGCAGGCGTTACTTTCAGTCCCTGCTCGTATTCTTGCGCAGTCCTGAATATGGTTGCGGCGTCAATCGCATAAACAGATTGCAGGGCTCCGATCACCGCCCGGACGTCGTGTGCCATATCCTCCAGCGTCCAGAGATCGGCATTATGCAACGCCTCGATCAGTCTCTGTTTGACAATCACGGTATGTTCCACAATTGGCAATATCTCATCGAGCGGCAGACCGTATGGAACGCCGGCATCAAAATCCACTGCATCCACTATACCAGCATTCAGAACTTTAGCCGGGATAATCTTACGGACGAGACGATCATTCACAACCGCCTCGACCAAGATAACCTGCCGATCCTGTTTTATGATTTTGGTATCCATACAATCTCCTGTCACATAGCGTGCCCAGATACGACACGCGCTTTTCTGAGAGCTGCGGCCATCCGGGCTTTGAACATAGTCGGTTTGACCCAACGTTCCCTCAGTGCCTTGATAAATTCACGTTTCTTGATACCCGGAAGACCCTTGCCATGATTGATGTTTTTATTGATCACGAGCATCTTGCCTTTGCCTACCCAGGACTTAAGTTGTCCTGCCCGTGTCTTTGGAATAAACCCGGGGGTCATCACTGCAAAACGCCGCTCCGTTCCTAATTCGAGGTACATGAATTTCTTGTACCCTCTCGACCCATCATCCTTCAGCCATGCCGAAGCAGTATAGGAAGAATGCGCTTTAGTGGATGGCGCCATACCAGCCGGGACCAGTTTCGCCTCGGTCATTATGACAGGTTTATCTGCTTTCCAAGTTTCAATGACCTTATCCAGGTCTTTTCCCATATCTTTAGCAGCCTGGATTGCGGCATCTCGTATCGCCGCGTCCATGCTGTTAATTTGCAATGGCCTGGGTATGATCGCCCGGAAAGTGACCGGATTTTTAGAGACGATCGTGGTCATAACGTGCCGCCTCGATAACAGACCATAGACTGCATGAAACAGTAAGCCTGCCAAGCGCCGTTACTCATTCCTAATGGGCAGTTCTCGCGTTCCGCCGTGAGTACGTCGGGGACGGTCTTGTCCCGGTTCCACATCCCACGCAGGAAATCACACCCGCAGGGCTCTTCTGGCATGAGTGTATGTGCCAGGCGCACGATCGCATCCTCTGCATCGACCGTCAGACTTGGTAGACCGCACAGATAATTGATGTCCATATAATGACGCGAGAAGCAAGCCAGAGCCGAGGTGCAATTGCAATCGGCCAGCCGAATATGCCCGATCCCATGATCACGCAGATATGCAGCGTTCCAGTAATACGACCATGCGTTTCCGTTCATCCCGAACACCTGCACCTGATAGTTGTTATCCAGGTAAATCCAGCGCACGTCCACGTCAGTCTCGAAATACGTGTCGTCGGTGTAATCCCACCCAGCCTCGGGGTTATCATCATAGGCCAGCGCGACCATGCGCACGCGTGGTATCTCGATCGTAGCCCACCCACCCGCAATAGTTATTTTCGATGGCATGATCTCGTAATCAGTTCCAGGATGATAGACGTGCAACTCGTCCGGGTTGGTGGCCGATGTAGCGCACGTGATGGAGGCTGGATCGCTGGTGTAATCTATCGTAACTGCGGACGCCTGCGGCGCATCCACCTTGATCCCCATCCCTATCACGTTGCAATTATTCAACAGGGCGGTACGGTTATAGTCATGCCGCTCGCCCGCAATGTAGGTAGGTGTGAACGGATAATGACAATGCGTCCAAAACTTATCCTGAGCCGACATCAACGCACGCGCAACCGCCTGTCGCTGCCAGCGCGTCCAGATCGTCCTGCAAGCGTATTCGTCCTGTCCGTCCATGGCGACGCCGAAGAAGGCCGATTCGGAATAGTCAACGATCTGGGCATAGCGCGCCAATGGCACGGCCAGTTGGTCGGTCAGATGTTCAGCGGATATGTAGGGGACGATAGGACTCATTTATTATACCTCTACCACACACACATTGTCTATTGTTCCGGTAAAAGATCCAATAGAATCATAACCACAAATAGAAAATCTCCCGATAGTAGTGCACAATAAATCTATTTCGTAATGTCCAGTAGTACTGATGGCATAAAACGTGCCTCCCGCGTAAATATCTAAATCACCAGACGTAACAACTACATCAAGTTCAATGTGATACGTCTTCCCAACTGTCAACACACTCTGGCGTATCTCGCCACTGCTTGATAATCCAACTGCTACTCCTCCAGCTATGCTCCACCCAGGAAAAAGCATCCATCCACTCGCATCGTCAAACCCGCCGTTGACGACGAGGTTTCCAGGGCAAGAAAAAGGAGGTGGGGGAGGCGGGGGAGGTGTGAATTGACCGCGCACGGGATCCGAACAGCCGTTCGTGACAATCCGCACCGGGTTGGATGGGCCACAGGTTACCACTGTAACCGGGTCAGATGGCCCGTTCGTGACTATCCTGACCGGGCTGGACATGCCTTTCGTGACGACACGCACACGTTTCTCTGTCATATTTTTATCCAATAATCTATTGAGGCGACACTCCAATTGCGTCACCGGTAGCACTGAAGCCTGAATTGCCTTCGTAACAAACACACATCACGCCGCCATTCTCGACATACGCGGTCAGGTACACGATACCATTAATCGTAACTGTCCCGCTGAAGTCCTGAGGTAACACGCGCGCCGAGTACGGAAATACACTGTCAGCTATGATCGTGACGCACCACGGGCCGGTGATGGTTTCTGCGTACGGTAGCAGAATACTGATATTCCCATTACCAGCTACATAGCATTTGCCACCGTCGCTGTAGGTAAGCGTGGTCATTTTATTGATCGTTTCCCACTCGCTACAGGGAGGGCACTCTCTGCATTTGCACGGGCCAGCTTTCCTGCGCCATCCGGCCGGGGCAACGTATGGATGACCTGAACGTATAAACGTGGACATTACGTGCCTCCTCCGCCCGTGGCGTCACCAGTAACGAGCCAGTGTGTCGCATCCAGGTAGCAGATGCACGTTTCTCCAGCCGGCATAGTGCTATGTACAGCGTCCCACTCAAATCCATTGACCATAAAGTGTACCCCTCCCCCGTTTAGACTTTCGTAGGTTCTGAAATTACTCTGACCCATTATCCCGTTTCGGAACGAGAAGCACCAGTCATCTGATACAGTCGTAATATCAGGCATCGTTATCGACAAACTATCTCCGGTGAAACACAGGCCGTTATCAGTTACGTCCAACGATAACACTTCCCGCACCTGTGTCCAGGTGTCACACACTGGGCAGCCTCCACACGTGCAGGGTGGTTCCCTGTGCCAGTTGTCTGGAGCAACATAGTCCCGGCGCCAATGGTGTCCGGGTGCGTGTTGGTGCGTGGGATCGTCCGGTCGATCTTCGGGTGGGGCTGGATATTTCAGGGTTTTAGCCATTTTATTCATCCTTTATGACTAACAACGTTATGAACGTTTGCAGGCCGGATACTGCCAGCCACAGAATAATGATCTTGATGATAATTCCAGGGAGTATGAGGGCACTCACTAGGATGGCTGATACCCATACTCCCAAACACAGCTGGCAATTGAATAACTCCGCCAATGTCCAACGCAACCCAGGATGTTCGTTTCCCGCCCATTTCCCAAGCCGTTCCCGAAACCTGGTGAACACCAGAAGCGGGCCGTCCTCTCTCGCCAACATCCAACCGATCCGAAACGTGGCTAGAGCCAACAGGACGAACCATAATGCTGGAGAGAATGTCAGGTCAATCAATCGCAGCCTTCTTTGCACGAGGCTTTCGTACCTTGACCGGTGCTACCTCGACTGGTTCAACGGGTTTCCACGCCTCTTTGACCGGTTTCATTTTCGGTAATTCGGGAACTTTCACCCGTTCAAACAATGCCTTACCCTGATCTGTCATTTTTGCCAGGGCCTCCACGTCGCCTTCGTAAACGTACCCGGCCCGATGACGGGCTCCGCCGAAGACATAGCGCGTACCCGACTTCCCATAATACGATCTCTGGTTGTTGCCACGACCTAAAAATGAAATTAATACCATGCCTTGTTTGGGTGCCAACGATAGATGTTTACCACCCGCCGGGCGGGGAGGAAGTCGAAATTTCATGCTCAACCTCGCTAAATGTCCACAGCACATTATGTATTCCTTTTGGGAGGGCGCTTAGTACGCCCTCCCATTTTGAGAAAGAAACTACCCGGGCAAGTTGCTGTACGGGAAGTAGTCGCTCCACGGATCTCCGCTCAGCGGGCCACCGAGTGCGTTGCAATGCACGTCCTGGATGACGGCCTGTGCCCAGGGTGCCTCAACTACGAGGCGGGGCATCATTTCGACCACCAACTCACGGCACATGTTCTCGCTTTTACCCCAGGTCAGCACGCGTCCACCGTCCGAGGATGAATACCCAGGGCCAGCTTTGGCAGCGACTTCGGCCATGTCATTGTACTGACCGTACAGCCAGCGCCACCCACCAACACCACGAGAGAGCAGATACATGTTGAATGAGTTGTAGCCAGTGATGAGTTTATCCACGGGGATGATCGGGATGGTGATCCCTTCGATGGTGATCTGGCCAGCGCCGAATGCGCCACCGTTCAAAGTATCACGAAATAGGCGGGCTTCGTAGGTGTTCATCATGCTCAGCGAGCCGGTAGTCATGTACTCACTGAATACGGTCGGACAGACTGACCAGCAGGTAAATGCATCCAGTAGGCACGGGATGAACGAGGAGGGCATGCCCAGGATCAGATCGCCATAGGCCAGGTTGGACGAGCGGATGAATGGGACCATCCCAATACGAGCGCGGATGTTGCGGATGATCGCCATCAGCAACGAGATAAAGTTTGCATCGGAGGGTAGGGCGTGTCCGTTCCAGCTTGCGCCAGCGCCGCCATTCATTCCATTGCCGTTCCAGTCGATGACGATTGAATTAAGCATCGGGTTTTTGTAGGCGTCTGAGATGATCGTGGACAGGCCGTCCATTTGACCGCATCCCGCCCCCTGGGGATCGGAGGTATCGCCATTAAGAACCTGGTCTAGCAGGTCCTGGGCGGTGAGAACTTCGGTAGCACGGATCAGATCCCATTCCAGATCATCCGTGATCATCGTTCCATCCAGGCGGTAACGCGGGGATGTTTCGCAATAGTTCATACCGGAGTAACCCATGTCACGCGTCGGGGAACTACGCCCGATTCGGGCGAACCCTTCTATCTCAAGTTGATCATGCGCCCATTCAACAGGAAGCGGATCTTCGCATGGGTCGCAGATATAGCCGGGGGTGGCTGTATCTCCGCCTTCGCCGGAGTGGTGCTGCGCGCGTGAGTACAAAACAAAGTCTCGAACTAAGCGATAGACCTTGGTTCCTTGCCAACCGATCCAGTCCAGGAATGGACTGACACCGGACAGAGACAGGGCGATCAGGTTATTACCGCCGCAGTTATCGAATAGAGGTGGGATGGTCGTGTAAAGACCTTCCTTTGTGCTAACGTCCATTTGACGGACGAGTAGTCTACGCGATGGCGTAGCAATATTTGTTTCCATGATAAATCTCCTTAGATTATTTCTTTTTCATTTCTGCCCGGAGCCTCGCCAACGATTCTGCGGCGGGGTCTTCCAGGATGGGTGTGGTCGATGAGTTCTGTTGGCTGGGCCGATAACCTACCACAATAGTATTGCGGGGCATGTCAGCTACAACCTGTGCTACCTTCGTCTGGTCAGTCTGCTCCAGCGCATCGAGGCGACTCTGCAAGCCTGCCACGATCTCCGGGAGGGTCGTTTCTCGGAATGATTTATACTCATCCCGGACAACCTCAATCGACTGCTGCACGGACGAGACCATGTCTGCAAAGCCGGAACGCACGCGTTCGGCAATTGCCTGCACTGCCTCATCGGTCAGGGTATAGTTTTGCTCAGGTGCAACCGGTGCTTCCGGTTCCACGATTTCATTCACCGGGGCAATTGGAACGGGCACGATCTCCGGTTGAGAGACAGGCGGCTCTACCACCTGTTCCTGCCGGACGAGATTTTCATTCTCGATGATCTGGGTGGTCTTGTCTATGGTATCCGCCAATGTCTTGACCACTTCCAACGCAGCCGGGTCAACGCCTGCCAATTGCTCAAGTTTCTTCAACGTATTTTTGTTCATCTGTGTAACTCCTTTCGATGTAAAGACTGTCATCAGACACGCAGCATCAATTTCCTGCATGGCCGACACCTCTTTCAATACCCCGTCGGTATGGACGGGTATTTTCACGGTTTCATCAATGCGCAATTCCCGGATCGCTTCCGGAGCGACATAGTAACCGATGCTCACTCCACCCCATTCCGTGGACTGCGCCAGTCTGTGCGCCAGCGGGCTGTCGTTGAACGTACCTGAAATGAGCAGGGTGTATTCCTCGCGTTCCACGAAGTCGGCCTGGCCCAGTACAAGAGGCTCCCCGATGTGGTAGAACGTCAGGAATGGCATCGGTGCCCCGTCGTTAATGTGCTGGATAAAGTTGTCGTACAGTTCGCGGCTATTCAGGTAACCGTTTCGATTGAGTACCGCCGTCGCAGCCGGGAATGCAAACCAACGATACTGTCCGTTAGCCTGCTGCATGACCTTGAATGCCTGCCCGACCGGGTTGTGAGCAATCTCGACCTGCGCCATCTCTCCGAGAGAGACACCACCCGGGACGATGGTAACGGGACACTTGAAAATCTTTCCTTCGATCGCTACCACGGCGTAAATCTCCGCCTCGTTAACGTAGCAATCAATCAGGCGCATATAGGACGGGGCACCATCCTCATCCTGGCCAACGTTCAACGCCTCTGAAACTGCGACGTAGATGTCCGGCATGGAAATTGCCTGCTCGATAGGTTCGTCGGGATTGTCGCCTATCAGCCATCCTTTCAAGTCCTCTAAAAACGCTTGAATTGTTTTGACGATACCCTGCTTGGCATCTTTCTGGTGAGCGTTCAGGTGTGCCGTCACTCCGGCCACGTCCGCCTGCGGAATATCGGTCTGGCTCAACCGGGCCTTGGCATTGTTCACCCCTGCCAGGATAGCCGGCCCACCGTCTGTGTAGTGGTGAGGTAATTTGTAACTGCCCATCAATTCAGGATCTGCGTCACTGTCCACCCAGGCATGAACGTACCGTAGTTCTGCTTCCGTCTCTGCCGCGACCTGGGAATTGTCCCAGGCAGAGCTTGAATCAACCTCGGTGTGTTTAACGGGTATCGCTGCCATAGTTGCTCCTAAGAAAAAAACCGCCTGAGTCAAACGGCTCAGGCGGCCTATATTTATATGTGTGCGGCTTGTCACGGGAGGCGGGGT
>Ga0315275_10005414_pt1 | contig 12094 bp, 8 predicted proteins | sample YL17G03_0_MG_FD_205557 | JGI IMG/M metagenome (GOLD analysis project Ga0315275, IMG submission 205557) | Sediment microbial communities from Yellowstone Lake, YNP, Wyoming, USA - YL17G03_0 | ecosystem: Environmental > Aquatic > Freshwater > Lake > Sediment | place: USA: Wyoming | collected... | reverse complement strand
TCCGCCAGGGCGGCGCCCCGCGGGTCCACCATGGTCAAGGAATCCTGGAGCCCGGACTCGACCGCCGGGATAACGGTGAAATTCCCTTGGCCGTCATTCTCATAGACATTTTCGCCCGAGAGATAGATGTCGAGGTCGGTATCATTGTCGAAATCCCCGAAGCACACGTGATAACCATCGATCGGCCGCGTCCAGGTGATGACCTGGTAGCGGGAGTATGATGTCCCCGCGTTCCGGTAGAGGGCGATCCGGCCTTCCCCGACGATGGCCAGGTCGAGATCGCCGTCGTTGTCCACGTCCGCCCAAACGACGCCGTTGTCGAATCGGCCGGAGGTGACCGGGAGCCCGACCTGGCCGCCGACGTTCCGGAAGAGCCCGCTCCCGTCGTTGCGATAAATGGTCGAGGGAGGCCCCCACATGGCCTGGGCGATGTCAATGTCCCCGTCGCCGTCATAATCCCCAGTGGTGACACCTTGGGTGAAACCTGTCCAGTCGATGCCCCGGTATTCGGGGGTGAATGTACCGTCGCCGTTGTTGATGTAGAAATTGGGGAGGCTCTGGGGAGGGTACGGAGGAGGGCTGAACGGCTCGGGATCAGGGAGCGGGTTGGTAAAATATAGGTCGATATCTCCGTCCCCGTCGAAATCCGCCGCCGCGACACCGCGCGTCGTGAGGTCGGTCGTCTGCGCCGGAACGATAGAGGAAGTGATGTCCTCGAAGAAGGCGTTCCCGTTGTTCCGGTAGAGATGGTTATAAGCCGGCGAAATCCCTCCGTATGTTGTCGACGCAAAAAGGTCGAGATCTCGGTCCCTGTCCAGGTCGACGAAAACGGCGCCGTGCGTCCCGTAGGCATAGGCATCCGCGGCCCCACGCCCGTCTGCTTCGTCGACAAAATAGCTGCCGTAATTGATGTAGAGGATATCGGGGACCGCGGGGAAACCGGCTGCCCCCTGGTTCTTGACGAAGATGTCGATCCGGCCGTCCCGGTTCACGTCCACCCAGGAAACCCCGTGCCCGCCAAAATAACTGTATCCCCTGACGTCAAACTGCGCGCTGACTTCCGTGAAGTGGATCTGTCCGAAGGAAAAAACGGCCGTCCCGATGAGCCCGAACAGGAAAAGGCTGGAGCGGCACTTGGGGGATCGCCCGTTTCTCTCGTGGATCATCTCCCGACTCTCTTTTCGGTCAGCCCGATTTCGCTAAAAGTGTGGCAGTAAGGGAGGTTTTTGTCAAGACAACTCGGGACGATAAGGCCAATTATCCGCCGGGCTATTGACGTCCCTCAGCCTTCCATCACGTAGCGGTGATTGCAGCAGTCGTGGCCCTGCATCAAGGTCTTGCTCCGGATCATCTTCAACTTGGGGTTGAAGGCGCTGGCGGAGGCGTAATCCGGGAAGCAGATCGTGGCGAACCCGATGTCGGCGGCGTTCATCCCGCGGAAGGTCTTGGCCCAGAGGCATTCTGTGACTTTGACTTCGAACGCCTTGGGGCTGTCTTCAATGACCGAAAAAATCAGGACATGCTTCCAGAAGTGGTCGGGATTCTTGAGCGGCGTGACAAAGGCCGCCAGGTCGCGCTTGGGCAAGGACTTGGCCGCGTTCTGGATGCCGAGAGTGGCCGTCTCCGAGGCTCCCTTTTTCAGGATTTCGACGAACTTCTCGCGGCCCCCGGCCTTGGCCAGGACCAGCATCAACGGAATGAAGCTGTCCCGGTAGGCGAAGTTGAACATGTCCTCGAAGGTCGCGTTGGCGTCGACGAGGAATTTATGCTTCATCGCCAGAGGCTGGGGCGACGGCTTCTCCTTTTCTTTTTCTTGCGCCATGGTCCAGATCGGACCCCCCAAGCAGACCAAGGCCCCCGTGGGCAACAGGGCGCGCAGGAACTCCCGCCGGCCCTTGGGGTCATCGGCTTTCTGAGACTTCATCCGGTTCTCCTTTCTCCAATCTACCGGAGTCATGGTAGTCAGGACCTGAAGAGATGTCAATGCGATGTATGGGGTCAGGGCATTGACAGAATTTTGTGCTGGCGCTAGACTGGAGTTGGGAAAAATAGTTTAGGTTGTGCAGGAGAATAGAATGACCAGAAAAGAATTCCTGAAAACGGGCTTTCTCGGACTCTCTGTTGGGCTCGGCGCTTTAGTAGCAGCCCGGTGCAAAAGCAGCACCAGTCCTGCGCCGACCGGAGACACAAAAACCTTCACGTCGTCCACCGATTCCGGCCATACACATTCAATTACCATCAACAAGTCTGAGGTCCAGACTCCGCCCGCCGCCGGAATATCCCGGGAAACATCGAGCAACAGCGGGCACTCCCACACATTTACCATGACCCAAGCGCAACTGACCAACGTCAATAACGGGGGTACGGAGAGCGTCGTGACGGCCTCGGCCAGCGCCCATACGCACACCTTCAGCATTACCAAGTGGTTTTAAGTCCGAGGCTTCTAACTTTTAGCTAAGACCCAAGAACCACACAATAATCAGCTAGAATTCTGCGCCCGACCGGGCTACCGGGAAGGGCGCCGCGCCCGAAATCGGAAGGCCTGATTGGCGGATTCGACGAAGACGTCCCCAAAGCCGGCCGCCTCCAGGCGCGAACCGAATGTCTTCGGATCGACCAGGACCATCGTATCCCCGATGTGGATGAGGCGCATGCTGAAGCTGGGCAGGCTATCCGAGCCCGCGAAAACGCCTCCCGGCTTGAGGACTCGCCACACTTCCCGAAGAGTTCTGTCTTGAAGCTCCCTGGACGGCACATGGTGCAGCATGGTGAATGAGACCGCCGCAGAGAATTTCACATCTTCGAAAGGGAGTGACGACGCGTCGCCCTGCAGGACGGTGACATTTGTGCCTTCCAGGCGGCGGCTGAGTGATTCGGCCAAAACAGGATCGATTTCGACGGCCGTAAGAGAGCGCGCGACACCTCTAAGCAGATCGGTGGTAAGACCCGGCCCTGGGCCGACCTCCAAAACCTCTGGCCCGAGTTCCAGGCCATTCAAGACCCAAGACATTCTTGGCTCGATCTTTTTCCGCCAACGATTGGAGCGGCATAACCATCGATGAATACGGTTCATTATCTGCTATCTCCTAGCACAATCCATTTTCATACCATTATTGGACCAAAAACTAAATCCAAGAATCGGTCGGAGCGGTCTTGTCCCCGCCGGCATCGCCGGTGTTGACCGTCCCGGCGGCTTCCACCAGCATGGCCTGGCATTCATCCTGGGCCGAGGTCTTATGTTGAACACCCTTCGGAATCACGACCATCTCTCCTTTCTTAACCGGCACGTCGTTATTCCGAAAGTGGATGACCATTTCTCCAGCCAAGACGATAAACGCCTCATCCGTGTCTTTATGTTCGTGCCATACAAATTCTCCCCGAAACTTGACGAGCTTGAAGTGACAGTCGTTCATCCGGGCAATGATCTTCGGCGACCAATGCTCGGAGAACTTTGAGAACTTTTCATTAAAGTTGATGGCGGCTTTCGGAGGTCCCTCTCGACTCATCGTTCTATATCCATTCGCAAGATTCGATAATCAGAATTGACCGAGTGGTCTGCAATCGGCTAAATTTGCCCGTCGGATGACGTAATCCATCGTTTCTTATCCTTTTTCCCAATTCTCATATTATAATAGGGCAATCGGCTGAGCGTTGCCAATTTATTCGAGGAGGACGCATGAGAAATCGTCTAAAAAAGATGTCAATGTTCTTAGAATTCTTTACGTTCCCAGCTCTTTTGTCTATGGCCGCCCTGGCCGCAGGACGGCCGCAGTCATCAGAGCCAACGTACTTGTACAAAACCACGTTTGTGCGGGCGGCGCCGGGAAAGCTCCTCGACCTGATCGCTCTTTATAAAGACGGGATGGCCGCAGATGATGCGTCCGGAGACGAGCGTCCCCTCTGGTGGCGTCACACCCAGGGCGACCAATGGGACCTTATGCTTCTCTTCCCCATGGGGAATTATACCGAATATTATTCGAAGGAAAGGGTTGCCCGGCGAAAGAAGGCGGCCGAGGTCTCCTCTCTTTCCCCTAAAGAGTTCACCCCAAAGCTCAATGCCTGTTCAGCCTGGCGGGAGGACATCTTCGTGTTGGGGCCTCCGCTTGAATCCGTGAAAAAAGCGTTCGAAGTCACAGCCTATTACCATATCGAGATCTTCATCGCGCTTCCGGGAAAGCAGGAGGAACTGTTCAAGGAACGCGTAATGGAAAACATCTATCAGGTCGGCACGGGGCGGCCGGAAAACATGATCTTCGTCAAAGATCAGGGAGCTGCCTGGGACCTGTTTACACTCGGATGCTACCGTGATCTCAAACACTGGGCTTCAAGCGCTGACATTCCTAAAGAAAAGCGGGATCTGGCCGCGCGCCAGGCCGGTTTCAGCGACCCCGACGCGATCGGACCCTACCTGAGAACGCTGATCGATATCCACCGGGACACAATGGGTGTGGCGATAAAGTAGGCTCAGGGAACGGCCGTATCATAGGGAGTGGGAGTCTGTAAAATTGAATTCCTATATCATTCAAACTATCAGTTTCCTACAAGTGATGAAAATTGGCTTTCGTGACCTGATGACTCAACTGCTGTGACAGCATAAATAAACTTTTTGTAAACATCTAAATAGCCATCTACATAGGCAAAGGCATCGCCGGAAACTGTGCCTATTAGTTGAAAGCTTTCATTCCCGTTGCCTGCTTCCTTTCTATATATCCGATAGCTTACTATTGTTAGGCTACTATTCCCGGGATTAAACGACCAACTGATAGTGTGAAATGCCTCTTTCCTGAATAAACTTCGATTTATCTCTCTTTTCAAGAGGATATTAATCGGTGGATAAACAGCAGCCTGAAGCTTAATCTGAGCCGTGGCAGTGTCAGATAAACCATCGTTGTCTGTTACTTTTAACGTAACAAGAAAGTCTCCCCTATAAGTATAGGTGTGACAGGTATTGGCTCCATCGCCTGCACTTCCGTCACCAAAACTCCAAACATAAGAGACAATATGGCCATCGGGGTCATATGAGGAGGAAGCGTCAAAGCATATTTCACAAGGTGGAGAGCCCGTGTTTGGTTCGAACTTGAAGAGGGCAACGGGAGGTTGATTACCAGCAGTAACAGTGATAACGCCAGTGGAATCCGAGCCTAACGTTGCGTGCTGAACCCTGATCGTTCCCGTGCCTGCGGCGTGGCCGGTAAAGGTGGCGCTTCTCGTATCCCCTGCGGCAACCAAGTCACTAACCGCAACCCCACCCGTCCTATTGATCAAACTCCAGGTTACCGCCACATTAGCCAAAAAGTTGTCACTGGCATCCCTGGAGATCGCGTACACGGTAAAACTCGCCCCGGAGGCAACGGTCCTGGTATCGATCTCAACGCCGCTGCCATCCGCTCTATTCTCAATCCTTATCCTGGTGGCAGTTCCCACAATCACGGTGATCACGCCTGTCGTATCTTCACCCAGGGTGGCATGCTGAGCCCTGATCGTTCCCGTGCCCGCGGCGTGGCCGGTAAAGGTGGCGCTCTTCATATCCCCCGCGGCAACCAGGTCACTGTCCACCACACCGCCGGTCCTATTGATCAGGCTCCAGGTCACCGCCACATTGTCCACAAAGTTGTCGCTCGCATCCCTGGAAATCGCGTACCCGGTAAAACTCGCCCCTGAGGCAACAGTCCTGGTATTGATCTCGGCACCACTGCCATCAGCACTATCCTCAATCCTTATCCTGGTGGCAGTTCCCGCACCCACAGTAATCACGCCTGTCGTATCTCCACCCAGGGTGGCATGTTGAGCCCTGATCGTTCCCGTGCCCGAAGCATGGCCGGTAAAGGTGACGCTCTTCATATCCCCCGCGGCAACCAGGTCACTGTCCACCACACCGCCGGTCCTATTGATCAGGCTCCAGGTCACCGCCACATTGTCCACAAAGTTGTCGCTCGCATCCCTGGATATCGCGTACCCTGTAAAGTTCGCACCAGAAGCAATCGTCCTGGTGTCGATCTCAACGCCACTGCCATCAGCCATATCTTCAATTCTTATCTTGGTGGCAAAAGCTTCCGCACCAAAAGTTATGAAATTATTACTCATGGAACGGTATTGAGCCGCAATCCAATCTGCGGTTCTGGCCCTGTTTGATAGGCGGAGTTCGTCGATTACAGCGCTCGTTTCACCATCCGTCCACTGATTTTGGTCTCCTATTCTCCAGGGAGTCCCGTTAAATGGCATCGAAATAGAGCCAGCAAAGTTAAAATTATTGGCCGCGGGATTGTCTCTATTTCCATTAACATAGATATTCCAATTTCCATAGAACGCGCCCACTCCGGTATATTCAAAAACTCCAACCATGTAATACCACTGCCCCAATTGTATCGCCGTTTGACCTTTTGCACCTCTGGCGTCACCAGCAGAGTCAAAGGTAAAGATGGCACCTTTGTGGGTTCCAACCCCTCCACTGCCGGGGCTAACACACAAAGTCGGCGACTGATGGCCATCCAATTCGCGCGTGCTGAATACCGTTCCGCCGGGGTTAGCCCCGCTTACCGGACTAAAGGTTGTGGCATCAAGAGCGTTGAACTTCACCCATGTTTCTACGCTCACAGAAGTCGTGCCGATATCAGAGCCGGGAATTTGCACATAATCGTTGATCCCATCAAGCTCATCAGCACCATCTATTGCGCCGGCAACGGCTTCATCACCATCATAATTTTGCGGGATTCCATCGTTATTGTTTATAGTAGAATCATATCGAGTCCCTGTCCCTCCTTCGCCTAAATGCCAGACAGCCACATAATTTGTATCCCACACATTTTCAGCATCCTGCCCGTCAGCCGCTGCGGGATTGCCATAGTACATCCAGATATAGTCGGTCGAACTTGAACCATCGATCTGCGGGACTTTTATCCAGATGGTGCTGTCGCCGTTATAATTCCATTCCTCGATTTGGTATTTGAGTCCTGTCGTATCATCGGCATCCACAAATCGAATATCTCGGCCATCACTTTGACAATGAGAATAATCGAAGTTTCCCGGAGTGAGTATCACTAATACGGGAAAATTGATCAGGTTCTCGCTCTGATTGCTGTTATTAAAAGTCAGGCTCTTTCTGTAGGTCCAACCAGAGCCCAACCAAGCCACCTTAAATTTTTGTTTCCCTGGATCACTTTGATAAGTTTTGTCTTCTAAACCAGAAAAGGCAGGAACTTCACGATTCATGGGCATTTCTATCTTTGCTTTCTGGTTAGAAGAGGCGCCGGCGGCTAGGGATAGATTGGGGTCGGCTTCAATGGTTAGCGGTTCTTCAGCCCTATTGCCAAAATCTTTGGCCAAATCCCAGCCCTTTTGAATATAACCATAAATCCAGCAATCCCAGCCATAGGTCCCTTTCTCAATGAAATCGACCGGAGGTTTAAGAAGAACTGACCAGTTCCAGCTATCGTCGGATCGGTAGCCATCCACGTTCAACCGGCCATGGTCCGGGCTGATGGGAATTATGCCAATACCGCCATCCTCTCCATACACTCCCCAGAAGTTATCCGACAAATCAGGAGAAGCTGTGGTGTCGCCATCCAGGGGGCCCCAGGTTGTGGGAATATCATATAAAGTGCCCGCATCAACAGCCGTGGCGAGAAAAGCAGTCTCCAGCCTGCTTAAGTTCTCCCCCTGCATCCCAAATGCTCCAGGCCACCCTGCCGCCTGACCTTGAGGAAAGAAGCTTGGAGAGGCCGCCCACTTATTATCGAACTTTGTCCGGACTTCCTGTCCGTTTGATACGTAGTAAAACGTATAGCAATAATCAGAATAATCAACACCGCTCTTGAGCGCTCCCGGTTCATAGTGAAACTTTATATAATAACGAAGGGGACCTCCCGTGATAGAGACCACCCCTCCTTCAAACATCCCTTCTTTCATCTTGAACCCGAGAAAGGACCCTTCGCCATCAATAAGCGGACTCCCGAATGGTGGCTTGAGATAGCCTATCTCTCCAGTGGCTTCATCGATTCTTGCCGTCTCGTATTCTCTACCCCCGATCTTATAGATGACGGAAATAGAGCCGCCGGCGGGCAAAACTAGAATTCCCCCATTCTTCATAGTGTTATAATAGCCAGGGGGTGATTTGGGACCATTCTCCAGACTATCGAAATAAACATAATATGTTTTTGAAGTTTCTGCATCCATGCTTCCCGTGAGCCAGATAATCTTTCTTGAAGTTGGCTCAAATTGAGAAAGCACTTCGCGGGGGGTTTTATCCTGATCTATAACCCTTAGAGAGTTTGTATCTAAGGTGCCCGGGATACCCGACTGAGAAAAAAGCGATTCAAAGTTGACCGTTAGCTCAACAGGCTCATCATCTCTTCCGAATCTCCCGCTCTGAACTTCTGCCTTTATCCTATAATGCCAATCCGGCTTCCACCAGGCAGAAGATTGTGGGCCGGAAAGAGCTTTTGCATCTTTAGAATCGACCATCGAAATCATCAGAAAAATCGTCAATAGGATCAGCAAAAGTCTCTTCTTCATGACAACTTTCTTTTCGATGGTTTTTTCATTCTATTCATTTAAAAAGAATAACCCACCCCGACCCCCGCTCTCCATCCACCTAAATTTATTGTCTCATCAAAAGGTTGAGCATCCGCTTTGACATAGCGCAAATTAAGATCGATATGAAATCCTTTCCCCAAGGCTATATAACTTCCCCCTTCAATGTGAAATCCAAAGGTCGAGTCAGAGGTGTCCCCTAGCCGAGCTCTCTCTTTAAAAGAATAAAAATCGACCCCGGCTCCAAGATAAGGACTGAGTTTTCTAATCTTGACCAATCTTGCCCTCAGCCCTATGGCAACGGGTATCATAGAAAACTTGATCTCTTCCTGAGTTAAGGTCATCTCCCCTTTATCCCGGAAATAACCCACCTCCCCTCTGATTTCAACACTTCTCAATAAATCATAGCTGAGAGATCCCCCATAAATGAAGTTACCCGAGCCATAAGTATTTTTGTATATTGAATCCGCTACTGAGTAATAGCCTATTGAGCCCCCCACTCTGAATCCTCCCGCTGAGGAATAGAGGGTCAAGATAAGCATAAACGCCAGCCTGTTCAAGATTGGCCTCATTTTATATCCAACCTTTTTTATATATATGCTTACTTAGAAGATAAGTCTAGATAAGCATGATGTCATCACCTTTATGGGTGATTCCGCATATGATTTTTTCCGTTTTAAGGGGTGAAACTCCGATCTGCCTCAGGTTGACCCGATTGATAGGCTTCACTGCAGCCTAAAAAGAGACAAGGCCTGTCCTGAAGAATGGAAAAAAACCCGGGAGGAGATAGAAGAAAATAATAACCAAGAGAAAAAGGCTCAAAAACAGGTATTTAATAATCGGTTTGCGCGATTCGCTTTGGGATATGAAAACAATAATCAAAAAGAGGACGGCTTCATAGGTAACCCTGATTCCGTTGCCGACATGAATCCAGACTTTTTCGTATCTCAGGAGTAAACTTATTAGAGAAAAAGCGAACAGACTCAGGCTAAGAAAATCTTTTTTTCTCCACAAGAAATACAGGGAAAAGAGAAACATGCAGGTCAGCATAAGGGGGTAGACTGTCGCTGCCAGGATGAGGTCTTCTGGATACTTATGCGCCAAAATCTCTTTGCCTAATTTAACGAATCCGGAAAAGGGAAAGCGAAAATCATCAGTGCTGGAGAAAAGGGTTTTCCAGCGATACTCCCCGAACAGCCTCAGAGTAATAAAGAACCTCCAGAATATCAGGGGAATGAAGGAGAGGCCGACGAGGAGAGCGTTTCTGAGGTTCTTCTTCCTGAAGAGCTCAAAATAAATGACGCCCAGCGCGAGCAAGACACCGGTTTCGCGAGTCAGGAAAGAGAGGGCAAAAAATGAAGCCGTGGCCAGAGGCTTTTCCTTCAAATAAAAATAGAGCCCGCCGAGAAGACAAGCGGCAGCGATCGATTCCGGAAGGGCACGGTTTAGAGAGAGCTGGAAGCCGGGAATGAGTATGTAGAGGAAAGCCCAGACTGGGTTTTGTTTATAAAACTGGATGATTTTGACTAGAAAAAAAGCCCCAAAAAAATGCGAAAAAAGAATGAGCCATATCATCGTTTTTGGGTAGAGTCTCGGCCGATCCAGAGAGAACAACTTGGTCAGCAGAGAAAAGCCGATCCGGCTATACCGATACGCCGGCGCGTCGATCATCAGTTTGTATTTCCAGGGGTTATCTTTAAACCGGCTCAGAAACGGGTCATAAGTCATGTAGTAATAGAACTGACCGTCGTAACCTGATTCCCCTTTAAGGAGCCCCTCCTTGATACGGTCATCCTGGTAATAGTGGAACCAGTCGACGTTGAGACGTTGCGAGATCATAATGCGCGCCGTCTGTCCGACCCAAGGGGCGACATCCCACACATGCAGTTCCATGATTTGCGTATTTGTCCCCGCGTCTTCATGGACGATTTCGCCTTTGACATCGAGGGCCACCGACCGTTTGGATCGTCTTCCTTTGGAATAGGATTGGCCACCGCTGATAAGGAATCCGATCTTCTCTTTTTGAATAACAAAGGGCGCAGAAACCAATTTTTCTGACGACTTATACCGCCTTCTCCTCCGTGGAATTAGGCCCTCTTTTTTCTTGTTTTTTTCGCTGACCCCTATCCAATATTTCCCTTGGTTATTGATGGCCAAACGACTGCGCCTGGTCACCACATTGTCATCCTTTGTCGGTTGAAATTGAAAACCATCGCCTGGGGCGGTCCAGTTTTCAAGTGTTCCTTTTTCAAAGTCAGAGTTGGGGAAGACCAATTGAGGCGATGTATTCCAGAAAATGGGGTTCCGGTCGTTTAAAAATTTGTTGGCAAAGCACATAAAACCGCTGTAATTTCCCCTGAAAGATTTGAGAGAATAATCCAGGATGGAAAGGAAAAAGAGAAAAATCAGGGCGGAGATGGAGAAGGAAACCAGGTGTTTTTTCCAGGGAGATTTTTCCACATCCTCCTGGCTCAAGAATTTTCTTAAGAATGTAAGAATTTTTGAAAAATAGTAACGATCAGCGAAATACAGAATCAGCATAAGCGACAGGAGACTGTTGAAGCCAAACAAGATCCGGTACCTGGAAACAAAGGGGAGAAGTGAGAAAAAAGCGAAGAGGGCAAAAAAGGACCTGAAGAAGAGAGAGGCCAGTCTTTTGCGATGGAGATATCTCTTGGGGGAATTTTGCAGGACCTCAAGGAGAAAAAACAAAAAGAACAATCCGAGTAAAGAAAACCAGGAGGGGCTTCGAAAAGCCTCGGCGGACCTGGGAGTGATGATGAAGCGGACCAAGCCAGTGGAGTAGCCGTAGACATTTTCTATCTCAAATTTGGTTAACTCCCAGCTATCGTCTTTTCCCCGTAGGTCTACACGCATTTCGTCCGCAGGGAAATTCTCTCTTCTGACCTCCAGGAAATATTCCTTGGCCGCGGCGGGTGGAAGGGCAATGTCTCCTATTCTGGCAGCGTTGAGGGAAACTTCGATGGTTTTCGGCCTGGTTTCTTTATTTCTGATTTTTAGATTCAAAAGTAAAACTTTATAAGAACTGTCGAATTTTTCCTGGATCCGCACAGTGACAAGTTTATGAACGGGTCCGATAGTCGTCTTGACGATTTCTATTCTGAACCTTTCGAACTCAGTGAAGGTAATCCGAGAAAAGACGCCGACTAGAATGCCTGCCCAAAAAAGGGCCAAGATCATTTGTTTATTTTTTTTTCTCTCCTTAAGCATCTTCATAAAACGATTCCTTTTTTTGCTCAACGGCGCGTCGTACAACTCTGAATCAGATTGCCTTCCCTATCATCCCAGATGATGCTAAATTATGGGGCAAGGCGATGTCAAGACGGCCCTGCGCATGGGGGAATCTCAGCCGGTTCTATCTGGGAGGAGTCTAAATCCGGAGGAGATAAGAGACTTTTAGGGTGACGGAGTAGCCGCCCACCCGGCTGAGGAGTTCGTTCCGTTCGCTCTTCTTGAACGAAAGCTGGACGATGTTCCCGGCCCCGAAGTAATACCCGACGAGGAAATCGAGGCTGTATTGGTTTTCCCTCGTCTCCCCGAGAAG
>Ga0315275_10005413_pt1 | contig 12095 bp, 10 predicted proteins | sample YL17G03_0_MG_FD_205557 | JGI IMG/M metagenome (GOLD analysis project Ga0315275, IMG submission 205557) | Sediment microbial communities from Yellowstone Lake, YNP, Wyoming, USA - YL17G03_0 | ecosystem: Environmental > Aquatic > Freshwater > Lake > Sediment | place: USA: Wyoming | collected... | reverse complement strand
TTGCTTAGGAGGAAGGCGCCAAATGGCTCAAGGGAGCACGTGACTAAGCATGAGGCGCTCCTTGCTTTCCTGTGGTTTTGCGTTGGTATTACTGCAGTCATTGTGAGTTCAGGCTTTGTGGTGAACTCAGCAGTCCGCTTGGCGGAAGCCGCAGGGGTTGCAAAAAGCTTCATAGGCGCCACGCTCGTGGCGGTGGGCACCTCGCTTCCAGAGCTCTCGCTTGAACTGCAGGCAGTAAGGACCAAGAGATACGAGCTGGCGCTTGGCGATGCGATTGGAAGCTGCATGACCAATATCACGCTCGTGCTTGGCGCAGCAGCTTTGCTTAACCCCATACTAGTTGACTTGCGCGTATTCATACCAATAATCATATTTGCTTTGTTCGCCAACCTGCTTTTCTATTACCTGATAAAGACCAGGAAGGAGCTCGGGCGCAAGGAGGGAACAATCCTTCTGGGAGCCTACATGCTGTTCCTGCTTGTGATCGCAAGTGTGCAGATTATGGCGTGGCCAGTTTAGGTAGCTGAACACGCGATTTTCTAAAAATCAGTACCTGGCAGTAATACGTCCAGGTTACGCCACGACCCCGTATGTTTACTGCCGTCTGCGCCTGAATGTTAGGGAGTGCCACGATTTAAAACTTTCCACACTGTTACGACATAAGGTTTAAAGACGTGCAAGCCATAAGAGGAATAGGTGGTTGGAGTGAACCTCGTTCCTATTATTTGCCCGCAGTGTGGTGCAAAAGTCAAGATCATGCAGGGAGAAAATACTGCGAAGTGCTCTCATTGTGCTACTGAACTTTTTATTGACAAGAACGAGATCGTCCACGTCCTCAAGGAAGATACGGAGGGTAAGTGGAAAAAGGCATTAGTGCTAGCGGAACGGTATGTGAAAGTGGGGGACTACGACAAAGCTTATGCGCATGCAACCGAACTTATCGAGACAAAACCAGACGACATGCGGGGTTGGTATTACAAGGCGCTTGCATGCGATGCGCTTATGGATATTGTCAACAACAAATTAGTAGGATTGGTTCCAAAAGATGCAGCAGGGTACATACAGAGCAATCAGCTTGCTGAAAAAGCTAATGCGTACGCCCGAGAATGGAGCGCTTCGGCTACCGAAGCCATCCGTTTGGCAAAAGAAAATCCAAACGACCCATTCACTAAGACCATATCTGAGTATGTGAAGAAGAAGGAAAAGAAGCCCTGAAGCAGAGTATTACACTAATAGGTGGGATGAAATGAAACTGTTGGTTGGCTTAGTGCTTGTTTCGCTGTTCCTGTTTGGTTGTGTAAGTGGTCCGCCAGCAAAGTCTGATTTTTCCCCGGAATTTCTTACAGCGTTAAGCAATGCAACAACCTGACTAAACAGCAGCTTTTCTTTTGGCTGCGCCACAAGGTTTAAAGACGCAGCAAGATTAACGCTAGCGGGGATGTTTGGATGGGCATAGTCCAGGAATTCAAGGAGTTCGCGGTCAAGGGCAATGTAATGGACATGGCGGTCGGCATAATAATCGGCACCGCGTTCGGGAAGATTGTCGCTTCCCTTGTGAGCGACGTAATTATGCCGCCGGTTGGTCTCGCACTGGGCGGGGTTGACTTTTCGAACATGTTCATCACGCTTTCCGGCCAGGTCTATCCCTCGCTTGAGGCTGCAAAGGCGGCAGGCACGGTCACCATGAACTATGGTGTTTTCATTAACACCATAATCCAGTTCATAATCGTGGCTTTCACGCTCTTCCTTGTGATAAAGTGGGTGAACAAGCTGAAGCGGGAGGCCCCGCCGCCTGCCCCGAACGCCAAGGAATGCCCGTACTGCGCATCCAGCATCCCCCTGAAGGCAACCAGGTGCCCGAACTGCACCTCACAGATAGGGAAGGGAACGTGATTGAGAGTATCACCTCGGTGGGCTTATGGCTGACGCAAGAAAGGACGCTGCATTCTGGAAGGCTGCTGTAAAAAGGGGAGCACAAGTCCTGTTCAGCATGTTGCTGATGGCGGCGCTATTCTTTCTCGCTGCCGGCAGGCTCGACCTTCCGTTAGTATGGCTTTTCTTCGGGCTTTACTTCGTGTCGCTTGCCATAAACATGACTGTCTTCCTGAAGTATAACCCGGAGGTCGTAAAGGCGCGCAGCGAGATGCTCAAGGGCGAAATGAAGTGGTGGGACAAGGTTTATGCAGTGCTTTACATGGTGTTTATGTTCGCGATGCCAGTTGTCTGCGGACTTGATGTGCGGTCCCAGGCTTCTCCCTTGGGGATTGAGTATTACCTTGCGGGCATTCTCCTGTTCATTGCAGGCTGGAGCTTTACGTCGTGGGCGCTTGTCGTGAACAAGTTTTTTGAAGGGTCGGTCCGCATCCAGAAGGAGAGGGGGCACAAGGTCATTTCCACCGGGCCGTATGCCATCGTCCGGCATCCTGGGTATGCCGGGATGATTGTGCTCTACCTCTCCATGCCATTCGGCTTCGGCTCCCTTTACGGGCTGGTTCCTGCGCTGCTGCTTGCCGGTGCCTTCGTCTTCCGCACCCACTTTGAGGACGAGATGCTACAGAAGGAACTGAAAGGCTACAAGGAGTATGCGAAGAGGGTGAAGTACCGCCTACTGCCCGGAGTTTGGTGACCCTCAGCCCTTGATCTTCCAGGCTGCGAGGACTGCGCTTGCTCCAAAAAGCAGCAGGATGAAGCTCGTGGTTCCACCGCACGGGTTCTGAATCCCCTCGCATTTCTGGGCGACGCTGGCCATGCACGAGTCAGCGGCTGCGAAGCAGACACTAACAGAGCCCTCCTGGCAGTCTGCCCTGTCATTTCCGGTCTGGTATTGCGCCTTGCAGGACTGGAGCTCGGAGATGCAGTTGTCCACTTCAGGGCATTTTCCTTGCGTGTAATTTGCGTAGGTCACGGGGTATCGCTGCATGTAGCATGAGACTGCAGACGTCTGTATCCCGCTGCTGCAGGAGGATTCCATGTTCCCGCTGGCGTCAAAACTGCAGGAACTGCACGCCCCGGCGTATGCCTCGCTCCCGCAGCCGGCGTATGCGATGCCTGCGAATGCCACGACCAGCAGTGGAAGCAAGAAGGTTTTCGGGTTCATGACCATAGTTGGTTTGGGCGCGTATAAAAAGCTTGGCTGATTCCGCCAGTATCTTCGGAGGATTACGCAGGAATCTGGCTTATTTTCCTCATTGCCTCATCGAGGACTATCTTCATGAAGCCCTCGTTCGCGCGGATTGAGGCCGCGACGTCGTGCCCGCCGCCTGCGTCCACCGCGTTCGGAAGCTCGCTTTTCAGCTCGGCTATTATGCGCGTGGCATTGAAGCCGGCGGCCTTTGCCGCGGCATTGGCGCGGAAGCTCATCGCATCGTCGCCGTAGCCCAGGACCACGAGCGGGCCCTGCTCCTTTGAGGAGAGCTCTTCCAGCATTGCGCCGACAATCGTCCCGCGGGCCGGGAACTCGCCCCTTCGCATCACTTTTCCGAGGTTTATCACGGCGATGCCGAACCCGTTCTCCAGCCTCTTCATCTTCACCTGCTTCGCCGCGGCCTCCCTGGCGTCCGCGATTTTTGAGAGGGCCTGCCGGTAGAGCGAATCCAGCTTCGCCTGGTCCGCGAGCGCGGCTGCGCACTGCTCCAGCGAGACCCTGGCCCTTCCAGAGCCGAGGAAGTCCAGCACCATGGCGGATTTCACGAGGCGCTCCGGCTGCGCATCCCTCTTTATCAGGGTGCTTTTGTCGCCGATGAGCGAAACGAGCTGCAGGCCCGCTACGTCGACCGGGGCGATGAGCTTCGCGACCTCGCCTGCAAGGAGCCCGGCGGAGTAATGGGAGGTGCCGCCCTCAACGCACCAGGGGGAGACCAGGGAATCGCAGAGCCCCCTTGCCGCCTCCGAAAACGGGTGGTGGTCTATTACCACGCACTGCGCGCCCGCCTTTCTCAGGAGCTCGAGGGCGCCACAGCTCTCCTGGTTCGCCCCGAAGTCAAGAAGCACGAAGAGGGGAGTTGCGCCTTCAAATTCGCGCGAGATGAGGGAGAGGTCGGCGAGAGCATCCCCCTGCTCGTATATCGCGGAGGCGTTAATGTGCTCAAGCATGAAGCGGGGCTCCCCGGCTGTGCGGAGCAGCGCGGCCCTTATTGCGAGCGCGGCGCTCATCCCGTCGGCATCGTTGTTGTAGCGCAGCATCAGCGGGCGGGAGCCCTTTGCGGCGGAGCGTATGACGCCCGCGGCCTTCTCCATCTCCGGGCGCAGCTTCCTGAGGATAAGGTCTGCCTGGAGAAAATCCCCGGAGGAGGCGCCCACGTCCTCACCCGGTTCCGGTGCAGAGGGAGCGCAGGTTGTCGCTTGAGATGCGGCTGCATATGCTCCTGTCGCTGTTCTTGGCTGCGAACTGGTAGAAGCAGTTGTCGCGCAGGTGCGGCGTCGGGATGCGGTCGCACGAGTTCGGGTCGTTTGAGTTGAGCGCGACGGAATAGAAGCAGGCGAGGCGCTGGTTGTAGTCGCTTGTCTGCTCGCACGCGCTGAAATCCGAGCCTCCGGTGATGCACTGCCCGCGCAGCGCGGCACCCTGGATTCCGGCGCAGAGGGAGGTGTCGTTCGCTTCTTTGGCCACTGCGTATATGCACTGGTCCGCCAGCGCAAGCTGCGTTGCGGAGTCGTTGGCGGACATCTGGCTGCACAGGGACGGGTTGCGCCTGCTGACTGCGAGGCGCTGGTATGCGTCATTGTTGCATATCGTCCGGAGATAGTCGACGCTTACGCCCTCGCACGCCATCGGCTGCGCGTTCTTTCCCGCAAAGTTGGAATAGCAGATGTCGCGCTCGAGCGGGCTTGGCAGCGTCTGGCAGTAGGAATAGTTCCCAGTTGACTGCACCAGCGAGGTTATGCACTGCCCCCTGAGCGCCGCATCCGAAATGCGCTCGCAGTCGGCTGAAGTGGCTGGCTGCATGCCGAGCCCGGTTATGCACATGTCGCGCATGAAAGGCCTCTCGATGCGCGCGCAGAGAGACTGGTTGTTCGCTTCCTTCGCCAGCGTGAGGTAGCAGTCGTCCCTCGCCTCGGAAAGCAAAATCCTCTCGCACCTGTCAGCGCCGCGCGGGATGATGAGGCTGAAGATGATTACTGCGAGCACCAGGACTGCGATCACTGGCGCTATCTTCCTTATGGTCTCCTCCCTTCCCCCGCCTTCCTTTTTCACGTTATAATTTCGAAGCCGGGCTTATTAAGTTTGCCTGCCCGGCCGGCGCTTCCGCTAGGGTTTGTGGGAATATTGACAGGAGGTTGGTCGCGCGGGTGGGTGGGACCGCGCTCAGCCGCGAGTAATTAGCAAGCGGCTGCGCGGACGCACGGCCAACACTGTCAATAACATGAAGAGATTGCCGCATGGGGTTTATAAAGCGGGTGCATACTCCATTTGAGCGGATACGGTGGTAGCGGGCTTTAGTAGCAGGCGGGCTCACGGGTCGCGTGAGCTTCCCGTTTACGCCCCTGCCCTATCAAACGGATGTTCTATCCGCGCCCTGGATCGCCTAGTTTCGAGGTGAGCTTCGTCCTTAGATGCTTTCAGGTCTTATCCCTTGGCGCGTGGCTGCCCGGCGATGCTTTTCACAACCGGTAGACTAGAGGCGCCGAACCCTCGTTCCTCTCGTACTCAAGGGTTCTTGCTCTCAGGCGATCATGCACTCCTAGGAGATACTACCGTACTGTCTCGCGACGTACTGAACCCAGCTCGTGTAAGTCTTTAATGGATGAACAACCCAACCCTTGGTGGCTCATGCACCACCAGGATGACTTAAGCCGACAGCGATGTACCAAACCGCGGGGTCGATGGGTATTCGAGGATGTCGAACCCATAAACCGCGACTGACAGCTATCAAATCTCCAGCATTGGCCCTAGTATCCACCGACAGTTACTAGGACCTAGGAAAACGACAACTGCCATCGCATTCGCAAAAGAGAATTCAACACCTCTCTCGCCCGCGACGAGCCTGTTACCCCCGGGGTAGCTTGTCTGACAGCTTGGACTCCAACTAATGGAGTACCAAGGTTCGTTAAGCCCGACTTTCGTCTCTGAATCCCACGCGTTTAAGGATTCAGTCAGCCCTGCATTTGTCTTTAACCCTTGGCGACGGATTTCTGACCCGTCTAAGCAGAGCATTGGGCACCTTTGTTTCCTTATCGAAGGTGTACCGCCCCAGCCAAACTATCCACCTGCCGCTGTTCCTCTCGGTAAGACGTACAGCAATTGAAGAGCAGTGTTACACTTTTGCATCCCCCACGCCCGCAGACGTGGGTTCTACGCTCCTGCTTACTCTATGCAGCAATCACCGTGCATCAACAACAGGCTATAGTAAAGCTCCACGGGGTCTTCGTTTCCCCCTAGAAGTCCTCCGCATATTCACGGAGTAGTGAGTTCACCCGGTCCCTGGCAGGGACAGTGGGAGAGTCGTTATGCCCTTCATGCAAGCCGCCAATTAAGCGGCGAGGTATTACGCTACCTTAAGAGGGTCAGAGTTACCCCCGCTCTTTGCCGGCGCTTTGCTTCCTTGGACGGAAGTTTGACGTACCGGTAGTGAGCAGGCATCGCCCATAATACAAAACCTTTCGGTGTGGCTATGAGCTGTGTTTTTGGTAAACAGTCGCTCTCCCCTTGTTACTGAGACCTGCTCATGCACCTTGCGGCACAATTGCAGGCACCCCTTCTCCCTAAGTTACGGGGCTAACTTGCCGAGTTCCCTTGCCAGAGTACTCCGGACACGCCTTGGCTTATTCTGCCAGCAGCACCTGTACGAGTTCTAGGTACGATCCGGCTGGATCGCATCCACCGCCTTTTCATGGGCTCGTGGGCTTAGCGGAACCCCCTTGCGGGGGCCATTCCCACCTTTAGCCTGCTTCTCCTCATAATGAGCCTCTGCAGGCTTATGGTGGTTAAACAGAGTCTCCCCTGCTCCACCTACCCATAAGCGTCAGCGACGGAAGTTGTGTTGCCACATCTACCAGCCGGGCACCGGAATCTTAACCGGTTTCCCTTTTGGCCCCGAGTAGTTGGCTGAGGCCTTAGGATCGGCTTACTCTTGGCTGACGAACGTTGCCAGGAAACCCGTGTGCTATTCGGCGTCCCGAATTCTCATCGGGATTTGCTGTTACTGACACCAGGATATGCATTGCTTGCGGGGTCCATGCGACCTTTCGGCCGAACTTCTGCCCCCGCAGCACGCCCTCCTACAAGATCAACGACTCAGTCGTTGCTCCTGGGTCTCGGCGACTGGCTTAGCCCCAATCATCTTCGGAATCCGCACTCTCGACCGGTCCGCTATTACGCGTTGTTTAAAGGATGGCTGCTTCTAAGCCTACCTTCCGGCTGTTTTAGAATGGAGACTCCTTGTGTCTTCGCACTTAGCCAGTGCTTAGGGGCCTTAACCCAGGTCTCGGTTGTTCCCGTCACGGCATACCAGCTTACCCGGTACACCCGACTCCCGCCTTCTACGAGGAATGTAAATTCGGAGTTTGACAAGAGGGTGATCCCTCTCGGGACCATTCCCCCGAATCAGTGCTCTACCTTACATTCCGTCTCCAGCGAGGCTATCCTGAGGGATATTTCGGAGGGGACCCGCTATCGCCAAGTTCGATAGGACTATCACCCCTATTCGTAGGTCACCCAAGCAGATATACTAGCATTGGTTGCGGGCCTCCACCATCCGGAAGGACGGCTTCGCCCTGCCCAAGAATAGATCACATTGGCTTCGGGTCTCTAGGAAGTGATTGGTCGCCGTTTCCGACGACGCCCCTCGCCGCTTGCGCGGTTGCGGGCTTTCGCTTTCGCTCAGCATTACTGCTCACCACTTCCAGGAACTCCCTGGCTCTTGAATCTAGAAGATCGGTACGACATTGTTCCCCTCCAACCGTTCCTCGGATTTCTCCAAATCACTTCTTGGAGGATCACGACTTTCACGCCGTGCCAACCTGTCACCACTCAGTTTCAGTCTCTTTTCATTCCCCTTTCGGGGTTCTTTTCAGCTTTCCCTCGCGGTACTTGTTCGCTATCGGTCTCAGGTTATATTTAGAGTTGGAGGTTAGTCCCCCCATCTTCGCGCCGGATCACCGACCGACGCTACTCGTCTCATGCCCTCACCCTCCCATTTACCCTACGAGGCTTTCACTCCCTATGGCACTGTTTTCCAACAGACTTCGGGTCCTGGGAAGCTGAATAGCACGAATCACATCCGCCCACGGTTGCCCATGGGAGTTCAATTCGCTACTGTTCCGCGTTCGGTCGCCCTACTGACGGAATACCAATTGGTATCTTCTCTTGCGGGTACTAAGATATTTCAATTCCCCGCATGCGCCACCGCCTTGCGGCGGTGAATTCGGGAATCTTGGGTTCAAGGGCTGCATGCGCCTACCCCAAGCTTATCGCAGCTTGCCGCGCCCTTCATCGCATCCTGAGCCTAGCCATCCACTGAGTGGCGTAACTCACCGTATCCGTTTCTCTACGGAATATGCACTCGTTTCTTCAAACCCCATGCGGCGCAAGCATAATGCGCCATCAATCGCGAAAACCTCGCGACCGACATCATCGAATGAACGACGATCATTAATGTGGACTCGGCGGGATATCCGCAGGCCGGAGTCCTCCGCCAGGGACAACCCCGGACGATTCGAACCCGCGACCTTTCGGTTTTCTGGACCGCTTTTCCGCGCCCTTTTGCGAGCGCGCAAAATGGGCTTGCAAACCGAACGCGCTACCACTGCGCCACGAGCCCAGTGAAGAGGCCTCAAGAACTTTGAACGGAACTAGCATCTGTGCCTTGCACGTAGTCGAACTAAATTTATAGGAGGTGATCTATCCGCAGGTTCCCCTACGGATACCTTGTTACGACTTAGCCCCCCTCACGGAGCTCTGGTTCGAATGCGCCAATGAGACGCAGCCTCACCAAAACCTCGCTTGGGTGACTTGACGGGCGGTGTGTGCAAGGAGCGGGGACGTATTCACCGCGCGATGTTGACACGCGATTACTAGGGATTCCAGCTTCATGAGGGCGAGTTTCAGCCCTCAATCCGAACTTGGCGCAGGTTTGGGGATTAGCTCCTCCTTTCGGAGTGGCAACCCATTGTCATGCGCTTTGTATGCCACGTGTGGCCCGGGAGATTCAGGGCATACTGACCTACCGTCGCCCCCTCCTTCCTCCAACTTAACGTTGGCAGTCGCAACAGAGTGCTCACCCATCGGAATGGATGATTGCAACTGTCACCGAGGGTCTCGCTCGTTTCCGGACCGCATAAGCGTCCACACGGAATTTCCGTGTGTCAGAAACGTCAAGCACTCTTCTTCAGAAGTGCTTCCAAACGTGATTTCAATTCTCCCCTTTTCATGCAGCTCAGCATCAGCTTGCCGAAAGTCGGGACGCATTTTGCAGTGACGTAAATCCTGCTGCCGACCCGCCTCATGCGCAAGCCCAGACGCTCCATTACGAGCTGGTCAGCGTCCGTAACCCTGGCGAAGTAGACCGTTCCCTTTTCCATGTCCACCCCGCCGCAGCCGTCGAAAAGCCCGCAGACGAATTTGCGTGAGAACTCGTTTTGCCACCTGAATGTCTCGAGCTCTTCATCCACAACCTTCTGCAGGTATTTGCGGTACGCGGAATGGTAGAAATAAACCTTGTCTTCCCTCACCTGGATTTTTTCAGGGGGAATTCCGAGGGTGTTCATCGCTTCGGATACGAAAACTTGCTGTGCCTCCGCGTCACCGGAGATCCCAACCCCTTCGCATATCTTTCTGGTTTTCCAGAGTCCGGTAAAATATGCGATGTCAGAGCTGAACTTGATTTTCATTTCCTTGCACCCTCGTAAATCAACGTTTTGTTTCCGGAAAGATATAATAACAGCACGCCGATGCGGCTTGCCGGACTTAACCGGACAGTTCGCACCACGAGCTGACGATGGCCATGCACCACCTCTCGGCTTGTCAGGCAAGATCTTTAGTCTGGCCTTCATGCTGCCGTCGCTCCCGGTAATATTCCCGGCGTTGAATCCAATTGAACCGCAGCATCCACCCCTTGTGGTGCTCCCCCGCCAATTCCTTTAAGTTTCAACCTTGCGGCCGTACTCCCCAGGCGGCTGACTTAACACCTACGCTACGGCACTGCAGCAGCTCGAAGCTGCTGCAACACCTCAGTCAGCATAATTTACTGCTAGGGCTACTCGGGTATCTAATCCGATTCGTTCTCCTAGCCTTCGTCCCTCACTGTCGGACGTGTTTTGGTCAGGCGCCTTCGCCACTGGTAGTCCTCATAGGATTACAGAATTTTACCTCTACCCCATGAGTACTCCTGACCTCCCCCACTCCCAAGCCTGTCAGTACCCCCTGCGCGCCTCCGAGTTAGGCTCGGAGATTTCACAGAGAACTTAACAGGCCAGCTACGGACTCTTAAGGCCCAATATTCGTGGATACCACTTGATCTGTCGGTGTTACCGCGGCGGCTGGCACCGATCTTGCCCAGACCTTATTCCGCCAGGTGTTTGGTCTGGCGAAAAGGTGAACGCGTGGTCCACCACTCGGAGTCCCCTCGTCACGCTTGCGCGCATTGCGAAGGATTCGTCCCTGCTGCATCCCGTAGGACTTGGGCCCTTGTCTCAGTGCCCATCTGGGGGCGCCAACTCCCATTGCCCCCACCGATTATCGGCTTGGTGGTCCGTTACACCACCAACTACCTGATCGGGCGCAGTCCCATCCTTGGGCGGTAATCGGTGCAATTTCCGCACCTTATCGCCTTCGGCGCATTCCAGCATCCGAAAGCTACGGGGTATTAGCCTCAGTTTCCCGAGGTTATCCCCCTCCCAAGGGTAGGTTGACTACGTGCTACTCAGCCGTACGCCGCCGGCACGAGGCCGTGCCAGCGGACTTGCATGGCTTATTCGAACTCCGATAGCGGTACCCTCCAGCAGGATCAACTGGAGTTGTGACAGCTTCATAGGATACTCCACTGTCGCACACTACTATCGACGGACCGCTGACGAACTCAGCGGAGTGCATACACAATTTCCCCAGCGCCGCTTCACTCTTGCGTCGACGGCGCGCGTGGATGATGCTAGCTCCTTGTTCCGTTCTTGAAGCCCCAATCTGACCCGGAAACCCCGGGTCATCATCATTTTTTCCCCGACGTGCCATGCGCATTATGGACTGTAATGGATGGGTGGACTCATTGCACGTAAAATACGCGCTCCCTACCGCCGGTATTTACAGCCCGATTTTGATGGCAAAATCGGAGAGAGTGTTTATATCGGAAGCCCTTTATAAAGCTTGCTGCGACGTCTTCTATGAGTATCCTACTATAGCGCGCGTGCGCGTACGAGGGCAGTCACCCCAGGTGCCTCGGCACGCGCACTATGCACGGCTTCGGGATTTGCGCCTACTTTTGCCTCTTATGCGGGGCCGTTTCCTTCGGGGGCTCCACCCCGAGGCCCATCTGCTTGGGCCCAGGCTCCAGCCTTGCCTTCTCCTCGACGACTTTCCTCTGCTTCACGGACATTCAGACCACCTAATGCAGTTGACTGTTCAGCGCCCCGAATCCGGCTGCTCAGCCTCAAGCAGCTCGTTAAGCATGCCCTCTGGGTCCACGCCGCTCTTTGCGAGCTTGAGCGCCAGCCCCGACGCCTTCAGCGCCTCGGCCGGGGTGCTTGACTCCGCGTAGCGGAGCAGCGAAAGGAGCGCGCCCTTCGGCTCAATGCCCTTCATTTCGAGCGCTTCCCCGAGCTCGGCTGCGTCCGTCTCCAGGGCGAGGCGCTCCTTTTCGGAGTATGGCTTGAACGCCTTCCTGAAAATCTCCGGCTCTATCCCGAACGCGGCCATCCTGGCCAGCAGCTTGTCCTCGCCGCCGGTCTTCTGCCTTTCAAGATTCTCGTGCCAGAGATGCTTCTTAAAGATGGCAGTCTTCATTGCCGAGGCTTGCGTCACCATGCGTTGATTATGGCTCCCGGAATATTTAAAGCAGATTCCGGGGGCCGGCGGCTGCTCCGGGGAGCGCCTAGGCGAGCTTGAAGACCGAGTCGCCCTCGTGCACGCGGCCGGAGACCTTCAGGCCTATTGACTGCCCTTTCGT
>Ga0315275_10005411_pt1 | contig 12096 bp, 12 predicted proteins | sample YL17G03_0_MG_FD_205557 | JGI IMG/M metagenome (GOLD analysis project Ga0315275, IMG submission 205557) | Sediment microbial communities from Yellowstone Lake, YNP, Wyoming, USA - YL17G03_0 | ecosystem: Environmental > Aquatic > Freshwater > Lake > Sediment | place: USA: Wyoming | collected... | reverse complement strand
CTTCTCGTGGGAGCGCTCCGCGCGACGTTACGAGGCCGCCTATCGACAGGCCCTGGCCGGCCGCGTTTGAGGAACCCCACTCGCCTGGCCCTTACCGTCGCCGCCATGTAGAATGTGCGACGACGGGGTTAGTGATTGAACTCACGAACACAAACAGCGTGGCTGAAGCCCTCTGCCTCCTTCGTGGCCAATCTCTTGGCCGTCTCCCTTCTCTACATCGGCTACTTGCTGATCCGCGGACTGATTGCTAGGCACATAGACGTCGGCGAGGCGATTGACAGAGGTCACGACCTCTCTCACCTGGAGCGCGACCTACATTTTTCGTTTGAGGGCGCGCTCCAAACCGCGGCTATGGATATCCCTCTCGCCATCCCGCTGCTCAACGCAATTTACATATGGGGCCACGTACCGTTCCTGATCGGAGAGCTTGCGTGGCTGTACCTGGCACATCGACGATGGTTCGCAGTTCTCAGGAATGGGATGATCCTCTCGGCCATACCCAGTGTCGTCCTGTACATCACGCTGCCCACGGCGCCGCCCCGCCTGAACACCGAGCTGCAGCTGGTGGATACCGTGGCCGGGCCAAACCATTCCGACTACTTCATTCAACCCGAGATATTTGCGAACCACTTTGCGGCGATACCGAGCATGCACGTTGGTTGGGCGCTGGCGGCGGGCCTAGCGGCGTTTCTAGCGATGCGGAACTCCCGTTGGCGTTGGCTGGGCATCGCGATGCCGGTAGCCATGACGGCATCGGTGATGGGCACCGCCAACCACTACGTCGTAGACTGGGTGATCGGCTGTGCCATCGCCGCCGCATGCTTTGCGGCGGCCTGGTGGTGGCAGCGGCGAACTGCTCGACCGCCGGCTACGCGCCAGCCGTCGTCATCAGTCTGAGGAGCGCCCGACCGCGGCCCAGCGTAGCCTCCCGCTCGGCCTCTATGTATAATGGGGAACCAGACATGTCTTGGCTAAGGGCTATCTGATCGTGCTCTACTGGGCCCAGCTCCTCCACGCTTACCAGCCGCCGACACAGCTCCACGGCGTGCTGGCGAAAGTCTACGAGGAGTCCTATCTTCCCCTGCTGGAGGTCTTCGAAAAGCACCCCCACGCCAAGGTCACCGTTAATATCAACGCCTGCCTCACCGAGATGTTGGCCCAGCACGGCTACTGGCGCTTCATCGAGGGCCTGCGTGAGCTCGCGGAGCGCGGCCAGATAGAGTTCACCGGCAGCGGCAAGTACCACCCCATCCTCCCTCTCATCCCCCACCGAGAGATGGAGCGCCAGATCAGCCAGAACCGCAAGGCCAACCGCTACTTCTTCGGCCCGTCCTACACGCCCCAGGGGTTCTTCCCACCCGAGATGTGCTACAGCCCCGACATCATCGAGCCCATCGCCACGACCGGTCACCGCTGGGTCATCCTGAGCGGCGTTGCCTGCCCCGTAGAATGGCCCGTCGACGTCATCCACGAGATCGCGACCAACCAAGAGCGGCTGGCCGTCTTCTTCCGTGACGACATCCTGAGCAACAAGATCGCTTTCCAGACGCTCGGCGCGCGAGGCTTCCTCGACCACCTGGACAAGAACCGTCGCGGCCGCAAAGACTCCTACATCATCACCGCCATGGACGCCGAGACCTTCGGCCACCACTTGCGCGATTGGGAGACCCTCTTCCTGGCTGGGGTCTACGAGGAGCTCGCCCCGCGCCGCGAAAGCTACGAGCACATCCACCAGACGAAGGAGCTCGCCCCCGAGCATCGCGATATCTTGGAGGCGGTGGAGCTCTCCCGCGAAGTCCAGATGGTGACCATCAGCGAGCTCCTGGATCTGTTCCCCGCCGGCCAGGCCATCGAGCCCAGGTCCTCATCCTGGAGCACCACCGACGACGACATCGCCGCCGGCGTTCCCTATCCTCTCTGGCTGGACAAAGGCAACGACATCCACCGCCTGCAGTGGGAGCACACCGACCTCTGTATCGAGTTGGTGCATCGAGCCAAGGAGCGGTCCGACAACGACGAGAGCCGCCGCTTCGCCGACCTAGCCCGCGGCCTCCTGGACCGCGCTCTCCACAGCGATCAGTATTGGTGGGCCAGCCGCCGGCCCATGTGGGACATCAACATGATCCATCGCGGTCTCCTTGAGCAGTCGGCGGTGTTGGTCAACGCTTACAAGGCCGTCAATGCCAGCAGCGCCAGCCAGGACGAGAAGCGCGAGCTCTACTATCGGGTGGTGGTGGGCCGCGACCTGCGGGACAAGATCGTCGACAAGCTGTTCCTCCAGTAGCGGCGTCCGCACCCATGCCCCGCTTCTACTTTGGCCTGGCCATCCACAACCATCAGCCGGTGGGCAACGCCCACCACGTCTTCGAGTCCGTCTATCAGCAGTCCTACCTGTCGCTGCTGACAGCGCTGGAGAGGCACCCGCGCATCCGCGTCTCTCTGCACTACAGCGGCTGTCTCCTGGACTGGCTGCGCGAGCATCGGCCCGACTTCCTGGCCCGGCTCAAGGCGCTGGCGGGCCGCGGTCAGGTGGAGATCATGACCGGCGGCTACTACGAACCCATCCTGCCCGCCATCCCAGACGCCGATAAGCTGGGCCAGATCACACACATGTCCGCCGTCATCCGCGACGAGCTGGGCGTCTCGCCCAGCGGCCTTTGGGTGGCCGAACGGGTGTGGGAGCCCCACCTGCCGCGGTTCCTGGCCCAGGCCGGCGTGGCCTGGACGCTGCTGGACGATAGCCACTTCCAGATGGTCGGCCTCGCCGAGCAGGAGCTGCGCGGCTACTACCTCAGCGAGGAGGAGGGCCACAGCGTCGGCATCTTTCCCTCCCTCAAGCTCCTGCGCTACATCATCCCCTGGCGGGACGTGGACGAGGTCATCGAGACCTTTCGCGCCTGGGCCGAGGAGACCCCGGAGGGGATCGCGGTCATGGGCGACGACGGCGAGAAGTTCGGGAGCTGGCCGGAGACGTACGCTCACTGCTGGGGTAAGGACAACTGGATGGGCCGCTTCTTCGCCGCCCTGGAGAAGAACTCGTCCTGGCTCAGCACCATCCCTCTGGGCGAGTACGCTGCGCGCTTCCCGCCTCGCGGCCGAATCTACCTGCCCACCGCCTCGTACGAGGAGATGATGACCTGGGCCCTGCCTGCCGGTCCCTCGCATCGGTTCGAGCGCATCAAGCACGAGCTGGAGGACGAGGGCCGCCGGGAGGTGACAGACCTTATGCGCGGCGGCTTCTGGCGCCACTTCCTGGTCAAGTACCCGGAGGTCAACAATCTGCACAAGAAGATGCTGCGCGTACATCGCAAGGTTTACCAGGCGCGCGAGCAGGGCGCCGACGGCGAGATGCTGGCCGACCTCTGGCGCGGTCAGTGCAACTGCCCCTACTGGCACGGCGTCTTCGGCGGCGTCTACCTCATGGGCATCCGTCTCACCAACTACCACTGCCTCCTGCGCGCCGAAGCCGCCGCCGACGCCGCCCTCCGCGGCGATGGCCCCTGGCTGGCCTGGGAGTACACCGACTTCGACCTCGACGGCCGCGACGAGCTGCTGGTGGACGGCAGCAGCGCCAACCTCTACTTCGCCCCGACCGATGGCGGCACCATCTTCGAGTGGGACGCCAGAGAGCCGGCCCCTACGGGCGTCTGCCTCAACCTGACGGCTGTGCTCGGCCGACGCCCCGAGGCCTACCACGAGACGCTGCTGGAAATGGCCCAGGCCCCTGCGGAGGAAGGCGACGAGTCCGTAAGGAGCATCCACGAGGGCCTGCGCATGAAGGAGCCCGACCTCCACGAGCGGCTGCACTACGACCGGCACCGCCGCTCGTCGTTGCGCGACCACTTCCTGCCGCCGGAAACCAGCCTCGACGAGCTGGTCCGGTCTTCTTACCACGAGCTGGGCGACTTCGCCGACGGGCCCTACGCCGCCCAGGCGCGGGGGGACGGCGAGCGAGTGGTGGTGACCCTGGAGCGCAGCGGCAAGGTGGCCGGCGTGTCCTTGCGGCTGGAGAAGGAGGTCGCTCTGGCGGCGGGCGGCTCGGAGGTAAGCGTCACCTGGCGGTTGACCAACGGCGGCCCTTCCGCGGAAGGACCCATCGACTGCCTCTTCGCGTCGCAGTGGAACCTGGCCTTCGCCGCCGCCGATGCGGTCACGGTGGGCAAAGCGCCCGACCGGCCACTGGGCGAGCCCCAGACCATCGAGGGCGTGCGAGCCTTTGCCCTGGAGGGCCACTACCCGCCCCTGCGCCTGCGCGCCGAACTGAGCCAGCCCGGCCGGCTCTGGTCCTATCCCATCGAGGCTGTCTCCAACTCCGAGGCCGGCTTCGAGCGGACGTACCAGGGCGTCTGCCTCATGCTCCTCTGGCCCCTGCGCCTCGCCCCCGGCGAGACCACGTCGTTCGGCCTGACTTGGCAGCAAGGCTAGCCGAGCTGCCGAGAAGCGGCATGCACTTGAACTTGCGCCTCGCCCTGCAGGCGATGTGCTAGGATGGCCGCGTGCAACACGGCACGCCTTCCGCACGTCTGGTCCTGTTCGTCGGCGTGGCGGCCGTCTCCTCGGCCGCCGTCCTCATCCGCGAGGCGGCTGCTCCGGCGCTGGTCATCGCGGCCTACCGGCTGGGGCTGGCCGCGCTGCCGACGGGGGCCCTGGCACTGGCGGCGGGCCGTCGCGGGGCGAGTCGCGGCGGTCTCTGGGTGTGGCCTCTCCTGGCGGGAGCATTCCTCGCGCTGCACTTCGGGTTCTGGATCGCTTCCCTCCAGCGGACCTCAGTGATCACCTCCGTGGTGCTGGTGACCACGAACCCGCTGTTCGTGGGGCTCGCGTCTCCGTTCCTCCTGCGCGAACGCGTGTCGACGGCGACCTGGGCGGGCATCGGCATAGCGACACTGGGGGCCAGCCTGATGGCCGCGGAGGACCTGGGCGAGGGCCTGGGCACCCTGGCCGGCGACCTATACGCGCTCCTCGGTGCGGTCTTCGGAGCGTGCTACCTGATGATCGGCCGGCGCGCTCGACCGCAGGTGTCCTGGGCCGGATACGTCGGCGTCGTGTACGCGGCGGCGGCCGTCTTGCTGGTCGCCTCGGTACTAGTGGCACGCGAGCCGTTCACCGGCTATAGCACGAAGACCTTCCTGATGATGGGCCTGCTGGCGCTGGTGCCCCAGCTTGTCGGCCACTCCGCCATCAACTGGTCCCTGGCCTACGTTCCGGCCGCCCTGGTGGCGGTGGCAATCCTGGGAGAGGCCGTAGGCGCTACGATCCTCGCCGCCATCGTCCTCCAGGAGACGCCGAGCGCCCTGGAGATCGCGGGGGCGCTCCTGGTGCTGACGGCCGTCTACGTTGCTCTTCGTCCGGGCCGCGTACCGGCGGGCGAATTCGGATGAACGCCCGCTAGACAGCGGGGGCACCTGATCGTAGGATGGCTCGGTGAGGATCTGGTTCCCTCTGGCGACACTCCTGAGCGTCGGCTGGCTGCTGCTCGTAAGCGTTCTTGTATCGCGCGGCGGCGGCTCCTCAACGGCGCAGGCAAGTGATGCCGCCCGCCTGCTCCGGCAGTCACAGGAAGCCATGCTGGAGCTCGACTCCTTCCACCTCCAGCTCACCAGTCTCTGGGAGGGGCGAGAGGCAACGTTTCGCGTCGCCTGGGAGAGCCCCGATAGCTTCTACGCTCTCAATCCCCTCCTCGAAAGCTACTCCGAGTCGGGCCAGGAGCCAGTCATCATCGACAACGGCATCCTGGAGGCGATAGCCATCGAAGATGCGCTCTATTTCCGGCAGTGTGCGGCGGAGAGCCAGGACTGTCAGCCCTGGCAGGAGGACGTCAGGGAAAACGTATACGTGCCCGTCATGGCGCCCGAGCTGGAACCGTTCTGGACTATCGAGCTCCTCGGCATGATGTCGGATGCGCAGGTCCTCGGTCAGGAGGACATCGAAGGCGTCGCCTGCACCCGCGTCCAGGGCGAGGTGAACATCCGGCAAGCCATGATCCAGTCCTGGCGGCACGCCGAGGAGATCCGCGGGCCCATCTATTGGGGTGAGGAGTGCTCGGGCGGAGCCACCGGGCCCGATGGCGAGACGCAAGAGGTGTGCCACGAGACCACGCTGGGCGATTACATCGCGATGCTCGAGGAGTCCGCCGGGGAGCAGGATGAGAATCTGGGCTCGGTGGAGGTCTGGATCGGGCGAGACGACAAGCTGATGCGCCGCCTCGAGTTTCCGAGCTTGACTGACCCGGAAGCCGCGGGCTACTTCGCCCTGTCCCAGTTCAACGAAGTGGACATCCAGCCGCCTAAGTGACCGGCGCCCTCAAAACGAGACCCTGCTGCCCACCTGCCATCCTGTGCTATTCTGGGTTCGTATCCTTCTATGGAAAGGAACGCGTCATGAAGTGTCCCCGCTGCCAAGTCGATCTCGTCGTTGAGCAGGAATACCACGGCATCCAGGTGGACCGCTGCCCGTCCTGCGACGGCCGCTGGCTCGATGCCGGTGAGCTGGACCAGCTTGAGGCCACTGTCCCTTCGACGGCGGAGGAGCGTCGTGCCACCGTCCGCTACTCGGAGCGGCGCAGCGAGCTCCGCTGCCCGGTGTGCAGCAAGGAGATGACGGCCTTCCAGTACCGGGCCTATAACCTAGAGCTGGACACATGCGACGACCACGGCTTCTGGCTGGACGCCGGCGAAGAGGCCCGAGTGCGCGAGATCATCGCCGAACGCGTGCGCGATCTGGCCCGCTCCGCCTCCGCGGAGGAGTCCTGGGGCCGCTTTCTGGGAGGCCTGAGGAGAAAGCTCGCCCGCTAGCCACCCTCTCCGACTCGCGACCGTACAACACCGACGGTGACCTGGTCTCTTCGCCGGACGTTGTGCTGGGCAACCAGGAGGCCACGCTGGAATGGCAGGCCGGCGCCTCGCCGGGAAGCATCGCCTTCCAGTGCGATATCCACCCCGGGGTGATGGCGGGCACCATCACCGTCAGGTGAGACCGCCGGAGGCTACCTGATCTCGAGAAGATCGACGTCGAAGATGAGCTCAGCGTTGGCCGGTATCACGCCCGGGTAGCCGGCCTCGCCGTACGCCAGGTCGGGCGGGATGATGAGCCGGCGTTTGCTGCCGACCTTCATGGTGGCGACGCCCTCGTCCCAGCCCTTGATGACCTTGCCCGTGCCGATGGCGAAGGAAAGGGGCTGGCCGTGGTCAACGGAGGCGTCGAACTTCGTGCCGTCCGCCGCCAGCCAGCCGGTGTAGGTCAGCACCACTGTCTGCCCTGTCTGCGGCGTGGCGCCGCTGCCCACCTCGATATCGATGTACTTCAGGCCGCTGGCCGTTGTGATCGTTTCGCCGGAGACGGCCGGAGGACCGCCCGTAACCGGTGTGCCGGGCGCCAGCGGCGTGGCGGACGGCGTCGGCGTCGGGCTCGCCTCCTCGTCCCCGTCGTCGCAGGCGGCGGCTAAGGTCGCTACTAAGGCCAGGCCGGCCACAAGCGCGAGAACGCACAGAGAGCGTCGGCGCGAGTTCATGCTTCTCCTCCTATCCTGAGCCAGGGAACGGCAGGGTGGGGCATGCCCTGGCGGTGGGCCGACAAGTCAATCGACCCCGTCCATACTACCGGCGGGCGGAAGGAGGGACAAGGGCGGCGCCAAGGTGAGCCTCTTCATCTGCTCTTCATCCTGATGCGTTACACTGGTACAGGGTGTCAGCGGAATTCCAATGCGGGTTCTCCTTGTCGAAGACGAAGCCAGGATCGCGGACTTCATCCGCAAGGGGCTGTCCGAATACGGCTACGCGGTGGACTCGGCCGGCGACGGCGAAGAGGCGCTGGACTGGCTGGACGCCGCCGAGTTCGACATCATCATTCTCGATGTGATGCTTCCCATCCGCGACGGCGTCGACGTTTGCCGTGAGCTGCGGGCGCGAGGCGTGCAGACGCCCGTCATCATGCTCACCGCCCGAGATGCCATCGAGGATCGCGTGCGCGGGCTCGACAGCGGCGCCGACGACTACCTGGTGAAGCCTTTCGCCTTCAGCGAGCTGCTCGCCCGCCTTCGCGCGCTCACCAGGCGGCAGCCGGCGCTGCAGGGCTCTCTCCTGCGGATGGGCGACCTGACCCTCGACAGCACGATCCGGCAGGCGTTGCGGCAGGGCAACACCATCCCGCTCACCACCAAGGAATACGCCCTCCTGGAGTACCTGATGCGGCATCCGCACCAGGTGCTCACGCGCACGATGATCGCCGAGCACGTCTGGAACTACGACTTCGATAACGCCACCAACGTCATCGATGTCCACATCCGGAACCTGCGGCGCAAGATCGATGACGCCTTCCCAACCAAGCTGATCCACACAGTTCGGGGAGCCGGCTATCGAATCTCGGACCGGCAGACGGAGTGAACGTGCAGGTACTGCGCTCTATCCGCCTGAGGCTCACGCTCTGGTACGTCATGCTCCTCGCTATCATTCTTGCGGGGTTCAGCGCGGGCGTCTACTTCACGTTGCGGCACGACCTTTACGGCAACCTGGACGATTCCTTGGAAACGCGCGCCAACGACCTGATGCCACTGGTCAGCTACGACGGTGCGCGCCCCACGCTGTCACCGAACGTCTCGACGAACAGCCCTGACTTGGGAGAGCAGTTTGTCCGCGTCTATGACACCTCTGGAGGGCTGACCTTCGATAACAGCGGACAGGCGGGTGCGGTGCCCGCGGACGTGGAGGCGGTCCAACGGGCGCTGTCACGCAAGACCAGCACCCGGGGAGCGAGCGTTGACGGAGAGCCGTTCCGCCTCCTCGTCGTGCCCATCGAGCAGGACGGGCGGGTCACCGGCGCGCTGGAGGTCGGCCGCGCTGCCGATGACGCGAGGGACACACTCCGCTCCCTGCTTCTCATCCTGGGGGTCGCCTATCCAGTGACTTTGGTTGTAGCCAGTTTCGGCGGCATATTCCTGGCGGGTCGGGCCTTGGCTCCCATCGATAAGCTGACCCGCCTGGCCCGGCGGATGTCCGCCGAGGACCTGAGCCAGCGGCTCGACCTGCGCCTGCCCGACGACGAGGTGGGACGGCTGGCCCGCACCTTCGACGACATGATCGCGCGGCTGGAAGACGCCTTCCGTCGCCAGCGGCAGTTCACCGCCGACGCCTCCCACGAGCTAAGGACGCCGCTCACGGTCATCAAAGGCCAGGTGGAGGTCGCCCTCACCAGACCGCGCGAGCCCGACGCCTACAGGGAAGTCCTGCAAAGCGTCAACGAGCAGGTGGACCGCCTGGTCCGGCTGGTGGGCAGCCTTCTCACTTTGGCCCGCGCCGATGCCGGCCAGATCCACGTGGCACTGGAAGCCGTGGACGTGCCGGACCTGGTAGCCGCCGCCGTGGAGCAGGTGCGCCCGGTCGCACAGCAGCGCGACATAAAACTTGTGCTGGCCGCTGGTCCTCCTGTCACTCTTCGCGCCGACGAGGACCTCCTGCTACAACTGCTCCTCAATCTCCTGGACAACGCCATCAAGCACACGCCATCGGGCGGCCGAGTGATTGCCGGCTGGAGCGCAGACGCCACGCGGGTGGAGCTGATGGTGCGCGATACGGGCGTGGGCATCCCACCCGAGCACCTGCCCCACATCTTCGACCGATTCTACCGCGCGGACAAGGCCCGCAGCCGCGCTGAAGGCGGCGTAGGGCTGGGCCTCAGCATCTGCCGCTGGATCGCCGAGGCTCACGGCGGCTCCATCTCCGTGGAAAGCGCGCCCGGGCAGGGGGCGACTTTCACCGTCCGACTGACTCGCTAGAACTTCATCCGTTTCGCGCCCTTGGCTTCATCTGCGCTTCACCTGCCGCAGCTAATCTGTATTGAACAGCCAGTTCTGTGGTCAGGAGGTACGATCATGAAGGGGAATCTGCTAATAGCCAGCCTCGCGACGCTCGGCGTCCTGATGCTGGCAGCATGCGGTGGGGGAGGAGACGCAGCCGACAACAGCTCGGCTGCCATTCACCCCGCCGATTTTCAGGCGACGATCGACAATCCGTTCTATCCCCTCTCTTCACTGGGACCGAGGAGCTACGAGGGAGAGGAGTCCGATCCGGATACCGGCGAAGTGGTCGAGACCCGCCTCGAGTCCACCGTCCTGCCCGAGACGGACGTGGTAGCGGGCGTTGAGGTGACGGTGCTCGAAGAGAAGAACTACGAGGACGGCGAGTTGGTGGAGAGGACACTGGACTACTTCGCCCAGCACAAGGACGGCAGCGTCTACTACTTCGGCGAGCGCGTGGACGACTACGAGGGGGGCAAAGTGGTGGGCCACGAGAGCCAGTGGCTGGCCGGCGAAGGAGAGAACGAGCCCGGCGTGTTCATGCCCGCCCAGCCCGTGGTGGGCGCGGAATTTGAGCCGGAGAAAGCACCCGGCGTCGCCGAAGACCGGTCCAAGGTGGTCGCCGCGGACCAGACGGTGACGACACCCGCCGGCGCTTTCTCCGGCTGCATCAAGACGGAGGACTTCGACCCCCTGGGCAACACCACGGAGTTCAAGTACTACTGTCCCGGCGACGGGTTCGTCCGGGAAGAGCCGGAATCGGGCTTCCTGGACCTCGTCAGCCGCTAAGGGCGGGCAGGGAATCTTAACGCTGACTTCATCGGGGCTTCATGTGAGCGTCCTAAGCTGGCACCAGAGGACGGAAGCGAAGTTCAGAAGGAGGAATGCACATGACCCCCGGAAAGCGCATCTACTGGATTCTGGCCCTGGTGGCAGTGATGGCGCTCGCCGGCGCCGCGGTGACTCTCACCACCCAGCTCACCTCGGCCGACGGGTCCACACCCACTCCTGCCGTCCAACCTTGTGACGAGCAGGACGAGGCCGACGACGCCATCGAGAGCGCAGCGAAGGGACCCGACACTGACAACATTGAGGAAGAGTGCGGCCCGCAGGATGAGGCCGACGACGCCATCGAGAGCGCAGCGAAGGGACCCGACACTGACAATATCGAGGAGCAGTCCGGGGATCAGAACGAGGCCGACGACGCCAATGAAGCTGAGGACGGCGAGGTCCAAGCTCCGAGCGGTACCCTTGACGATGGCAAGGACCTGCTGCCTCAGGCGGGAATCTCGGTCGAGCAGGCCGTAGCCGCGGCCCGCGGCGCAGCCTCCGGCCCGGTGGGGGAGGTCGATCTGGAGCACTGGCAGGGCAAGCTGGTCTTCAACGTGGACGTCGGCGACAAGGACGTGAAGGTGGACGCCATCACAGGGGCCGTAATCGACGCTACCTCGGACGACTAGAACCCAGAAGAGGCGCAAGTCCGGTCATTCGAGGGCGGGGATCCCCGCCCTCGAAGTGTCTATTAGGCAGTGCGTGCGGGGCGGGTGGAAGGAATGTCTTGTTGGCTCCCCGGGCGCGTAGCAACAGCTACGCTACGGACGAACGGTACGGGCCGAACTCCCTTACAGACGCCCATCAGACGGGTTGGAGGCGACGAGCCCCATCCGGATGAGGAACCGGTAGAAGGAGCTGACGCAGGCCATGCGGGCGCCGATGGTGACTGCGGACGGCTCCTTGCCCGACAGCCCGATGCCGTGGGCGAATGCGAACACCTCCCGGCTCGTGACCCGCTCTGGCGGCTTGCCGACGGCGCCGAAGAAGTGCTGGAGCATGCGGGAGTAGCCCTCCACCGTGCGGCGGGAGCCGCTGCGGCGCTCCTTCTCGGCGAGGAAGGCGTAGAGGGCGCGCTCCCAGCCGGACAGGGATTCGTCGAAGGGCACCAGCGTGGCGACCATGGTCGTTTCCTCCTGTTCTTGCTTCAGCGACCATGTTCGCTCTATGTGCCGGGAAGTCAAGCTTGTGATATTGTGCTTCCAGCAAATGGGTAGGACGGTGGATCTATGTCAAGAGCCAGCATCATCATCGGGGTCGTTGCTCTAGTGGTTGTTGCGGTCGGCTTGGGCTGTTCCAGTACCACAACGCAAACTAGTATTGAGACGGGTTCTCCAGAGGTCACTACTGACGATGCTCAACCTGACCTCGTTGCTCTCAGGAGAAGCGCGATAGAGACAGCGTATCCCGAGTTCAAGGACTTCGAGAACCAGAAGAGCTTTGCCGGGCAGTCAGTCAAGACCGAAGTCGATGAC